>Ga0207878_100356_pt1 | contig 18803 bp, 18 predicted proteins | sample LinPmetageLP41_FD_184053 | JGI IMG/M metagenome (GOLD analysis project Ga0207878, IMG submission 184053) | Marine viral communities from the Pacific Ocean - LP-41 (SPAdes) | ecosystem: Environmental > Aquatic > Marine > Oceanic | place: Pacific Ocean | collected 2010-08-27 | reverse complement strand
TCAAGCGTTCTGGTCGGGGGCAGGATGTCCCGGCCTCCCATGTGGTCATACAGGAACAGGCCCAGCCGGATCAGCCATGCGGGTCGTCGTCCGCGCATCCACGGCATCACGACGTTCAGAAGGCGAGACGTCGGAGTATCGCTCTCGAACCGCATATCCTTGTGATATGGAAGAACAAAGCGCATCGGCCAGCTGATATGCGGCATGGCGCGCAGCAGGATTTCGCGTTCAATCAGGCTTTCGCGGACCAGCCGGAACTCGAAATACTCAAGATACCGCAGCCCGCCGTGGAACAGCTTGGTCGACGCGGAGGATGTGCCGGAGGCGAGATCGGACATTTCGGCCAGAGTGACGGACAGGCCCCGACCGGCTGCATCACGCGCGATACCGCAGCCGTTGATGCCGCCGCCGATCACGAGCAAGTCGCAGGTATCCTCCTCATGTGCCACTCTAGGATCCTCCCAAATCCTCGTTTGCGCTAATCTATCTAACCAAACATCCTCAAAAGGAACAGGATAATTTTCGTTTATGTTCGTTTTTTCCCAATGCACTGATATTATGCGAATCTCCGGACCGACTAGTCGTGGGTCCCCCGAGCATCAGCCAAGAGTATACTCTCTTACCCTCCGGACAGCGCGACTTTCAGTCAAAGACCGTTGACAGCAGACCGAATGATCGCGTGACGTCGCAGCACATTGGAACCGGACCATGACACAGACCATTCGCTATCCTGAAATCCTCGAAATCGCGCGCCGCGACGGCAAGGTCACGGTCGAGCATCTGTCCGAACATTTCGGCGTCACGTTACAGACGATTCGCCGGGATCTGGCCGATCTGGCCGAAGCCGGGCGGCTGGAACGGGTACATGGCGGCGCGGTCCTGCCCTCGGGCACCGTCAACATCGGCTACGAGGAGCGCCGACGCCTGAACGCTCGCGGCAAGATCGCCATGGCGCGGGCCTGCGCCGCACATATCCCCGAAGATTGCGCCGTATTCCTGAACATCGGAACCAGCACCGAGGCGGTCGCGGCCGAGTTGATGCACCACCGCAACCTGCTGGTCGTGACCAACAACATGAACGTCGCCAACATCCTGTCGCAGAATCCCGATTGCAAGGTCATTGTAACCGGCGGGACGCTGCGCCAGTCCGATGGCGGGTTGATCGGAGACATCACCACGGCAGCAATCCGGCAGTTCAAGTTCGATATCGGCGTCATCGGGTGCAGCGCGATCGACACTGACGGCGATATCCTGGACTTCGACGTGCAGGAGGTCGGGGTCAGTCAGGCAATCCTGAACCGTTCGCATCGCAAGATGCTGGTCGCCGACCACAGCAAGTTTCAGCGCACTGCCCCGGCGCGCATCGCGTCGCTGGGTGACATCGACGTATTCTTCACCGACCACCCGGTGTCTCGCGATCTGGCGGATCAATGCGAAGCCTGGGCCACGCAGGTGGTTGTGAAACGGTCAGAAGGATAACTCCTTCCAGCCATATGGTGCCACAACAGGCAGTTGCAGCATTGCTTTCAGCCAAACAGGTTGCTGATGAGTGTTATTTCCTGACCAAGGCAGAAGCGTAAAAATCGTGGGCCGGAGGCAAGCCTGAACACCCGACCGCAACTCAGGGCAATGTCGCCTCGCAGGTGATTTCCGCGTCACCCATGGTCGCGATCAGTCGCACCTGCATCGTGGCCTCGGGGGTGCCACCGAAGGCACCCTGCCACAGAGCCATCGACTTGCCCGCTTCGAGGACCTGCACCGTACCGCGATTGGTGGCCCGAGACCGCGATGCGCCGCTTTCGACGGTAATCTCGATGGCATAGGTCAGTTGGCCGACATCGGGCGGAGTGATTTCGGCGGTCACCTCATACCGTCCGTTCGCGCCGTCGATCAAGAGACGGCAGGGCTCGGGCGCAGCGGCATCGAGGGCCAGTACCAGGACCAACGGCAGAACGGGTTCGGGCAGCATGAAGTCCTCTCGTTCATCGACAAGACCCCTTCCGGGAAAACCGGAAGGCTGCGCCAAGTCTATGCCATTTCCGGATTTCGAACCAGCCCGACCCGGCAGTCCAGCCGAATTGCACTGCTTTGCGTGGGGTGACAGGATGGAACGTTCGAAAAGGACGTCAGAACAAGGGACGCCGACATGCCCGATGGATCATCTTTGCATCCAGTCCACGCCCGGCCCGGTGGGTGCAGGGTCACCCCGGTCCGACGCCCGGCATGACCCGGCCCGCGCCTGCCATCCTGATCCTTGCCGCCGGGGCGTCCACCCGGATGCGCGGGGCCGACAAACTCTTGGAAGAAGTGGACGGCACGCCGCTGATCCTGCGCGCAACCCGTGCGGCCTGCGCGGTCAGCGACCGTGTGATCGTGGCGTTGCCCCCCGCCTCGCCCCGGCGTGCATGGCTGGGCGACAGCCCGGCTCAGATTGTCGAAGTCGCGGATCGCACGATGTCGGCCTCCATCCGCGCGGGCGTTGCCGCCTGTAACTCCGGGGGGCTTCTGATCCATCTGGCCGACATGCCGGACATCGACGCCATGGCACTCACCCGCCTCTCGACCGCATGGCAGGCCTCCGACGCTGCTATCCTGCGCGCGACGGATGCGGATGGCACACCGGGGCAGCCGGTCGTATTCGCCTCCGAGCTGTTCCCGGAACTGCTGGCATTGACGGGAGATACCGGCGCGCGGAACATCATCGCCCGTCATCGCGGGGCGACCTGCGCCCTGCCCGGTCGCGCGGCAACGACCGACCTGGACACACCCGAGGCCTGGGCAGAATGGCGTGCGGGCCGCGGCTGACCAGCCTGCATCACGGGCATCGCTGACCTGCATGGCATTCAGGCTTCGAACCGCCCCCGTAGCCGATCCGTCGATCCGAAGAAGCCGGATATTGGCGCAGACAGGGGCGACGCCGGTATTGAATTGACCCGAGGACAAAGCTCGGCGCAAACTCGGACTGACTGCAACATCCGGAGAGCGCTCATGTATCGACCCAATCTCACCCTTGTCGCCGGCGCCTGTGTTGCCGCCGCCATCGGAACTGTAGCCATAGCGGCTTCCCATACAGTTCCGCCCTCGGTCAAAGGTCGTCAGGGCGCGATGCAGGTCATCTCTCTGCACACCGGCCTTCTTGGCGAAATGGCACGCGGCAACTCCGACTACGACGCCGGGGTGGCGCAGACCGCCGCCGACAACCTTGTGACCGTATCGAACCTGAACCTGTCGACGCTGTTTCCCGAAGGAACCGACAACGGGACCCTGTCCGACACGATCGCCCTGCCCGCCATCTGGTCGGACCCTGCCGGGTTCCAGACCGCGTGGGAAGGCTTCGGCACGGCTGCCGCCAACCTTCAGGCCGTCGCGGGCGACGGGCTGGACCCGATGAGGGCCGCCATGGGCGATCTGGGCAAATCCTGCGGTGCCTGCCACGATACGTATCGCGCCAAGAACTGATCCGTGCGCCGGGCGCTGATCGGTGTTCTCATTCTGGGAGGGCTGGGCCTTGCCGCGGGCCTCTGGCTCACGCGCGCCCAGGCCCTGACCGAGGGTGACCTGGCCGGTCTGACCGGCGATGCGACACAGGGCGAAATGGTGTTCTACGCCGGTGGCTGCGCGTCCTGCCACGCAGCCAAGGACGCGGAGGGCGAGGCCCGGCTGATCCTGTCAGGAGGTATCGGTTTCGTATCCGGGTTCGGCACCTTCCGCGCGCCCAATATCTCGATGGATCCCGATCAGGGGATCGGTGCATGGACGTTCGCGCAATTCGCCAGCGCCGTGCAGCGCGGCGTATCGCCCGAGGGCACGCACTACTATCCGGTCTTCCCCTATTCCGCTTATGCCCTGGCCGAGCCTCAGGATATCGCCGATCTTTGGGCATTCTGGCAGACACTGCCCGCGTCGGATACCGAAAGCCTGCCTCACGACGTCGGCTTCCCCTTCTCCATCCGCCGGGGCGTCGGGCTTTGGAAACTGCTCTATATGCCGGACGGTTTCACCATGCCCGCCGATACCGAGCCCCTGATCCGCGGCCGTTACCTCGTCGAGGCCCTGGGCCATTGCGCAGAATGCCATACGCCCCGTGACGCCCTGGGTGGGCTGGACCGCAGCCGCTGGATGGCAGGCGCACCGAACCCATCGGGATTGGGCCGCATACCGGGCATCACGCCCGCCACACTCGACTGGTCCGAAACCGAAATAACGCAGTTCCTGGCCGACGGCTTCACACCCGAGTTCGACGTCGCGGCAGGTCAGATGGCCCTGGCGATCCTGAACCTTGCCCAGCTGCCTGAAAGTGACCGCGCCGCCATCGCGGCCTATCTCAAGGCCCTGCCCGCTGTGGAGGAGCAAAACGCCGAACCCGGATAATTCGCGGGAATATCTTCGGTCTCCCTTAATGGCTGGCATGCCACAAAGGAGACGAGATTTTACGGATTGGGGTTAAGGTGCTTCAGGACAAAATAGACATGCTTGATGCGCTTCCGGTCGGAGACCGAGAAAATCAAGCCATCATCGACAGCGCCCTTACCGCTGTACGGGAACATCTGGACATGCCCATCGCCTATCTGTCGGAGTTCGTCGGGGATCAGACCATTTTTCGCAATGTCAGCGCACCGGGTATGGAAGACCTTATCAAGCCGGGCGATTCCCGCCATCTGGACGAGGTATATTGCCAGCATATCCTTCGCGGCGACCTGCCGGAGCTGATCCCCGACACCGCCGCCTTTCCCCTGGCACAGTCGCTGCCGATCACGAACACGGCCCAGATAGGCAGCCACGTCAGCCTGCCGATCCACCGGGCGGACGGGTCCGTCTACGGAATGTTCTGTTGCCTTTCCCCAGTGGCGAACCCCAGCCTGAATGACAGGGATATCAAGGTCATGCGCCTCTTCGCCGACCTTGCCGCCGATCAGGTGCGATTGAACCACAGCAGACAAAGCGAACTTGAAGGCACCCGCAATATCATCCGCGACATGCTCCGCGATGCGGCGTTCGACATGCTATTTCAGCCGATCTATCGCCTTGCGGACGGCGGTCTGGCCAGCTTCGAATCCCTCTGCCGGTTTCGCAGCGACCCCTATCGCAGCCCCGACAAATGGTTCGACGATGCCCGAACCGCCGGTCTGCAAACCGAACTGGAGCTGAAGGTCATCGACGCGGCGCTGAAAGCCCTGCCCGGTCTGCCACCGCATGCACGACTGGCCGTAAACGCCGCCCCGGATACCGTGGCCAGCGGCGCGTTGCTGCCGATCCTGTCGCGGGTCGACCCCACCCGTCTGACGCTGGAGATTACCGAACACGAACGATCAAACGATTTCGATCGCCTTCTGCGCGCGGTACAGGCGATCGGCGCGCGGGGAACGTGGATCGCCATCGATGATGTCGGCGCGGGTTATTCCGGACTGCAACAGATACTACAACTCCGGCCGGACATTCTGAAACTGGACATGTCGCTGGTGCGTGACATCGATACCGACACCGCCCGCCGCTCCCTGGCCGGGGCCCTCGTCAGCTTCGCCTCGGAAACCGGTGCCAAGGTCACTGCCGAAGGGATCGAACGGCGCGCGGAATGGGATTGCCTGCGCATGATCGGTGCCGATTACGGCCAGGGCTGGCTGATGGGCCGGCCCGGCCCGATGAATCAGGCTGCACCAAATGTGACCGTCTGATCGCTCCTCCAGCGCTGAAGGAAGCGGCAACAGCGGCGCGCCCGTCCCCGGCGCTCGCCCTGCAGGATTGCCGTGTCAGCCCCCGCTCAGCTTCTGCAACCGCGCCGACCTCAAACGGGCAAAATCCTCTCCCGCGTGATAGCTGGAGCGCGTCAGGGGTGTTGCCGAAACCATCAGGAATCCCTTGCCCCAGGCGGCTTTTTCATAGCCCGCGAATTCCTCGGGCGTGACGAACCTGTCAACAGCGTGATGTTTGGGTGTCGGTTGCAGATATTGCCCGACCGTAAGGAAGTCGATGTCGGCTGCACGCATATCGTCCATGACCTGCAACACAGACTGTCGATCCTCACCCAGCCCAACCATGATACCGGACTTGGTGAACATCGTCGGGTCCAGTTCCTTGACCCGCTGAAGCAGCCGCAGGGAGTGGAAATACCGCGCGCCGGGACGCACCTCGGGGTAAAGGCCGGGGACGGTTTCCAGATTATGATTGAACACGTCCGGTTTCGCCCCAACGACAACTTCCAGAGCCGATGGATCGCATTTGATGAAATCGGGCGTCAGGATTTCGATCGTCGTATCGGGGGCCCGCTTGCGGATCGCGCGGATCGTCTGGGCAAAATGCTCCGCCCCGCCATCGTCCACGTCGTCCCGGTCGACCGACGTGACGACAACGTGGTTCAGCCCCAGTTTCTGCACCGCATCCGCAACGCGCCCCGGCTCGAACACGTCCAGCGCTTCGGGCGGCTTGCCGGTTGCGATGTTGCAGAACGTGCAGGCACGGGTGCAGACCTCGCCCATGATCATCATGGTCGCATGGCCCTGCGACCAGCATTCCCCGACGTTGGGACAACCCGCCTCCTCGCAGACCGTCACCAGTTTATGCTCGCGCATGATCTTAGCTGTCTGCCTGTAACCTTCGCCAACGGGCGCCTTGACGCGAATCCAGGACGGTTTCTTCGGCTGCGGATTATCCGGCCGCCTGGCCTTTTCGGGGTGACGTTCGGCGGGGATCTTCAGGTCGCGCATCCGCGGTCTCCCAGGGTTGTTCCATCTTCACTTAAGGCAAGCCGGCCCCGCGTTCCAGTGTCGGCCACCACAGAACCGCAGAGTTGCGCCCGATGCATGTTTTTACAGACATTTTTCCCCAATCCCGCCAGAAATATGCCGAAAATTCATGTTCCAGTGCCCCCGTAGCCATCAAGGCACAGTGAAATGTAGTAATTTTTGGAACAAGAATATGAATGCCACTTTTCTGAATGACGAAGCCGGCGCGGTCACGGTCGACTGGGTTGTCCTGACGGCAGCGCTCGTAGGCCTCGGGCTTGCTGTGATGGGCGTCGTTTCGGGCGGCATCGAAGATCTCTCGACCGACGTCAGCGCGGCCCTCGAAGATGAAAGCAAATTCTCGGAACAGTTCGGTGGCATGACACTTGCCTCCGCAAGCAACACGACGGTCTTTTCGGGTCGCACGGCCTCGGATTATGTTGCCTATGGACAGTCCCTTGCGCCCGGCAACAACGGCGCAGTCTATTATCACGCCCAACAAGCGGCCATATCTGACGCGCCCGACGGCTACAATTTCGACAATCCGCTCTCCGATCCGGATTCCGGCAACGTCATCTACACCAGCAACGACGGCCAGAATTACAGTATCGGCGGGAACGTCGTGTCCGTCGACAGCTACGCCGGTTCGGCCAACTACTTCGGGGCCTGACCGGTGCCCGCCTCCCGTGCGTAAATCCGGGGAGCGGATCTGTTTGAAAGCCAGACGCGATTGCGGTCCCGAGCAACCGGAACCCTTGGAATCCGCCAAATTTCTGCCCGCGATAAATTTACGTGTTAGGTAAATATATCAACCATCTACGAAGTGACGTTAAAGTTTCATGCGCCCCAGAAGTGCATTGCGTCTTTTGCGTCACTTCGACTGACGACGTGTCCATCCCCACAGGCACACCAATTCCATCAGCACATGTGCGCCCGCGATCGCCGTTGCCCCTGTCGTGTCGTAGGGCGGGGAGACTTCGACCACGTCGCCCCCGACCAGGTTGACGCCGGCCAGGTCTCGCAGGATCGCCGCGGCCTGCGCCGACGACAGCCCGCCCCAGACCGGCGTGCCTGTGCCGGGCGCGAAGGCCGGGTCAAGACAGTCGATATCGAAGGTGAGATAGCAACTCCGGTCGCCCACGACCTCTTTGATGCGGCGCGCAACCTCTCCGGGTGCGGCCTCATGGACGGCACGGGCGTCGATGGTCGTCACTCCCATCGTGTTCGGATTCACGGTGCGGATGCCAATCTGAACGCTGGTCGCCGGGTCTATCACGCCGGTTTTGACCGCTTTGTAGAACATCGTGCCATGGTCGATCCGGCTCATGTCGTCGTCGGGCCATGTGTCGGAATGGGCGTCAAAATGGATCAGGCTCAAAGGCCCGTGTTTTTCGGCATGCGCCTGCAGGATCGGGAAGCTGATGTAATGGTCGCCGCCCATCGCGATGCAACCTGCTCCCTGATCCAGGATGCCTTTCACATGGTCGCGCAAGGCGGCTGGAAAGTCGGCGACCTTGGCATAATCGAAGCCCACGTCGCCATAATCCGCCACGGCGAATTCATCCAGTGGCGAATAATCCCAGTAATATGGCGGATCGAAGGGTTGCAGCGCACTCGCCTCGCGGATCGCGCGTGGCCCGAACCGCGTACCAGGCCGGTGGGTCACCGCCTGATCGAAGGGCACGCCTGTAATCGCCAGATCATATCCGGTCAGATCCTTGGTATACGTTCGCCGAAACGCCGAGGTTGCGCCGCCGAAGGCGTTCTCGAACGCCAACCCCCGGCGAGCGTCCCGGGCAAAGGCCCCGTCCACCTGATCGCGCGCGTCCTGCAGTGCCATTGATCGACTCCCTTCTGTTCGGCACGACCACACCACGAGAGTGCGGCAAGGAAAACCCTCTCGACTCCGCGCCCCGGTGCGTTAGGTGCATGGATCATGCACGACACCCAGCTCCGCACCGATTTCATCCACGCCATGAGCCGCGCCGCCGCCACCGTCAGCGTGGTAACGACCGACGGGCCAGCGGGCCGCGCGGGCGTCACGGTATCGGCCATGACAAGCGTGTCGGCGGATGGAGAAGCCCCGACGATGCTGGTCTGCATCAACAAGGGCGCTTCGGCGGCCGAGCCGATCCTTGCGAATGCCTGCTTCGCCGTGAGCGTCCTGCAGTCCGAGCAGAGCGACGTGGCCGACGTATTTGCCGGGCGCACGGGAGCTACGGGCGACGACAGGTTTGCCACCGGGACCTGGACCACCATGGTGACGGGCGCGCCGGTTCTGGACGGGCTGGCGGGCTTCGATTGCGAAGTTCAGTCAGCCGAGCTGGTCGGCACACACCACGTCATCATCGGTGCCGTCCGCGCCGTGCGCGTGTCCGATGACGGCGCGCCCCTGATCTATGGAATGCGCAGCTATCTGCGGGCTGAAAAAGCCTAGGACGTCACCGCCCGCCACCCCAGCCGCAGACGGCTGACGAGTGGATTGAGTCGTGGCTGCGTCCCCGGATTTGCGGCAAACGCGCGCAACTCTGCCCGCGTGTCACTCAAGACCAGAAATACCGGGCGCGCCTGCGTCGGTTGCCGCGCTTGCCGGAACCGATCCAGTGCAGCCAGCCCCGTCTCCGCCAATGCCGCAATATGCGCCTCGGCCTCGCCCGACGGCAACGGATGCCGTCCCTTGGCGACAAGGTCGGGCACGGCGCGCAACCACGCCGAAATCCCATGAGCCAGCCCGGCATCACGGATTGCTGGCGCATCCGACGCCCCCGCCAGTCGCGCCGCTGTCCACAGCAACGTTCCCGCCGTCCGGTCGATATAACGCGTCAGTTCCACTGACGACGCAAAGGACCATCCTTCTATGTCAGCCCGCCGTGCCTCGATCAGGTCGTCCAGATCGCGCGTCGCCTGCGCGTCCAGAACGGCGGCCAGCGGGGTGACGACCTCGTGTCGCCGGACCGCGCCGTCCGATCCGATCTCGGCCAGCGCATCGCGCCACCATTGCAGCCGCATCTCGGCGATCAACGGCTCTTTCGTGACCCATGGCGCGCGCGCGACTTCAAGGTTGAACGCATAAAGCGGAAACAGCCTCCGACGCAGGTCCACAGGCGCGGCCATTACCGCGCGGAACCGGTCCGGGTCGCCGCGCGCCACCAGTCCTGCGCAGGCCGACACCTCGGCGTCGGTCATCACTGCAAAAGCTTCCAGCGCACCGCGTCCAGCAACGCTTCGAAACTGGCGTCGACTATGTTGGCTGAGACGCCGACCGTGGACCAGCGCCGCCCGGCATCGTCTTCGTGGTCGATGATGACGCGGGTCACGGCCTCGGTCCCGCCCTGCATGATACGAACGCGGAAATCTTTCAGCCGCATGTCTTCAATGTGACCCGACAGCGACCCGAGGTCCTTGGCCAGGGCTTTCGACAGCGCGTTGACCGGACCGCGATCATTGCCCGTCTCATCCATCGACTCCGACACCGAAAGCCGCTTTTCGCCGTCGACCTTAACCACCACCACCGCTTCGGACAGGGTGACCATCTGGTCGCGCTTGTTCTTGCGCCGTTCAACCGTGACGCGGTAGCGCTTCACCTCGAACAATTCGCGTAACTGGCCCAGTTCGGCCCGTGCGATCAGCTCGAAACTGGCGGGCGCCACGTCATAGGCATAGCCCGCATCCTCCCGCTCCTTCACGACCTCCAGAATGCGCCGCAACTGGTCAGCTGTGCCGTCCAACCCCAGATCTGCCAACCGCTTGCGCAGGTTCGACAGCCCGGCCTGATTGGACATCGGCACGATCCGCGCGTTTCCGACCGTTTCGGGCGGCACATGTTCGTAGGTCGTCGGGTCCTTCAGGATCGCGCTGGCATGCAGGCCCGCCTTATGCGCGAAAGCCGAGGCACCGACATAGGCCGCCTCGCGCCGTGGCACCCGGTTCAGGATGTCATCCAACCGTCGCGACACCTTCATCAGATCCGGCAGCGCCTTGCGGGACACGCCCGTCTCGAAGCGGCTGGCAAATGGCTCTTTCAACAGAAGTGTCGGAATCAGCGACGTCAGATTGGCATTGCCACAGCGCTCGCCCAACCCGTTCAGCGTGCCCTGCACCTGTCGCGCCCCGGCCTCGATCGCGGCCAGCGATCCGGCAATGGCCTGTTCGGTATCGTTGTGCGTATGAATGCCCAGACGGTCGCCCGGAAGGCCCGCCGCGATCACGGCCTGCACCACTTCGGCGATGCGCGCGGGCATGGTGCCGCCATTCGTATCGCACAGCACGACCCATCGCGCCCCCGCGTCCAGAGCCGCCCTGGCGCAGGATACCGCATATTTCGGGTCATCCTCGTAGCCATCGAAGAAATGCTCGCAATCGAACAACGCCTCACGGCCCGACGCCACCAGGTGCGCCACCGACTCGGCGATGGCCAGGCGGTTTTCCTCCATCGTTACGCCCAGCGCGGTCGTGACGTGGAACGGATGGGTCTTGCCGACCAGACAGACGGCGGAGGTTCCGGCGTTCAGCACGGCGGCCAGCACGTCGTCGTTCTCTGCCGAGCGTCCGACGCGCTTGGTCATTCCGAAGGCCGTCAAAGTGGCGCGCAGCTTCGGCGCGTCGTCGAAAAAATCGCTGTCGGTCGGGTTCGCACCGGGCCAGCCGCCTTCGACGTAATCCACGCCCAGACCGTCCAGCATCGCGGCGATCTCGCGTTTTTCGCTGGCCGAAAACTGCACGCCCTGCGTCTGCTGACCGTCGCGCAGGGTGGTGTCATAGAGGTAGAGACGTTCGGTCATCGCGTCCTCCGATCCATGTATTCGGAACGGGTGATCCACGGGTGATCCACGTCGGACGTAAATGTGATCACAACAGACCCTCCAGCTTCGACGGATCGAACCCCGGCCCGGCCTCCCAGCCCCTGCCCAGCCCGTCCGTCACCACGACGCCCGCCGCCACCAGCGCATCGCGCAGCGCGTCGGCGCGCGCCCAGTCCCTGTCGGCCCGTGCGGCGATCCGCGCCGCCAGAACCGCTTCCACCACCTCGTCGTTGCCCCCGTCGATCCAATCGCCCATCGCGTCCTCCAGCAATCCCAGCAGCCCGGCCGATGCCTTCAGCCCCGCGCCGTCTCCGGCCTTGGCCAGACGGTGCAGCTCCGCAATCGCGCCGGGCGCGTTCAGGTCATCGCGCAACGCGCTCAGCACGGCGTCATCCACGGTTCCGCCATCCCCGGCCATGGCGCGCCATTTGCGCAATGTGCCTTCGGCCTCCAGCGCCTTGGCCTCGGTCCAGTCCATCGGTTTGGAATAATGCGTCGACAGGAACACGAAGCGGATCACTTCGCCCGGCACGCCACGGTCAAGCAGGTCGCGGACGGTGAAGAAGTTGCCCAGCGACTTGGACATCTTGCGGCCCTCGACCAGGAGCATTTCATTGTGCAGCCAGTACCGCGCGAAATCGCCGTCCGGGTCGGCGCAGCAGCTTTGCGCCCGCTCGTTCTCATGATGCGGAAACAGCAGATCGTTGCCGCCCCCGTGAATGTCGAACGATGTGCCCAGAAGCGCCTTGGCCATGGCGGAACATTCGATATGCCAGCCGGGGCGGCCGTAGCCAAGCGACGTCTCCCAGCCCGGTTCTTCTTCCGACGACGGCTTCCACAATACGAAATCCATCGGGTCGCGTTTATAGGACGCGACCTCGACCCGCGCGCCCGCGATCATGTCGTCCACGGTCCGGCCCGACAGGGTACCATAGCCGTCGAACGACCCGACCGAAAACAGCACATGCCCGTCGGCGACATAGGCGTGACCGGACGCAATCAGCCCCTCGATCATTTCGACCATCTGTTCGATGTAGTCCGTCGCGCGCGGCATATGCGTCGGCTCCAGCGTGCCCAGAGCGGCCATGTCGTCCAGATACCACTGTGTCGTCTCGGCGGTGATATCCTCGACCTCGCGGCCGGTATCAGCCGCCCGCGCGATGATCTTGTCGTCGATATCGGTGAAGTTGCGCACATAGGTCACGGCGTCCACGCCATAATCGTGACGCAGCAGGCGGAACAGCAGATCGAACAGGATCACGTTGCGCGCATTGCCCAGATGGGCGCGGTCGTAGACGGTCGGTCCGCACAGGTAGAGGCGCACATTGGACGCATCCAGCGGCGCGAACTCCTCGACCCTGCGGGTCAGCGAGTTGCGAAGTCGGAGCATCGGGATAGCATTCGGCGCGGTCATCCGGGCGTTTCCTGTCGTTTTATGGCGGGGATGGATGCCGGATGGGAAACGGGCAACCAGCGCCCGCCGATCCTGTCAGCGGGCGGTCGAAATGCAGATGATGCAGATGCACGTGCCCATAGCCTGCGCCTAACATGGCGATGCCGCCCTGCCAAGCGCCGCGGCATGGCCACCGATCAACGGTTTGACATGGGCGTGCCGCCGGTGTCCGGTGCCGACAGTGGCGTCTTTCCAGCTCCGAGGCTGCACCGCCCCAACGGCCACGGCAGGCTCGTACGCGATATGCAGCGTCGGGCCCGCTTCTGACCTTCGCCAAGGAGACGACCTGATGACCGACTTCCGCGCCCTGCACCAACCCGGCAATCCCTTCATCCTCGGCAATGCCTGGGACGTCGGATCGGCCCGCATGCTGGTGGCCCTAGGTGCCAGGGCCATCGCCACGTCATCCGCCGGATACGCCTTCACCCGCGGTTTGCCCGACGGCGGTCAAGTGGGGCGGACCGACGCCATCGCCCATGCCAGGGATCTGGCCGATCACCTGTCGGTCCCGGTCTCTGCCGATCTGGAGGACGGGTATGGCCCCGACCCCGCCGATTGTGCGGAAACCGTCGAACTGGCCGCGCTTGCCGGTCTGGCCGGATGCTGCATCGAGGACGTGACCCCGAACGGCGCGCCCTATGACTTCGATCTGTCGGTCGCGCGCATGGATGCCGCCGTGAAGGCCGCGCGCCGGGCCAACCACGACTTCGTCTTCTGCGCGCGCGCCGACGGCGTCATGCACGGCACCTATGATCTGGACGAAGCGATCCGCCGGTTGCAGGCGTTCGAAGCCGTGGGCGCAGACGTTCTGTATTGCCCGATGCCCGAAACCATCGAAGGTCTGACACGCCTTTGCGCGTCGGTCACCGCCCCGGTCAACGCGCTGGCCGCCGGGCCGTGGACGCAGACCAGCCGCGACGAATTCGCCGCCGCCGGGGTCGCCCGCATCTCGCTCGGGTCGGCCCTGGCGCGCGCCACGCATCAGGTGATACGCGACGCCGCGCAGGATATGTTCGGCGCGGGCGATTTCACCCGTCTGGGCGGCATCGGGTCGGGCGAGGTCGATGATTATCTGGCGGCAGGGTCGAAGTGAATCACGACGATCTGAACCACTGGTCCAAGCGCGCCGCCGATTGGATCACCGACTATCATGCCACCCTGCGGGACCGGCCCGTCCGCGCGCCGGTCTCGCCCGGCGATGTGCTGGCCCGACTGCCTGCGACGGCCCCCGACATGGCCGAGACGCCCGAAGACATCTTTGCCGATTTCGAGGCGCTGATCCCCGGTGCCCTGACCCATTGGCAGCACCCCCGCTTCTTCGCCTATTTCCCGGCCAATGCGGCACCCGCGTCGATGCTGGCCGAACAGCTGATGTCCGGCATCGGGGCGCAGGCAATGCTCTGGCAGACTTCTCCGGCGGCGACCGAACTGGAGCAGGGCATGATCCGCTGGCTGATCCGCGCGCTGGACATGCCCGAAGACTGGACCGGCACGATCCACGATTCGGCGACGACCGCCACGCTGTCAGCGGTGCTGACGATGCGGGAACGGGCGCTCGGCTTTGCGGGCCTGACCGAGGGGTTGTCGGACCAGCCGCGGCTGCGCATCTACGCCAGTGCGCAGACCCATTCATCGGTGGACAAGGCCGTGCGGCTGGCGGGCATAGGACAGGACAATCTGGTCAAGGTTCCCACCCGTGACGACCTGTCGATGGACCCGGACGCGCTGACGCGCGCGATCGAGGCGGATGTCGCCGCCGGGCTGATGCCCGCCGGTATCGTGTTCTGCGCGGGCGGCACGGCGGTCGGGGCCTTCGACGAGATCACGGCCTGCCTGCCGGTCGCACGGGCGTACGACCTGATGACCCACGTCGATGCCGCATGGGCGGGCAGTGCGATGATCTGCCCCGAGTTCCGGACGCTTCTGAAAGGTGCGGAAGACTGCGACAGTCTTGTTTTCAATCCGCACAAGTGGATGGGCGCACAGTTCGACTGCGCCGTGCAACTGATCCGCGACCCGGTCGACCAGATCCGCACGCTGGGGCTGAGGCCTGATTACCTTCAGACGCTGGAAGGCGAGGACGTCACCAATTTCAACGAATGGACCGTGCCGCTGGGCCGTCGCATGCGGGCGCTGAAGCTGTGGTTCGTGCTGCGCGCGCACGGGCTGGACGGCATCCGTGTCCGCATCCGCAACCACGTCGCCTGGACGCGGGAGCTGTGCGAGGTTCTGCGGGGCGAGCCGGGCCTCGAGATCACATCCGAGCCGCGCCTGTCGCTTTTCAGTTTCGCGCTGACCGGGGGCTGTGCCGCGACCGAAGCCCTGCTGACGCGCATCAATGCGGACGGACGCATCTATCTGACGCAGACGACACATGCGGGCCGGTTCGTCATTCGCTTCACATGCGGCACATGGGACTGCACCCGTGACGATGTGATGGCCGTCCGGGAGGTCATCCGCGACCTGCGATGATGTCGCAAACGGACGCGACAGGGGGCGCGGAAACGCGCGACCCTGACTGCATGGGATACGTCTGCCTGGAGGGGCCGGGGCATTATCTGGGCACCGAATCGACCCTGTCGGTGATGCAGAGCGAATATGTCTATCCGACGCTGGGATGCCGGATCAGCCCGAAGGAATGGCAAGAGGCCGGTCGGCCCGACCTGATCGCAAAGGCGCGCGTGCGGCGGGCGGAGATCATGGCCGGGCCAAACATCGCCGCCTTTGCGCCCGAACTGGAACGAAGCCTGCGCGCCCGGTTCGATCTGCTGGTGTGACGGTCAGGTCTGGGCGTCGCGCGCGAGTTTTTCGATCCCGTCCCAGTCGCCCGCGTCCATCATGTCCTTGGGAGCGACCCAGCTTCCGCCGACGCAGACCACGTTCGGCAGGCTCAGGTAGGAGGCTTTGTTCTGTGGGCTGACACCGCCCGTCGGGCAGAACGAAATTTGCGGTATCGGCGCGCCGATACCCTTGAGCGCGGGCGCGCCGCCGGAGGCCTCTGCGGGGAAGAACTTGAGCATGTCATAGCCCTTTTCCAGCAGGATCATCGCCTCGGTCGCCGTGGCCGCGCCGGGCAGCAGGGGCAGGTCTTCGTCGATGCAGGCCTGGATCAGCGTATCGGTCGCGCCGGGCGAGACCCCGAACATCGCGCCCGCCGCTTTTGCCGCTTTCACGTCGGCGGGGGTCAACAGCGTGCCTGCCCCGACGATCCCGCCCGGCACCTTGGCCATTTCACGAATGCACTCGAGCGCGACCGGCGTCCGCAGCGTGACCTCCAATGCGGGCAACCCACCGGCGACCAGCGCGCGGGCCAGCGGCGCGGCATGCGCCACGTCGTCCAGCACAAGCACGGGGATGACGGGTGCGCGGGTGGCGATGTCGCGGGCGGCCCTGGATTGTTCGGCGGGGGTCATGGTCATGGCGGTGCCTCTTTGCGGTGCCTTTGGTGGGCGGCTGGATTGGATCAGGTGTGGCGCAGGCGCAGTCAGATGACCACACCCGCCCCCCGGTCGGATGGCCCTGCACTGGCCCGGAAGAGGCTGAACAATTCGCGTCCCAGCCCATACTCATTATGGCTCAGGTCGGGTCGCGGAACATCGCGACCGGCCACGCCTTCGGTCAGCACGTCGAGCGTGCCCTTGACCGCATCGACGCGGATCAGGTCGCCATCCTGCAACTTGCCGATCAAACCGCCGTCCAGTGCCTCGGGCGCGACGTGGATCGCGGCGGGGACCTTGCCCGATGCACCGGACATGCGCCCGTCGGTCACCAGCGCGACCCTGTATCCGCGCTGCAAAAGGACCGTCAGAACAGGTGTCAGGCCATGCAGTTCGGGCATCCCGTTGGCGCGCGGCCCCTGATAGCGGACCACGATGACGCCGTCGCGGTCAAGCTCTCCGGCGCGGAAAGCGACCTTTACGTCGTCCTGCGAGTGGAAGATGCGGGCGGGCGCTTCGATCACATGAAGTTCGGGCGCTACCGCACTGATTTTAATGACTCCCAGACCCAGATTACCATGCACCTGTTTCAGTCCGCCATGATGGTCGAAGGGCGCATCCGGAGTTTTCAGTATCCTGTCGTTCAGGCTGTCCTTCGGGCCGGGCGTCCATTCGATGCGGTCGCCTGTCAGCTTTGGTTCGGTCGCATAAGCCGACAGGCCCTGCCCGGCGACCGTCTGCACATCCTCATGCAGCAAGCCAGCCTCCAACAACCGACCGATCATGAACGGCAGGCCTCCGGCGGCATGGAAATGGTTCACGTCGGCCAGACCGTTCGGATAGACCCGCGCCATGAGCGGCGTGACGTCCGACACGGCATCGAAATCAGCACAGGTCAACTGAACGCCCGAGGCGCGCGCCATGGCGATCAGATGCAGCACCAGATTGGTCGACCCGCCCGTCGCCATCAGGCCCACCAGACCGTTCACATAGGCGCGTTCGTCCAGCACGTCGCAGACCGGCGTATAGGCGTTGCCAAGCGCCGTGATTTTCGTCGCCTGCACTGTCGCGGCATCGGTCAGGGCATCGCGCAGCGGCGTGCCCGGATTGATGAAAGACGCGCCGGGCAGGTGCAGGCCCATGAATTCCATCAGCATCTGATTGGAATTCGCGGTGCCGTAGAATGTGCAGGTGCCCGGCCCGTGGTAGCTGGCCATTTCGGCCTTCATCAGCTCAGCCCGGTCGATCTTGCCCTCGGCGAAATCGCGGCGAACCTGCGATTTCTCTTCGTTGCCCAGACCGGACGTCATTGGACCCGCGGGCACGAATATCCCCGGCAGATAGCCAAAGGTCGCAGCGGCGATCACCAGGCCCGGCACGATCTTGTCACAGATGCCCAGATACAGCGCGGAATCGAAGGTGTTGTGCGACAGCGCAACGCCCGTGGCCAAGGCGATCACGTCGCGCGAAAACAGCGACAACTCCATGCCGTTCTGGCCCTGCGTGACGCCATCGCACATCGCGGGAACACCGCCCGCGACCTGTGCCGTGGCACCGACGGACCGGGCGGCGGCCTTGATGCGGTCGGGATAATCCTTGAAAGGCTGATGCGCCGACAGCATGTCGTTGTAGGCTGTCACGATGCCTATGTTCGGTGCCCGGTCAGCGACAAGATCGCCCTTGTCTTCGCCCATCGCGGCATAGGCGTGGGCCTGGTTGCCACACTCCAGATGGGCGCGGCGCGGGCCTTTCTGCGCCTGTTCCCGCATACGTTCGAGATAGAGGTCTCGCGTCGAGCGGGAGCGTTCGCGGATACGGTCGGTAATTTCATCGATTCGGCTGTCCAGCGGCATGATGGGCCTCCTTTGGGGAACAAATGCACCGTTAGCGCTAACGGTTCAAGGGGCGTGTTCGACTCCTGCCCTTTTCGGCGTCGGTATACCGCGCACGAATCCGGTCCCGCAGCTTTGTTACCATGAATATCTACGGCGTATTTGCGCCGGACTGGAACCTCATCCCAATAAGGTAGGTGTTTCGCACGGTTACCCTAGCCGATCGGTCGCATCAGCTCGATCTCATCTTTATCCCGGACGGCCGTGAAGAAGCAGCTCCGCCGATTTGTGTGACAGGCAGGCCCGGTCTGCTCGACGATCAGCAGCAGGCAATCCCGGTCACAATCGACCCGCAGATCGACCAGCGTCTGAACGTGCCCCGACGTTTCGCCCTTGATCCAGAAAGCCTGCCGTGATCGCGACCAATAGGTTACCTGCCCCGTCGCCAGGGTTTTCGCGATTGCTTCTGCATTCATCCAAGCCATCATCAGGACTTCGTTCGTGACATGATCCTGCGCAATGGCCGGGATCAGACCGTTGGCATCGTATTTCAGCGTAGT
>Ga0207878_100354_pt1 | contig 18946 bp, 18 predicted proteins | sample LinPmetageLP41_FD_184053 | JGI IMG/M metagenome (GOLD analysis project Ga0207878, IMG submission 184053) | Marine viral communities from the Pacific Ocean - LP-41 (SPAdes) | ecosystem: Environmental > Aquatic > Marine > Oceanic | place: Pacific Ocean | collected 2010-08-27 | reverse complement strand
GACGATGATCGACACATCCGCGGCCGGCCAGACCGAACCTCCCGTTGCCGATCTGATCAGACAATGGGTCGGGCGGGGACCGATCGGGCACATTCACCTCAACGATACGAACCGGGGTGCACCCGGCGCTGGAAGTGACCCGTTCGATGCCATCCTGCCTGCCTTGCGCAAGGCGGGTTGGTCCGCTCCGATGGGCGTAGAACCCTTTATCCTGTCCGGCAACGTGCACGACACGTTTGCGCTGGCCGCGGCCACTGTGCGCCGCAACTGGGATCATTTGCCATCCTGACATTTTATCATGCCGCCCCCCGATGAGTGGTCGGGCACCAAATTATCAAAGACGAAGGAATACGACGATGGCGACACAGAGAATTGGCATCATCATGCACGGCGTGACGGGGCGCATGGGCATGAACCAGCACCTGATCCGGTCTGTTCTGGCAATCCGGGACCAGGGTGGCGTACGTCTGAAATCCGGCGATCTGTTGCTTCCCGACCCGATCATCGTGGGTCGGAACGGGGGAAAGATCGCCGAACTGGCCAAGAAGCACGGTGTTGAACGCTATACCACTGATCTCGATGCCGCCCTTGCCAATCCCGACGATACCGTCTTCTTCGATGCGGCCAGCACCCAGATGCGGCCGGGCCTTCTGCGCAAGGCGATTGACGCGGGCAAACACGTCTATTCCGAAAAGCCGGTCTCCGAGGGGCTGCAGGAAGCGGTGGAGATCGCCCGCCATGCCAAGGCCAAAGGGGTGAAAAACGGTATCGTTCACGATAAACTCGACCTGCCGGGTCTGCTCAAGCTGAAGCGTTTGCGCGACTCCGGATTTTTTGGCGAGATCCTGAGTGTTCGCGGCGAATTCGGCTATTGGGTGTTCGAGGGCGACTGGATGGAAGCTCAACGCCCCTCATGGAACTATCGCAAAGCTGACGGCGGCGGCATCGTTTCGGACATGCTGTGCCACTGGCGCTATGTGCTGGATAATGTCGTCGCGCCGGTCAAGGCCGTTTCCTGTCTTGCGGTGACTCATATCCCTGAGCGTTGGGATGAAGATGGCGAGAAATACAAAGCAGACGCCGACGATGCGGCTTATGCGACCTTCGAGCTGGAAGGCGGGATCGTCGCGCAACTCAACAGCAGCTGGGCCACCCGCGTGCGACGGGATGATCTGGTTACCTTCCACATCGATGGAACGCTCGGCAGTGCGGTTGCGGGTCTGCACACGTGCTATTCACAGGCGCGGGTGAACACGCCGAAACCGATCTGGAATCCGGACCAGAAGCAAACCATGGATTTCTTCGACACCTGGGTCGAAGTGCCTGACAACACCACGTTCGACAACGGCTTCAAAGTCCAGTGGGAGCAATTCCTGCGCCACGTCGCCGAAGACGGACCATGGTCCTACACGCTGGAGGAAGGGGCCAAAGGCGTGCAACTGGCCAAGCTGGGCTACCGGTCTTCGGCGGAACGACGCTGGCTCGATGTGCCTGCGCTGGACATCTGAGGGGACCGCACATGTCGAACCTGATTTTACCCATAGCCGGGGGCGCTACGGCATCGCTGACCCTGACGGCGGGTCCGGTGCCTGAACCCGGCGGCGACTGGACACGCATCGCTTATGCTGCCGCCCACGTGGTGGCCGATCCGCTGGCCGATGTTGACCCCGGCACCGGGGTGGCCGTGGATTGGGAGCGGACACTGGCCTTCCGTCACCACCTCTGGTCGCTTGGCCTTGGCGTGGCCGAGGCGATGGATACGGCGCAACGTGGCATGGGCCTCGACTGGCCGACCTCGCTCGACCTGATCCGGCGCAGTATGAAAGACGCGCCAGCCGGTGCCCTGATCGCAAGCGGGGCTGGAACCGATCACCTGATACCAGGCCCGGACGTGACAATCGACGATGTCATCGCGGCCTATGAAATGCAGTGTGAAGCGGTGGAGGCCACGGGCTCGCGGGTCATCCTGATGGCCAGCCGTGCATTGGTCGCGGCTGCAAGGTCGCCGGATGATTATGCCCGCGTCTATGGCCGGGTGCTGTCCGGACTAAAGCAGCCTGCGATCCTGCACTGGCTGGGCGAAATGTTTGACCCGGCCCTCGAAGGTTATTGGGGCGATCCCGATCACATGGCCGCCATGGATACCTGTCTGACCGTGATCGCAGACAACGCGGCCAAAGTGGACGGGATCAAGATTTCGCTTCTGTCCGCCGAGAAAGAAATCTCCATGCGGCGGCGTTTGCCGGATGGCGTCGCCATGTATACGGGGGACGATTTCAACTACCCCGACCTCATTGCAGGTGACGAGGAAGGCTTTTCGCACGCCTTGCTTGGCATCTTTGACCCGATCGCCGGGTCGGCGTGCCGGGCGCTTACGTCGCTGGCAAAGGGCGATCATGCCGCTTATAGCGCGGCGTTTGATCCGACCGTTCCACTCTCGCGTCATATCTTCAGGGCCCCGACACGGTTCTACAAAACAGGTGTGGTGTTCATGGCATATCTGATGGGCCATCAGGACCACTTCACCATGGTCAGCGGGCAGGAAAGTGCACGATCCACCCTGCATCTGGCGGAAATCCTGCGGCTGGCCAATGACGCGCAACTGTTCATCGACCCCGATGAAGTGGCCCGCCGGGCCCGTCCCGTATTTCAGGCGCGCGGGGTGTCCGTATGAGAACGCTCACCTCTGCCGATCTGTCGCTCAACACTGCAACGGTCAGCAAACAATGGACTCTTGCGGAATGTATCGACGGATGTGCACGGCATGGTATCGGGGGAATTTCCCCCTGGCGGGACAAGTTGCAGGACTGCGGGGTCGACCGTGCGGCAAAGCTGATCCGTGATGCCGGTCTTGGCGTATCGGGCTTGTGCCGGGGCGGCTGGTACACCGCCGAAGGCGCGCTGACGCAAACCGTCCTTGACGACAACAAACGCGCTGTCGACGAGGCGGCGGCAATCGGTGCCGCGTGTCTGGTGATGGTTGTCGGCGGCCTGCCAGAACGCTCCAGGGATATCGACGGCGCGCGCGCAATCGTGACAGACGGGCTCTCCGCCACACTCGACTATGCTCGGACCGTGGGCGTGAAGATCGCTATCGAGCCCTTGCATCCCATGTATGCGGCCGACCGGGCCTGCGTGAATACAACAGGTCAGGCGCTGGATATCTGTGATCGACTGGGCAATGGCATCGGCGTCGCGCTTGATGTCTATCACGTGTGGTGGGATCCGGACCTTGCCGCACAAATCGCCCGTGCCGGGAAGGACCGTTTGCTGGCCTTCCATGTCTGCGACTGGCTGAACCCGACCAGGGACATGCTCACGGACCGGGGCATGATGGGCGAGGGCGTCATCGACATTCCTGCGATCCGAAGCGTCGTCGAAGCGCAGGGTTTTGACGGGCTGGTCGAAGTGGAGATTTTCTCGGCAGAAGATTGGTGGACGCGTCCAGCCGACGAGGTGCTGGCCGCCATGACCGGAGCCCTGCCGTCGATCTGATCCACGGCGCGGATTCTCGAAAACTCAGGCTTTGTTGATTGCAGTAGCCGTACACTTTGATTTTGCGGACTTACGGTCGCTGAACGCCCGAACGGTTCAGCGTTACGCGGTACAGGCTGGTCGTCGCGGTGATATACAGCTCATGCTTGGCGCGTCCGCCGAAACAGATATTCGACACCAGTTCCGGCACCAGAACCTTGCCCATCAGGTGACCGTCCGGCGCGATGCAGTGCACCCCGTCGCCCGCCGACGACCACAAGTTGCCATCGGTGTCGACGCGGATGCCATCGGCCAGTCCCGGCTCGATCTTATGAAACAGACGACCGTTCGAGGTCGCGCCGCCGCTTGCGCAGTCGTAGACCCGGATATGTTGATCGTCGTCGGTGAACATGCGCCCGGTGTCGGCCACATACAGACGGCTCTCGTCAGGTGAAAACGCCAGCCCGTTGGGGCATTTCATGTCGTCGACCATGACATCCATCGTTCCGGTCGCGGGGTCGATGCGGTAGACGCGGCAAGGAAGCTCCTGCTCGGACGCGAAACCTTCATAATTGGTCATGATGCCGTAATGGGGGTCGGTGAACCAGATCGTGCCGTCCGATTTTACCACCACGTCGTTGGGTGAATTTAGCCGCTTACCGTCGAAGGTGTCGGCGATCAACGTGAGAGTGCCGTCCAGTTCCGTGCGGGTGACGCGCCGGGTTCCATGTTCGCAGGACACCAGCCGTCCCTCGCGGTCACGGGTATGACCGTTCGCGTAGTTCGACGGCGCGCGATAGACCGAGATGCCGACGTCCGGCGTCCAGCGCAGCATCCTGTCATTGGGAATGTCCGAGAACAGCAGACAACCGGCATCACCGAACCAGACCGGCCCCTCGACCCAGTCGAAGCCGGTCGCCAACTGCTTGACCGGCGCGTTGCTCAGCACGAACCGCGCAAAAGCGGGATCGATAATCTCGTGGTGGGACATGGGTCGGACTCTGTCACTTTGGATAAACGGATATCGCTGACATATCCATGTTCGTCAAATGGCCGAAGGACAGCGGGTGCAGCCAGCAGGTTCGTTCCGGCATATCGCTGGTCCATTGCTTTGTTGCAGCGATACCGGCCATCGACCCTGTCTTGCGATCCGTCACGCCGTTGGTGCGGCGATGGAGCCGCGACCAGCAACATACCGATCATCATCGTCTCCAATCGCTGTCGCATTGTGGCCGGGCGGTGACCATTATATTGGGTCACCCGCCGCAGAGACAGTCCGCTTCACAAACCGGAGGTCGAAAGAACAGTCCGTCCCGAAGCAGTCTCAGAACGGGATTTCGTCGTCCATGTCCGACGGGCCGCCATAGCCGCCCCCGGAAGTGCCGCCGCCGCTCCGGTCATCGCCGCCGCCGCCGTAGGACCCGCCACCGCCGCCACTGCCGCCGCCTTCACCGCGACCGTCAAGCATTGTCAGTGTGCCATTGAAACCCTGCAATACGACTTCGGTGGAATAGCGGTCGGCCCCGGACTGATCCTGCCATTTGCGGGTCTGTAGCTGGCCTTCCAGATAAACCTTCGATCCCTTCTTGAGATACTGCTCGGCAATGCGGACCAGACCTTCGTTGAAGATCGCGACCGAATGCCATTCGGTCTTTTCCTTGCGCTCGCCGCTGGTCTTGTCTCGCCAGGTTTCAGACGTTGCGATGCGCAGGTTGCACACCTTGCCGCCGTTCCCGAAGGTCCGGATTTCAGGGTCCCGACCAAGATTGCCGATCAGAATTACCTTGTTCACGCTGCCGGCCATCGTCGCTCTCCCGTCTCTGTCCGAATCTGTTCCGCCTTTTGAACATCGAAGTGGTTAAAGGTCCATGACCGCAACGCGCACAGGGTTGACGGCGCAGGGTTCCACACAGGACGGATTTACGTTAACACATCCGTCAGCACGGACATCCCGACACAAGGGGCGGCGCGCGTCAAAATGGGACAGCCGGAGATTTTCACGTGATCCGATTTGCCATGTTTTCCGCGATCTGCGTGGCCATGCTCGGAGCCACAGGCGCCAAGGCTCAAACCTTTTCCAGCCGGTCCCGCGCCGATATTTTTTCCAGTCAGACCGCCCTTATGGACCGGCGCCTGTCTACACAGTATTCGAATTCCAGCCGTCTCGCTCCGCGGAGGTTCGAGACCGCAAACGGGTCGTCCCGCGAATCGATTCCGCGTTACAGTGGCAGTCAGCGGTCGGCCTGGATCGAGACCGCGCGCATTTCCGCGCGCCGCCATGGCATCCCCGAAGATCTTTTTCTGCGGCTGGTCCGTCAGGAATCGGGCTGGAATCCGAATGCGCGGTCGAACAAGGGCGCGATCGGTCTGGCTCAGTTGATGCCCCAGACGGCCCGTGCCCTGGGCGTGAATCCCGCCGACCCGCAGCAGAACCTGGACGGCGGGGCACGGTATCTGGCGATCCAGTATCGGGCCTTCGGCAGTTGGCGTCTGGCCCTGGCGGCCTATAATGCCGGTCCCGGCGCGGTTCTGAAGTATAACGGCATTCCCCCCTATCGCGAGACGCGGAATTACGTCAGCGTCATTATGGGGCGCGGCTAGCAATACCAATGCTTTGCCTGGCTATCTTAATGTAGGAATCCCGTTCCCTGAAGGACGCCATGTTCCATCGCATAGCGTGTCAGGCCCGCCGTGGACGAAATGCCGAGTTTGCGCTTGAGATTCTTGCGATGCGTCTCGACCGTGCGGACTGAAATATCCAGATCCGCTGCCACCTGCTTGTTTGACCGTCCTTGCGCCAGCAGCAGCAGAATCGTCTGTTCGCGTGAGGTCAGCGGCTCTGACCCGTCGCCCGATGGCTCCAGCGCGGTTTCCGCGCCGGGGCAGAGGTATCGTTCGCCCGCAACTACCGTATCTATGGCGCGGCGGATTTCTTCGGTCGGCTGATCCTTGAGGCAATATCCGGCGGCCCCGTGGCGCAGGGCGGTGGCGACATATTCGGGCGCATCGTGCATCGAAAGGATCAGCACAGCCACATCGGGGTGGCGTTCGCGCAGAATTTCCGTTGCCGCCAACCCGTTCATTTCCGGCATATTGAGGTCAAGAAGGATGACATCAGGCCTCAGGTCCGCCGTACGGGCGATGGCCTCGCGCCCGTTTGACAGGGTACCGACGACGGTCAGGTCATCATAAGTTTCCAAAAGCGCGCGGATGCCATCCGCGACCATCGGATGATCGTCCACGATCAGGATGCGAAGGGGAAGTGTAGCGTCGGTCATGTGATGCCGACTACGCCAGTGCAGAACGTGGAACAAGGCAAATGGGATTGGTGGCGTTCTCCGGGCCGGGACGCGGCGCGGGATAGTGACAGGCGGAACCGGGGCGATCGGCGTCCGTGCGACAACCGTGTCGCGGGCACACGTCAACCGGCCAGGCCCGCCATTCCAAGGAACGGCAGCAATGCCAGAAGCCAACCCATACCGTCTAACGGTCCGCTGCCTGCATCTGCCGCTTCGTCCGCAGCGACCGGCTCGTTTCCCGGCGCGTCATCGTCTTGGGACGGCTCTGCGATCGCGGGGGGCGCACTGTGATATCCATCATCGGGGAAATTCAGTACGTCGTCGGTACCGCCGGACAACGCGCCCGAGGCATCGGGCGCAAACGGGCCTGCTTCAGGCTCGCTGCCGTCGATCGCGATCATCGTCTGCTCGAATTCGTCGGTCGGAATAAATTTGACGAGACGGACTTCCATGATTTCGCCGGGTGCCAGGGTCGCGACGATCTGGCCATCATCATAAAAGTCGTCTTCCGCGAGCCTTTCGATCGTGGCCCGCGCATCGGAAGCACCGGGCCGGGTTGCGTCCTCGGCTCCGATCGTCCGGGCGGTCGGTGTGCCGCCCCCTTCGACCATCATGTCCAGATCGAAGGTCACCGTTTCAATCGTGTCCGAAGTCGAGGCGACGTAGAACACCAGCTCGCCATCTCCATAGAAACCATGAAGATCGGCGGTCTTGCCCTGAAACTCCGTCACGCTGTCGTCATCGACGGCAAAATCCAGCATCTGCTTGCCCGGCAACCCTTCCGACATCATCGCGAACAGGGCGCCTGATGGAGTGACGCCGCCATCCGCGCTGTCGGGGCTGAGTGCGTTTCGCGTGTTCTGGATCAGCGGCCAGATATGGGCCTGATCGACGCCGGATTCGACCATAGTCTCAAAAATGTTGAGGACTTCCTGCGCCTGTTTCAGACCATAATCCGTCTCGCGGTCAAAGCGGGGGTCAGATGCAGACTGGTTCCATTCGGTGACGTGAATGTCGATGCCCTCGAAGGCCGCCTCCCAGCTTTTTTCGATTTGATTCAGACCGAAATCCCGCTGACCGGGCTGCACCGCCTCGCGCGAATACAGGTGAGTGACTACGCCGTCGACGGCCTGCGCCTCGTCTTCATCGAACTGCTTGATGATCAGCTCGTCGTTGATCGCGCGCCAGTTGATGCCGCCGTTGGGAAAGACGACTTCGGATCCGAAATCGGTGCCGTACGTAGCGTTCAGGTCGGCAAGGATGTCAGCTGCGGACTGCCCGGCATAATTTGCGCTGAGGTTGGACGACCCGCTGTTGGTGCCCGATTGCACTATCACGTCGATGCCGGGGTTTGTGCCTGTTTCCGTTGTGACAAGGGTCAGTTCGTCGTCGATTACCTCGGCCATACGGGACGACAGGCGACCGTATTCAACGGCATTCATTTCGCCGCTGCCCCAGTATTCATTCCCGATCTCGAAGGCGACGATATCGGTGTCGCCGTATTCGCCCGTCGCCACGTCGCGTACAAAGACGCGCAGCTCTGTCTCGTCGAAGGAGGGGAAGCGGTCGCCGTTGCCATCCATGCGGACCGACAGATTGTCCCTGGTAGGCAGGACGATGGTTGCGGTCAGATCGTTGGCGGTCGCATAGGCGAGGAAATCCGACAGCGGCACAAAATCCTGCGCCTTGCCATCATCGTCATAGACGACAGGGCTGTCGGGATCGCCGATGTCGAACAGTTTCTCGGTCAGCGAGCCACCGGGATATCGCAAACCGGTCAGTCCAAGGTATTCGACAATCTGAATCAGGTTGCCGCCCGGCTCCAACGTATAGCGGTTCGCAAGGAAGTTGCCGTTGAATAGCCCCCCGGAAATCGGGTCGCCTTCGATTTGAGGAGCATTCACCACCGACATCTTCGACCTCCAGGACAGAGCCGTGGAGATACGAGGCAAGTGTTTACGATATTGTTTCGAAAAAGGCGACGATGCGACCTAATACCGCTTATATCACTGGCATTTTAGTCAATTGAACGGACCATTCTATCCGTCTGTCGATCACTCCGCCGCTTGCGCGGAAGGCGCTTCGCCTTCGTTTCTTGTATCGGGTTTCAGCAAGTGGGTCAGCGGTACAGTTGCCTCCACCACCATGCCATGCCCGCCCGGACCCGAGGTCAGTGTCAGGCTGCCGTGCAGTTGTTCGATCCGCTCGGCCATGTTGCGCAGGCCCATGCCGGAGCCGGTCGCACTGTCGCGACGGGGCAGGCCGCATCCGTCATCCTCGATCCTCATGGTTGCGCCGCGTCGGTGCCCCAGAAGGCTGACCCTTACGCGGGTCGCCCCGGCATGGCGTTCGACATTGGTCAGCGCTTCCTGAGCGATCCGGTACAGCGCTGTCTTGGCCTCGATATCCAACCGGTTGCGAAAAACGGCAGTGTGAAATTCGACCTGCAGACCTGTACGAGCTTCGAATGTTTCGCAAAGCGATTTCAACGCCGGACCGAGTCCCAGATCGTCCAGCACACCGGGGCGCAGATCGTGGCTGATGCGGCGCACCTCGGTCAACGCGCCCTGCAATCCGGTGATCGCCCCGTCGACCGCAGCCTCGGCCGAGGCATCGCCCCTGGCGGTCAAACGCCGTGCCAGTTCCAGTTTGTAGCGGATGCCAACCAGAAGCTGGCTGATGCTATCGTGCAGTTCGCGCGCGACGCGACCCCGCTCTTCTTCCTGGGTGTCCAGAATCCGCTGCGTCAATTGTTTCAGCTTTGCATCGGCCAGACGACGTTCGCGCACGGTGATCATCAGACCGGATGCGAATACCAGCAATAATGCGGCCAGAGCGATCGCTCCGATCCAGCGGAACTGCTGCGCAACATTGGTCCGCACCTCGGCCCGCGCGGCGGCTCCCTGCGCCAGAACGTCATCAAGGAAGACGCCGGTTCCGATAGCCCACTGCCAATCCTGCAACCCAATCACATAGGTCAGGATCGTGGCATTCTGTCCGGTGGACGGCTTGGGCCATTCGTAGGTGTGATAGCCCGATCCGGCCCGCGCCAGTTCGATCAGCGTATCGGTCACCGGCACGCCCCGATCATCCTGCAGGCCGGACCAGTCGCGCCCGATCAGCCATGTCTGACGCGGTGCCACGAGGTTCTGACCTTCATAGTCATAGACGAAGAAGAACCCGTCCGTTCCATAAAGCATCGCCGACAGGATCTGCGTCACCCGCAGTTTTGCCACCTCATCGTCAGGGGGAGCATTGCCATAGATGGTGATGAAGGCGGTGCGCGCCAACTGAACATAATTCCGCAATTCGCGCCGCTTGGCGTCGATCATCGTCTGTTCCAGCGACGCGATCTCTCGTGCGGCAGTGCGTTCGGACTGCACGGCGATCAGCACCGCAATACCGCTGATCGCAAGGATCAGCGGCAGCGTAGCCAGCAGAAACAGCGATTGGCCATAGGAAAGACGGAGTAGACGCATGGTCCGTTTAGACCGCAGACCGTGCGCCGTGACAACGCCGCGCACGGTCTGGCATGCATCACGGTTGGGGGATCAGTTTTTCCAATGACTGACGACGGTGTAAGTCTCACCGCTGGGCTGATCTTCCAGATACTCGGAGAACGCTGACCAGAGCCCCTTGATTTTTTCGGCTGTCTCAGGCGTCGGTTCGGCGATGTCAGTCGTCGAAATGACATAGCCTTTGCCGGTTTTGTCATCCATCACGTTGAGGAATGTCTGCTGACCGGGCAGGGCCATGACCTTCTCTTTCAGGCCGTTGAGGATTTTTGTTCCGGCGGCCATGCTGCCGGGCTTCATCTTGTAGGGTGTGACACGCGCATACATAAAAACAATCTCCCTAAGGGCGCAAAAACAAAGCGCACGATCCTGCGTCAAAGTGCGCAGGTTCGAAGAATATAGCATAGTTTGCACTCAATCGCCGATCTTTCAGCCGACGTGAAATCCATCCATTAACCAATTTTTCACATTTTTCAGCGTTTGACTGGGTTTGAGTGGGGCCAGACGGGGCACCGCATTCCTACGGAAAGATCTCAATATGGTTCTCGACACTGCGCCCCTTCCTGACGACGCGCTGGATACGATTTATGGCCGGTTTTCGCGTGCGTCGCGCAAGCGTCTGAACTTGACCTACGACTACGAACACGGAGCGATTTCTGCGTTCGCGGCACTGGTCAGGCTTATCGGCGCAACTCGGGTGTTCGATATCGGGGCAAACATCGGCGTCTATTCGGTGCGGGTTTGCCAGATTCCGTCCGTCAAATCGATTCATGCCTATGAGCCTGGCGAGGGCGCTTTCGACGTTCTGTCCCGCAACGCCGAACTTCAGGCTGACCCTGCGATAATCGACCTTCAGAACACCGCCGTATCGGACGTTGCGGAACGCTGCGAATATGCCGTGTTCGGCAAGATGGCGGGGAACAATGCCCTGCTGTCCACGATGCCCGCAGCCTGGAAAGCCGCCAATACAGTTGAGGTCGAGACGGCCCGGATAGACGACGGCTACGACATGCGTGGTGAGACGTTTGCGCTCAAGCTTGATGTCGAAGGGCACGAGTTGAAGGCGTTGCTCGGGGCGAGGGAGTATCTTAGCGGGAATAAAGGGTTTCTCCAGGTCGAGAGCTTTCCAGGGCAGATCGACGAAGTACGGGAAGTCGTGAAAAGCATGGGCTACCGCCGCATCTTCCGGATGAAGCAGGACCATTATTTCACGAATATCGAGGATACCGCTATGGTAGACCAGATGATGGATATTCTGTTCGATCAGACTGCCGAGAGTCTGGCCGAAGCCCAGAAGCTCAAGGAATTGCGGCGCAAAACAATCCGCGATGTGCGGACGGCTCTGGATACCGTGCGTTTCGAACGCGATCCGGTCATCCCACCCGGCTGATGCCTTGGGGCGCCGTCAGTTGGCAGGGGTGGGCGCGTCTACGCATTTTCGGGTATTTGACTCACCGATGGCTTTCCTTAGTGTCCCCGAACGCCCCGCAAAGGGGGCCGTCAGCCTGCCGGGAGGGTGGGCGACATAAAAAATCCCAAGGGAGGGTATTGATGGACCGTCGTTCATTCCTAAGAAATTCCACGCTCGGTGGTGCCGCCACCGTCGGTGCAGCCGCACTCGCAGCACCCGCTTACGCGCAGGGCAAACGCACCCTGACCATGGTCACGACCTGGGGACGCGGCCTTGCCGGTGTCCACGACAGCGCTCAGCGTGTCGCCGACAGCATCACCGCCATGTCCGATGGCCAGCTTACCGTCGATCTGAAGGCCGCTGGCGAACTGGTCGGCGCGTTCGAGGTTTTCGACGCAGTGACCTCCGGTCAGGCCGACATGTATCACGGTGCCGACTATTACTTCGTCGGTCAGCACCCGGGCTATGCCTATTTCACCGCCGTGCCATTCGGCATGACGGCGCAGGAACTGGCCAACTGGTATTACCATGCCGGCGGCATGGAACTGCACGACGAGCTGGGCCAGATCTTCGGTCTGAAATCCTTCCTCGGTGGCAATACCGGCGCTCAGGCCGGTGGCTGGTTCCGCAAGGAAATCAACAGCCCCGAAGACTTTCAGGGTCTCAAGTTCCGCATGCCCGGCCTCGGCGGTCAGGCTCTTGGCAAGATGGGCGCCTCCGTCCAGAACCTGCCCGGGTCGGAAGTCTATCAGGCGCTGGCCTCGGGAGCGATCGACGGCACCGAGTGGATCGGTCCCTGGGCCGACGAAAAGGCCGGTTTCCAGGAGATCACCAAGATCTATTACACCGCAGGGTTCCATGAACCGGGTGCCGGCCTGACTGTCGCCACCAATCGCGATGTCTTCGATGAGCTGTCTCCTGCCCACCAGAAAATCATCGAGATCGCGTCCGGCGAAGGGCACCAGTGGAACCTGGCGCAATTCATGGCCAACAACGGCTCCGCTCTGGCCCGGCTTCAGTCCGGTGGTGTGACGGTCCGCGAATTCCCCGATGCCGTCTGGGATGCGATGGGCGTGGCCAGCCAGGAAGTCACCGACGAGAACATGGGCGACGAGCTGTTCGCCAGAATCCACAACTCGGCGATGGAGAGCATGAAGTCCTCGTCGAACTGGATCACCCGTTCGGAAGGCAAGTATCGGACCGAGCGCGACCGCGTTCGCGGCTGATTTGTCCTTTGGGGTCGCCACTGAGCGGCCTGTAGTGATAGCGGCCCATCCCTTCGGGGGCGGGCCAACACGACGGGGGGGACACCCCATGCGCCATGTCGGGGGACATAATGATTGATGCCATCCTGTGGTTCTTCACGAACCTAGGCCTCGCGTTTTATAATCTGGTATACGCCGTCATCAACCCAGCTACATGGCTGGACTGGTCCAACAGTGAATCCGTGCTGCGCTTCGTATACTACGGAGCCAGTCAGGAGCTGTTTTTCGTTCTGCTTGCCTTGTTCCTGATCCTGACCATAGCGACCGGCCTGTCGCGTCGATTTGGCTGGGGCTTGGTCCGCGGGTCGGAATTCGTGCTGAACTGGACCGGGCGTATCGCCGCATGGGCAGGCTTCCTGATGGTGATGCAGCAGATCATGATCGTCTTCCTGCAACGCATCTTCCGCGTCTCGGAAATCAGCATCGGGCCATTCGGTACGGTCTTTACCAAGGACCTCTCGTGGTACTCCGAGGAACTGAAGCTTTATAACGCGATCATCGTCAGCCTCTGCGTCGCATGGACGTTCATTCAGGGCGGGCACGTGCGTGTCGATCTGGTCTATTCCGCGGTCGGGCATCGCACCAAGCGTATCATCGACATGGTCGGCAGCGTGGTGTTCATGATGCCCGCGCTGATCCTGATCTGGCTGTATTCGTGGTTCTTCCTCTGGCGCAGCCTGATTACCCCGGCCACATCCGCCTCGGATCAGTTGGACCGGCTGATGCTGAAAGCGCGGGCGATGCGCTGGAACGTCGAGACCATCGGGTTCAGTCCGAACGGGTTCAATGCCTATTTCCTGTTCAAGATCCTTATCCTGCTGTTCGTCGCCACTGCATTTTTCCAGGCCTGCGTCTTCTTCTGGCGCAGTTGGCTGGAATTGCGTGAAGGCGAGATGAGTGCGGGTCGGTACATGGACTACGACATCACAGGCGACGAAGACATCGCTCTGGCATCCAGAATCAACTGAAGACAAGGGCGGTTCACGCCCAAACCAAACAGCGGGCGGTTCACGCCCGATAGAATTCACGGGCAAACCACGCCCGAAGGGGACACGAGATGCTTTTCGGTTTGGACGGGGTCGAAGTCGGCCTGATCATCGTCTTCCTTTGCCTGTTCGGGGGGATCATGTCGGGCTTCCCGGTGGCCTTCGCCATTGCGGGTGCCGGCACGATCAGCTTCGCGATCATCGCCGCTCTCGATAGCGCGGGCATCCTGATCCATCAGGCCATCGCGACCAACTCTGCCGAATATGCCGCCCTGATCGCCGAAGGCGTCGCCCGCGACAGCATCTCGGTCTTCCGATACCCTGACCTTCCGCGCGAGGCGGTGTCCCTTTTCCCGCAGGGCTGGGAAACCGCGCTGGACCGCAACATTGGCTTCATCGTCAATCGCATGAACGAGCGTGTGATCGCGGGTGCGTCGATTGAAACGCTGCTGGCCGTGCTGATGTTCGTGATGATGGGCATCACGCTGGAACGCTCGAAAATCGCCAATGACCTGCTGACCACGATGGCGCGCGTTTTCGGCCCCTTGCCGGGCGGCCTGGCCGTCTCCATCGTGATCGTCGGGGCCTTTCTTGCCGCCTCGACCGGCATCGTGGGCGCGACCGTCGTAACCATGGGGCTGCTGGCCCTGCCGACGATGCTGCGCAATAATTACTCGCCCGAACTGGCGACCGGCGTAATCGCTGCAAGCGGAACCCTGGGTCAGATCATTCCGCCGTCCATCGTGATTGTCCTGTTGGGCACACTGGCAGGTGACATCTATTCTACCGCGCAGGAACAGCGGGCCGCACTGGCCGGCTGCTCAGATGCGCTGACCTATCTGGGGCAGCCCGCCGTCGTCTCGGTCGGCACTCTGTTTCAGGCGGCTCTCCTGCCTGGCATCTTCCTGGCGTTCCTGTATGGGGCCTATGCCTTCGGCTACGCCCTATTGAATCCTTCCAAAGCTCCGGCGGTCCAGTTCGAGGAGGGCCGCCCCTCGACCACGACCAAACAGGACGCCTGGCTATGGCTTGTCGGTGTGCCGATCCTTTTGATCATAGGGGCCATCGCCCTTGGCTTCGCAGGCCTGATCGGACCGCAGGATGTTGCCGTCAGCAGTTTCAGCGAGGCGGGTGAAACCTCCTCACTGCGCACCAACGTCTCCGCCTCGTGTCAGGCCGCGATGATCGAGTTGCATGGTCAGGAAGCCTGGGACATCGCCGTTGCCGAACAGGCCGCAATCAACGATGCGGGCGGAGTGCAGCTGTCTCGTCAGCTTTCGGCAGAAGAACTGATCGCCGCGCGCACTGCGGCAATCGGAAATGCCGCCCCCATCGGTTCCGGAATTGCGATCCTGTTCATCGGCATGGCCATCGTTCTGGCCGCCGCGCGGGGCATCAATCCACTGGCCGATGCGCGGCCTCTGCTGATCGGGGCGGGCGGCGTCTTGCTGGCCTTCATCCTTGATGCCGTGCTGATCGGACCGATGACGTCACCGGGCACCACATTTGTCCTGATGGCGGTACCGATGGCGATTACGCTCTACGGCGTCTGGCCCGCCTTCGAACGTCTGGCGCAAAACGAACTGATCCGGGTCGTGTTCCCGCCGCTGGTCCTGATCATTGCCGTCCTGGGGTCCATCCTCGGGGGCATCACCAACCCGACGCCCGCCGCGGCACTGGGTGCCGGTGGCGCGATCATGCTGGCTGCCTATCGTAAGTTGCAGGAAGAAGGCCGCTCCGGCGTGTCGATCCTGCTGGCGTCGCTGGCCATCGTGGTCATGCTGCTGTTCGGCGTGAATTTCGACCTGCGCACAGGGCTGGCAACCACGACCGCCGCCGACTGGATCGCGCTGATCATCGCGCAACTGGCCTATCACGGGGCGTTTCTGGGCCTGCTCTATGCCTCCTGGGTATTGCTGCGCACCGGCGTTCTGGGCCCTGTCGTGCGCGAGACGGCCAAGGTTACGTCGATGGTCTTCACCATCCTGATCGGGTCGCAGCTGCTGAACCTGGTGCTGATTTCCTTTGGCGGAGAATATTATATCCAGGACTTCCTCAAAAGCTTCGACAGCGAATTGAAAGTCTTCCTGATCGTGATGCTGGTACTGTTCGTGCTGGGCTTCGTCCTCGATTTCCTGGAGATCATCTACATCGTCATTCCCATCGTCGGGCCTGTCATTTATGGCGGCACCTTCGATCCGAAGTGGGTCACGATCATGATCGCGGTGAACCTTCAGACGTCTTTCCTGACGCCGCCTTTCGGGTTCGCATTGTTCTATCTGCGGGGCGTCGCGCCCAAGCAGGTGACGACGGGGCATATCTATCGCGGGGTGATCCCCTTCGTGCTGATCCAGGTTCTGGGTCTGGCAATCCTGTGGATTTTCCCGTCTATCGTCACGATCGTGCCGAACCTGCTGCCTTCGAACTGAACCTGTGGCCCCAGCTGCGACCCGTGCTAGATCTCCCGGCATCTGAACCAGCCGGGAGATTTCCGATGTCGCTCAAGAAAACTGCCATGAGAATGGCTTTGGCTTTTGCAGCCGCCAAGGGCTATCAGGCGTTCCGCAAAGGGGGCGGCATGGCCGGACTCAAGGACAGGCTGGCCGGGGCAGGCGGATCGTCCACAACCACCGCCGGGTCGTCGTCATCCGGGGGTCTTGGCGGTTTGCTCGGGTCATTGGGCGGCGGCACGACGGGCGCCGGTTCATCGGGCGGTCTGGGCGGCATACTAAGCTCGCTTGGTGGGTCCTCCGGCACGGCTCGCTCTGGTGGTATGGGGGGACTGCTGGGCGGTTTGGCCGCGATGGCGGGCGGGTCTGCCATGGCGCAGGGCAGTGACGCTGATGTGATGCGCCGCGCCGAACAGGGCCCGCAGGACGAAGCAACGGCCGCCGCAATGATCCGGGCGATCGGTCAGGCTGTGCGCGCTGACGGTGAAATCGACGCCGGGGAACGGCAGGCTCTGGACGACATCATGGGCGATGCCGACACGCCCGAAGATCAACAGGCCATCCGCGACGCCCTGTCCGAGCCGCTGAACCCGGAAGCGCTGGCCCGCGACGTTCCCCGCGGTCACGAGGCCGAGGTCTATGCCGCCGCCCTGACTGCCATCGACCCCGATGCGTCGTCGGAACGGGCCTATCTGCAACGGTTCGCCACGGCGCTGGCACTGGACCCGCAAGAGATTGAGCGCCTACATGTCGCCGCTGGCAAACAGGCATAATGCAACCGTTACGCGTGTCGCGAGCGGACGATGGGTTTCCCTTGCCCGCCCGATGCCCTAGCTAATCGCCGGACACCACATCAGGAGGCCCCGATGGCCGACATCAAAGACCCCGAGAACACCATCATCATCGAGTTGAAGGACGGCCCCGTCCATATCGAACTGTTGCCCGACGTAGCGCCCGGTCACTGCGAACGGATGAAGGAACTGGTCCGCGAAGGTGCCTACGACGGGGTGGTTTTTCACCGCGTGATCGACGGCTTCATGGCGCAGACCGGCGACGTCGAGCATGGCAAGGAGGGCGGCAACACCGCGCGCGCCGGAACCGGCGGCAGCGAAAAGCCCGATCTCAAGGCTGAATTTTCCGGCGTGCCGCATGACCGTGGCACCCTTGGCGCGGCCCGTTCTGCCAGCCCGGATTCGGCCAACAGCCAGTTTTTCATCAACTTCGGCGACAATCATTTCCTGAACCGGCAGTATACCGTCTATGGCCGCGTCACCCAGGGCATGGACCATGTCGACAAGATCGCCCGTGGCGAGCCGCCCGCGAACCCCGACAAGATGATCTCCGTCAAGGTGGCTGCCGATGCGTAAGATATTTTGTGCTCTGGCGATCAGCCTCTCGTCGGCATCTGCCGCATTCGCCGTCGGCCTCGAAATCGACGTGACGGGCGAAGCGAATGGCACGATCACCATCGACCTGCTGGAAGACGTGGCTCCGGCTCACGTTGCTCAGATCAAGGCGCTGGCCGAAGCGGGGGCCTATGACGGCGTCGTTTTCCACCGTGTGATCGATGGCTTCATGGCCCAGACCGGCGACGTGCAGTATGGTCGCGCCGGCACCAACCTCGATCTGGCCGGAACAGGTGGCAGTGACCGTCCCGACCTGGACGCGGAATTTTCGGACATTCCCTACGAGCAGGGTGTGGTCGGCATGGCACGGTCGTCCAATCCGAATTCCGCCAACAGCCAGTTTTTCATCATGTTCGCCCCTGCGGCGAACCTGAATGGTCAATACACCGTAGTCGGGCGCGTGACCGGCGGCATGGACGTCGTCGAGAAGATCAAGCGCGGGCAGGGGCCGAACGGCAGCGTTCAGGACAATCCGGACGTAATGACCGAGGTTCGCGTCATCGATTGAAATCGAAGCCGATCATTAGAATGGATTGCAAAGGCCGCCCCATAAAGGCGGCCCTAGCAAATTTAAGCAATAGATCAGTTGCTTGACGGGTTCTGATCCGTCGCCGCATCGCTCGGTTGGATGGTGGCATTGCCATCGGTCTGGACCGCATCTCCGGTCGGCGTATTGTCCGGCGAGTTGTCTTCGGGTGAAACGATAAAGAACAGATAGACGACCAGAATGATAGCGGCGAAGACCAAACCCGCAGTAATTCCGATGATCGGACCTGCGTGCTTCTGCTTCTGCTTCTCAATATTTGTGTCGGGGGGGCTCATGGCGGTCCTCCTGTAATTGCGATTGGTCGACGACAACCAAACTTTCGACCGATATGCATGGTTCCCGCGTCAATCTGTCATACGGATCAGCGCATGCCGCTTGCGTCCAGCGGACAGTTTGACCTGGCAGGCCAAGTCAGTCGCATCCAGAACCAGTCCGGGGTCGGTCACGGCCGCATCGTTGATTTTCGCTCCGCCTTCGGCGATCAGGCGTTTCGCTTCCTTGCCGGACCTGGCCAATCCTGCGCGGACAAACAACTGGACAATGGAAATGCCCTCGGCAGCCTCGGACGATGAAACGATGGCAGTCGGCAGGTC
>Ga0207878_100353_pt1 | contig 19053 bp, 14 predicted proteins | sample LinPmetageLP41_FD_184053 | JGI IMG/M metagenome (GOLD analysis project Ga0207878, IMG submission 184053) | Marine viral communities from the Pacific Ocean - LP-41 (SPAdes) | ecosystem: Environmental > Aquatic > Marine > Oceanic | place: Pacific Ocean | collected 2010-08-27 | reverse complement strand
GAAAGCCAAGGTCTTGCAAGCATGGTCACAACTATTGTTTTGCCCGGTTGGGACGAACTCCGTCTTGCCGAGTGCGATGCCGTCGTCGCTGATAGCCAAATCGACGGAGACACCTTCCATCATCTCGGGGCGCAGCGTCCAGCCGACCTGCACGCCACATCCCCGGTAGTCCTTTTCAAGGATGCTCTCGATTGCCGTAATTGCGGCCCCAAGTGCGAGCATGTCTTGGCCACTGGCCAGACCGGCCTTCCAACTCCACAGTTCTTGCAGGATATCAGCCAACACTTCGGCATCGGCTCGGCAGAGCATCCAAGCTTCGGTTTCATCGTCCACGCTAAACACCTTGATGTCCTCGCTCATAGCACCGCCTGCACTTCCGCCTCAGTGGCCTTGATGTTCAAAGAGACGAACATGAGGCGAAGCAAGTAATTTTGTTTCAAATCAACGCGGAACATCGACTAACTAACTCCAATACTGCGGTCGGCGGCGTTCAGTCCGCTGAGGGGGCTTCTTTACCGACGATTGAATCATAAACTCGCTTCACGAGGCCGTTCGCAGCAGCCTCCCGAAACCGATCATCGTTCATTAGTTTGGCGAAGATCTCTTCATTGCCTTCCATGCGTTCAATGAACATGCCTTCAAGCATGGAGTTGAAGACCAAGGAGAAGTTATCCAACGTGTTTGCCCGCGCGGCTTCGCGCAACTTTTCTTTCCCTGTTGCCACCTCTACTACCTGATCGAAGAACAGCTCGTCAGCCTTATCGAATTCGGTCCCAAACCGCTCATTCAACGTGTCGACCAGCAAACTTAGCTGGACAGCTTCATCTTTAGAAACCCCTGATCCTACTTCCGTTGGCCCTTTCAGTGGTTCAGCTTCACCTTGCGAAAGGTCAATGCCACCCTCGCTGATCTTTTGCAGCCGGTAGTATTGTAGCTCTACCTCGTCACCGAGTTGGAATGGATCGTCCTCGGCGCGTTTCGGCAGTTTCGGGATAAGAAGGCGAAGGTAGGTGTAGAGCTTTTCCTGGTCTGAATCCTGATATGGTACGACCTGAGACAAGAAAGCGTAAAGGTTTCGGAAACTGGTGAGTTTGCCACGCAGTAGCTCGCGGTCGGCATCTTCCAGAGCCGCAAAGCGTTCAACAGCCAAGTCAATCAAAGCATTCATGTTGCGATGATCGGAAGCAGTCGGTTCTTTGCGATTCTTGAACCAGATTTCGCAAACCTGATCGACTTCATCGCTGCCAAAAACACGCCATTCTTCAATTGAATGCTGCAGTTCATAGAGCTGGTGCGGATCCGGCGCTTCACCCGCGTCGGTGGTTTCGTAATAATCCTTGAACGATTGGAAAATCTCATCGCGTTCGTTGACGAAATCCAGCACGAAGGTGTCTTCCTTGCCCGCTGTCCGTCTGTTGAGGCGAGACAGCGTTTGGACCGCCTGAATGCCTGACAAACGCTTGTCCACATACATGGTGTGAAGCAAAGGTTGGTCGAAACCGGTCTGATATTTGTCGGCCACGAGCAGCACCTGGTATTCTTCAGTGCCGAACTTCTCTGGCAATTCGCTTTCTTTGATGCCCTTGTTCATTCCGACTTCGGTGTACTCCTTGTCGGGGAAGTCGGGATCCTTCACCGAACCGGAAAACGCCACCAGTGCCTTGATGTCGCCGTAGCCTTTGTCTTTGACATATTTGTCGAAAGCCAATTTATAGCGAACCGCATGCAAGCGCGATCCGGTGACCACCATCGCTTTGGCGCGACCACCAATCTTATGACGCGTATGATGACGGAAGTGCTCAATGATTACTTCCACCTTTTGCGCGATATTGTGCGGGTGCAAGCTCATGAAACGCGCAAGCTGCTTGGCGGCCTTCTTGCGCGGGACTTCAGGGTCATCTTCGATCGACTTGATTAGCCCGTAGTAGGCTTTGTAGGTCGTGTAATTCTTGAGCACGTCCATGATGAAGCCTTCTTCGATGGCTTGCCTCATGGAGTAGTGGTGAAAGGGGGGCTTCCCGTTCGGTCCCGGCTCATTGAACACCGCCAGCGTCTTGAATTTCGGCGTCGCAGTGAAAGCAAAAAAGCTGATGTTCTTCTGGCGGGGACGCTTGAGCATCTCCTGGAACAGGGCTTCTTTCGCTTCGTCGGAAAGGTTCTGCTCCTCCTCATCATCGATGATCTGTTCGGCAATCGTGGCCGCGATGCCTTCGCGGTTCAGCACCTTGCGCAGCTCCATGGCAGTCTCGCCACTTTGGGAGCTGTGAGCCTCGTCTACAATCACGGCAAAGCTCTTGCCGGTCGTGTCGATCTGAACACCTTCACCCTTCTTGGACAGCGTGTCCAATGCCTGCGCGATGAAAGGGAACTTCTGGATCGTGGTGATCACGATTGGCACGCCACCTGACAGCGCCTTGGCCAGCTGCTGAGTATTCTCGTCGATCTTCTCGACCACGCCTTGTTTATGCTCGAACTGATAGATCGTGTCCTGCAGCTGCTGATCCAGAACGCGCCGGTCAGTGATCACCACCACCGTGCTGAATACCTTCTGATCGTTTTCATCGTGAAGGCTCGACAAGCGATGCGCCAGCCAGGCGATCGAGTTAGACTTACCAGACCCGGCCGAGTGCTGGATCAGGTAATTGTGGCTAGGGCCTTGTGTCTTGGCGTCGGCGACCAGCTTCCGCACGGAATCCAGCTGGTGATAACGCGGAAAGATCATCGTTTCCTTGCGCGAAGTCTTGATCCCGCGCGCGGTCACCACCTTGGTTTCCTTCACCTCCAGATGCAGAAAACGCGCCAGGATATCCATCAGGCTATCCTTGGTCAGCACCTCTTCCCACAGATAGGCGGTGCGGTAGTTGTCCTCGTCCGGCGGATTACCCGCGCCGTGCCCATGCCCCTTGTTGAACGGCAAGAACACCGTCTTTGATCCGCTCAGCCGCGTGGTCATAGAGGCCAGATCGGTATCGACGGCGAAATGCACCAGCGCCCGCTCCTTGAAGCGGAAAATGGGGCAAGTCGGATCGCGGTCGAACTTGTATTGCTTCTTGGCATGTTCGACCGTCTGGCCGGACATCTGGTTCTTCAGCTCCATCGTCACGATGGGCAGGCCGTTGACCGAAAGCACCAGGTCGAGCGAGAGCCCCTTTTTCTTGGGGTCGAAATGCACCTGACGCGTGGCGGTCATGCGGTTGGCGGCATAGTCGGCCAGCGCGTCGGGGTTCATGCCCGAGGCGGGCGCGAAATAGGCCAGCTTCCACGTTTTGCCGAAACACTTGAACCCGTGGCGCAGCACATGCAGCGAGCCTTTGGCCGACAGCTCCTTGCAGAGCGAGTCCAGCAGGGTGCCCTTGGCGCGGTCGCCGTGGAACTGCTGCAGGCTGGCCCAGCGTTTGGCCTGTGTCGCCTCGATGAAGGCGATGACATCGTCGGGGAACAGCCCGCGCTCGGCATCAAAGCCGTCAGGGTCACCCAAGGCATAGCCGCCAGCCGTGGTCAGGCTTTCGGTGATGGCATCTTCAAAACGGATTTCGGTATGTTTGCTCATGACTTACAATCTATACGATAACTTTTTGCGTGTCGTTTTCCAAATCTTCGAGCGCCATTCCGTCCACGTCACTGAATAGGTAGTGACGAATATCAGGGTAATCCTTCAGGTATTTCTCGTCAGGATCCAGATCAGGGCCGGGATTGAGGCAATCGGTGAAAACGTACTTGGACACTTCCAATTGTGCGTCCTTGTTGGAATAGGCCGAGATCAACTTGTGCAGTGTATGGCACCAAGCTTCGCCTGCGTGCAGCTGGAGCATAACGTCAGATGCAGGGATGAGTGTCCGCGCTTTCTTGAACTCAATGCAATAGGCCTTCAGCCGGTTTTCATGCGCCTGAAACAAGACGAAGTCGCACTTGCGCCCCCAAGGACGTTTGCCGTCATCATGCATGAAGTGGAAGAGCGGGCTCTTACAGGCGTCCAAACGTAGCCCAAGGACACGGCCTGAGAACGACAGCTTGGCCTTCAAGCGCTCCTTGGTTGTCTCGTCCGTGTCGGCCAATAGAATTTCGTTCTCGGCAAGATTCTCGCGCTCTTTGGCCTTACAAAGCTGACCATAGTGGGGCGTGTTACCTTTGCCGCTGGTCTCCCTGATGTCGAGGAAGGTCTTGAGATGGGACAGATAGCCGTCTGCGTTAATCGGCATGGCTAAGCGACCTTGATCTTACCGGTCACGGCATTAGTGATTAGCGCAGTTCGATATTCGCGCAGACGCTCTATGGCTTCACGTGTCTTCTGAGCGGTTTGGTCGATCGCTTTCGTTTCGCTAGTAAGCTGGTCAACAATGGATTGCTGCTCTTCGAGAGGCGGGAGTGTTATTGGCAATATCGATTGATACCCTTCGCTGAGTGAAGGAACTGCGCCGGGATTGGTATGCTCGCCAAAATCGACCGTGCTCATCCAATAGAATCCCCAGAGCGGCAGGACTTTGGATGGGTCTACGATCCAAGCCGTCATGTTATTGTCGATGCAGCAATTAGCGGTCGAAATACGACGCCGGTTCAGAAGGAGAGCCGCGCCAATCTTTGCATAAAGAATTGCGTCAGGCGGAATGACGGTTGCGCGCAGCTTCGCAGCTGTCTCACGGTCAATTGTGTGGGGAGCGGATGTGAGGTGGATACCGTCTTCCGACTTCGCCAGATCTCCCACCTTATAGAAATAGAGTTCTTCGCCCTGAACATTCTGAAAATCATGCGGGAAGCCAGCACCGCCGGTGAGGGTTCCAACATCCTTGAGCCGTCTGACTTGCCAGTGTGTGGGCACTTGATCGAACCAAACGACGCCGCTGGGTTTCATGGGGGCGTTGGGGTTGAGGCCTTTGGTGACGGCGTGGGTGATCAGCGCGGTGCTTTGTTCGGCCAGAAGGCGCAAAAGCTCTTCCTTCTTGGCGATCAGATCATCAATCTCGGCCGTCTTCTTATCCAAAAAATCCGCGATGGCGGTTTGTTCTTCGATTGGGGGGAAGGCTAAGACTATCTTTGAGATATCTGTGGGATCCACGCGCTGATGGCTACGAGTAACTGATTGGACTCGACTGTCTAGGTCTTGACGAACCGACTCTGAATTCCAGAAATAAAAAGCAAATTGTTCGTTGAGACTCCTGGACATTTCCAATGGGACGAATTCACTCGACGCGACTGTCAGGAGGTCTTCCCAAGGGCGCGCCAAACAAATTGTGGCCTTTCGCGGATTGAGCTTCGAAACCAAGAGCTTTGTCCGATCGATGAGTAATTTAGAGCTTTGGATACTGGCACCTTCTTCAACTTGCCCTTCACCAGTCTCTTGCACCACGGGAATGGAGTAGTGGTAGACGAGCTCATCTTCGAAAGCACTTTTCTCAATTGTGTTTTTCAGCGATCGAACGACAGCGTCTGATCGCACGATGCGCCATCCCTCGGGCACCTGCCCAAGCCATGGGACACCGCTGTCCTTGTATGCCGGATAAGGGGCGTAGCTCATGCGGTGATCCCCTTAAGCATCTCCATGATGTCGCGCGTGACATCCTCGATATCTTTTTCGATCTTCTCCAGTGCGCGCGGCGGCTCGTAGACATAGAAATGCCGGTTGAGCGGAATTTCGTAGCCCATCTTGGTTTTCTTGTGATCGACCCAAGCGTCAGGCACATGCGGATGGACCTCGGCGGCGAGGTAGATTTCAACATGTTCGTGCACGAGATCGGGCAGCTGATCATCCGTCAGCTCGCCTTCACCCGCGTTCAGCATGGGCAGCTGGATATCCTTGGGCAGCGGCACCAGTTCGGTATCGCGCAGCTCGGTATCCGGCTCGGGATTGCCTTTGGCGTCGGTGCAGGTGTCGGCGGTCTCATCCCGTTCCGACAGCGCGCTGAGGATCGCCTTGCGGATCGGCGCTTCGAGCTTGATCCCTGCGGTTTTGAACGCGGCGTTCAGCGTTTTGATGAAGTCAGCACGGTTCTTGACCAGCGTGTTGGGCATGCCCTCCAGCACGGCAATGATTTGGGCTTGTAGCGCTTTGCCTGCCTCTTCCTCCGCCTCGATGACGGCACTGTCCTTGCGCTTCTTGCTTTCGGACAGCTTAGCAAAGGCGGTCTCGCCAGCCAGCCGCGCGATGCGTTCGACGCTGGCTTGGAAGTTCAGTTTGAGCGGGCGTTCGACCGTGATCTTGAGATACCCGAAATCGCGGTTGTCAAAGATTTTTGAACAAATCCGCTCTTTGGTCTTGCCGTCGATGATAACGCTCGAGGTGTCATCGTGTTTGAAGGTGGCATAAAGGCGGGTGATTTCGCCAATGTGGTCTGGCTTGCCATCCTCGCCGTCGCCGAGCTCATTGCGCTTGTTGCCCAGGCTCTTGCGCATCTTCATAAAATGCTTGGTGCCGTCGATCAGCTGCACTTTGCCACGCCGCTCAGGGCGTTTGCGGTTCGAGACAATCCAGATGTAGGTGAAAATCCCGGTGTTGTAGAACATCTGATCCGGCAGCGCGATGATCGCGTCAAGCCAGTCGTTCTCGATGATCCAACGGCGGATGTTGCTTTCGCCTGAACCGGCGTCGCCCGTGAAGAGGGGGGAGCCGTTGAAGACGATGGCGATCTTGGAGCCGTCGCCGCCGATCTCGGGGCTGGGGCGCATCTTGCTGATCATGGTCTGTAGGAACAGCAGCGCGCCGTCATTGATGCGCGGCGTACCCGCGCCAAAGCGGCCCGAGAAGCCGAGCGCGTCGGCCTCTTTCTGAACGATGGATTGCTGTGTTTTCCATTCCACGCCGAAAGGCGGGTTGGCCATCATGTAGTGAAATTTCTTGTCCGGGTGCCCGTCCTCAGATTTCCCGTCGCCCAACGTGTCACCGAAGTGGATGTTGTCGATCGGTTCATCCTTGATGAGCAGGTCAGAGCAACAAATCGCGTAGGACTCGGCGTTGTATTCCTGACCGTAGAGGATCAAGTTGGCCTGGGGGTTCTGCTCGCGAATGTATTCTTCAGACACAGAGAGCATACCGCCGGTCCCGCAGGTCGGGTCATAGATCGTGCGGGCGATCCCGGGCGTGTAGACATCTTCATCCTCGGTATACATGAGGTGGGCCATCAGACGGATGACCTCGCGCGGGGTAAAGTGGTCCCCAGCTTCTTCGTTGGCTTGTTCGTTGAACTTGCGTACCAGCTCTTCGAAGACGTAGCCCATCTGCAGGTTGCTGACGCGGTCGGGGTGCAGGTCAACTTCGGGCTTGGCGAACTCCTGGATCACCATGAACAGACGGTTGGCGTTGTCGAGCTTCTCGATCTCGGCATCAAAGCCGAATTTTGAGAAGATGTCTTTGGCCTTGGGGGAGAAGCCTTCGATGTACGTGACCAGATTGCGCGCGATGTTGTTCGGATCACCAAGAAGTTTTTCAAAGTCATACTTGCTGACGTTGTAGAGCGGTTGCTCTCGGTCATCGGTTGCGGTTTTGCCGAGGATCTTGTGAATCGCTTCTTCGCTGTGGCCCTGGGCCTGCAGCTTTTCGTACTGGGCTAGCACTTTGTCTTTGTTTGGAGCGAGAACCAGATCCATGCGCCGCAGCACGGTCATGGGCAGCATGACACGACGGTACTGTGGGGGGCGGTAAGGGCCGCGGAGTTTGTTGGCGATGCTCCAAATGAGGCCGACAAGTTTATCGTGGTTTTGGTTCAAAGGATTTGCCCCCAACTGCTCAAGATTATTGCAAGCAAATTATGCGTAATCTCGGGTGTTTACCATGCAAATCACGGGGTAGCGTAAAAAACACTTCACTTTCTGGTTGTGTTTTTTGTTGATGATTATGTCTGCACCGGGGCCCAACGGGCCGTTGGCCCGCTCACCCCGATCCAGGCATCCTTCTTATTTTTTGGTCCGCCCAACATCCCTGATCGTGGCAGTCAACCTTAGTCCATCCCCAAAATCAGCCACCAATTTCCCCTGTCTCGCGGGCGAGCCATTCCTCGCGGGGCAAATTGGCGTCTGATTTTGGCGCAGACATTTTCTTCGCAAATGTGGCCGATTGACAGTCCCGTTCAGGGCCGTGGGTCGGGCTTTGCCCTCTCCCACTCTGTTCAGCCGAATACATGCGTATTCGGTCAGATCAGGTGGCCGAGGCGCAGCCCATCGGCGGAAGGGGGCGCGAAGCCTCACCCGCGTCACTTTGATCGAGGAGGCCACAAATGGCACCGAAGTTTGATGTTTATGCCCATGTCACCGACACCATTATTGCAGAGATCGAGGCGGGCACGCCGCCTTGGCGTAAGCCGTGGACCGGTAGCGCGTCCGGCATTGCCTTGCCGACCCGACACAATGGAGAGGAGTATCGCGGGATTAATATCCTGATGCTCTGGGTCATGGCAGCAAAGCATGGCTATGTGTCCGGCCGCTGGATGACCTACAAACAGGCGCAGGAGCTGGGCGGACAGGTCCGCAAAGGTGAAACGTCGTCGACTGTGGTCAAATACGGGACGTTCACCCGAGAGAACGAGCTGGGCATCGAGGAAGAGCTGCCCTATGCGCGCGCATACCGCGTCTTTAATGCGGATCAGATCGAGGGCTTGCCGGAGTATTACTACATCCGGCCCGAAGCCCCGCGCGATCTTGGCACAGCGGAAGATCCAGAGCTCGAGGCATTTTTCAGCCGGACAGGGGCGGAGATCCTCACCAGTGACGACCCGCGTGCCTATTACAACCCTGCCAAAGATCACATCCATATGCCGCCGATTGCCACTTTTCACGATGCGGCAGGCTATTATGGGACCTTGGCCCATGAGGTGATCCACTGGACCGGTAGCGAAAAGCGGCTGGAGCGGATCAAGAAATTTGCGAACCGTGAGGCCTATGCCTTTGAAGAACTGGTGGCGGAAATCGGCGCTTGTTTCCTTGGTGCTCAGATTGGCGTTGCACCGGAGTTTGACCAAAGCGCCGCTTATGTTGAAGGGTGGTTGAAAGCGCTCAAGGAGGACAAGCGGGCAATTTTTCGCGCGGCGTCCGAGGCCCAGAAGGCAGCCGATTTTGTCCTAGCAGCCGCAGGTCAATCGAAAACGGCCGCTGCATGAGCGGCCCCGCGATCTTGCCCCCGATGACGTGCCGCAAATGCGGCGCGTCAAATCCGGTGAAAATTCGACCGAGTAAACAAATGTGCGTTTCTTCTTGAAGATCTTGGCGCCGATTTCGTCAAAGTCTCATCCATTGATCAGCTTTGCTTTCTGGGTTTCAAACTCTTCCTGCGTAAGCGCTCCTGCTTCCTTCAAGCTCCACAGTTCGCCAATCTGTTCTGTGATTGATTTATTACCTTTTGAGGCCGTCGATGGGAATGCCGAATTCGGCTTCGCGCCGTCCGCCTGCCGGACGGCAGCCTCAATATGGGCGGCGAATTCTGCAACCTGCTGAGCGCCTTGGTCAAAAAACATCTCACCGCGTTTTCCCCCCTTCTTGCGTTCAGTTTCGTAGAACGTGACTTCGTGGAGTGGCTTTTGTGGGTCGTCTACCGTGATTTGAATGGATAGCCTTTTGGTACCACTTGAGGACGTTGAAGAGCCAGAGAGGCCCCCGATAATCGCACCAACGCCGCCAAAGGCTACAGCGCCAACAGCAGCGCCTAATGCTTGGCTTCCCCTATTGGTTGAAGCCACTTGTGTGCCGTCTTTCAAAACTTCAGCTTTGACAATTCCTGAGAAAGGAATTTCCGAGCGGTAAGGTTGTTCTTGGGCTAAGATCGTGCCGCGAGCCTTTTGAAGGCCCACAACCATTTTCTCTTTCCTGAAATCGACCACAAGGAATGAGCTGTCATTGTGACTGACATGAATCTTCGCTTCCGGAAACTCATTCTCCAATTCCGTGCGCAAAGAATTGATCTTCTGCCCCTGAGAAATGCCAACAATAATCGCAATTACGACTACGGCGATTACAACGAAAATTATTACTTCCAAATTACCCTCCTCGGAGCCAAGCCTCGGCCCAAAGCTAATGTACTCGATGTCTATCATTCCTCCTAAAGAGCTGCGCGCAAGAAGAAAATTGCTTCGTTGGACCAAATCGTTGCTCGGCTGAACAATGTCAAAAAATTGTGGCCCGTGCTGCTGCGCACGGGCCGCCCTGAGAAACGGACTGTGCGGAGGATCGACTGGCTTTCAGCCCGCTCACCTCCTTCAGGCTTCTTTCAATTTGATTGGTCCGCCCAACATCCCTGTCGCGCCCCGTCAATGGGCAAGCGCCGCGCAGGCGCGTCGTCAAAGCCTGCAACCCGTGTCCTCGCGCGAAGGCGCGCTGCGGGCCGCACCAGTTGCTGGCTTTGACCCATTGACTGGCCGCTCCAGGGCCGTGGGTCGGGCTGTGCCCCCACCCACTCTGTTCCGCCGAATGCATGCGTATTCGGTCAGATCAGATTGGCCGGTGTGCAGCCCATCGGCGGAAGGGGAGCCAAGCCCCAACCGCAGCACCCAAGAGGAGGCCACAAATGGCTCACAAATATCAGCCCCCGAAATTCTGGACCTGCGACTGTGATAGCACGACCGGCGGTCACATCATCGACGGGCTTTATAGCACCTGCGTCTATTGCGGGAAGCATCGGCACGAGCTGAAGGAGATCGTTGTTCCATCAGGTTTGGGCGGCGTGTTCTGTGTCGAGATCCTCAGCGTCGAGGAGGATTGCGCCAAGGTGAAGGTGGTCAAGAGCTCGAATGGCTTTGACGCGCTGCCGCCCTTCACTGTGCCGTTCAAGGACATCGCCCCGCGTTGGAAACACAAGGCGGGAGAAATCCGATGATCCCTGACTATCACAGTGATGATTTTGCAACCGCTCGTCTGGAAGATACCGTCAGCTTGCGAAGCGCCGCCCGTGAGGCGCGCGCCACGCTTTACGCGGTGTTGAACCGGCTGGAGCTGAACGATCTGGGTGGCGAAGAGCAGCCCTATATCGACGATTGTCTCGGGGCACTCGCAATCCTTGAGGAGGCGTTGCGATGACCGTGGAAGACATCAAAGCAGCAGTGGACGCGGGCAACCGCGTTCACTTGGCGCTCAAAGCAGACTAAGCGTTTCCAAGCATTCACGACCGAGCAATTCAACAATCACCCTTTCCCCGCGACTTGTAATTTGGAAGTACTCAGCTGCGGGGTCATCTGACGGATGAACAGTCGCGATACCGGTGCCGATAATGTCGTTCGAAACGCCATTTTCCAAAATCGCGGGAATGCCTCGGTAAACGAAGCACCTTGGCAAGGTTTCTCCTTCGATCAGGCGAACACCATTCAAGCTCGCGGCAATAGCTAGCGCAGCCGCCGACCTTTGTTTTGGAGCCTTCGATCTGGTGGTCCCTGTCGTGTGCTCAACTCTCTTCCCTTTGTATTTGCTGCGGGGTTTTAGAGGATTGCTTTTTACCTCCAAGATCGAGGCCATGAATTCGTTCAATGCGTGCGTTTCTGGATCACGTGCATGGTTGTTGGGGTCGTATGATAGCGTAGCTGCGTGCTTTTCTCTACTTTCTGGATGGATGCCGAGATCACTCTCGCGGCCAGGTGCGAGGTTTGTAAGGGGGCCGCCCTCGCAAGCGCGTCCAAACTGAGTAATCAATTTGCTCTCTTCTCGTTCGGCTTCGACGCCGGTTGGATGAGAAGACAGAATGCAGAACAGTATTTGCTCCCCCTGATTTTCGAGCTTTCTGATCTTGTTGCATTTGTGGGGGTTAGTCTCAGAAATTCGGTGGTTCCGGCGGGCTTCGAGAACATGTTCAAAGACCCGAAAGTTCACGCCCTTTCCGATGTAGAACGGTCGAAGATCCGCGTAGGCAAGCGCGTAGACGTAATGGTCATGCGGCAATTGTCTCAGAAAGGCCCGAACAGATTTTTCATCTCCAGCGATGAGGGGCTCTAACACTGCACAGTCGTTTTGCATGTAAAAATCCAAACTTTGAAATCCATGCAGTTTTAGGCCAGCGTGCAGGCCACGTAAACGGAATACAGGCAGTTGATGCAATATTATAATATTGATTCAATTATGGCGAAATGCCATAACAGGGCTGCCTGTATGATGCTGGCAAGAAATAGGGGTGATTACTTCACATGGGCCGACCGCGCGCACCACGGCACAAGCGACTGACGCAAAACCAGCGTTTTGCTATCGTGCGCAAGCGTGCCGAAGGGGTGCCGATCGAGGATCTGGCCCGTGAATTCGGCGTCACGACCCGCAGCATCTTCTACACGTTGAAGGGCGATCAAAGCCGCAAGCTCGATGCGAGCGTGCGCTCTGAACTGGTGAATGTCCGGCTTACGCCAAAGGAGCTTGCGAGCTTTGATGCCGTGCTGACGCGGCATGATATCGCCAGCCGTGCGGAGGGGCTGCGGCGGCTGATCCATGCCTCAAGCGATCTCTTCGTTCCTGACGATGAACTGGCCAATCAGATGCAGGGGCTCTCGGCCTCGCTCAATCGCACCGGCAACAACATCAACCAGATTGCGCAGCGCCTGAACGAAGCAAAGCGCCAGGGCAAGACGCCGCCCTATGGCAATTCTGCCCATAGCCAGGTCCGCGCGTTGGCAGGGTTGATCTTCGATATCGCGGACCAGGTTCAAGACATGGCGCAGCGCCGCCGCAGCGCGCTGTCCGGCGCGGTTGCCCGCGTTCTGGGAGGCTTTACCGATGGCCCGGAATAGCGCCGTTGCCGCCGCGCAGGAGGCTTTCTTTGATCGTGACTGGAGCCGTATTCGCGGCAGCGTCCCGCGCGCCCGTGCAAAGCAGATGGCGCGTGCGGCTATGGGGCATTCACCCGCGATTTTCAAAGCCATTCGCGACGGCGGCACGCACAACAAAATGCAGCTGCGTAACCAGCTGGAATACCTGACCACCAAGTCGAGGTCTATCATCGACAGCCGTGGCACCTATGACGGCCAAAGTGTTCTGTCAGCCAAAGAGATCGAGCAGGTCACACGCCGGTTTTCGGCGCAATGGAATGAGGGGTTCCATCCCAAGCTGGGACATACATCGCACCTACTGATGGCCTTCCCGATTGGCACGCGCGGCGAGGATGTCGCCGAGATCACGCGCGAGATTTGCGAGCGTTTCTTTCAGGGCGAAGGCAGCCACTTCGACTATATCGCGGCCGTGCATGAGGACCGGGACCACCCGCACGCGCATATCGTTCTGAACCGGCGCAGCAAGGATGGGGAGTTCTTCTTTCTGAAGGAAGGCCACCACTTCAACTACGACGGTTTTCGCGAGGCGATGGTGCAGGTGTCGGACCGCTATGGGCTGCGGCTTGAGGCGACGCGAAAACTCGAGCGTGGGATCACGACGAAGAGCCCCGGCGATGTGGAGCAGCGTCGCGCGGAATCCACCGGCCAGAATCTGGCTGAGCGCGAGCGCGTGGGACCAGAGCTTGACCGTGCCTTGGTCGAAGTGGCGCAGAACGCGCTGCTTTATCGCGGATTGGCGGCCGAAGCCTCGCGCGAGAACCAGCATGACATTGCAGCAGCCTTGGACAAGGCCGCACGGCTCTTGACGCAGGGCAAACCGATTGAAGCAGATGGAAAGGTATATGGCATGGCCGAAGAACAGCATTCGTTTGATGAGGTGGTGGATGCCTTTCACGACAAGATCAACCACGCCGAACGCATTGTTGCTGAGGCACCGGTGGAGCGGCGTGCCGCGCTGGAGCATGAGCTGAACGACATCTATCGCTCTCTGTCGCATCTCAGCCCAATGGGAACGCAGTCCCATACCTTGCTCGAGGATGCTTCCAAGAGCGGGATCTATTCGGCCGCGAACATTCAGGCCGACGCCCAAAGCGCATTGCGGGATACGGCTCTTACCGCACGTCTTCAGCAGGCATTGAAAGGCACCGGCATTGACGCACGGGAGGTGACGCGTCGCGTTGAAATCGGCGCGGGCAATGCCGCGCTGGAACGGCAATGGCTTGGACAGGATCTGAAGGCGATTGCCGAGAAGGAAGGCTTTGACCTGACGCGCGCCGATGAGCTCGAGAAAGCAATCGACCGTCTCGATCAGGTGCACAGTGATCTGGGCCGTTTGTTGGCAGAGGCTGAGGTTCTTAAAGACAGTGGGGCGGTGGAGACCGACCAGCAGGAAGTCATTGTCGACGGGTTGCCGCCGACCACTGCCGAAATCCTGAGCCGTATGAGGGACGACCCAACCGCAGATCCATTCCGAAACGATCCGGAGCGCGAGACCTTGCGCTCCGAGCTGGAGGAACTGGTCGGAGAAGAAAGCACCCCGGACTTGGCGATTGGCGATGAGACCGCGCTCGAGGAACACATAGAAGACCGCCTGGACCGGCTCTATTCGGCCAAGGCATATCTCCAGAGCGATGCCGCTCTGGCGAACAGTGTGGCGATGGAGCACGTCCTCGACGAGATCGCCAATGAAGAAATCGACGTTCAACGCGAGCGGCACGTCGATGGCGATGGCGAAAAGGGTGTGACGCATGGGTAAGGCGCGGATCGCACTTGGTGTCATGAGCTTTGCACTTCTCGGCGCGGTGTTGGGCTATGCTCTGGCGTCAGCCTTTCTGACGTTCCGCTGGTTCGGGGTTGGGGCGGATATCGATTTCCTGATGCTGGCGCGCAGCTACGGGGTTCTTCGAGCAACCCATCCCGACGATATGCAGATCGTTCACTTGATCGTGGGGATCTGCACGTGCGCGGGTGTTTTGCTCAGCGCTGTGTTGATGAACGACGCGCTGACCAAGTTCGGTGAAACCCACTGGCAGCACATGTCCGAGATGAAACGGAACGGCTTTTTCGGCAAGCCCGGCCAAGGCTTTGTTCTCGGTAAAATGGGCACGCCCAAGAGCCGCAAACCGTTTGTCATGTCCAAGGTCTTTCCCCATGCCCTGATCGTGGCCCCGACCGGACGCGGCAAGACCACGGGTTTCGTCATCCCGAACCTTCTGACCTATCAGGGCAGTGCGGTGGTGCTTGACGTGAAGGGCGAAAATTTCGAGGCGACCGCGCGCCACAGGGCAGCGCAGGGCGACAAGGTGTTCCGGTTCGCGCCCATAGATTGGAAGGATGGCCGCTCGCACCGGTACAATCCTTTGCTGCGCATATCGGCGCTGGAAAACGTCGACCGCCAGCAGATGGAGCTGCAACTTCTGGCTTCGCTGTTCCTGCAAGCAGATAACGACCGCGTCCAAGGGCTCCTCGATGGCGGTATCGATCTATTCGTGGCGGCAGGGCTTTTGGCGTTCGAGCGAAAGCGCCCGACTCTGGGCGAGATCTACCGCATCACCGCATCTGGCGGGGACAAGCAGAAGGAATATCGCCGCCGCGCCGATGAAGTGGTCAATCCAGCCGCCAAGCTGATCTTCATGCGCATGGCCTCGACCAACAACGACACGCTGACGTCCTACCTATCGCTCTTGATGACATCTGGCCTGAAGCAATGGTCAAACCCCGCAATTGACCGCGCGACCGCAACCTCGGATTTCGATTTTCGCGACATCCGTAAGACGCCGTTTTCGGTCTATCTTGTGGTCGAACCGCTTATGGTGAAACCCCTCGCGCCGCTGATCCGATTGTTCTTCTCGGACTTGCTGGCATCGCTGCAGGACCATGAACCAGGCAAGGACGAGCCTTGGCCCGTGATGATCATGCTCGATGAGTTCAACCGCCTAGGCAAAATGCCGATCGTGCTCGACAGTATCGAGACGCTGCGATCTTACCGGGCCAACCTCGCGATCGTCACACAGACGATCCCGGCGCTGGACGAAATCTACGGTGAAAACGCCCGCCGCGCCTTGCAGGGTAACGCGGGCATCAAGCTCTATCTGACCCCCTCAGATGAAAAGACCATCGAAGAGCTCAGCAAAGCCGTCGGCAAAACAACCAAGCGCGTTGTGACCCGCTCGCGATCGGTCGGCCGCAACCCCTTCGCCGGGCGCAGCATGTCTGAACGGACCGAAGAAACCGCGTTGCTGCCCGAGGATGAGGCTCGGCGCATGGATCTCGATGACATCGTTCTGGTCGTCGACGCGCAGATGCCCGTGCGCGCCAAGCGGATCAAGTACTATGAGGATCGGCTCTTTAAACAGATCTTCGACAAGCAGGCAGGCGAACTCCCATATCCCTCGGCCGGGGATCAAATGCGCGGGCTGCAAGGGCAGATTAAGGCGCTGGAGGCAAAGATTGGGGCGTTGGAAGTGCCAAGAGGGGCTGCCGACGATGCCATTGAAGGTGGTGGAAAATGGCGCGATGAGATTGAAGAATTGGCGTCCGGTAGTCAAAATGATCAGTCAGATGATCAGTCAGATGATCAGGCCAGTTTGGGTGATTATCAGGCCGGAACTGAAAGGGTGGAAAGGTTTATGGAAGAGGCTGCTCGGGGATGAGGGCGGGAAGCCGACTTTCGCTACGCACCAGATGGATGAACGGAATGCACAGAAAGCTTACGGAATAGCAGCGGACTGAACCCACTAATTTTGATGCTCCTTTACTGCTTGTGATCGTACATATCTGCCGTCGAAGGGATGCCAAGTATCATCGCCTTCACCTTACTGTCGGCCTTCCCGAGTTGGCGAACGATCACGCTGTGGTAGTCCGCGACCTGTTTCGAAATGTAATCGTCGAGGTGCTCGAAGGGTTGACGTTGGTTGCAGAAGGCAAAGGATTTTTGCCATCCATAGATGCGCTTACCGAGGGATTCCAATATGGCGGACTGTGAGTGCTTAGAGTTAAGGGAGGTGCCTTTCGCGAGCGCCTCCTTGATTGCAGCCTTCGAAGATGCAAGCGTCTCTCGGACGCCCTCCTTCATGTTGTCAATCGATTTCGCGCTGGGGACGCATCGCTTCGGCTGAAGCGTGCAGCCAAGGAAGTTGATGGACTTGCTGCACTCCCCTTGCGCAGCCTTGTCAGGGCCGTCTGCGGGTGTGTAGAGGCCGAACCCAAAGTCTGTCAGGGTATTCTCAGCATGAGCTTTAGCAGCGTCGATGGATGCTAGGTCCGCACCGACCATGAGAATGTCGTCGATGTATCTCACCGCCGTCACGCCCATGGTGTTCAGCTTCTGGTCCATATCGTAAAGCAACACATTCCCCGCGAAGGCCGAAAGAGAGGACCCTTGAGCAACGCCGACTCCGCCCTTCGGAAACAGGTGTGTGTAGCCAATAAGCTCATCTTCATTCCCCAAGTGAACCTCAAGAGCCTTGGCGAACAGCTCAACGAAAGCTTCGTCCCCGGTTTCACGCCGAACGAAGTCAACCACCTTGTCTGTCGGAATCTTTGTGAAGAAGGCCCGGATGTCGGACTGGAAGTAGAACTTCGCGCCGCCGTCAATCGCGGTCATGATTGTCTCAATGGCGGGGCGAACACCACCATGAGGGTAGATCAGCCCTCCAACACCATACTTGGATCGGTTGACGTCGTTGATGCGCCCCAGCCTGCCGTCGCGAACGGTCTCATATCGGGTGTCCGGGTCGCGTAGATCACGCGCCTGCCGGGGCTGTAGAACCTGTAGGATTGCCCGCTGCACCACACGGTTCTGGATGGTGGATATTGCGATGGGCCGTGGGTCTTTACCTGCTGCAAGACGCTTGCGCTTGTCCTTCAAGACGCCCTCGACAGGATCAAAGGAGAGCTTGCCTGTTCGCAGTTGACCGATGATGCGCCTAAGGTGGCGCTGGTGAGCATGCTCGAACTCGGAGGCTTTGCCGCGAATATCGGCGTTGCCTGAGGTCAAAGCGCTGCGCTTCACGTGTCGCCAAGCTGAGAAAACGTTTTGTTCGCTTCTGACTTCTTCAAATAGTGTCTTCGCCATGTTCTTCGCTCGGGTCCTCCGCTCATACAATCCCGACCGTTGACGGACACCCATCCTCTGCGCACGGCATGGCCGCTACGACAGACACCTCAGCGGCAACAGCCACCTTGGCGAGGTCTCCTTGGCGCACGATCCGCATGGACAGGTCCAGCTTCACATCGGACGCCATGGCGACCATGGACGCTGCGGCGAGCGCAACCAGAATTCCGCACACGCCGGTAGGCCAGCTCAGGCGAGCCGGTTTTTCGGGGCAAGTTCACACATTTCTCCACTTTCCACCTTAGCAGTTTTTTAGCAATGTCAAGCGCGTTTCGCCCCGGCCACGCCCGCCGCTTTGAATGCTTATCTGCTGCTTGGAGGCCGTCAGAAGACGGAGCATTCACAGCTTCAAAGCCAACGGTCAGGCCCAGCCCATCCTCTGCGCACGGCATGGCCGCTACGACAGACACCTCAGCGGCAACAGCCACCTTGGCGAGGTCTCCTTGGCGCACGATCCGCATGGACAGGTCCAGCTTCACATCGGACGCCATGGCGACCATGGACATACCAGATATAGTGGTGACGAGAGGTCGCGCGTTCAAGAGGAGCGAAATTAATATTCACATGTGACTATGGAATTCGCTCGACATTAGGGGAGCGAATCTGCCGTTTTCTGTGCATTGCATGAGCGACCGGCATGGGCGCAATGTCGATGGTGGTAGGGTCTTGCATCATTAGGGTAGCATAACCGAATACGTGACATACCGCTTCGGGAGATATCTGTTGCCTGACCTTGCCCAACTGACCGCCGCCGAACTCCTCGCGCTCCATGCCCAGATAGGCGACGAGCTGCGGTCGCGGGGCGTCGTGCGCACTGCCAACAACCCGACCGGCGACCTTGCCGAACACCTGTTCTGCGCCGCCTTCGGCTGTACGCAGGCCCCGAACTCAGAGCGGGGATATGACGCGACCGGGCCGGACGGGACGCGCTTTCAGATCAAAGGGCGAAGGGTCCACCGGCGCAACCCTTCGCGCCAGCTATCGGCAATCCGCGACCTTGCGGGCGGTCACTTCGACGTGCTGGCCGGCGTGATATTCGATGATGACTTCTGCGTGGTCAGGGCGGCGTTGATCCCGCGCGGCGTGGTGGAAGCGCGGTCAACCTACGTTGCCCATACCAACAGCCATAAGTTTATCTTGCTGGAGGACGTGTGGTCCGTCCTCGGGGTCCGCGACGTGACTGCCGAGGTCGCAGCGGCAATGCCCTAATCCTTCCTCTTG
>Ga0207878_100351_pt1 | contig 19165 bp, 15 predicted proteins | sample LinPmetageLP41_FD_184053 | JGI IMG/M metagenome (GOLD analysis project Ga0207878, IMG submission 184053) | Marine viral communities from the Pacific Ocean - LP-41 (SPAdes) | ecosystem: Environmental > Aquatic > Marine > Oceanic | place: Pacific Ocean | collected 2010-08-27 | reverse complement strand
TTTTCCCGACATGTTGTCGTCTATCCACTTCTTAATAGCACTTTCGCCTGAGCTTTTAATTTCCTCCCACTTGTTAGCTGTAACAGTTGAGTTCCCCTCAAGAAAATTCATATTCCTGACTTGTTGTGTTCTTGAGTGATCGTTCTTAAAGTGAAAGCTAAAAAATACTTTCCGTGCCATTTTTAACCTCGATGCATGTAAGCAACCATGGAGTTAATCAGTGTAACCTTTGAGCACAAAAATTCAACAATGTATAAAAAATTTTTCAACCATCACGCATGATTCAAGCATCTTTAGAGTCAGTATCAGCAGGACACGGTTGTTTATCGATGCTTATCAACCGCGCAAAAATAAGCCCGCACAATGGCGGGCTTTTTACTTACAACCTAGTAGGAAAAAGACTTACAACTTAAGAGTCACTCCACTCGATAGTCGCGGGCGGCTTACTACTAACATCGTATGTCACGCGCGACACACCGCTGATCTCGTTGATGATGCGGTTGGAAACTGTCTCCAGCAACTCATACGGCAGGTGTGCCCAGCGTGCAGTCATGAAGTCGACGGCTTCGATGACGCGGATGGCGATGACCCATTCGTAGCGGCGGCCGTCGACGACGACGCCAACTAACTTGATCGGCAGGAACACAGCGTGGGCCCGTGAACCTAGTCAGTCGTCGCCAAGAAACACGAAGCCCGCTCAATGGCGGGCTCTGGTGACGGCGACCCCAATCATGACTCGTCTCTCAACGGTCTTCCCTGGCCTGCTCAAGAATGCGCTTCTGACGAGCAATGGCGTTGTCGATGACCTTGTTACGCACTGCCTGTTTCTGCTCTGCGGTCGCGTTGCGCGCAAAATGCGTTAGCGGAGTCGATTTCAAAATTCGATCTGTCATGTTCCATCCTCGCCTGTCAGCAGGCTTTCTAACTGCTTTCGAGTGTAGCGCTCGGGCAGATAAGCATCAATCGAGTCGATATCTGACTCCCAGTGCTGATTCGTGCCATCCGTGTTCTTGATGATCATGTCCAAAACGACTTGATCGCCGAAGTCCCGTTTGATCCGGCTCACCACTTCCTGAACATCCAGGAACTGCCGGATGAAGCCATCGAGCGGGATGTTGCGCCCTTCGACCTTTTCGCGGCTGCACACGAACTGCCACGCTAGTCGAGGGTGCTGATAGACATAGAATATCTGCACATCCCGAGCTTTCTGCAACGAACGAGCGATGTTCTTGCTAGCGATATCGAAGCTAGCCAGAGTGCCATCGAGAATAAACGACTGGTGCTGCTTGAGCATCAGATCGTGGATTTTCTCCACCAGGATTGAAACGGCGCCCTGGAACAACCAGGAGTTGCTACCGATATAGCCAGGCATCTCCTCGCGCAAATCATCCGGGTCTATCCGCAGTATGTTGCCGAGCCCGTCGAACCCTTCCGCCTTTAGCTCATCGAGCGCGGCAACATATTCTTTGGCGATCTCGGTCTTACCCGCCCCAGGTGAGCCTGCCATGAAGATCGAGATAGGGCGCTCTTCGGGCTCGTATCGTCTCGGGTCCGTTCGCTCACGAGCGATCCGCTTCTTGTGGCGCCTGGCAAACGCCACCGCATTGGCTCTGATCTCTTCTTCGTTGGCCATGCACCTCTCCAAGAGTACGAGGCATGCCTCTATCGGCAAAAGGCCACCCGACTTGTCGGATGGCCTTCTGGCATTCAGCGATCGATGCACCGTAGAGCGGCGATCACTCCCACTCAATCGTCGCGGGCGGTTTGCTGCTGACATCGTACGTCACTCGCGATACGCCGCTGATCTCGTTGATGATGCGGTTGGAGACTGTCTCCAGCAGCTCATACGGCAGGTGGGCCCAGCGTGCAGTCATGAAGTCTACGGTTTCGACGGCGCGAATGGCGATGACCCATTCGTAGCGGCGGCCGTCGCCGACGACGCCGACCGACTTGACCGGCAGGAACACGGCAAACGCCTGGCTGGTCTTGTGGTACCAGTCGAAGTTGTGCAGTTCCTCAATGAAGATGGCGTCGGCTTCGCGCAGGATGTCGGCGTACTCCTTCTTCACTTCACCCAGAATGCGAACACCGAGGCCGGGCCCCGGGAACGGGTGACGGTAGACCATGTCGTACGGCAGGCCGAGTTCGAGGCCGAGCTTGCGCACTTCGTCCTTGAACAGTTCGCGCAGCGGTTCGACCAGTTTGAGCTTCATGGTCTCGGGCAGGCCGCCAACGTTGTGGTGCGACTTGATCACGTGGGCCTTGCCGGTCTTGCTGGCGGCGGATTCGATCACGTCCGGGTAGATGGTGCCCTGGGCGAGAAATTCGACACCGTCGATCCTGGTGGCTTCACGGTCGAACACGTCGATGAAGGTGTTGCCGATGATCTTGCGCTTGGCTTCGGGGTCGTTCTCTCCTTTCAGCTTGCCCAGGAACTCGTCTTCCGCGTCGACGCGGATCACCTTGACGCCCATGTGCTGGCCGAAAGTTTCCATCACCTGGTCGCCTTCCTGCTTGCGCAGCAGGCCGTTGTCGACGAATACGCAGGTGAGCTGCGTACCGATCGCCTTGTGCAGCAGCGCCGCGACCACGGAGGAATCCACCCCGCCGGAAAGACCGAGCAGCACGTGGCGGTCACCGACCTGTTCGCGGACGCGCTCGGTGAGGTCTTCGATGATCTGCGCCGGGGTCCAGAGCTTTTCCGCCTTGCAGATATCCAGCACGAAACGCTCGAGGATGCGCTGGCCCTGCAGGGTGTGGGTCACTTCCGGGTGGAACTGTACGCCGTAGAAGCGCTTTTCCGGCCAGCTCATGGCGGCAATTGGGCAGCTTGGCGTGGAGGCGGTGACAGTGAATTCCGCCGGTGCGCGAGCGACCTTGTCACCGTGGCTCATCCACACGTCCAGCAGTGAACCGCCGTCATGATCGAGATGATCCTTGATCCCGCCGAGCAGAGCGTCTTCACCGGACACGTTGATCTGGGCGTAGCCGAACTCGCGCTTGTTGGAACCTTCAGTGGTGCCACCCAGCTGTTCGGCCATGGTCTGCATGCCGTAGCAGATGCCGAAGACCGGCAGGCCCATCTCGAACACGCACGCCGGCGCCCGCGGCGAACCCAGTTCGGAGACCGATTCCGGCCCACCGGAGAGGATGATGCCGTTGGGATTGTATTCGCGGATCTCTTCTTCGGTGATATCGAAGGCGCGGATCTCGGAGAACACGCCGATCTCGCGCACGCGACGGGCGATCAGCTGGGTGTACTGGGAGCCGAAGTCGAGGATCAGAATCTTGTGCGAATGGATATCGGTCATGAAGGGGCCACCGCCGTAATGGTTTCAATTGCCGAGACAAAAGCACGGCCGGAAAAGAATGAAGAGGAAAGAGCGAAGAGGAAAGATGCACTTCCCACTTCTCCCCTCCCTCTTCCGACTAACGGGTCAATCAAGCTCCGCGATAATTCGGCGCTTCTTTCGTGATCTGCACATCATGCACGTGAGATTCGGTGATCCCGGCGCCGGTGATCTTGACGAATTCCGGCTGGGTGCGCATCTCGTCGATGTTGTGGCAGCCGGTGTAGCCCATGGAAGCGCGCAGGCCGCCCATCATCTGGTGAACGATGGCGCTCATCTGGCCCTTGTAGGGCACGCGACCTTCGATCCCTTCCGGTACCAGCTTCTCGACGCCTTCATCCTTGCTCTGGAAATAGCGATCCGAGGAGCCCTGGGTCTGGGACATCGCGCCCATCGAGCCCATGCCGCGATAGGCCTTATAAGTCCGGCCCTGAAACAGTTCGACTTCGCCCGGCGCTTCTTCGGTGCCGGCGAGCATGCTACCGAGCATCACGGTGCTGGCGCCGGCGACGATCGCCTTGGCAATATCGCCGGAGTAGCGCACGCCGCCATCGGCGATCAGCGGGATATCAAACGGCTTGAGCGCTTCGGCGACGTTGGCGACGGCGGTGATCTGCAGCACGCCGACGCCGGTGACGACGCGGGTGGTGCAGATGGAGCCGGGGCCGATACCGACCTTGACCGCATCCGCACCGGCTTCGGCCAACGCCACGGCGGCTTCGCCGGTGGCGATGTTACCGCCGATCACCTGCAGTTCCGGGTAGTGTTCCTTGACCCAGCGCACACGGTCGATCACGCCCTTGGAGTGGCCGTGGGCGGTATCGACGACCAGCACGTCGACGCCGGCTTCGACCAGCGCGGCGATGCGGTCCGGAGTTTCCGGACCGGTCCCCACGGCGGCGCCGACCAGCAGCCGGCCGTCGGCATCCTTGGCGGCCATCGGGTAGGTGCGGGCTTTTTCGATGTCACGCACGGTGACCAGGCCACGCAGGTGGAAATCCTTGTCGACGATCAGGATCTTCTCGATGCGGTTTTCCTGCAGCTTGGTCTTGATCACGTCGAGCGAAGTGCCTTCTAGCACCGTGATCAGCTTGTCGCGCGGGGTCATGATCGCTTCGACGCTGTCGCTGTAATCCGGCTGGAAACGCATGTCACGCCCGGTGACGAGTCCGACCAGCGCTTCGCCCTCGACGACCGGGAAGCCGGAATAACCGTACTCCTTGGCCATCTCCAGCAGATCCTGCAGCTTGGCGTTGGGACCGACGGTGACCGGGTCCTTGACGATGACGCTCTCGTGCTTCTTGACCTTGCGGACCTCGGCGGCCTGCTGGGTGATCGACATGCTCTTGTGGATGATGCCGATACCGCCTTCCTGCGCCATCGCAATCGCCAGCCGCGCTTCGGTCACGGTATCCATCGCCGAAGAGAGCAGCGGAATGTTCAGGGTCAGATTGCGGGTCAGGCGGGACTTGAGGTCGACGTCTCTGGGCAGGACATCCGAGTAGCGGGGTACGAGTAATACGTCATCGAACGTAAGAGCTTCTTGCGCTATACGTAGCATGGTCGGAAACCCAATTGGCAGGTGGTGGGGAGCCTGTGACAGGCTGCGGCACCGCGAGTGTCCCGGGAAGCGTGTCTCAAGAACTGTGGCTCAATAACCCGGCAATCCGGGAACCAGAACAGCTCGTGCAGTATGAAACCTGCATGGACGAAACCTGAAGGGACCAGGTGCCGCGAAAAGTTAATCGCGCATTATAGTCGTTCGAGCGATAGCGCTCAATGGCAAGCGGCGGATGCGTACTCGACTGGACGCGATGTCCGCCAGCTTCATGTTAGGCTTGCCAGACGTTGAAACCCTTTATCCGCTTCCTTCTGGGTCAGCCCATGCCCGCATTCACGTCACCGTCGCCACAGGCGATTTCCGTCAGCGATCTCAATCGTCAGGCCCGCCAGATGCTGGAGCGCGGCTTCGGCGACTGCTGGGTCGAGGGCGAGATTTCCGGGCTGGCGCGGCCCGCTTCCGGCCATATCTACTTCAGTCTGAAAGACGCCAAGGCCCAGCTCAAGTGTGCGTTTTTCCGCAATCGGGCGAGCCTGTCGCGCACGCCGCTGAAGGACGGCGACCGCATCAAGGTGCGCGGGCGGGTGTCGATCTTCGAGCCGCGCGGCGACTATCAACTGATCGTCGATGCCGTTCAGCCCAGCGGCGAAGGCGAGTTGATGGCGGCCTACGAGCGCCTCAAGCGCAAGCTCGAGGCAGAGGGCATGTTCGCCAACGCGCGACCGCTGCCCTACCCGCCTAGGCATCTGGCGCTGATCACATCAACCACCGGCGCGGCCATTCGCGATGTGCTGGCGGTACTGCAGGCGCGCTGGCCGATGATCCGCGTCAGCGTGTTCCCATCCGTGGTTCAGGGGCGTGATGCACCACCGGCGCTGATCCGTGCGCTGGCGCTGGTCAATCGCCAGGCTCGGAAAGATATCGAGACTCGCAAAGACACCAAGAATCCGGAACTCGATCCCTTCGACGCCATCCTGATCACCCGCGGCGGCGGCAGTCTGGAAGACCTGTGGGCGTTCAACGACGAGCATCTGGTGCGGGCGATCTTCCACTCGAAGCTGCCAGTGATGGCGGCCATCGGCCACGAAGTCGACGTGACCCTGGCCGAATTCGCCGCCGACGTACGTGCGCCGACGCCATCCGCCGCGGCCGAAAGACTGGTACCGGATCGCCGCGATCTGGAAGCGACGTTGCATCAGCAGCGCCAGCGATTGGCTCGCGCCTGGCAAGGCCGCGTCAATGCCGAGTCCCAGCGGCTCGATCATCTGCGCGCGCGGCTGCGCCACCCTGGCGAGCGCCTCGCCCAGCAGCGCCAGCATCTGGCGAGTTTGGATCGCCGCTTACAGCTGGCGATGCGCCGGCACCTGCAGCGCGATCGTCAACGCCTCGACGCCGCCACCCGCCGATTCACACTTCACGACCCCAGCCGCACGCTGCGCCAGTCGCGGGAACGGGTCGATCAGCTCCGCCAACGGCTCGAGGCTGCGCAGCAGCGCAAGCTGCAGCAGGAACGCCAGACTCTTCAGGGAATCGCCCGCGAACTCAATGCAGTGAGCCCGCTCGCCGTGCTCGGCCGGGGCTACTCGATCCTGCAGGATGACAGCGGCCAGGTCGTTCGCGCCGCCAGCCAGACTCAACCCGGCCAGACGCTAACCGCTCGCCTCGGCGAAGGCCGTTTGAAGCTCGAAGTGAAGCGCCGGTTGAAGCGCTGACTCTTTGTACGGGCTCGGGCTGTAAGGACCGCGCGAGAACAGAAAAATTACCGGTCGGGAATAAATTGGCGTTTGACCGCCGATCTTTGCGTAAAATTACCGATCGGTAATTTTTTGGCGTATGATCGTACAGAAGCGCTATTATTACCGTCCGGTAATTTCGGGAGACCACCATGGCTCGAACGGAAGCATTACCCTCGCTACCCCAAACTGTTCGTTCGACCGAGTCAATCGGTGAGATCGTTCAACAATTGCGCCGGGAGCAGAAGCTGCTTCAAGCCGATTTGGCGGGGCTGGCGGGCACCGGTAACCGGTTCATCGTCGATCTGGAGAAAGGCAAGCCGACACTTCAGATGCAGAAGGTGCTCGAGGTCCTCGATCTGATGGGGCTGGAAGTATCCATTCGACGCAAAGGTAGCGCCGAATGAGCGTGCGATCGATGGACCTCTACGCTGCAGAGTCGCGAGTCGGCACTCTCTTCGACGAGCAACCGCTACGGTTCTGCTATTCACCGAGCTGGATCGACGAAGGTGGCCTTTCGCTGGCGCCAGGACTGTCAGCCGACGTCCCGATGCATGCAGGCATTGCCGTCGAATCGTTCTTCGAAAATCTATTGCCGGAAGGTCGACTACGCGAATCGCTCGAGCGGCAAAGGCACGCCACCACGCTATTCGGGTTGCTGGATGCCGTGGGTGGCGATACTGCCAGCGGCTTCTCTCTGCAGCCATCAGGGATTCGACGACCTGCTCGAGCGAAACGCTCAGCCCGCCGGATCTTGCATCGCGTTCGGTTTGAAGGTGCTGGGGTCGAGATCATGGCGCGACAGCAGCTTATAGAAGTCGGTGCGGTTACGCCCGGCGATACGCGCCGCCTGGGTGACGTTGCCTTCGGTGATCTTGAGCACCTTGATCAGGTAGCTGCGCTCGAAGCCGGCGCGTGCCTCACTGAACGAGGGCAACGCGTTCTCCTCGGCGGCCAGCGCCTGGGAAACCAGCGCTTCGGGAATCATCGGCGTGCTGGTCAGCGCGACGCACTGTTCCACCACGTTGACGAGCTGGCGCACATTGCCCGGCCAGCCGCTGGAGGCGAGCAGATTGAGTGCTTCCGGCGAGAAGCCTTTGACGAACGATTTATGCCGCGCCGAAATTTCTCCCACCATGTGCTTGGCCAGCAACGGGATGTCTTCGGCACGATCCCGGAGCGGCGGCAGCTTGAGATTGACCACGTTGAGCCGGTAATAGAGATCCTCGCGGAAATCACCTTCGTGCATGGCGCGGTCGAGATCGCGGTGGGTGGCGGAGATGATCCGTACGTCGATCGGAAACGACTTGGTGCTACCCAGCGGGCGAACCTGGCGCTCCTGTAGCACGCGCAGCAACTTGACCTGTAGCGACAGCGGCATGTCGCCGATCTCATCCAGGAACAGGGTGCCGCCGTCGGCGGCCAGGAACAGCCCATCGTGCTGACTGACCGCGCCAGTAAAGGCGCCGCGGGCGTGACCGAACAGTTCGCTTTCCAGCAGCTGTTCCGGCAGCGCGCCGCAGTTGATCGCCACGAACGGCTTGTCGGCGCGCGGGCTGGCCTGGTGCATGGCGTTGGCGAGCAACTCCTTGCCGCTACCGCTGGGGCCGGTCAGCAGCGCGCTGACGTCGGAGGCGGCGACCATATAGGCCTGCTCGAGAATGCGCTCCATCTGCGGACTGCGGGTGATGATCTTGGAACGCCACGCCTCACCGCCCTCGCCGCGCGCGGTCGGGGTCTGCTTGAGTGCCTCGTCGATCGCCTCGAACAGTTCATCGCGATCGACCGGTTTGGTCAGGAAGCTGAACACCCCCTGGCGCGTGGCGCTGACGGCGTCCGGAATCGAACCGTGGGCAGTGAGAATGATCACCGGGATCCCCGGCAGGCGCCGCTGCAGCTCGTGGAACAGCGCCAGACCATCCATTTCGTCCATGCGCAGGTCGGATAGCACCAGGTCCGGCGAGGTTTCCTGAATGTTCGTCAGCGCTTCGCGGCCGCTCTCTGCCGTGGTCACCCGGAATCCGCGGCTCTCCAGTCGCATGCCCAGCAGCTTGAGCAGGCTGGTATCGTCGTCGACCAGCAAGATGTGGGCGGTATTGCTGTTCCCGCCCGGCTGCATGGCTGGGGTTCTGACCGCTCGGGTCTTGGAAGCTTGTGAATTCTGTGTATTCAGTGACATAGGCACCTCTCTGCCGCCGCTGCACCCTGTCGCTGCCGACAAGGGCGAGTCACGCTCAATGTGACGCGGTCGTGCGGTATCAGTGTGGCCATGAATCGGCCTTGAATCGCACGATTGGCTTGGTTGTTCGTGAATGTTGATGATCGCGCGGTTCTTCCGCCTCGCAAGCCGTGCGCGTGCGTTCTTGAAGATCAGTCACGTGCGTTGATCGTCCGCTCGATGTCGGTCAAGGCATCGAGCTTGTCCGACATCTCCTTGAGCTGTTGCTTCAGCTTCTCGTTTTCGCGTTTCAGTGCCTGCGTATCGTTGTCGCTACCCTGCTGGCTCGTACTCGTGCTTCGCTGAGCATAGAGCTTCCGGCGTTCTTCCAGTTCGTTCAACCACTGCTGCAACAGCGGTTGGAGCCGGGTCGGCGCCGAGTCGATCGAAGCCTTGTAGAGATTCGATGCCTCCCGCCACTCGCCGGGACCATCCCAGGAGAGCACCAGGGCACGCGCGGCTTTCTGGTCCATGCGATTCTGCCCGACCTTATCCAGCGTCTCGTCGCGCCAGTCGTCATCACCGCGTTGCGCCTGTAGACCGAAGGCCACCCAGGAATCGACCAGGCAGACGTTGTCGGCGTAGGTGGGGATATCGCCACAGCCGGCGGGAATGGACTTGCCGGAGAAGGACTGGCAGCCCGCCAGCGTCATCACGCCGGCCAGTGCCAGCGTCGTTTTCATTTGCCTGACCATGTTTCTTTCCTTGCCTCGACGCCCAGTCGTGTCTCGTCTGACGTGGCGCCATTATCATGTTGCGCTTCATCGTGTTGCGAACCACGCACCGATCGATTCGCCCACGGCAGGGTGAGTCGGAAGCAGACCGACAGCTCGGTATCATCCACCAACGCCAGTTGCCCATTCTGCAATTTGGCGCAGTCCGAAGCGATCGAGAGGCCGATACCGGAGCCCTTCAACGGCCCCTTGCGCCTCCCGCTACCTTGATAGAAGGCTTCGAACAGATGCTCGCGATCTGCCTCGGCGATAGGTTCACCGCTGTTGGCTACATCCAGTACCAGCCAATCACTTTGCTGCGCGACTCGGATCACCAGTTGCCCGCCGTCTTCGCCGTAGGCGATGGCATTCGAGATCAAATTATCCAGAACACGTACCGTCCGCTCACGATCCGCCTGCCACACCAGCGGATGATGTGGGCTCTTGACCTGCATACCCTTGTTGTCGAGGGCCAGATGGTGCTTGGACAGCACTTCCTGGATCACCGTGGCAACATCGAACGAGGCAACTTTCATCCGACGGCTGTTCTGGAGCAAGTTGTAATCCAGTAGTTGCTCGATCAGCGTCTGCAGCTCCAGACCACTTTCGTCGATCAGCCTCACGACTTCGCTCTGACGCTCGTTGAGTTCTCCGGCCACCCCGTCCGAGAGCAGCGAAGTACCCTCGCGGACACTCGCCAACGGCGTTTTCAATTCATGCGACATATGGCGAAGGAATTGCTGTTTCTGCGCTTCCAACTCTGACAGCCGCCTCGATAACCAGGTCAGCCGATCCCCTAATTGAACAAGCTCCGCCGGACCCTGAATGCGTGTCGGTGTATCGCTGTGATCGCCGCTACCCAGCCCGAAGATGCGCCGCTCGAGCTGACGAATCGGCCGCGTGATCAACCAGGTGAAGAACAGCATCAGGATCAGGCTGGCGGAAACCAGCGCTGCCGTCTGCATCCAGAGACGCGTCTTGACCGAGTTGGCCTGCTCGCGAATATCGTCGATACGCGTGTCGATCAAGTCATTGGTAGCGTCTCTTACCGCCTCGGATTCAGTGGCAAAACCGGAGAAACCTGCCAGGAAGGCACTCATGTCCTTCACCGGCGCCGGTGGAAGAATGCGGAGTTGTTGAAAACGTTCGGCGAGCGACTGGAAGTCGGGGTTGTTGCGCATCAGCGGCTCGTGCTGCTGTAGCAGCATGCCGAACTGCTGAGCCTTCTGATCGTAGATATCACGCAGGCCTTCTTCCTCGATGACCGCATACTGGCGCGCGCTGCGTTCCATCTGCAGCGCCAGCGAACTCAACATGCGGGCTCGACGTGTCTCTTCGACCGCCTGTCGTGCGCTTTGATCGGCAAGCGTCGACAACTGCGAGAGCCCCTGGCCGGCCTGAAACATCAGTATCGCTATTGGTAACATGACGACGACAAAGGCCAACAACACCAATTGAAGTAGCGAGCGAGGACGCCAACGTCGGGAGAGCTCGGTGGTCATGACAATTGCTCTATGCAGGATGCCCATCGGGGTCATGGATCGTTCCGCAAGGATAACATTATTGTTGAATGTCCATTCGATCCTGGACCGGCGAGTCAAGGCGGATCGGCGAGCCAAGCCCGGTGCTGAACCTGTTTTTGTTCCAGTCAAAAAAAGAAGGCCGGCAAAGCCGGCCCAAGGTACGCAGGGAACTGAAGGGTCGAAAACGACCTTGAAACGCTGCCTGAATCAGCTACTCGAGATCGCTCCCGTGGGCCCGAAGACCCCGAAGCCAGCAACCGACTCAGCCATTCAGGGGCTATCGAATGCCGTGGCGGCGAACCGCCTGCTTCGTTTGTGAACCGGTCACCTGACATCCGGATACTGGATCCTGAAAGTCCAGTGGCCGGTTGCAATGGATCCCCTCTCGCGAGGGGACGGCTTCCTTGCCGGGGCATCCTTGCCCTAGTGGTGTATCTCCATGCCCGATGGGCCACACCCGTCTCATCGCAACCTAAGTCACACATCGCGTGGAGCAGACGCTGTCGAATCTTGATGGCTCCGCACAGGGTAGTTAGGAGCCCGCAAGATTCGGCGAGATGACTTCCGAAGAGGTCATCTCATCGCTCTCGGTAAAGACTATTGCGATGCTCGTGCCAACTTATAGAAAATCATTAATAATCAATTAATTAAAACCAATCATGAAGAGAGAATTGGGGCCGAGGTAAGCGTTGGCGTCTAGAAAACGCGCAATGGCCCCAAAAACGTCTTCATAAGCAGACGCCTTTAGGGCCAATACTAATAAATCGATTAAAATCAAATGGTTAAATAGTCTCCATTTGGAGACGCACAAATACGATATACGGGGTTTCAGGTGTCTCTTTATAGCGACTTCAGTAACACCTTGGAGCGCCTGGCCTGGTTATAGGTCCCACGCTTGAGAGCGGGAAGCGCCTCCGGCGTTGCCAGGGAGAAGCCGCGTTCGACAAACCAGTGGGTGGTGTGTGTGGTCAGTGCGAACAGCTGGGTGAGCCCTTGCCGGCGCGCGCGACGTTCCACTTCGGCCAGCAGCGTCTCTCCTCGTGCACCACGGCGATAGTCGTCATGCACGGCGAGACAGGCCAGTTCGCCCATTTTTGCCTCGGCGTAACCGTGCAGCGCGGCGCAGCCGATGGCCATGCCGTCGCGGTCTATCACGATGTAGTCGTCGATCTCGTGCTCCAGGCGTTCGCGGGTACGTGCCACCAGCATGCCGCTGGACTCGAGCGGCGCGAGCAGCGCCAGCAGGCCACCGACATCGTCCAGGACCGCCTGCCTCAATAGCTCGTAGCGATTCTGGGTGATCATGGTTCCGATGCCATCGCGGGTGAAAAGCTCGCCCAGCAGCGCATCGTGGTCGCGCCAGGAGAGCAGATGGGTACGCTCGACGCCATGGCGGGCGGCGCCGCAGGCCGCACTCAAATGCCGGGAAAGCTCGCTGCCGGGAGCCGCCTGCTCGCGAAGCGTATCGGCTTCGTCAGGGGTCAGCTGGCGCTGGAGCTGACCGCTGTCATCATGGAGCCCGGCTGACTCCCCCAGCAGTATCAATTTATCCGCCTTGAGCGAGACCGCCACGTGCTGGGCGATCTCCGAGGCGTCGAGATCGAAGATTTCGCCGGTACGGGAATAACCCAGCGGCGGCAGAATCACCAGATTGCCGCCGGCGAGCAGGCTTTCAATGGCCTGGCTACGCACCCGGCGCACTTCGCCGCTGTGATCGAAATCCACCCCGTCACGCACACCCAACGGCTTCGCCGTCACCAGGTTGCCGGAGACGGCCGTCAACTCGACACCGTGCAGCGGCGTGTTAGGCAACCCCAGCGAGAGCTGGGCTTCGAGATCGAGGCGATGAACCGCCGCGATGCGCTCGACGTGGTCCATGACCTGCCGGTCGGCCACCCAGCGACCTGCGACACGAACCGGCTCGATACCGGCGACGTCGAGTACAGCGGAAACCTGCGGACGGATGCCATAAACCAGCACCACTCGCACGCCGAGCGTGTGCAGCAGCGCCAGATCCTGCAGCAGTTGGCCACTTCGCGACGACGCCATCGCCTCGCCTTCCATCAGAATGACGAAGGTCTTGCCACGGTGGGCATTGACGTAGGGAGATGAGTGACGAAACCAGTCGACGAAGGGAAAACGCGAGTCCAAGGGGTTGACGCTCCGGCTGTAGGGCAAGACGTGAATGGGGTCTGCCTCAACTATACCAGAGCGTCTTCAAGCCGGTAGGCCAACCCCGACAGTTTCGGGCCGGTAAACCAACCCGGCGGTTTCGGGCCGGTAAACCAACACCGGCGGTTTCGGGCCGGTAAACCAACACCGGCGGTTTCGGGCCGGAAAAATCAGTGCCGATAATCGACATCAGCCGAACATGCCCTTGAACATAAAGAAGAAGGCAATAGAGAGCAACGCGCCAGCCGGCAACGTGATCAGCCAGGAAAGCACGATCGAACCGAGCACGCGCAGATTGAGCGCGGCCATGCCCCGGGCCAGGCCCACCCCGAGCACGGCGCCGACCAGTGTGTGCGTGGTCGAGATCGGCAGGCCGGTGCCGGAAGCCAACACCACGGTCGAGGCGGCGGAGAGCGTCGCGGCGAAGCCACGGCTCGGAGTCAGTTCGGTGATCCCGGTACCCACGGTGGCGATGACCTTGTGGCCGTAGGTGACCAGACCGACCACGATCCCGCCGCCGCCGAGTACCAGTACCCACCACGGCAGGATAGCGGCGCCAGCCACGTTGCCGCTATTCTCGACCACGCTGATCACTGCCGCGAGCGGGCCGACCGCGTTGGCGACGTCGTTCGAGCCGTGTGCGAAGGCCATGGCGCAAGCGGTGAACATCATCAGCACGCCAAAGATCCGCTCCACGCTGGAGAAGTCGTAGTTGCTGCGGGCACGCCGATCACCGCGATTGATGCGGTTTTCCAGCAGCAATCCGAGCAACATGATCGCTACCCCAAACGCCACCGCCAGCAGCAGACTCTCGCCGAACGACAGACTCAGGCCGACGTGAGACAGGCCCTTGACCAGCGTCACCATCGAGACGATGAACCCGACCAGAAAGATGTAGCCCGGCACGTAGCGCTTGGCCGCCGCGAAGGGATCGGGATTGTCGAAGATCAGTACCTGCACCGAGCGGAACAGCATGAACGAGAACACGCCCGCGATCAGCGGCGAGATGATCCAGCTCAGTGCGATGGATCCCACCACCCCCCAATCGACCGATTGAACGCCCAGCCCGGCCACCGCAAAACCGACGATGGCGCCCACAATCGAATGCGTAGTGGAAACCGGCCAGCCCTTGAACGACGCGATCATCAACCAGGAGCCGGCCGCCAGCAGTGATGCCAGCATGCCGTAGACCAGCAGCTGTGGATCGTTTTCGAGCAGGCTGGGGTCGATGATGCCTTTACGAATCGTTTCGGTGACCTGCCCCCCCGCCAACCAGGCGCCGAGGAATTCGAAGATCACCGCAATGACGATCGCCTGCTTTATCGTGATCGCCTTGGAGCCAACCGAGGTTCCCATGGCGTTGGCGACATCGTTGGCCCCCACCCCCCATGCCATGAAGAAACCGAAGACACAGGCGAGGATGATGAAGACATCACCGTATTGCGCAATGATGGACATAGGCTGAGTTCGCTTGAGTGGCGTGACGAAGGCGTAGAACGACGAAAACCCGCGTTTAGCGGGCCGTCAGTATCTGCAGGCGGCTGCCCACGCGCTCGGCGCGATCGGACAGTTCACCAATCCATTCGATGATCTTGTAGAGAAAGATGACATCGACCGGCGGCAGCTCCGCTTCGAGCTGGAACAGCTGACGACGAATGTCGATCTGCTGGTCATCGGCCTTGTGCTCGAGAGCATGCAGCTCCTTGATCAGTTCGTGCATGACGTCGGAAACGTTGCGACCAAAGCCGGATTCGAGCAGATCCTCGAGCTCTTCCAGCGCCTTGCGCGCCTGGTCGACGGTTTCCACCGCGGTGCGCAGATAGTCGCGCATCGGCTCCGCCAGCGGCTCGGGGATGGTCATGTTGCGCCCCAGCATGATCCCGGTAATATCGCGGGCCTTGTTGGCGATCTTGTCCTGAACGCTGATCAGTTCCAGCAGATCGGAGCGCGATACCGGCAGAAACATGGTGTTGGGCAGGTTGAGACGCAGCTGCGTCTTGAGCTCGTCCGCGTCGTGCTCGAGACGGGTTATGGCTTCGCGGTGCTTGCGCGCTTCGTCCCAGTCACCACTTAGCGCGGCATCGAAAAACGGTAACAGCTGCCCCGCGCATTCACTCGTCTTGACGATATGAGCCAGCAGCGGTTGGAACGGCGACCGCCCGAACAGCGCGGAGAACGGGTTGGTACTCACCATAAAGCGGGGCCTGGATGCGTTGGAAGTGGCGGCGTCAGTATAATGATTGCGTCTGGATGCGTCATGAAAAATTCATATGGGCAGCCACATCTTGTCTTCGATTCGAGACACCAAGGTCTGCCATTCATGACGCATAGACTCATCATTGCAGATAGACGGGTCTGTCAGTCCGGACGACATTTTCCTTACATCCAAGCCAGACAGCCATTGCCGGAGCATGCATGAGCGACGAAATCGAACTCAAACTGGCGCTCTCGCCCCAGGGCCCCGCCCAGCTCGTTGGTCACCCGCTACTGAAGACGCTGGCATCGCAAACGATCATGCTGGGGAATCAGTATTACGATACGCCGGCGGCAGCGCTGCAGTCCCGTCGCGTCGCGCTGCGAGTTCGCCGTCAGGGGAACAGGCGCCTGCAGACTCTCAAGAGTGCCGCCGAAAGTCGCGGAGGATTGTCGACCCGAGGCGAATGGGAGTGGTCGATCGACGACGTCGACTGCAACGCTGCCGGTCTCGACCTGGCTGGGCTGCGCGCACTCGAACATCCGGCCCTCGCCGAGCTGGACCTGGACACGCTGCGCCCGGTCTTCACGACTGACTTCGAACGTCGGCTATGGCGTTATCAGGTCGACGGCTGCGATATCGAGATTGCGCTGGATCAAGGCACGATTCAGACAGGCCATACGAGCCATACAGGCCATGCCGGTCAGGCAGGCGGCAAAAGTCTGCCGATCTGTGAACTCGAACTCGAACTCAAAAGCGGTGACCCGGCGCAGCTCTGGAAACTGGCTCAGGCCTTGTGCAAGCCAGCAAGTCCAGATGCGACCCCGCTGTCGGCGCGCCCGGCCAACCATAGCAAGGCCAGCCGTGCCGCTTGCCTGAGTCATGGCTGGCCTGAGCCCTCTCTATTTCAAGAACCCGCAGCACTTCAAGAGCCCGAGCCACAGCAAGAGCCGACCGTGGATTCGCTGATCGACGCTATCGATAGTTGGCAGGATAGTCACAATCCCGCCTGGCTTGCCACTGCCAAAGCCCGATGCGAACGACTGATTCAACGCTGGGGAGACGAAGGGGATGCCTCGCGCCAAGAACATGGCGAAAGGATTCTGGCCGGCAAGCGAATCCTGACGGAACTGGCTCATGGCGTCGCCCCTTATCGCGGTCAGGACTGGCTGGCGCTGAGGCGTCAGAATTCCTAGCGTTCCATCAGCGATAGACAGAACTCAAGACGCGGGCAGCGACGAGCCGTTGGCCGCGAACCCCGAATTCCTCTCTCGATAGGGCTTGGGCGGCACGAAATCCTCGACCAGCCGTTCGAGCGGTAACGGTCGAGAGTAGATATAGCCCTGGATATCGGTAACGCCCCATTCGCGCAGGATGTCGAGAGTGTCCCGCTCCTCGACGCCTTCCACGACGATGCGATAGTCGAGGCGCTGACAGAGCGCAACCACTGCCGATAGCACGTGACGCTTTCGCGATTGCGAGATGATGTCCATTACCAGTTCACGATCGATCTTCACCGTATCTATGGGCATCGACGTCAGTTGTCCCAGTGACGAGTATCCGCTACCGAAATCGTCCAGGGCCACACTGATTCCGGCCGCTCGCATCCGGTCCAGAGTACGAAACGCCTTGATGGGATCGCTGAGGACAGAGGTCTCGGTCACTTCGATCTGGAGTCGATGACAGGGAACCCCATGACGTAACGATAGCGCGATCATGATGTCGACCAGCTTCGGATCCATCAGTTGCCGCGTCGAAAGATTGACGCTGAGCAGGAAGGTATCGCCGAAGCACTGCCGGATGGCGCCATCATTGAGCATCGGTAACGCCTGCTCCATCAGCATCTCCCACAGCGGAGTGATCAATCCGGAATGCTTGGCCATGTCGATGAACCGGCTCGGCACGATAATCCCTTCGTCAGGCTCATACAGACGCATCAATGCTTCGAAACAGCGAATCTCGCCGGTCGATGAATTGACGATCGGCTGCACGAAGCACCGCACGCCGCGGGTTGCCAGGGCACCTCGAATCAACTGCTCGACGTGGCTGTTCTGGCGCTCCCAGTGACGCATTGCCTCGCTGTAATAGTAGCGCGTGCCGACATCTGATAGCCGTGCATTGACCAACGCCAGACGCGATCGGTGCCGCCACTCGTCGACGCTGACCGGCTCGGCCGGATCCAGTGCCGCCACGCCGCTGACGTGAGATAGCCAGACCTGTTGACCGTCGATCTCCACCGGCTGTGCGAGTAGTGCTTCGAGAGGCTTGAGCGCGTCATTCAACTGCTCGATAGCGTCGGTGTCGAAGATCATCGCAAAGGTGTGTTCTGGCAGTGCGATCAGCGCCACGTGAGACGGTAGCTGGCGACGTATGCGCTGCACCAGTCCGCGTAGGGCAGCAACCGCAGTGTCACCCGCAACGCCATCGAACAGCGCCGCCACATTGAGCAGCTGAAAGTTGACCAGCGCCATCGGCAACAACGGCGAGCGTAACAATCGTTCCTGCAGTAGCAGATCGAGATAGGCCCCGTTGGGCAGCAAGGTCAGTGGATCACCGAGCCGCTGCTCCGTGGTATCGGTCTGGGTGCCAGCCATGCGTACCGCCGCCCCGTTGGCGTTGCGTTGGCACAGACCTCGACACAGGACCATACGCCAGGCCCCGCGGGCATCGCGAATGCGGTATTCGACCTTCACCGAAGTGGTCAGACCATCAAGATGCTGATACAGCGCACGCTCGACCTGGACTCTGTCGTCGTCGTGGATGCGCGACAACCATTCATCGAGCCCCCGATCTTCCTCCGTGTAGGGCAACCCCAGCATGCTCGACCAGCGCTGCGACAACGTGATACGGCCGCTGTCGATATCCCATTCCCAGACACCATCGTTGGTGGCAGTCAGCACCAGGTTGAGTCGCTGAGTGCGCTCCTCGACCCGAATTTCCAGCTCATCCCGCGAAGCCTGTAAATCCCTGATAGTGCGCCGCACCGAATCAAGCATGAAGTTATTGAGCTGCACCAGCTTCTGCAGTGCGATTTCATCGCTATCGGTATGGACGTGAAAATCGAATACGCCATCGACAGCCCGGCAGAGCTGGTTACTGATGGAATCGATTTGCACCAACAGACGCCGCTCGCGTTCATCCGGCGCCATCTCGGGCTCTTTACTCATGATACGGGCCCCTTTGCGAATGGCATCTCGAAACGACGATAATCATTCTGTGCACGTCGGTGTCGAGAGCGCGAACCGGCCGGTGCCACGATCAAACCGACGGGGACTTCGCAGCCGTTAGCCTCGACATGGCCAATGAGAGCGCGTTGAATCAACCCGATCATGGAAGGACAACCTTGGCATCAGTTGACGCCTGTACGTGACACAGAAATGCCGCAATGATTCGGGAATCCCGGCTCGGAAAACTGTTAGCCGTGCATACTAACAGTCGATGAACCTCGGCAAACCCGAAGTGCTATTGGCGACATGCTATTTGGCGAAGAACCATGGGTGTTATCGGCATCCACGCGAATAGATTGAACGTCATGTAAATGAATTGTCAGCCATGCCTGACTGCACCGCTCACTACCGACAGGAACCTATTGATGCAATCGGGCGAATCATCGCTACGCACGCGACTGTTTCAAATCATCTTTGAATCCGACACTCCACTGGCCAAGGCCTTCGACATCGCGCTCCTCACGCTCATTCTGT
>Ga0207878_100350_pt1 | contig 19216 bp, 18 predicted proteins | sample LinPmetageLP41_FD_184053 | JGI IMG/M metagenome (GOLD analysis project Ga0207878, IMG submission 184053) | Marine viral communities from the Pacific Ocean - LP-41 (SPAdes) | ecosystem: Environmental > Aquatic > Marine > Oceanic | place: Pacific Ocean | collected 2010-08-27 | reverse complement strand
CGATCATCGTCGGGCGGTTCGGCAATCCGCTGACCTTGTCGCGTCAGCGCGATTTCTGGGCCAGGCATGTTGCGCCATGGGCAGGTCACTTTTTCGCCGATCTGGCGAAAGCCAAAAAAGCCTCTCTCTACGCCCGCGTGGGCGAAGTGGGGCGTGAATTCATGGAAATCGAACGCGAAGCGTTCCGGCTGGCGGCCGCCTGAGGGCCGCGTCTTTGGAGGACGAGACATGACCGACAAGACCGACGTCAAGACGCAGGATGAAGGCCGCCGTGGCTTTCTGAAACTGGCCGTCGCCGCGCCCGCCGCCGTTGCCGCCACGACCGTAGCCGGCACCGCGAAGGCCGAAGTCGCGACCGGGCCGCAAAAGGGCCTCGCCGATACCGAACATACCCGCGCCTATTTCGCCAGCGCGCGCTTCTGAGGGGGACGACAGAATGCTTCGTAGAAAAACCACGTCCACGCCAGTCGGTCGCAACGGCGGCATCGGCGTCATAGACCGGGCTGCAAAATCTGGCGTCGACCGCCGTGCTTTTCTGCGCGGATCTGGCCTGGCCATTGGCGGTCTTGCCGCAATCGGCGCGACTGGCGGCACCGTCGCCCGCGCCGACATGTCGGAATATCCGGCCCTTGCCGGGGCCGAGAAAATTCGCTCGGTCTGCACGCACTGCGCGGTCGGATGTACCGTTATCGCCGAGGTCGAGAACGGCGTCTGGTTCGGCCAGGAGCCGGGCTATGACAGTCCGTTCAACCTGGGCGGCCACTGCGCCAAAGGGGCCGCAGTCCGCGAAACGGCACATGGCGAGCGCCGCCTGAAGTATCCGATGAAGAAGGTCGGCGGCGTCTGGGAACGCATCAGCTGGGATCAGGCCATCGAGGAGATCGGCGACCAGATAACGTCTATCAAGGAAGAAAGCGGGCCGGATTCAGTCTATTGGCTGGGGTCCGCGAAGCACAACAATGAACAGGCCTATCTGTTCCGCAAATTCGCCGCCTACTGGGGCACCAACAACGTCGATCACCAAGCGCGAATCTGCCACTCGACTACTGTTGCCGGCGTGGCCAACACATGGGGCTATGGCGCCATGACGAACAGCTTCAATGACATCCACAATTCCAAGGCAATCTTTCTTATCGGCGGCAACCCGGCAGAGGCGCACCCCGTGTCGCTTCTGCATCTGCTGAAGGCCAAGGAAGAGAATTCCGCCCCGTTGATCGTCTGCGACCCCCGGTACACTCGCACTGCGGCGCATGCCGACGAATATGTGCGCTTCCGGCCAGGCACAGACGTCGCGCTGGTCTGGGGCATTCTGTATCATATCTTCGATAACGGGTGGGAGGATAAGGAATTCATCCGCACCCGCGTCTGGGGCATGGACCAGATTCGTGAAGAAGTGGCCAGGTGGACCCCGGAAGAAGTCGAGCGCGTGACCGGAGCACCCGGTTCGCAACTTCGCCGGGTTGCGCGTCAGCTCTCGGAAAACCGGCCCGGCACGGTCATCTGGTGCATGGGTGGCACTCAGCACACCAACGGCAACAACAACACGCGGGCCTACTGCATTTTGCAACTTGCACTGGGCAACATAGGAATCTCCGGTGGAGGAACCAACATCTTCCGTGGCCATGACAATGTGCAGGGTGCGACCGATCTGGGTGTTCTGGCGGATACACTGCCGGGATACTACGGCCTGTCGGACGGCAGCTGGGCGCATTGGGCACGGGTGTGGGAAGAAGACCTGGACTGGCTCAAGTCGAACTTCGACGTCATGGAGGGCAAGGGCGCCGACGGGGCCGACCGCATGATGATGAACGAGACGGGCATCCCTGTATCGCGCTGGATCGACGGCGTTCTGGAAGATGCGGAGAATATCGATCAGCCCAACAATACCCGTGCGATGATATTCTGGGGCCATGCGCCCAACAGCCAGACGCGTATGACGGAAATGAAGACGGCGATGGAGAAGCTGGATCTTCTGGTGGTGATCGACCCCTATCCGACCCTGACGGCCGTGATGAATGATCGCGAAGATGGCGTCTATATCCTGCCCGCTTCGACCCAGTATGAAACACGCGGTTCTGTCACAGCCTCCAACCGCTCCCTGCAGTGGCGCGATCGGATCGTGGAGCCGTTGTTCGAATCTTTGCCCGATCATACGATCATGGCCAAGTTCGCCACCAAGCTGGGCTTCGCAGACCGCATCTTCCGCAACATCGCGGTCGAAAACGGAGAGCCGAGTATCGAAGACATCACCCGCGAGTTCAATCGCGGCATGTGGACCATCGGCTATACGGGCCAGTCGCCCGAACGTCTCAAGACGCACATGGCCAATCAGCACACGTTCGACAAGACAACGCTGCGCGCCGTGGGCGGACCGGCCGACGGGGATTATTACGGCCTGCCATGGCCATCCTGGGGCACGCCCGAGATGAACCACCCCGGCACGGCCAACCTTTACGACATGTCCTTGCCGGTGGCCGAAGGCGGCCTGACCTTCCGCGCCCGGTTCGGCGTTGAACGCGATGGCGAGAACCTTCTGGCAGAGGGGGTTTATTCTGTCGGATCGGAAATCGAGGACGGTTATCCCGAATTCACGATGCAGATGCTGCGCGATCTGGGATGGGACAGCGATCTGACGCAGGACGAGGTCGACTCGATTAACCGGGTGGCAGGCTTCCCCGACGGACGTCCCGAGGCGACGACAGCCCCGGCCGAAGGCGCCACCGACGGGGAGGAAGTCGGCGAGAAAACAATGACCGGCGAAATCGAATCCGACTACCAACAGAAGACCGGTGGTGTGAACTGGAAGACCGATCTCTCGGGCGGCATCCAGCGGGTCGCAATCGCCCGCGGATGCGCGCCCTTCGGTAACGCCAAGGCGCGTGCCGTGGTCTGGACTTTCCCCGACCCGGTGCCTCTTCATCGCGAGCCGCTGTATACGCCGCGCCGCGATCTGGTCGCTGAATACGGTACCTATGAAGACAAGAAGTTCTGGCGTTTGCCGACGCGCTATGCCTCGATCCAGGAAAATGACTTTTCGGAAGAATACCCGCTTATCCTGACATCAGGGCGTCTGGTCGAATATGAAGGCGGGGGCGACGAAAGCCGCTCCAACCGCTGGCTGGCCGAACTGCAGCAGGAAATGTTCGTCGAGATGAATCCGCGCGATGCCAATGATCTGGGTGTTCGCGACGGAGATGACGTCTGGGTCGAAGGCCCTGAAAAGGGCAAGGTTCTGGTCAAGGCCATGGTGACACCGCGCGTCGGAGAAGGTGTGGCCTTCATGCCATTCCACTTCGGCGGCATCTTCGAAGGGCGCGACCTGCGGGACAAATATCCCGAAGGGGCCGATCCCTATGTTCTGGGGGAATCGACCAATATTGCCCAGACCTACGGCTATGACTCGGTGACCCAGATGCAGGAAACCAAGTGCACCCTGTGTAAAATCTACACGGCGTAAGGAGAGAGATCATGGGAAGAGCGAAATTTCTCGTCGACGCCGAGCGCTGCATCGAGTGCAACGCCTGCGTCACCGCCTGCAAGAACGAAAACGACGTTCCATGGGGTATCAACCGCCGCAAGGTGGTCACCATTCAGGACGGTCAGCCGGGCGAACGCTCGATCTCGGTCGCCTGTATGCACTGCTCCGATCCGCCCTGCATGGCGGTTTGTCCGACCGACGTGTTTTACCAAACCGATGACGGCATTGTCCTGCACTCCAAGGATCTCTGCATCGGATGCGGCTATTGCTTTTACGCCTGTCCGTTCGGCGCACCACAATATCCGACCGCCGGCAATTTCGGATCGCGCGGCAAGATGGACAAATGCACGTTCTGTGCCGGTGGACCGGAGGAAGATTTCAGCGAGGCGGAGTTCACCAAATACGGTCGCAACCGTATCGCCGAGGGCAAACTTCCGATCTGCGCCGAAATGTGCTCGACCAAGGCCTTGCTGGCCGGGGATTCGAACGAGGTCAGTTCGATATATCGCGAGCGGATCGTGGCGCGTGGATTCGGTTCGGGCGCCTGGGGTTGGTCCACGGCCTATGGTCCCGAAGTCCGCGACGGCTGAAATCATTCCCGATCTGGCTGGCTCCGGCAAATCGGGGCGGGCCGTCCTGGCTTCTGGGGGAACATCCATGATCCGTGCGTTTCTGTTTCTGATCGCATTCACCCTTCCTGCAATGGCGCAGGAAGGCGTATCCGTGGATGTGATTCCACCGGGGGGCACCGCTCCGGACGTTCAGTCGCTTGATCGTTCGGCAACCGGCGGCGCGCCGACGCTGGCCGACATCATGGCCCGACAGCAGGCGCAACGAGAGGGTCAGGATCAGCCTGTCCTCAACAATGCCTCCCGCGCGGCAGACACTGGCGGCATCGGATTGCCGATGACCGATGACCTCGGCACACTGGGTGGCGCATCCGATCCGGAACTCTGGCGCGGCATTCGTTTCAACTCCATCCCGATCACGACACAGCAACGTGGCCCGGCTGCGACCGTATTGATTCAGGATGGTGGTATGACCTGGCTGAAATGGCGCGCGGGGCCGCTGCGAATCTGGGGCGGCATCTTGCTGCTGGTGACCCTGGCACTCCTGGCGCTGTTCTTCGTGATCCGGGGTCGCATCCGGATCGAAGGACCCAGAACCGGGCGCACCCTTTTGCGGTTCAAGACCTATGAACGCTTTGGCCACTGGCTGACCGCAGGCAGCTTCATTGCCCTGGCGATCACTGGACTGTTGGTACTGTTCGGGCGGATCGCATTTATTCCGCTGTTTGGGGCCGAAGGCTGGGCGCCGGTCGCCATCGCCTCCAAATGGGTCCACAACAACATCAGCTGGGCCTTCATGATCGGTCTTGTGATGATCTTCTTCATGTGGGTCCTCCAGAATATTCCAAACAAGGACGACCTGATATGGCTGGCGCGCGGCGGCGGCATTTTCGGCAAGGGCCATGTGCCTGCACGCAAGTTCAACGCGGGCCAGAAAATCATTTTCTGGATCGTTATACTTGGCGGCGCATCGCTTTCGGTTTCCGGCCTGTCGATGTTGTTCCCTTTCGAATTGCCGATGTTCGCCTCGACCTTCGGGCTGCTCAATGACTGGGGTTTGCCGCAACTTGTCGGGCTTGGACCGCTGCCCATCGACCTGACTCCGCAGGAAGAGATGCAGTATTCCCAGATCTGGCATGGCATCGTCGCCTTCGGGATGACCGCCGTGATCTTCGCGCATATCTATCTTGGCTCTGTCGGGATGGAAGGGGCCTACGACGCCATGGGTAAGGGCGAGGTCGAGGAGCAATGGGCGGTTGAACACCATTCGATCTGGGCAGAAAAAATCATGGCCGAGCGGGACAGACCCGGCAACGCACCAGCGGAGTAGAGACGATGAAAACCATGTTCGCCGCATTCGCCAGCGCTCTGCTGATCGCCGTGATCGCACAGGTTGCCTATGATAACGCGGGTTTTTCTTCAGCCGAGCGACAGGCCGCTTCCTCCGTCAGACTGAATTGATCCGCCGGCGCGATAGGCGAATTGCTACCGATCGAACGCGTCTGATCACAAGCTGATCAAACTTCGTGCCGCACAATTGAGTCGCCTACAGGCTCCATCTCCGGTCTGATGAGCGATATATTCCGGAGGTTATTGTTATGTTGAAGATAAGGACGACGCGCCGATTCCTGTTCAGCTCAGTTCCCGCCGCCTTTGCGGCCATGGCACTGGGAGGTCGGGCGATTGCCAGGGATGGCGACGCCTTTCACTTCGAAGTCACGCGGACTGACGAGGAATGGCGCGCGATGCTGACTGAAACCGAATACACGATCATGCGCCTTGGCGGGACCGAAGCCCCGAAATCGGACCCGCTCTGGGACAGCGAGGAGGACGGAACCTACACCTGCAAGGGCTGCGATCTTCCGCTATACGAAGGACGGTTCAAGGTCGTGATCGACAAGGGCTGGCTGTTTTATCGCCATTCCTATCCGAATTCGGTTCTGACCGGGATCGACAAGTCGGTCTATTCCCAGTTCGCCCAAAGAGACGGTGATAAAGACGCGCCAATGCTACCGACCGAGGTCGATATTTCACAGTTTTCCGATGAGGAACGCGATCTCCTTGACCCGCTACTGTCGCTGGAAGTGCATTGCCGACGCTGTGCCTCGCATCTTGGTCACATTCTGTACGTCGAGAACAAGTTGGTGCATTGCATCAATGGCACTTCACTGAACTTCTCGCCCGAAGCGGCCTGACGGATACGCTGAAATGCTCCGAAGCTCTGATTGCGCGGGCATTATATAGCGGACGCTCGTTCGGCAATCGGTCCAACAGGCCGCGTGTTCTCGATGTGCTGAAACTGGTCGGGCTGAGAGGATTCGAACCTCCGACCCCCTGCTCCCGAAGCAGGTGCGCTACCAGGCTGCGCCACAGCCCGACCGTGCGCGGGGCATATCGGCCCCACCCGTTGGTGGCAAGCGTTATTGCAGCCGCGCACCGCTGCCCGACATGCGTTTCAGTGCCGCTGCGGCATCCTGTGACAGACCGCGAATCTGCTCTCCGATAACTGCGAATCCGCGACCGGCATCCCCCGCCCGCGCCGCTTCGACCGACGCATTGATCGAGATGAAATAGATCTGGCGACTGATCGAGGTCACTTCCTTGGCCGCGATGGTCGAGAGCATTTTTGCCCGGTCCTGCCGTGCCAGAACCTCGTTCAGAAAATCAGCCCTCAGCGCGTCCAGCGTCGACTCGACATGATCGGTGAACGCACCGCACAGATACTCGACATCCAGAAAATTCGTCGCTTCCAGGCCAGCGGGGTCGGGCAGTGCTGCGGCGATCCGATCCAGCAGATTCGCCATGTCATCGAACTTTGATCGCGTGTCGGGGGTCAACTTGATGTCTATCGGGTCGAGATACCTGTGTTGTGCTGCCCGCAGCGCAGAGGCGGCCTCCTGCACCGCGCGAATCAGGTCCGCGCCAGCCGCCTTGGCAGATATGGAATGCCGCAACAGGCCGGGGATCAACGGATACAGGTATTTTTCGACCCGGACGATGGGATCATTTTGCCAGGTTTCCTTTTGCCGCATGATTGCATCCCACTTGCTTTCACTGTGCGATAGCAGCGCGGCATTAAAGACGCGTTAAGTCTCGTCCTGCGGTACAGCACGATCCTTGGCCGACAGCAGGGGCGAAATGCGCGGAGTCGTTCCCGTCTCGGCGCGGGACCTTGTGCGCAGGACAGGCGCATTTCGCGATCGCCCCCGTCCTTCGCGCAGCACGATATAAAGACCCGACGCGATGATGATGCCCGCACCGACCGCCGTACCCTGGTCGATAGTCTCGTCAAAGAACACCCATCCGTAGAGCGCGGCCCAGAGGATCTGGCTGTATTGCATCGGCGCGACCAGAACCGCATCGGCCCTGCGGTATGCCTGGATCAACGCGAGCGACGCCAGAAATGCGAGGGCAGCCATCATCGCCCACAGCCCCAGATCGCCCAGCGGCATCGGACGATAGACGAAGGGCAGCAACATCCCCATCACCGCAAAATTCGCCACCATCGGATAAAGCAGCAGTACCGCCGAGCGTTCGTCGCGCCCGATCTTGCGCACGATCACCGAAGCCAGCGCTCCGGTGAAAGCCGCCGTCAGCGCCGCCGCGTGACCCAGCCCGAGGTTCAGGTCACTGGGTCGCAGAACCACCATGACCCCGATCAGACCGGCCACGACGGCGGCTCCACGATGCAGCCCGACCTTTTCACCCAGAACGGGAATTGCCAGAATTGTGATCAAAAGCGGCGAAGCGAAGATGATGGCATAGACCTGAGCCAGCGGCAGGACCGAGAAGGCGTAGAACGCACAGAATCCGGTGATCACCGCCGAGACCGTTCGCAGCGCGGTCCACCAGGGGTGGCGCGGGATCAGCGTGCCGTTTTCGTTGTCCCGCAACAGCATGAAGATCACCAGCGGGAAGCTCAGCAGGACGCTGAAGAACACGATCTGGAACACAGCATAACCGCTGCCCAGCATTTTGACCGCGATATCATGGGTCGAAAACAACCCGAAGGCCGCCAGCGACAGAAGGATACCGGGAAGGGGGGAGGACTTGTCGGGCAAGGTCACGCTCCGGAGTTTATATGAGGCCGCGGCACCCTCCTCCCGAAGGAGTGACGCGGATGGTCAAATCAGGTGGCGTCAAGCGCTGCCAGGATTGCATCGCCCATTTCGGTCGTACTGATCGGGGTGCCACCGTCCGGGCCCATCAGGTCCGCCGTGCGCGCGCCGTCGGCCAGCACTTTTTCGACCGCGCCTTCCAGCAGGTCGGCATATGCCCCCTCGTCGAAGGAATAGCGCAGGGCCATCGCAAAGCTCAGGATGCAGGCGATGGGGTTGGCCTTGCCTTGTCCGGTGATGTCGGGGGCCGATCCGTGAACCGGCTCATACATCGCCTTGGGACGACCGTTTGCCATCGGCAGGCCGAGGCTGGCGGACGGCAACATGCCCAGGCTTCCGGTCAGCATCGCGGCGCAATCCGACAGCACGTCGCCGAACAGGTTGTCGGTCACGATGACGTCAAACTGCTTGGGTGCGCGGACCAGCTGCATCGCGCCGTTATCGGCATACATGTGTGACAGCTCCACGTCCGGGTATTCGGCATCGTGGATTTCCTGCACCACATCGCGCCACAGGATGCCGCTCTCCATCACATTGGCTTTTTCCATCGAACAGACCTTGTTCGACCGCTTGCGCGCCAGTTCGAACGCCGAGCGGGCCACGCGGGCGATCTCCGATTCAGTATACCGCTGCGTATTGATGCCGACCCGCTCGTTGCCTTCCTTGTGGATGCCGCGCGGTTCGCCGAAATACACGCCGGAGGTCAGCTCGCGGACGATCATGATGTCCAGACCGGCGACGATATCCTTCTTCAACGACGAGAAATCGGCCAGCGCGTCGAAGCACTGTGCCGGGCGCAGATTGGAAAACAGATCCATCTCCTTGCGCAGGCGCAGCAAGCCACGTTCTGGCTTCACGCTGAAATCGAGGTTGTCGTAGGCCGGACCACCGACAGCGCCCAGCAGGACGGCATCAACCTTCTGCGCGAGGGCCATCGTCTCGTCGGTCAGCGGGGTGCCGTGCTTGTCATAGGCCGCGCCGCCCACAAGGTCTTCGGACACGTCGAAGGTAAGGCCCTTGTTCGCACCGAACCAGTCGATCACGCGGCGGACTTCGGCCATGACTTCGGGGCCGATACCGTCGCCCGGCAGGATCAGGAGGGAGGGGTTCGCCATGTGTCTGGGGCCTTTCGTTATCCGGTTGACGGTGGCGTAATCCCTGACCCGGCAAGCGTCAAGGAACCGCCACATCGACCCAGACCAGCCGCGCGGGGCCGGCGGTTTCCGTAATGGCGCGCAAAGGATCGCCCGGCTCGGGCCAGAGGACACCCGCACCGACCACGCTCAGCGCGCGGGGCGGCAGGACGTAATCGACGCGCATCTCACCCGGACCGTCCCAGCGTACAGTCGCCGATGATCCGTCCGGAGCGGTTGGCCGGGCATCCTGCAGTGCGGTCAGGTTCAGCAGATCGAACAGGGCCTCCCGGACACCTTCCCCCCGCTCCGGGTCCTGATTGGCACGGCCCATGACCAACGGAAGGTCGGCATCCCGTGCAAGTTCCGAAACCAGCGCCAGCTCGTCACGATTGCGCAGCCCGTTCCGATCTTCCGGACCATCGAATACCGGGGTGCCCGCCGAAAGGGTGATCAGCGTGATCTCGGTCGCGCCCAGCATCACCGGCACGACCCATTGCGCCGTTGTGGCCAGTGGAACAATCTGACGCGCTTCCGGCGGCAGAAGCTGCGCGGCTTCAGATCTGTCCGACCAGCGCATATCGCTCAGGTCACGTGTCCTGCCCAGCGGATAGCGCGACAACACAACCAGCCCGCTGTCGCCGGTGAACCAGCCGTACCCCAGCGCATCCCGCGCCTCGTGCGTAGTGCCGTCGCCGTCCAGATCGACACCGGACGGGATGCCGGAGTTCGGACGCAGCGACAGTCGATATGGATAGCTCTGACCCAGATCGGCCAGCCGCTCGGCCAATGCATCCAGCCCAAGGCTACCCTGGTCCCAATCGACGTCCATCAACAGGATCACATCAGCCTGACCGGCGGCGATGACAGCCAGCGCGGCCTCGGACTGTTCGTTCCTGGCGGCCCGAAGGTCGCGCAGCATCACGCCCGGTCCCTTGCGGCCCAGCCCGGTATCGTAAGTTGCAAAGCGGATGATTTCCGCAGATGCGGCACAGGCCGTCAGCCAGACAGACGCTGCGATGGCCACGCCAATCGACGTCAGGCGGGCATGAAGGCCGGATCGGGGATCGCGCCATCGGTGCCGAAACGGCGACGTTTCTGCGAGATCATCAGCGCAAGTCGACGCATCGCGATGCCACGCAGGAAAAGAGAAGTAGGCAGAAAGGCCCATAGCGACATCACCCAGACCATCATCAGATCGCTGTTCATCATCGAGATCCCGTAGGAGTTTGCGATGAACATCGCGATCGGCGGGGTCAGATATGGCAGCATAAGCCCTAACAGAATGTTAACGGCGCCGTCGCGATTGAGACGCTTGACGACATCGGCTCCGGCGGTCGGGTCGAAGGTCGGCAGATTGATCCAGACGTTGAAGCTGCCCGTGGGAGAGGGCCAGCCTTTGACACGGATCATGATCGCAAAGATCGTCAACCCCACCAGCGACGTCAGATAGGCAAGACCGGCGGCTGCGCGGACGCTGTGCGCCTCGGACAATGTCGTCCCTTCGGGCAGCAACCACAAAATCAGGCGGATCGGCGATAGCGGGAAATCCATTGACTGCCCCAGCAGAACGCCCACAGCCATGACCAGCCGCGACAGAAGCGAAGCGTCCTGCTTGCCCGACAGCGCAATGGCAATCAGCGTCAGCGTGACGAACAGCGTGATGAAGCGCACGCGGTTGAACGGTGGCGCGCCGCGAAACTCGACCAGACCGGGATAGGTGGAACCGTATTCCACGATCACGAAAAGGGCCGCAAACAAAGCGATCAGAACCGTCGCATCGCTGATCTGGGAATTCATCTCGGGCAGCATCAGCGATGGGGTCAAGACCATCGACACCATGAGTAGCGCACGGATGCACGCACCGGGAAGCTGCGAAATCACTGCCTGTTCATCCTTGCCGGATGGTCCCTTATGATTTGGGACCTTGTTTGCTCTGCCCTCGTTGGGGCGACTGCCTCATTCTTGCCACCAACGTGCCTTGTTTAACTTCGCCTCGCAACCGGCTGAGACAGAACGTAAAGCCTTGGGCGAATTTGTGTGCCCAGAAAGCCGCAAAACTTCCGGATTTATAGATAAATTTTACATTTTCAGATAGTTAAAGCATGGTGTTAATGTGCTTGACGTCAGACCCAGGGACGCTCCTGGGAAACACGAGATTCGTAAGCGTCGATAGACGACGCCTTCTCCATCGTCAGGCCAATGTCATCCAACCCGTTGAGCAGGCAATGCTTCTTGTGACTGTCGACCTCGAACGGATAGGCCGTGCCGTCCGAGCCGGTAACCGTCTGCACGTCGAGGTCGATGGTGATGCGCGCGTTTTCGCCGTTGCGGGCATCGTTCATCAGGGCATCCACCTGATCCTGTGGCAGCACGATTGGCAGGATGCCGTTCTTGAAGCAGTTGTTATAGAAGATATCGGCAAAGCTGGGTGCGATCACGGCGCGAATCCCGAAATCCAGCAGGGCCCATGGCGCATGTTCGCGTGACGATCCGCATCCGAAATTTTCGCCCGCCACAAGGATCTCGGCATTGCGATAGGCGGGTTTGTTCAGCACGAAATCCGGCAGCTCCGCCCCGTCGTCGCCATAACGCATCTCGTCAAACAGGTTCACGCCCAGACCGGATCGCTTGATCGTCTTCAGGAACTGCTTGGGGATGATCATGTCTGTGTCGACGTTGATCAGCGGCAGGGGGGCCGCGACTCCGGTGATGGTCTCGAACTTGTCCATGATGTCCTCCGGGGGAATTGCCCGGACGGTCTACGCCTCGGGCACGGCGAAGGTCAACGCGGCCCAGTGGGTCAGCCAGCCGGCGTCACCCTCGTTGGCGGGTTCCAGTTCTTCGATCTGGACCGAGTCGATCAGATACCTGCGGCCAGGCACCATCGGCAGCGTTGCGCGTCCCTGATCATCGGCTTTGTGTCTCGTGACGATGACCTGGCCTGCGGCATCGCGCTCGAACATCTCGAACTGCGCCTCGGCGATGGGGACACCGTCCAGAAAAACCTGGACCGGCAACCCCCCCGACAGATCGTCGGTATAGGGATTCAGACCGGCCACGATTTCGGTTTTCAGACCGTTCAGCCGATCTTCGCCAGACCCATCCCCGACCGCGATCAGCGCCTTGGCATAACGACGGTAGTTTTCCCTGAAGGTGTCCTGCGACAACCCACGGTCGATATGAGCCTGCTGGGCAAAGGCGAAATCTTTATGATCGGTGAACTTCACCCATTTTTCCCATTCCGTATAGGTGACGCTCTGATCCGTCGTCTCGTGCAGGATCGCAAGCAAACCATCCGGCAGGCCCGCGACGTTGAACGCCGGATTATTGCCGATGCGTGTCGGCACCTCGACCTCCTTGCCGTTCACAACCATATCGAACCGCGCCGACTGGGCAGGAATATAGCTGAGCGCGGATCCAACCATGTTCTCCCCGTTGCGGAAACTGGCGGTGACCGCTTCACCGCTGGCGACGGTAAAGTCTTCCGCATCGATCCAGAATTCGTGCGCTTGTAGCGGTGCGGCGAACATGCTCAGTGCGATAACGACTATTTTTGAAAGGGTGGGCATGATCATTCTCCTGCAAGTTTCGATTAGGGTGGCTTTGGTGACGTTGCTGTCAATGGCTTTCCCACTCACGGTCGCGGCGCACGAGGTGCAGCCCGCCGTTGCCGATATCGAAATCGGCACCGAGGGTGTGACGATCACGCTGCGCACATCGGTCGAACCCTTGATTGTCGGCGTGAACCTGTCCGAAGTCGCGGATACCGACGAGTCGCCCCTTGCCGATCAGAACGATGCCCTGCGCGCGCTTGCCCCCTCCGAACTGGCCTCTGCACTTGATGCTGCATGGCCGGAGATCGCCATGGATATAACCCTCCAGTCCGGCGGGGTCGATCTTCCGCTGACGCTGACGTCGGTTGATATTCCGTCCGTCGGCGACACCCGGATCCGCCGGGACAGCACGCTGATCCTGACGGCCGATCTGCCTGTGGGCAAGGACCCGGTGGTGTTCGGCTGGGACGCAAAGCTGGGCGGGTTGATTATCCGTCAGGTCGCTACGGGCAGCGAAGATGCCTACGAAACCTATCTGACCAACGGTGCCCTGTCTGACCCGATGCCGCGCACCGGCGTGGCGCAGCAATCGCTGGGCGATGTGATCGACCGATATATCGTATCCGGATTCGATCACATCATCCCCAAGGGCATGGACCACATGTTGTTCGTGCTGGGCCTGTTTTTCTATGCGCTCGCCTGGCGCCCGTTGCTCTGGCAGGTCACTGCTTTCACTGCCGCCCATACCGTAACGCTGGCACTGGCATCGCTCGGCATTGTATCCGTTCCCGCCAGCATCGTTGAGCCGTTGATCGCCGCGTCGATCATCTGGGTCGCCATCGAGAACGTCTGGAAAGGCGGCACTCGCGATATCGGATGGCCCCGGATCGCAGTGGTCTTAGGTTTCGGCCTGTTGCACGGGTTGGGGTTCGCCAGTGTCCTGTCTCAATTCGGCCTGGGGAACCAATTTGTCGCTTCGCTGATCTCGTTCAATGTCGGCGTGGAAATCGGGCAACTGACGGTAATCGCCGTTGCGTTCCTGCTGTTGGGTCTGCCCTTCGGGTCCAGACCGTTCTATCGTCGCGCCATCGCCATTCCCGGTTCGCTTATCATTGCGACGATCGCCGCCTACTGGTTTTTGAACCGGGTCGGCGTTCTGGGCGACCTTCCCTACCTAACCTAACAGATCCAGCAGTGCCCGTTCGCTTTGCCGCAGGGCTGGCGGATGATCGGGTACCGTCACGTCGCGCCAGTTTTCCGCCAGGGCGATTACCTCGGGATGGATGTAGGAGTTGCGCGCGATGGTCGGCGTGTTGTGCAAGGCCTCGGCGGCGGCTTCGGACATCGCCTTGATGGTTACGCCTTCGCCCGCGCGCATCGCCGCTTCCATCGCTGCAACCGATCCGTTCCAGGTGCGGAACGTCTTGGCGGTGGCGTGGTCCAGTCCCGTTGCCTCGCGCAGCCAGTCGTTGACCTGTTCCGCATGCACAGTGCGGCGCTTTCCGTTGTCTATCCATTCGAAGACCGGCGCACCGGGCAGATCGGCCAGATCGTGCAGAGCGCGCGCAAGTGTCCGATCCGAAATCTGCCGCCGCACCCGCTTGCCGCCCTTGGCGCGCCAATCCAGCTTTACGCCATTGCTGTCGACCTTGAGGTTGCGGCACCTCAGGGTGGTTGCGCCTTCGGTGCCGTTTTCCGAACGATAGGCCTCGGTTCCCACGCGAATTGAAACGCGGTCAATCAATCGCAGGACGGCGGCGATTGCGAAATCACGCTCTCCCGCCTCTCCACTAAGTCCGCGGGCAATTGTTCTGCGCAGCGAGGGGAGGGCCGCACCGAAATCGCCCAGTCCGTCGAACTTTTGCAGAGCCCGCCATTTGGACCAATCAGCGTGGTAACGATATTGCTTGCGGGTCCGTGCATCGTATCCCGTGGCCTGAAGGTGGCCCCGCTTGCGTGGACTGATCCAGACATCCGCATAGGCCGGGGGAATAGCCAGCGCCGAAATGCGCGACCGTTCCGCTTCGTCATCGATGGTTGTGCCGTCCGGCGCGCGATACGACCAGCCACGACCAGCCTTGCGGCGGGTGATGCCGGGACGGTCGTCGGGGTAATAGATCAGATCCGGCGCGCTCATGCAGGGGTAACGCCCAAGCTGGCCGTGTCGGTTCCCCGCCGTCGTGTTGCGACCCCCATTGCACAGACCGTCATCCCATGACACCTTTCGCCATGACGCCTCAGACCCTGCCTTCCTGGCCCGACGCGGCCCCGTCCCTCATTGCCATCGCCGCCGGACGCGCGCCCGCCGACACCGTGATCCGGGGCGGCAAGGTCGTTCTTGTCCACACGCGCGAGGTGCTGGAGTGGCAGGTCGCCATCGCGCAGGGCCGCTTCGCCTATGTTGGTCCCGATGCCGGTCACTGCATCGGACCGGATACCGAAATCATCGAAGCGGAGGGGCGTTACGTCATTCCCGGCCTGTGCGACGCACATATGCACGTCGAATCCGGTATGCTGATTCCGGCCGAATTCTGCGCCGCCGTCATCCCGCACGGCACCACGGCGATGTTCACCGACCCGCATGAAATCGCAAACGTCCTCGGCCTGCCCGGTGTGCGCCTGATGCATGACGAGGCGCGGATACAGCCCTGCTCGATGTTCGTGCAGATGCCATCCTGCGCGCCTTCGGCCCCCGGTCTGGAAACCACCGGGCACGAAATCACGCCCGACGACGTGGCCGAGGCAATGACCTGGCCCGGCATCGTCGGTCTGGGCGAGATGATGAATTTTCCGGGCGTGGCGAACGGCGACCCGAAGATGCTGGCCGAGATGGCGGCGACCGCACGGGCCGGCAAGACCATCGGCGGACATTACGCATCGCCCGATCTCGGTCCCGCATTTCACGCCTATGCCGCCGGTGGCCCCGCAGATGACCACGAAGGCACCTGCGAAGCGGATGCCGTGGCCCGGGTGCGGCAGGGGATGCGCTCGATGATGCGGCTGGGATCGGCTTGGTATGACGTGAAAACACAGATTACAGCCGTGACCGAGCGTGGCCTCGATCCGCGCAATTTCATTCTGTGCACCGATGATTGCATGGCCGGGACGCTGGTGAACGATGGCCACATGAATCGCGTTCTTCGTCATGCCATCGCCTGCGGCTGCGATCCGCTGGTGGCGTTGCAGATGTGCACGATCAACACGGCGACGCACTTTGGCCTGGAACGCGAACTTGGCTCGATCGCTCCGGGGCGACGGGCGGATGTCATCCTGACGTCGGACCTCACGACGCTTCCGATCGAACGGGTCATCGCGCTGGGCAGAACGGTCGCCGAGAGCGGCAAGCTGGTCGTCGACTGTCCGCATCTTGATTGGCCCGATGCTGCCCGCAACACCGTCCATATGGGCAAGACCCTGACCGACGCGGACTTCGACATTCCCGCCCCGGCCGGAGCGAACGATGTCACCGCCAGGGTCATCGGCGTCGTCGAAAATCAGGCCCCGACCAAGGCTCTGAGCCGTCGCCTTCCGGTCCGCGATGGCCGGGTCGAGGCAGAGGGCGACACCTGCCAGATCGCTCTGGTCGAACGGCACCGGGGAACCGGCGGCGTCGTCAACGCATTCGTCGCGGGGTTCGGGTATACCGGCAAGATGGCCATGGCTTCGACCGTGGCGCATGACAGTCACCATATGATCGTCGTCGGCACCGACCGCACCGCGATGGCGCAGGCCGCCAACCGGCTGGCCGAAGTCGGGGGTGGAGTCACCTTCTGGGCCGAGGGCACGGAACGCGCCTTGGTTGAATTGCCCATAGCCGGCCTGATGTCCGACAGCCCCGCCGCAGACGTCGCCGCCAAGGCCGAAGCGTTGATCCACGCCATGCGTGACGCCGGCTGCACCCTGAACAACGCTTACATGCAACATTCCCTGCTGGCCCTCGTCGTGATCCCGGAATTGCGGATCAGCGACCTTGGACTGGTGGATGTAACGAAGTTCGAACTCACCGACCTTATCGAGACCCCATGACCCTGAACCGCACCCCGATTTGCAGCCCGGACCCTGCCCCGCACCGCAGCTTTACCGACGCCAAGGCCGCCGTCGCGGAATTGATCCGGCTCTATGCCCAGGGGACGGATTATCTGCGGCAGGCGTTCCAGAAGGCCATCGAAGGCGGGATGCCCGACAGTCGCTTTCGCGCGTTCTATCCCGAAGTGCGGATCACGACGACAAGCTATGGTCGCACCGACAGCCGCCTGTCTTTCGGCCATGTCGCCGAGCCGGGACATTACGCCACCACCATCACCCGGCCCGAACTGTTCCGAAAGTACCTGACGCAGCAGATTGACCTGTTGATGAAATCACACGACGTGCCGGTCACCGTCGGTCTGTCGTCCACGCCGATCCCGGTCCATTTCGCCGTTCTCAACGATTCCGATCTGAATGTGCCGCAGGATGGCGTCCTGCCCTTCCTGATGCGCGACGTGTTCGATGTGCCCGATCTCAACACGACCAACGATGCCACCGTCAACGGCGTCGGTTTCACATACGACGACGGTGCGCGCCCGCTTGCGCCCTTCACGGCACAGCGCATTGATTATTCGCTGGCCCGGCTCGCGCATTATACCGCGACCGATCCGGTCGATTTCCAGAACCATGTCTTGTTCACCAATTACCAGTTCTACGTCGACGAATTCATCGCCTACGGGCGCGAGGCGCTGCGCGACCCGACCTCGGGCTATGTCGCGCTGGTCGGTCCGGCGGGGCAGCGGGTAACGGCGGACGACCCCGATGCGCTGATGATGGACCTGCCCAAGATGCCGCAGATGCCGACCTATCACCTGACGCGCGAAGATGGCGCGGGTATCACTCTGGTGAATATCGGAGTCGGTCCCTCGAATGCCAAGACCGCAACTGACCATATCGCCGTCCTGCGCCCGCATGTCTGGCTGATGGTCGGGCATTGCGCCGGTCTTCGAAATTCGCAGAGTTTAGGCGATTTCGTTCTGGCCCACGCTTATCTGCGCGAAGATCATGTATTGGACGACGACTTGCCGATCTGGGTTCCGATCCCGGCACTGGCCGAAGTGCAGGTCGCGCTGGAAGATGCCGTCGAGCAGGTCACCGCTCTGGAGGGATATGAGCTGAAGCGCATAATGCGCACCGGAACCGTGGCCACCATCGATAACCGGAACTGGGAATTGCGCGAACAGGCCGGTCCTGTGCAGCGCCTGTCGCAAAGCCGCGCCGTCGCGCTGGACATGGAATCGGCGACCATTGCCGCAAACGGATTTCGGTTCCGGGTGCCCTATGGCACGCTGCTGTGCGTATCGGACAAGCCGCTGCATGGCGAGCTGAAGCTGCCGGGGATGGCTTCAGCCTTCTACAAGACCCAGGTCAGCCGCCATCTGATGATCGGAATTCGCGCCATGGAATCGCTTCGCGAAATGCCTCTGGAGCGGCTGCACAGCCGAAAGTTGCGCAGTTTCGAGGAAACAGCCTTCCTTTAAGGTGGATTTCCACCCGTTCTCGTGAATTTCAGACATACAAAATCTTGTGACCCGGTGAATTCACGGGTTAAGGTCCAGCGATTCAAGCAAGTCCCTACGGGGAAAGGGAGAGCCACATGGCCAACAAACCGATGACCAAGACGCAACTTGTCGCCGCTCTGGCCGATAAGATGGATGCGGATAAGAAGACCGCATCCGGCGCGCTGGATGCAATCGTTTCGATCATCACCGAGGAAGTGTCTGCCGGCGGTGCCGTGACCCTGCCCGGTGTTGGCAAGATCATGTGCCGCGAACGTCCCGAGCGGATGGTTCGCAACCCCGCCACTGGCGAGCAGTTCAAGAAGGACGCCGACAAGGTCGTGAAGATGACGATCGCCAAGGCTCTCAAGGATTCGGTCAACGAATAATTCCTCCGGGTTCACTATTCATAGAACAAGATGAACCAAGGCCCCCTCGCGGGGCCTTTTTTCTTGCTCAGACCGACCGCACCTTGCTCATCCGTATGAAATGGTCAGGGTCTGGCCCGTATATACACCGCTCGGATACGTCATGGACCTGCGCTCTCTTCTTTACGGTCTTCTGTTCGCTCTGATGTGGTCGTCGGCGTTCACCTCGGCCCGCATCATCGTGGCCGAGGCACCACCGATCCTGTCGCTGGCCTTGCGGTTCGCCATATCGGGTATGCTGGGCATCGCCATCGCCTATGCCATCGGACAACGAATGCAGCTGACGCGCGGCCAGTGGCGGGCAGTGATCGTCTTCGGCATCTGCCAGAACGCTCTTTATCTGGGTCTGAATTTTGTGGCGATGCAATGGATCGAAGCCTCGCTGGCCGCCATCATCGCATCCTCCCT
>Ga0207878_100349_pt1 | contig 19234 bp, 22 predicted proteins | sample LinPmetageLP41_FD_184053 | JGI IMG/M metagenome (GOLD analysis project Ga0207878, IMG submission 184053) | Marine viral communities from the Pacific Ocean - LP-41 (SPAdes) | ecosystem: Environmental > Aquatic > Marine > Oceanic | place: Pacific Ocean | collected 2010-08-27 | reverse complement strand
CGCAAGTCCCAGACCAGTCAAACCCAGAATGGTAACAAGAAGCAAAGCTGCCTGGCGGAAATTTCTCGTGATCATCATGAGTATATAACGTTGTTTGTCTTCCGAGGTTCCAATCAGGAATGGCTGGGGAATGCCCTACACTTGGAGGATAGGCGCACCGTCCTTGCTGCGTAGCCTTCGTGCCGTCGAGGACGTCGGATCATGGTGGAGTTGCGAACTTCAAATACGGACCGATGGGCAACCGGTGACCGGGATCGATATGCCCCTTGATCGAGCTTTTCGAAAAGCACGACGTGAGCGACTTCTTGCTCTGTGACCGAGGCGGTGCTTGAGAACCTTATCGAGCATGACGCCGAAACCTCGACACTCAACGCGATGGCTTGCAGCAGGCCCGTGATGCCCCCGCCACGAAGGCGATGCTTGGCACCAGCTTTCAGATGAGAATGTCCAGACAGACGGGCGTCAGGATGCCAGCCTGTCCCACGATGACACCCTTTCCACCTGGCGGATCGCGGGCATCACGCCGATCCCGGCACAGTCTCCGATGGCGACCCCAAGAATTTCAAACGCGCGAATGTCAGCACACAGACCCTAGCGGCTTTCATTCATCATCCCCATGCACAGCCTTGTGGTGCTCGCGATTGGCGTCGCGGAGAATCTTGACCCCACCCCAGATGAATATACCGGCAACGGCGACGCCGACGGCCAGGTCCGGTTAGTTGGAGCCCAGCCACCAAACGAGTCATCCGGTAACGAGGATGCCGCCATTCGCGGCGAAATCGTTCCAGCTGAACGTATTCGCGGCGCGGACCTTGACGTCGGGATCGTCTATCCTGTTCAGAAGCCAGACGCAGATCACGTTCACGTTGGCCGCAATCACTGACATCACGATCATCGAACCTGTTACATAGTGCTTCCTTCCATTCCTGAGAAAGGTTCGCACCATCAAACCGTGGGATCAAACACCTAGATGCTCGTCGATGACTGCCTTCAATTCTTCGTCGGTCGCGGTTTCCTTCATTTTGGGAAATGCTTCGCAAAGCTACGCCTCGACCGATCGAGCCTCAATTAATTCTTTTAGATACATCTGTTGAAAACTTTCAATGTTCATTTCGGGTCTCCTTTTCGTGTAGTCGTGGCAGTGTACCGACGGTGGGGCATCGTCATATCAATTCACAGGCACTGGTTCCGCCATCCATGGCCAAGTAATTGCCAAAAGGCCGATCCAGAAGAGAAAGAAGATCAGCAGTGCTGCCATTGCAGCCGCGATCGCGGGCGCGTAACGCCATCCCCCGCCCCGGCGGTAAATTCCGCGGTTGCGGGTGTAGGGCCAAGCCGGATACGCGAACGTCGCGATCACCAGCAAGATTACCAATGTCCAAAACCAGAAAGCCTCCATGGCTAGTTTTCCTTTTTAATGAGTGGTTGTTGCGCAGGCCAAACTGACCCGCGCGAAAGGTAGATAGCGTCACTCGAAGCGGTCGTAATCGAACGGTTCTGCGTCTCGGATGTCATCTTCTGTATAGGGCATGTCGTAATAAGGGCTGCCGGCATTCCAACCGTAAGGGTAGCCATAATAGGGATATGCCCGGTATCCCGGCCCATATCCTGCACGTGGCTGCACAACCACGGCCGCAACCTTGTTGTCGCGCAGAATCAGATCACTGACATATCCGTAATCTCCATAAGCATTGCCGTCGCGCAGTCGGGCATAGTCTCCGATCAATTCGGAGGCCCGCCACGCGCGTGGGATGGCCCTATCATCCACGCCTTCGACGATCTCGGATTCGACTGCGCCCGTCTGGACAGGCTCGTTGTTCCAGAAGCCGTAGTCGCCAACGCTATCTTCTGTGACCGGAACGGTGATCCGGCCATCTGACGTATCAACCTGATCGATCGGAATGCTGACATGAGTATCGCCGATGTCCCAGAAGCCCCCCACTTCGGCAACGATCGATTTGACCTGACCGTCCGGGCCGATGAGAATGTCCTCGACATCGCCGATCTCGTCACCGGTCCGGCCATAGACGTCACTGTCGAACAGGTTTCTGGCGCTTACACCATTGGAATAGAGGTCATCGTAGCGCCAGTCAGGTAGCGAAACGACTTTGGCATCATCGAGAACGCCTTCCTGAGCGAAAAGGGGTGCTGCCAAGACCGACGCCATGATCGTGAAAATCATTGAATTCTTAGTCATTTTTTCCTCCTTCGGCTGCATTGCAGGTACCGCAGGCAGAGAGTCCGGTTCGAACGCTCTTGCCGGTGGAAGCGCAATGCCCAGCCACCACCGGTCACCTGGATGGCTATTGCCATAAGAACGAAAATAGTCGGCATCAGGTTCCGCTTTCTGCTGCGATCACGGATTGTGACCGAATCTGCCGGGCCTGCCGATTGCTTTAATGATATAAGATTGTTAGCCGTCTGCGGTTTCTCTCCATGTGCATTTGTACGGCTTCGCACAGGGCGCAGCGGGACAAGAAATGCGCCGCTAAAGTTGTCGCATGGGAACCTGCCATTTTTACGGGGGACAACATCATGGCAAAAGCATCGAATAAGAATTCCAACAGAGCCAGGGAAACCGTTCAAGGTACCCATATGCGCGCCGGTGAAGCGCGCCAGAAAGAAGCTGATCACCGGATCGCCAACGGCATTCAGTTCGCCGCTGCGCTACTGCGCCACGAGAGCCGTCAGATAACCAGCATAGCGGCGGCGCGCGGCGCTTTGATCAAGGCGGCGAACCGGCTCAGCGCCATCGCACATATGCACCGACAATTCAGCACGATTCAGCCGGACCGTAAGGTAAACCTGGAGGAGTTCATTGCCCCCTTTTGCGAGGACTTGTGCCGGAGCATCGGAGCGATAGTGAACGTCGAAACGGATACCGTGACGCTGCGCGCCGATGTGGCGGGTCAGATCTGCATCATCCTGAACGAGCTGGCGACGAATGCGGTGAAACACAATGGCCATGATGGGGGGCCGATTACCCTGATGCTGAAAGTCGTGCGCAACGGTTCCGACAGATTGCGGCTTACGGTGCGGGATAACGGCAGCGGTCTGCCCGACGGATTTTCACTGCAGGACGCGAACGGGCTGGGAATGACAATCGTAACTTCGACAGTGGAAAAACTGGGCGGCAGCATCCGTATCATGCCCGGCAAAGGTGCCGGGTTTGACATCGACCTGCCACAGGATGGCGGAACCAAGCGCATTACAAGCCAACGGGAGAAGGCGTCATGAAACAGATCAGAGTTTTATTGGCGGAGGATGATGTTCTGATCGCCACTGACCTGGCTTGCGATCTTTGTCTTGTTGAATGTCGGACTGCAGGATGGTTCCAGTTATCCGGCCGCGAGACGGCTCAAGGCGCTTGATATTCCGTTTGTTTTCTTCACCAGTTTCGAGAAGTCCGAAATCGACCCGGAGTTTCAGGACGTTCCACGCCTGGCGTAGCCGCAGGATTCCAGAGGCGTTGCAGAGTTTCTTGCAGGGCTGCTGAAAGCCCTGGTTTAGGTGCCCGCCCACCCCGCGAAGCAAAAGGAAACGAGGACTCATGTCTGAACTCCTGTTTCTGGCCTCTTCGGAATTATGTCAGGTCCCGATCAGACGTGCGTATTCGGCTTCCGGTTTGCCGTAGGAATCCTGCGCTTCGGCTTCCAGGCCTTCACGATCAAGAATGACGATCCGCCCGCGAGTGGCCCGGATCAGCCCCTTCCCCTCAAGCAAATGAGTACCCACGGTCACGCCCGCGCGGCGCACGCCCAGCATGATCGACAGAAACTCGTGGGTCAGGTACATCTCGTTGCCGCTGATCCGATCGTGACACATCAGCAGCCACCGCGCGAGCCGCTCTTCCAGTTTGGCCTGTCCGTTCGACAATGCGGTTTGCGAAGTCTGCGTCATCATCGCCTGCACGTATCGCAGCAGATGGCGTTGCAATGGCGGGCTTTGTTCCATCGCATCCTGCAGCCTGCCGGATTCGATCGCCAATCCTTCCCCGGCGACCTGCATGAATGTCTCATGGGAGGCATGTCCAGTTTGCAGTACCGCTGCGGTTCCCGACATGCCTTCACAGCCGAAGAGCCCCGTTTCGATGCGGCGCCCATTGTTGCTGAAGGCCACCGTCGATCCGACACCGGATTTCAGAAAATAGACACGTTCGATAGGCTTGCCGGGTTCCTCCAGTGTCATACGGGCGTCCATTTTCACCGGCGTCAAGTGCGGTTTGAGCAGCGCGCGATCCCCCTCGGACAAGGTGGAAATGAGATTGGATTCACCGATTGGACAGGAAAAGGCCTTGGGCATGGGTGCTCTCGCGCTTGGGGGCAAGAGCACTGCTTGTGATGTCTCTCAACCGGGGCCGCCCTGACGGAATGGCACCGGCACCTTACATTACGACCTATCATTCAGTTTGTAACGCGCGACTTTGCAATGTGTGCGGTTCCGCACTGAGATCTGCCTATCGAAATTCTTCCAGTGGCTGCTGGTTTGAATGTTGGTCTCAGGTTATGCTTACGAAACATTGAATACCTGACCGACGCTTTCTGTTAAGGGTCAAGCGAGGCTACACACGATGCTGCAAACAATGTCTCAAATCGGTTTTGCCCCCGGTTTTATGGCGGGCCGTTGGAGCGATGGCCGAACCGTTGATTTCACCCGATCAGAGGCACGGCTGCTGTCCTACATGGCGCAAAATCGCAATCAGGTTCTCAGCCGCAGCCAGATCCTTGATGCTATATCGGAGCCGGGATCGGAAAAGAATGATCGTACCGTCGACTTTCTGATCAACCGGCTACGCCGCAAATTGAACGACAAGTCGGCCGAGCCGCAATTTATTCAGACCAGATATGGCGAGGGCTATGTCTGGGTCGGCCCGCAGCCTCGGTCCGCAGACGACATTGGCGATGCCTTCGCGGTCCTCGGGCCGGTGCGGGGCCTCGATCTGTTGGGGCCTTACGCAGATGTGGGCAACAGCTTTGCCCAGAGCATTTTCGCCGCGTTGAAGGCAGAGATGACCGATGATCACGAAGCAATCATGCTGCCCGATTTCGACATTCTGGGCCGAGCGGCGGGTGCGGCCCCGCAGCTATCGGTTGAACTGACGTTTTTCCAGAACGGAGCCGGGGCCGAATGTGTTGTCTCGGTCAGGTCACATGACACAAACCGGATTGTCGGTGCCAGACGCCAACCGATGAGTAACGGGGCCGACGATCTTGCTGGTATGCGCAAGACTGCTCAGACGATCATCGGGCTACTTCTGGCAGGGTATTGGCGCGCGGGTGTCTCGGACGCGGCCACCACAGCACCCCTGTCGGTCGCCATTCAGGAGCCTGCGAAGAAACCGAAGAATGCCGCAGCAGCCTGGTCGGTCACGGATGTCCGCCTGCGGGCCTTGCGCGCCGAACAACCCGATGATCCGGCAACCAAGATCCTCTACGCGACGCATCTGCATTCAAAATACGCTGTGTGCGGGCCAGATCTGTTCGGCAACGGCACGGCGACCTGCGCGACCGATGAGTCAGAGATCGAAAGCCTGGTGCTTGACACATTGGAATTTGCGCAGACCCAGCCTGAATATGCGATGATGGCGGCCAAGCTGCTTTATTTCGTCGATCCCGGCTACCGCAACCTCGCAATAGAGATCATGGAAGTGGCCCATCGATCGCATCCTTCCGTCGTCTCATCGCTCACCATATTCGGGCAGATGCGAGCGTTTTGCGGGCAGACGGATGCCGCAGTCGATTGTCTTGTACAGGCGGCGGCGCTGTGTCAGCGCGGCACTGACACTCATATCTACACGCTTGTCTTCTTGTGTCAGGCATTACAGGCAGGAGGAGACCGCGATCGCCTGAACCATCACCTGAAGGATCTGTATCAAGCGGTGCCGGCGGCGGCCTTCTTCTTCGAAGTGCTGTTCAGTGATCCCGAAAAGCCGAGCCTTCGGGCAAAGGCCACCACCTTGATGCTATCGAAAAAACGGGCGCGCGCGATCCTGATGCACACCTGCTATATCTCGGCGCGCCTGTTTGAACAGCAGGCCCATCGCGAGCGGGCCATCCACACACCGCTTGCCCTGTTCCAAAAGCGGTTCGGGCGCACAGTGGTGCCCGATGAGGTCGCCCGGCTTGTGCCGAAATTGATGATTGAGGGCTACTCCCTGAGCATCAGCGCGCGGCCTGCCCAAAAATTGCCACGTCGGACGCAGCATTTCGACAAATCAAATAGTTCTGCAACATTCCTGCCAGACGGTACGTCTTCGGCGGGGGAATAGAGACTTTCATCGCCGGACATTGGTTCGGGCCATTCCGCCCGAAGACATGTTTCGAGAAGTGAAAGCGCACATTCCCGATGGCAGAAATTCTTGAAACCCTGATGCTTATCGTCTTTTCTGCCGGCTGGTATTGCTCCATTGGCAAAATGGTCCTGACCAAAAAGGCCAGCGGCAAGAGCCTCAGCTTTGTCGCTGCCATCAGTTTTGGCTATCTAAGCGGTGCGCTGGCCAAGATCGCCATATTCTACGAAACCGGCGAGCTGTCCGCCCTTGTTTATATCTATGCCCTGAATTGCGTAGTGACGGCCGTCGACGGCTGGCTGGTCATCGTTCTGACCCGGCGCGAGCAACGGCTGGCCGCCGCGACACCGCTGCAAAATGACGGTCGCGTCGCATCGGGCAATGCACCGACCCTTGCGCAGGCGGAGTAAGGCGGATGGCCTGACGGCGGAAACGCCGCTTCACTCCATGATCTGGACCCTGTTCATCGCGGCCATCGCCGGTTCCGTCATGGCCGTGGGCGGTGTCGGGTCTGTCCGCGATGTGATGGTCGTGGGCGCAGTTCCCTTTTCCGGGATCATGGCGCTTATGGCGGTTTCGGTCGTGGCGATGATCGTGAGAGCCGCAAAATCGGATTGATCAGAACGCAATCGCCGCGCGCAGCCAAAGCCGCGTGTCTTGCTGCGCGACAATGCCGGACGGAGCATCCAGAATATGGGTGACCGAAACCTCGCCGATGAAATTGCCGCGCAGGGTCCGAGTACCGAAAGACGCGCTTGACCAATTGTCGGAAGATCCATCAGCGATCGCGTTGGGAACGTTGTCGATCATGCCAAAATCCACACCAAAATAGGCTTGCGTGAACCGCGTTGGTTCTCCGCTGGATGCCGCAATCAGGTCGGGAAGCTCAATGTTGTAGGCGAGCTCTGTTCGTGCGCCAAGGCAACGGTCGCCGTTGACAAACCCCAGATCGAAACCGCGCGCGTAGCTGTTGGTGGCAAAGCCGCAGCGTTGCGACGCGGGCAGGCTATCCGGGGACCATTGCCCGATCAGGCCGACATTGGCCACGAATTCGAGTGACAGGGGAACAGAGGCTTCGGCGCTGAATGCGATGCGCAGGAAATCGGAAGTTCCACCGCGGGTTGAGCTTAGCGGGTTTTGCGCGGGCGAGGCTCCGAAATCTGAAAACCCTTTTGTTACGGCAAGGGCATACCGATTCTGAAACTGCAGTGGGACGCCTTGCTCATAGAGCAGCGAAAGTCGGGCAAAGCGCAGACTTTCGTCAAGCGTTGTTACGCCAAAGCCGGTTCCCTGGACCTCGCGCGCCGCGATCTCGGCAGTGGCCGTCACCGATGCAAACCGCGCCAGATCCCAGCCTCGGCTCACCCCCAATGAAAGGGCCGTTCGCTTCCCTGTAAGCCCGAAGGCCAGGCTGCTCGCGGTGCCGAGCGTCACCTCTCCATAATCCAGTGTCGTAAACAACATCGTGCCGTCCGTGCCGACCGGTAGTCTGTAGGCGAACCCTGCGGCCTCAAGTTCCGGGTCCCTTGCCTCTGACGGACCCGCCAGAGCAAAGATAACATTAAGCTGGTCCCCATCCCGCGCCAAGTCCGGCATCGAGAGCCCAAGCCCTAAAACGACTGGTCCCACATCTCTGGAACCTTCTGTGCTGAATGTCAGATATCTGGTGATTTCCTCCACCCGCCTTATCCGGGAAGCGGAGCCCTGATCTACGCCGACAGTGGGATCGGTCACAACGCTTCCAAAGAACGATTGCGCCACTGCCGGTGTCATACAGAATCCTGTAAACACGATCGAAAGGGCCGCGCACCATGTCCAGACATGTATCTTCGGAACAGGCCGCAGACAGACCGTGAGTAAATTTGAATTCAATATCCGTTCCCCTTCGGGCGATTGTGCCTCTTGATTTGCAACAGCGGAGAGAATTTTGGTGTGACGATTGCCAATTGTGGAGCGTGTCTCAAAAACAGCACAAGCGGGTTTTAGTGTCATAACCCAACCACCCGTGCGCAGTGCGGTCCTTTGAGATATCCCTGAAATAGGCAGCCTGCGGTCAAAATGTACAATATTTTTAGCAATAGAAGAGTCGACGTTCGGGCGCTGCAGCGAAAACTCAATTTGTCCGCAGAGGGGACCTTGATGCATTACGCGGCGAACGGCCGCCTCCCGCTGATTCTGTGGAGAAAGGGCATGCTGCTCGTGCAGAAAGTGGCGTGCCGATCGGGCGCGAAGGCCCTTGGTATCAGCCTTCCTGCGGTCGTCGCGGAGCGGGGAATCTTGGCCAGTTTGCGGAGGTTTTGGGCGGTGGCAGCGAGGAGGAATTCGTCGTTTGCGCCGTTCGGTCCGCGTATTCGGAGCCGTCCCAAGCCCAGGATGCGTTTGAGGTGAGCGAAGAGCATCTCGACTTTCTTTCGAAGCCGCATCGAAACGACGTACTGATCGGTCTTTGAGATGTCGCGTGCGACCTGGCGCGCGTCCTCGTGTTCCTCGCGGATGATCTTGCGGACGTCCGCGTTCGGGCAGCATCTCGGCTTGGACGGACAAGCCTGGAAAGTGAGCTTCAGCGCCTGATACTTCGCGACACTCTTGCCGGTCTCATGCATGTAAACATGCACTGCCCGGCAGTGGATCAGGCTGGCACCCAGCAGGGTATCCCACGGGGATATCCCGAGAGGGCACGAGCAGGTTGAGCGGGCCGGCCGCACGGCGAGACGGGATCTGCACCGCCAAAGTCTTATGTCTGCGACACAGGGTGGAAACGTCAGTCACGGACCAGTCCAGCCCTGCCAGCCGCAGAAGGCTGGCCACCATGCCAGCAGTCTGTCGCAAGGACACCTTGAACACCACTCCGATCGACAGACAGAACTGGATGGCGGCGTTGGAGAAGACCGGCGGACGTCCCGGGCGCCCTTCATGCGGCGCGAGCCAGGCCATCTCCTTGTCCGCGGGGGATGGTTTGCTCATGCGGCACGTGTAACCGCATGGATTCAGGATGTGAATCGTCAACAGTCAAAGTTGTGCAACAACGCCCTCCCACAGACTGGATGCCGCTTTATGAATATCGTCAAGCATGCTGTTCTCCCTGATTTCACAGAGCAGTCACGCTTCCCAAGCCTCGGCAGTCAAGCAAATAGAGACTTATAGTCTGTAGATTAAACGTCTGCACTTATGGCCTGCAAGTGCCATGGATATTCGCAGACTGGTCGGGCACAATCTTAAGAAGTTCCGCAAGGCCGCTAGCCTGACGCAGGAAGGCCTGGCCCTCGAATGCGGGTTGCACCGGACCTATGTGAGCGGCGTAGAACGCGGGATCCGGAACCCGACAGTTGTCGTTCTGTAGCAGCTGGTAAAACCGCTGAATATCCCGGCGTGGCGTTTGCTGGAAGATGCCGATGGCGAATGATGGTCGGGACACCGAAAGCCGGTTTGCGCATATCCGTCCGACACCGGCCGGGCAACTTGCATCAAGATTGCAGCGCGGAGAATTCATACCTGCCGATGAAATCGCAGCTTCCCTCAGATCAGACCCACCAGAAGGCTGGTCCGAAGAACTCATAGCGCATGTGTCCGGACTTCTGGACGGCAGCGTCAGACGGCCCCGTGGGCGCGCGCCCAATAGAATGAAGGCAATCGAGGATGCGCGGCTAAAGATGTTCTATCCGGCCGTCCTGCAGTGCCTGACCGGCGACGCGGACCTCCCGGCTGGGTTCTGCGACGCGGTGCGCGAAACCGCTGAAGACTATTATCACACCTACGCCAGACATGAAAAGGCAGCCGCAATCACATCGTTGCTGGTCTTCGGACATGACGGACATGCAAAAAAAGTGCTGAACCGGCTCTCTTCCCGAAAAACCTGAATTTGCCGGGAATGACTTTGACCCGAACGATGGCTCCATATGCAGCTGAAACCTGCACAGGAGACATCACATGTCATCAGGAATGTCGGACAGAAATCTCACGCCGGTTCTGATCCGGCGCGGGCATCAGATGCAACCTGCAGGCCGCCGCGACGTATATGTTCTGGTGCCCTGTTATTCGTCCCTGAACAGTGGCCATTTCAGCGATCTGCAGCGGCGGTCGTCCTTCCCGCCCCGACCGGGCGATGTGTTGCCCGTGATCGCGCAGAGACTGGCGTCATGAGCCGCCTGGAACATCTGCCGCAGGTCCGGCAGGCTCTCATCCGGGATCTGAAGCCCTACCCCAACAATCCCCGCACGCACTCGAAGAAGCAGATCAGGCAGATCGCGGAGAGTATCAAAGAGTTCGGCTGGACCAATCCGGTTCTGATTGATGCTGATGGTGGTGTGATCGCGGGCCACGGCCGGATCGAGGCGGCAAAGCTGCTCGGAATGACCGAAGTTCGGGTGTTGCGGCTGGAGCATATGAGCGAGGCCCAGAAGCGGGCCTACGTCATCGCCGATAACAAGCTCGCCGAAAATGCCGGTTGGGATAATGAACTCCTGGCAATCGAGCTTCAGGGCCTTCTCGATCTTGATATCGCTTTCGACATCGAACTGACCGGGTTTGAAACCGGCGAGATCGATGTACTGCTGGCCTCTGAAACCGGGGCTGAATCCGAACCCGTCCCCCTGCCCCGGACCGACAGCCCGGCCGTGAGCCGGCCGGGCGATCTGTGGTACATCGGCAGGCACCGGCTGCTCTGCGGCGATGCACTGGATACTTCGGCCTGGCAGGCGCTGATGGGGCGCGACAAGGCCCAGATGGTCTTTATCGATCCCCCTTACAACGTGCCGATCGCCGGTCACGTCTCCGGGCTTGGCGAGGTCAGGCACCGCGAATTCGCCATGGCTTCAGGTGAGATGTCTCCGGACGCGTTTACGGCGTTTCTGCGTGGCTCGTTCAGGAATCTCGCGGCCTTCAGCACGGATGGCGCGATCCACTTCGTCTGCATGGACTGGCGCCACATGCAGGAAGTTCTGGATGCGGCCGATGGCATCTATGGCGAGCTGAAGAATCTGTGCATCTGGGCCAAGACCAATGCGGGCATGGGCAGTTTCTATCGCTCGCAGCATGAGCTTGTCTTTGCATTCAAGCATGGTGCGGCCAGCCACATCAACAACTTCGGGCTGGGCGATAAAGGGCGGCATAGGTCCAATCTCTGGACCTACGCAGGTGCCAATACGTTCCGCGCAGGCCGCATGGATGATCTCAAAGCCCATCCGACCGTGAAACCCGTTGATATGGTGGCCGATGCCATCATGGATTGCTCGCAGCGCGGCGGGATCATTGCCGATGCCTTCGCCGGATCGGGGACGACCCTGCTTGCCGCGGCCAGGACCGGCCGTGTCGGGGCCGGCATGGAAATCGATCCCCACTATGCCGATCTGATCGTTCGCCGCCTGCAGGACGCAACCGGGGAAACGGCGGTTAATGCTGAGAGCTTTGACAGTTTTGCGGCAATCAGTGCCCAACGCGGAGATGACACATGAGCGGACCGGATAAAAGAAGCTACGATGTCGGCTATGGCAACCCCCCGAAAAGCGGGCAGTTCCAGAAAGGGAAGTCCGGCAATCCGCGCGGCCGGCCGAAAGGCGCGCGCGGCCTGAAGACCGATCTGAAGGCCGAGCTCGGCGAGCGCGTCACGATCACGGAAAATGGCCGGAGCCGCAAGCTGACCAAACAGCAGCTGATGGTGAAACAGCTCACGGCCAAAGCCGTGAAAGGCGATATGCGCGCCATCAGCAAACTGGCGGAACTGGCGATATCGCTGCTGGGGCCGGATGATGAGATCCCGGTAAATACATCGCGCCTTTCGCCAGAGGATGACGCCATCCTGCAGCAGTTCATGCAGCGGCAGGGCAGGACTCCACAAGATGACTGACCGCCAGGCACTCTTCGACGCTGTCCTGCGGGAAGATTTTATCGCGTTTCTTTCAAAAGCGTTCGCGACAGCCTCGGGGGGTGATCACTTCGTGCCGAACTGGCATCACGACGCCATCGGGCATCAGCTTGGTCGGGTGCAGCACGGCGCGGCAACGCGCCTGATCGTGACCATGCCGCCCCGCTACCTGAAATCCATCACGATTTCGGTTGCATGGGTTGCGTGGCGGCTGGGTCGCGATCCCGGGTTAAAATTCGTCTGCGTCAGCTATTCGGGCGAACTGGCCCAGAAACACGCAGGCGATTGTCGCGCGATCATGCAGACGGACTGGTACCGGCGCGTTTTCCCGGACACCCGCCTGAAACGTGGCGGCGGGGCCGAGATGGATTTCGCGACCACGAAAGGCGGAGGACGTCTTTCGACATCGGTGGGTGGCACCCTGACCGGGCGTGGCGGTGACATCATCATCATCGATGACCCGATCAAACCGGATGAGGCCATGTCGGAAACTGCGAGGCGCAAGGTCATCCACTGGCACGCCAACACGCTGTCATCGCGCCTGAACGACAAGTCAAAGGGTGCGATCCTGCTGGTGATGCAGCGTCTGCACGAGGACGATCTGGCAGGGCATCTGCTGGAGGCCGGCGGCTGGGATCATCTGAGCCTGCAGGCGATCGCCGAAACCGGTGAATGCGTGCCGATTGGCGGCGGTTGTGTGCACGAACGGCGCGCCGGCGATGCGCTGCATCCGGAGCGTGAAGATGTGAAGCGACTTAATGCGCTGAAAGCCGTGATGGGGTCGGCGACGTTCTCAGCCCAGTATCAGCAGTCGCCAGTCCCGGCCGAGGGCCTGCATGTGAAACGGGAGTGGTTCAGGCGCTACAAAGAAAGGCCGGAACATCAGCCTGGCGATCTCATCGTTCAGAGCTGGGATACGGCAAGCAAAGACGGCGTGTTCAATGATTTCTCGGTCTGCATCACCGCGCTTGTGCGGCAGCGTCAGGTCTTTGTGCTGGACGTGTTTCGCGACAAACTGCAGTTTCCGGACTTGCGCCGCCGTAGCATCGACCTGGCCAGCCGGTGGGAGGTCGGCACCCTGTTGATCGAAGATGCAGCCAGCGGCGCACAGTTGATCCAGGTTCTGCGCCATGAGGCCCCGCGCGGGGTGCCGACACCGATTGCGCGCAAACCCGAAGGCGACAAGGAAACCCGGTTTTCAGCTCAGACAAGCCGTATTGAAGCGGGCGATCTACTGCTGCCCGATGACGCGCCCTGGCTTGCCGGGTTTGAACGCGAGTTGCTCGGCTTTCCCAACCTGCGCCATGACGATCAGGTGGACGCTCTGACGCAGCTTCTGGCGTGGCGGTCGCCGCGGGGCGCTCGCGTCGGAATGATCCCTCCGGAACTGATTGTCCTGGAAGAATGATGCCGGTCCGGCCTGCTACCTTCGCAGATACCTTGCTGCAATCATCTCTGCCGCATCCAGTTTCCGGTCGATCTCTGCAAGGTGGTCGCGAACCGCCGCCGCCGCCGCGCGCGCCTTTTCTGCGTCGATCCAGGGTGACTGCCCTTCCAGCGCGGCCATCGCGGCGTCTTCGAGCAGGGCGGTGACGTCTGCGAAAAGATGTTGAACTGTCTCTTTCGGGTCCTTTGCCATGGCTCTGACTGACGCTTGCCGTGGACGTGAAGTCCAGTCGAACACCGGCGATCCCGGGCGCGTTAACCCGAAATTCAGCAGAATGTTTGCTGAATGTTCTTGGCAAACGGGAGGGTTCTGAGCATAGTGTCAGAAAAATTCCCCCCGGGACTGGACCGAGGCAAGAGGATGAGCAGAATGACCGAATTCAACCTGCTGCTGCAGAAAGCGGGGCACACGGTGCCCGAGGCCGCACAGCTGCTGGGCTACTCCGAGGGCCATATCTACCGCTGGAAGCGCGGCGAGGAAACCCCGCGGGAGGGTGTCCTGAACCTGCTGCGCATGGAAATCGCCGGCCGTATGCCTGAACCTGCGGATACAGCCTTTTCGTTCATCGATCTCTTCGCCGGCATCGGCGGTCTGCGCAAGGCGATGGAAGGGGCAGATGGCCGCTGTGTCTTTACCTCCGAATGGGACAAATACGCGCAGCAGACCTATCTGGCCAATTTCCCGGACAACCGACCCGTTGCCGGTGACATCCGCGACGTCGATGCCGCCGCCATCCCGGATCACGATGTTCTCGTGGCCGGTTTTCCGTGCCAGCCGTTTTCGATCGCCGGGGTCTCGAAAAAGAACGCTTTGGGTCGCGCTCACGGATTTGCCGATGAAACGCAGGGCACGCTGTTCTTTGATGTCCTGCGCATCCTGCAGCATCACCGCCCTGCAGCTTTCCTGCTGGAAAACGTCAAGAACCTGAAAAGCCATGACAAAGGCAAAACCTTTGACGTCATCCGTCGCAAACTGACGGAAGAGCTGGGTTACACGCTGCACACGCAGGTGATTGATGCCGCGCATTTTGTTCCGCAGCACCGGCAGCGGATTGTCATGGTCGGATTCCGGGAGGCGGTGCCGTTCAGTTTTGAGGACATGAATATTCCGCCGCGGGGTCATAAGCGCATGCGGGACATCCTCCATCCTGAGAACGGAACCGAAGAGACTGAGGGGCATTTCACAGTCGGCCCCGATGCGGTCGTCAGCGACAAGTATACGCTCACCGACAAGCTCTGGGCCTATCTGCAGGGCTACGCTGCGAAGCATAAGGCCGCGGGCAACGGGTTTGGCTTTGGTCTGGTGGATGGCGACAGCATTTCGCGCACATTGTCCGCGCGGTATTACAAAGATGGCTCGGAAATCCTTGTCAGCCGCGGCGAAGGCAACAATCCCAGGCGTCTGACGCCCCGGGAATGCGCCCGGCTGATGGGCTACGGTGAGGATTTCCGGATCCCGGTATCGGACACCCAGGCCTATAAGCAGTTTGGTAACTCGGTTGCTGTCCCGGTCTTCGCTGAAGTGGCCCGGGTCATGCGGCCGCATATACTGTCGGTGGCCGGCTGCACTCAGCACAAGACCCTCGCAAAGGTTGGCTGACGTTCACGACAGGGCGACCCGCAGCCGGAACATGGCGGCGATCAGAGGCGCTGATACAAAACCCGAGATGATCATCCGCAGGGGCCTGCACGCGCGTGGTTTCCGGTTCAGATTGCATGACCGGAAGCTGCCGGGCCGGCCCGATCTGGTTCTGCCGAAGTACCGTGCGGTCGTCCTGGTCAACGGATGCTTCTGGCACGGCCACGGCTGCGCGCTGTTCAGATGGCCGAAGACACGCGAGAAGTTCTGGCGTGAAAAGATCAATGGGAATCTTGAACGGGACCGGAAAAACCTTGCCGCGCTGAAATCCGGCCGCTGGCGGATTGCGATAATCTGGGAATGTGCCCTGAAAGGACGGCAGCGGCGGGACGCCGGCGATGTCATTGACGCGCTGGCCATCTGGTTGTCATCTGGCGATAAAGAGCTGGAAATCAGAGGTTTCCGCTGATTTTCTGAGGTGCTGAATTTGACCGGGCGTGGATTTCTCTCAAAGTATTTTATCGGAGCGGGTGCCAAAACACTGCGCGGCACCGAAGTTGATCCCAAAGTCTCTCGCGGCCACGAGTTTCAGGGGGTCGATGTCTTCAGGGCGTTTGTCGGAACGCCTGAGAACCGCGAAAAAATCCCGGTCACTTATATCTGGATGGATGACAGCGATGACCCGCCACTGAGGTCGGAGCTGACCGGGACCTGGTACAACAGCCGCAAAGCACAGCCGCACCGGACGCCGGAATACAGGCTTTACTATCCCGCGGCTGCCGAGCGGGTTGTTTACCGGGCGGCAGCAGGCGACAGCCTGTTCCTGTGCATGACGGCCGACCGGCGTGTTCTGGCCATTCTCTGCCCGTCGGGGAGCTCGATCGAACAGAAACTGCTCTGGCTTTTTGGCCTCACGCTGACGGAAGATTTCGCGCTGAACCAGCGCGACATTGGCACAGAGGGGGGGCGCGATGTCGATCTTTCCGTGCGCTTCATTCTCGACGAACTCGGCATCGAAGCCGAAGAACCGGTTCCCGCCGCTTTCGATCAGCTGGTCGACCGGTTCGGTCTGGCTTTCCCCTCCACCGCTGTGTTTTCTGAATTTGCGCGCAACAGCCTGACAGACATTGATCCCATCGCGTCTCCCGATGATGCGCTTTTTGCCTGGATGGAGCAGGAGGAGGCGCTTTTTCGCCATCTGGAGCGCGAAATCGTCACCGAGCGTTTACGCAGCGGGTTTTTTGATGAAAACGGCGCGGATGTGGACGGGTTTCTGAAATTCTCTTTGGGCGTTCAGAACCGTCGTAAATCCCGCGCAGGATACGCGTTCGGGCATCACACGGAAGTCATCCTTCAGGCCAACGGGCTTCGCTACACCCGGGAGGCCACAACCGAAAAACGAAACGCGGCGGATTTCCTGTTCCCCGGCGAAGAGGAATACGCCGACGCTTCATGGCCGGATGATCAGCTGGTTATGCTGGCGGTCAAAACCACCTGCAAGGACCGCTGGCGTCAGGTTCTGGCCGAGGCCGATCGTATCGGGGAAAAACACCTGCTGACCCTAGAACCGGCCATATCCCGTGCGCAGACCGCTGAAATGCAGGCGCAGAAGCTTCGTCTCGTGCTGCCGCAACCGCTGCACGACACATATCACGAAGAGCAGCGGGACTGGATTCTGGACGTCGCCGGGTTTCTGCAGCTGGCAAGATTCGGTGATTGATGATCAGTGACCTGACATAAGCGCCAGGTGATGTAGTTGAAGGGCTTGCGAAGGATTGCTTGTGGCGGATCTTGTAGAGACACGCGAAGAGATTATTCAGAACGTTGATACCCTTTATCAGTATGGACTGGGCGACGGGCCGAAACGGAATTTTCATGACGGACGGATAAAGAACGGCAAAGTATTTGTCGCGGTCAGGCAGGGGGATGACTACAGGTTTGCTCCCAGCAAGTTTGCCGGTTACGCCGCCAATGATCTGGGGCATGAGCGGAAGCTGTCCGAAAGAGACGGCGGAATAACAAACAAGCGGATTGAGAGCATTGCGGGCCCGTCATTGGAAATCGGGTCTGCAGCATACAGGTCGGTTGACGACGCCTACCTTGGCTACTGCAACATCCATGGTATCGACCCATCGCAACATCAGATGCCACGGCGATACTGGCTCATCGACAAAGATCCCCGGACCAGCCCCCGGTTTTTCTGGACGAAAGTCTGGGGGCAACCTGACGAACCCGCGAAAGATGCCCTTGCTTTCAACAGCGAGCGTACCCGGGATCTTGTGTTGGAGATTGCGCAACCCGGTGACATCGTGGTGTATCTGACAAGCGACACCACAGACGCTGATCCGCTCATCCGGGGCAGAGTGGCCGGTGCGGTCAAGATTGCCGGTGAACCCCTTTTGGTCGAGGAAATTCGCGCCGCCGAACGGATTAGATCACAGGAATACAGAGAAGACGGGCGGTTTCGCTGGCCATTTAGTATATCAGTTTCCCGAACCTGGCGCGTGATCGACCAGGAAGCGAATGACAGCCTGATACCTGACCATGCTGCAAAGGGAATTCAGGGCGCAGCAACGATCCATGAAATGAAACCGGAAGAAGTCGCCCGGTTCATGACGCTCCGTGTTGCCGAGCAAACTCCGGATGGTGAGCGTGGCTCGGAGCTGTTTCGCACGGCCCTTCGGTCCGCGTGGCATCAGAAACCGGGGCAGAGAGCCGGTGCCGACGTCGTCCTTGGATGTCAGTTGTACATTGCGGTGATCCACGATGATCATGGCATGACGGTAAAAATTGGCTCAGGAAAGGCTGAAGACCGCCTGGCAGATCTGAACCGATACCTCCGGGTCTCCCAGGGCGAGGCCGTTTGGTCACTGTACCAGGAGAATGAGTTTGAAACAGCCGCCGCCAGAGCCGCCGAGGACCATCTTCTCCGGGAAGCTCATGCAGCCGGGTTTGGCTCTCCCGATCACAGTGAATTCATAGTAGGCATGGAAATGCGCGCGCTGAACAAGCTTTTTGCAGAGGCCATTGAGATGGGTGAGACCTTCAATGAGTGACCCGAATTTATGCCGTAACACGGCCCTTACCGGACACTGACCGGATCGAGAATGCTACAGTGCCGCGTCGCCAAAACAGAGATTGGTACATCATGCAGCAATTCCGCGGTTGCGACACCAATCGGCGACATTGCGTCTTCAGACGGCGCATCTTAACCGACGCCGCGTTTTCATCGTTTTTCTGAGCTATATTGCCGGAAGGAAGCGTTCACTCTTAGAAACCAAGGAGAGGTAGCATGTCTAATGAAGCAACGAAGAAGTGGGCCAAAAAGCAGCGGGAGCAAGAGTTGGCTCGCAAGAGAGAACAGGGGCCAACCTGTTTGCAGTGTGGAGCTCCCAGACTTCAAGGTTCTGCGTTTTGTGAAGCGTGCGACTAATCACAGTATCTAGATATGCGGGGTCGGCCCTTTGCGGACATTCGGGTAGGAGTCTGCATGCTGCCGCGCGGTTTCCGAGACCTGCCATTCGCTGCAGCGCCATTCATTCCATGGGTTAATGTTACGTTTTGCGGGACCGAGTGGACTTGTGCTGATTAGAGTCCAAGGTCCGCTTCGTCGACGTACCCCAAGAATATAAATGCAGAAAACTTTTAAGGATGCACTTTGAAGTCCCCCGTTCGGCCGAGGCGTTCTAGACGCATTCATTGCAGGTATCAGAACCGTGCGAGAGTCCGAACGAAACTGTTGAGTTGATCGAAAGTTTGGTGGGTCGTGGCGTGCTGCACTAGTTGCTTTGCTAGAATTCGAGCGCGGAGACCACGTAGTGCAATGAAATTAACATATATGGCCTTCCGCATGACGCGTGCGCGCTCTCCCGGGGGGCAGTCGTCGGGAAGATTACTAAGTGCTTCTTCTACAAGCTTGCGCGCACGTCGAGGGTAACCACCCCATTGGCACCGCCTGCCTGACCCTGGGGCTTTGATCTAAGGCACGTATTTAACGACGTCGTTAGCGACGTGTCTTATGCGGGGTCTGCGATGCGCGGCGAAATTCTTGGCCTGGAAC
>Ga0207878_100347_pt1 | contig 19568 bp, 14 predicted proteins | sample LinPmetageLP41_FD_184053 | JGI IMG/M metagenome (GOLD analysis project Ga0207878, IMG submission 184053) | Marine viral communities from the Pacific Ocean - LP-41 (SPAdes) | ecosystem: Environmental > Aquatic > Marine > Oceanic | place: Pacific Ocean | collected 2010-08-27 | reverse complement strand
CGGCGGAGCCAAATCAAAAAAAGCCCCGCTGTCTCCAGCGGGGCCTTCTATCTTATCAACCAGTGGGCATGTGATGCCCACACTACGGCTTACAGCCCGGTGGTCACGTCGATCGTGTTGCCCGGCTCGAGCGTGACATAGGCTTTCTTCACGTCCTTGCGGCGGCCCATCTGGCCCCGGAAACGCTTGGTCTTGCCCTTGGTGATGGACGTATTCACGGCCTTCACCTTCACGCCGAACAGTTCTTCGACCGCCGATTTGATCTGCGGCTTGTTCGCGTCGATGGACACTTCGAAGACCACTGCGCCCGCTTCGGACGCCATGGTGGCCTTTTCGGTGATGATCGGTTTGCGGATCACGTCATAGGTGTTCATTTCAACCGAGCCTCCAGAGCTTCGACACCCGCCTTGGTGATAACGAGCGTATCACGCTTGAGGATGTCCATGACGTTCGCGCCCATCGTCGGCAGAACGTCCACGTTGCCGAGGTTGCGCGCGGCCTGCGCGAAATCCTCGTTGACTGTCGCGCCGTCGATGATCAGCGCGCGCTTCCAGCCCAGATTGCCCATCTGCTTGGCCAGTGCCGAGGTCTTGGCATTGGCCAGCGTCAGATCGTCCAGGATGACCAGCTTGCCGGCCTGTGCCTTGGACGACAGGGCGTGCATCAGGCCCATGCGGCGGACCTTCTTGGTCAGCTCGTGGCCATGGCTACGGGGCGTCGGGCCTTTGTAGACACCGCCGCCGCGGAAGATCGGCGCCTTGCGGGAACCGTGGCGTGCGCCGCCGGACCCCTTCTGACGAACGATCTTCTTGGTTGAATACTTGACCTCGGTACGGGTTTTGACCTTGTGGGTTCCGGCCTGCGCCTTGTTCCGCTGCCAGCGGACGACCCGGTACAGGATGTCGCGGCGCGGCTCCTGACCGAAAATGTCGTCGCTCAGCTCGACGGAACCGGCTTTGCCGCCGTCCAGGGTGATGACATCGAGTTTCATGCGTCATCTTCCTTCTTCTCGGCGTCCGAATTGTCCGTATCTGCGGACTCGTCGGAGATTTCAGCTTCCGCGGCTTTCAGCGCGGCTTCCTCGGCGGCGGCCTGTTCGGCGGCCTGCGCCTCCTCGGCGGCCTTGGCTTCGGCTTCGGCGGCGGCAGCGGCTTCCTCAGCGGCTTTCTGTGCTTCCCGCTTGGAAGACAGAAGCGCAGCGGGAACGATGGCACTCTCGGGGAACGGCTTCTTCACCGCATCCTTGATCGTGACCCATCCGCCCTTGGAGCCGGGAACGGCGCCCTTGACCATGATCAGGCCACGGTCGGTGTCGGTCTTGATGACCTGCAGGTTCTGCGTGGTGACACGGGCGGCCCCCATGTGACCGGCCATCTTCTTGCCCTTGAACACCTTGCCGGGGTCCTGACACTGGCCGGTGGAGCCGTGCGACCGGTGGCTGATCGACACGCCGTGCGTGGCGCGCAAACCGCCGAAGTTCCAGCGCTTCATGGCACCGGCAAACCCCTTACCGATCGAGGTGCCCGACACGTCGACGAACTGACCTTCGAAGTAATGGTCGGCGATGATTTCCTCGCCCACTTCGATCATGGCGTCCGCATCGACGCGGAATTCAACGATCTTGCGCTTGGGTTCTACGTTGGCGGCCTTGAAGACGCCGCGCATCGCCTGGCTGGTGCGCTTGGCCTTGGCGGCGCCGGCACCCAGTTGCACGGCCGTATAGCCATGCGATGTATCCGTGCGTTGGCCGATGACCTGAAGGCCATCGAGTTGCAGCACTGTGACGGGGATCTGTTTCCCGTCTTCCTGGAAGATGCGGGTCATGCCCACCTTCTTCGCGATCACTCCGGAACGCAGCATAGTCGTGCCCTCCTCAGACCGAGATCTGGACGTCGACGCCAGCGGCCAGGTCGAGCTTCATCAGCGCGTCCACGGTCTGCGGGGTCGGGTCAACGATGTCGAGCATCCGCTTGTGCGTGCGGATTTCCCACTGGTCGCGCGACTTCTTGTCGATATGCGGGCCGCGCAGGACGGTGAACTTCTCGATCTTGTTCGGGAGCGGGATCGGGCCGCGCACCTGCGCGCCGGTCCGCTTGGCCGTGGCCACGATCTCGGCAGTGCTGGCATCCAGCACGCGATAATCGAACGCCTTGAGCCGGATACGGATATTCTGGCTTTTCATGTCATTCGCCTGACAAGCCGCCACGTCCCGGAGTCCGGGGGGCGGTCATTTGAGTTGAGAGGAGGAGATCGGACCACCCGGCCCCCTCGTCGAACCCATACGAACAGGGGGACGCATCGCATCCCCGTTCGTGGAGCGCGGCGAATAGCCCGAGTCGGGTCGCACCGCAACCCCCCGCGCCTGCCTATTTTCTAAAGCCAGCGCATCCGCCAGAGGATCAGTCCGAGCCCGCCGAAGACCCCGGCAAGCAACCCGACGAATATCCAGAACGCTACGGGGCTTCCGGCCCCCGGAATGCCGCCCAGATTGACACCCATCAATCCGGTCAGGAACCCCAGCGGCAGAAACAGGACTGACACGATGGACAGGATGTAAAGCTGCCGGTTCAGGCGTTCGGCCTGCGATCCGGCAATGCCTTCGCGCGCCAGCACAAGCCGCTGGATCAGCAGGTCCAGTTCCTCGACCGCGCGGACGTGGCGGTCGTGCAACTCGGCCAGACGCCGCCGTTCGCCTTTGGGCACAAGGTCCAACAGGCGCAGCGCCTCCAGCGCGTCGCGTTGAGGGGAAACGTGGCGGCGCAGACCCAGCACCGCACGGCGCAGACGGGTCGCTTCCTGACGTTCGTCTTCGGTCGGGCGACCATCGTCCAGCGCATCTTCCAGAGTGTCTGTCGCGCGGGTCAGAATGTCGACGGTAGTATCAATCCGCTCGGCGATGATTTCGACAAGATCGTGCAGGAAGGCGCCCGTCGTGACAGCCCCAGTTCCCGAAGCGATCCTTTCGGACTGAACGGTCAGCGCGCCGACTGGCCGACGTGACAGGCTGATCACCATCCGTGCGTCGACATACAGGCGCAGCGACGGCATGTCGCCGCCATCCTCGATGGTTTCATCGGGGACATCGCGCAGCAGGATCATCGCGCCCTGCCCAACATGGACCGAACGCGGCCGTGTCCCGGCTCCCGTCAGGGCCTGCACCGTCGATGGGTCGAGTTCGGGAAGAACGCGGGCAAGCCAGGTCTGCGCGTCGGCGACATCTTCGGGTTCCGCGGACAGATGGGCCCAGGCCAGATCACTGGACAGACAGGCGGATTCCAGCGCCGCGCCGGAAAGGCGTTCCCCGCGGCGGGGTGCGGAAAGAGTATATCCGTACAGGGCTGTCATGCGGGTGGATCGTTACCATCAGGGCTGCGCGACGCAAGTGTCATCGCCGTCAGCGAAAAACGGCCGCCTTTTGGGGCGGCCGTTTGTTGTCGGGTCGGTGACGCAATCGCGTTGTCCTGGTGTTCCGACGATTACTCGGTAATCTTCGACACCACGCCCGCGCCGACCGTGCGGCCGCCTTCGCGGATCGCGAAGCGCAGGCCCTGCTCCATCGCGATCGGCGCGATCAGCTCGACCCCGAAGGATACGTTGTCGCCCGGCATCACCATCTCCGTGCCCTCGGCCAGCTTAACCGTGCCGGTCACATCCGTCGTCCGGAAGTAGAACTGCGGCCGGTAGTTGGCGAAGAACGGCGTGTGACGGCCACCCTCTTCCTTGGTCAGGATATAGGCCTCGGCCTCGAACTTCGTGTGCGGCTTCACCGAGCCGGGCTTGCACAGCACCTGCCCGCGCTCCACGCCTTCACGATCGACACCGCGCAAGAGCGCGCCGATGTTGTCGCCCGCCTCACCGCGATCCAGCAGCTTGCGGAACATCTCGACGCCCGTGCAGGTCGTCTTCTTGGTGTCGCGGATGCCGACGATCTCGATCTCGTCGCCGACGTTGATCACGCCGCGCTCGACACGCCCCGTGACAACCGTGCCGCGACCCGAGATCGAGAACACGTCCTCGACCGGCATCAGGAACGGCTGGTCCACGGCACGCTCGGGCGTCGGGATGTACTCGTCGACCGCCGCCATCAGCTTGCGGATCGACTCCTCGCCGATCTCCGGGTCACGCCCCTCCATCGCCGCCAGCGCCGAGCCGGGGATCACCGGAATGTCGTCGCCCGGATAATCATAGGACGACAGAAGCTCGCGGATCTCCATCTCGACCAGCTCCAGCAGCTCCTCGTCGTCAACCTGATCGACCTTGTTCATGTAGACCACCATCGTCGGGATGCCGACCTGGCGACCCAGCAGGATGTGCTCGCGCGTCTGCGGCATCGGGCCGTCGGCGGCGTTCACCACCAGGATCGCGCCGTCCATCTGCGCCGCACCGGTGATCATGTTCTTGACGTAGTCGGCGTGGCCGGGGCAGTCGACGTGCGCATAGTGACGCGCCTCGGTCTCGTATTCGACATGCGCCGTCGAGATCGTGATCCCCCGCGCCTTCTCCTCGGGCGCACCGTCGATCTGGTCGTAGGCCTTGAAGTCGCCGAAATACTTCGTGATCGCCGCCGTCAGCGTCGTCTTGCCATGGTCAACGTGACCGATCGTACCGATGTTCACATGCGGTTTGTTGCGTTCGAACTTTGCCTTCGCCATGGGAAGGTCTCCTTCAATTTTGGGAGCGGCGGGAACCCCCGCCCTACATTGCGACTGGGAGGACGGGGATCACCCCGCCGCACCGATTATGCGTATTTTTTCTGGATCTCTTCCGAGATGTTCTGAGGCACCGGCTCGTAGTGGTCGAACTGCATCGTAAAGTTCGCACGACCCGACGACATCGACCGCAGCGTGTTGATATAACCGAACATGTTGGCCAGCGGCACGTAGCAGTCGATCGCGATGGCGTTGCCGCGCGTGTCCTGCCCCTGCACCTGACCGCGACGCGAGGTCAGGTCGCCGATGATGCCGCCCGTGTATTCCTCGGGCGTGATCACTTCGACCTTCATGATCGGTTCCAGCAGTTTCGCACCGGCCTTGCGCATCCCTTCGCGCATACCCATCCGGCCCGCGATTTCAAACGCGAGGACCGAGGAGTCGACGTCGTGGAACTTGCCGTCCAGCAGCTGCACCTTGAAGTCGATGACCGGGAAGCCCGCCAGCGGACCGGAGTCCATGACCGACTTGATGCCCTTCTCGACGCCCGGAATGTATTCCTTGGGCACCGCACCACCGACGATCTTGGATTCGAAGGAGAACCCTTCGCCAGGCTCGGTCGGGGAGATCAGCAGCTTCACTTCGGCGAACTGACCGGACCCACCCGATTGCTTCTTGTGGGTGTAGGTATGCTCGACTTCACGGTCGATGGTTTCACGATAGGCCACCTGCGGCGCGCCGATGTTGGCCTCGACCTTGAATTCGCGTTTCAGGCGGTCGACCAGGATATCGAGGTGAAGTTCCCCCATCCCCTTCATGATCGTCTGACCGGATTCGATATCGGTTTCGACGCGGAAGGACGGATCCTCGGCGGCCAGACGGGCCAGGCCCTGCGACATCTTTTCCTGGTCGGCCTTGGTCTTGGGTTCGACCGCGATCTCGATGACCGGATCGGGGAAGGTCATGGTTTCCAGAACGACCGGATCCTGCGGATCGCAGATCGTGTCGCCGGTGGTCGTGTCTTTCAGACCCGCAAGCGCGATGATGTCGCCGGCAAAGGCCTCCTCGATCTCCTCGCGGTTGATCGAGTGCATCATCATCATCCGGCCCACACGCTCTTTCTTCCCCTTGGTGGAGTTGAGCATCGTGTCGCCCTTGTTGAGGACGCCCGAATAGATGCGCGTGAAGGTCAGCGAGCCGACGAAGGGATCGTTCATGATCTTGAAGGCCAGGCCCGAGAACGGCATGTTGTCGTCCGCACGGCGCGGAATGTTGCGGACTTCATCCTCGTCGCCCGGCTTGAAGCCCATGTAATCGACCACGTCCAGCGGGCTGGGCAGATAGTCGATAACCGCGTTCAGCAAAGGCTGCACGCCCTTGTTCTTGAACGCTGAGCCGCACAAGACCGGAATGAACTTGATGGCCAGCGTGCCCTTGCGGATCAACGAGCGCAGGGTATCGACGTCCGGCTCGGCGCCGTCCATCAGATAGTTTTCCATCGCTTCGTCGTCCATCTCGACCGCGGTCTCGATAAGGTGGGCGCGCCATTCGTCGGCTTGCGCCTTCAGGCTGTCGCGGATCGGCTTCTTGACCCAGGATGCGCCCAGATCTTCGCCTTCCCAGACCCACTCCTCCATGGTGACGAGGTCGACCATGCCTTCCAGTTCGGTCTCGGCGCCGATCGGAATCTGGATCGGGGCCGGAGTCGCGCCGGTGCGGTCCTTGATCATCTTCACGCAGTTGAAGAAGTCGGCACCGATCTTGTCCATCTTGTTGACGAAGACGATGCGCGGAACCTTGTAGCGGTCGGCCTGACGCCAGACGGTTTCGGTTTGAGGCTCGACCCCGGCGTTGGCGTCCAGCACGGCGACAGCACCGTCAAGCACGGCCAGCGAACGCTCGACTTCGATGGTGAAGTCGACGTGGCCGGGCGTGTCGATGATGTTCATGCGATACTTGGTATCGGAGGTCGCATCGGCGGTCGGCTCTTCCTGGCGCTGCCAGAAGGTCGTGGTCGCGGCGGAGGTGATCGTGATGCCACGCTCCTGCTCCTGCTCCATCCAGTCCATCGTGGCGGCGCCGTCGTGGACTTCGCCGATGTTGTGGGACTTGCCGGTGTAGAACAGAATCCGCTCGGAGCAGGTCGTCTTGCCCGCGTCGATGTGGGCCATGATGCCGAAGTTGCGGTATCGGGCGAGGGGATAATCGCGTGCCATGGGGCGTACCTCAGATAGGAGGAAAAAACGGGTGCGGGGGCCTCGGACCGGGCCCCCGTGTCAATGCTTAGATAGGTGCGAAACTCACCAGCGGTAGTGGCTGAACGCCTTGTTGGCGTCGGCCATCTTGTGGGTATCTTCGCGCTTCTTGACGGCGGAACCACGGGACTGGACGGCATCGACCAGTTCACCGGCCAGACGCTCTTCCATGGTGTTCTCGTTGCGGGCGCGGGCGGCCTTGATCAGCCAGCGGATGGCAAGGGCCTCCCGACGCTCGGGGCGGACTTCCACAGGCACCTGATAGGTGGCACCACCGACGCGGCGCGAACGCACCTCGACCGAGGGCTTGATGTTTTCGAGGCTCTCGACGAACACCTCGATGGGCGAGCGCTTCAGCTTGGCCTCGACGCGATCCATCGCGTTGTAGACGATGCGCTCGGCGACGGCTTTCTTGCCATCGATCATCAGGTTATTCATGAACTTGGTCAGAACCTTGTCGCCATACTTGGCGTCGGGCAGGACTTCGCGTTTTTCTGCGGCGTGACGGCGGGACATCTGGGACCCCTTCTAGCGTTGTGTCGTCATTCCGGGGAGGCCCCCGGACATGCGGAATGAGAGATATCCCCGGACCGGGTCCGGGGACGCACCGGCGGCATCACTTCGGACGCTTGGCACCGTATTTGGAACGACGCTGGCGACGATCCTTGACGCCCTGCGTATCGAGCACACCGCGCAGGATGTGGTAGCGCACGCCGGGAAGGTCTTTCACACGACCGCCGCGGATCAGCACGACGCTGTGTTCCTGCAGGTTGTGCGATTCACCGGGAATGTAGCTGATGACCTCGAAACCGTTGGTCAGGCGCACTTTGGCGACCTTCCGCATGGCCGAGTTCGGCTTCTTCGGCGTCGTCGTATAGACGCGCGTGCAGACGCCACGCTTCTGCGGGCAGCCTTCGAGGTGCTGCGACTTGGAAGCTCGGACCTTGGGCTGCCGCGGTTTACGGATCAGCTGCTGGATGGTGGGCATTGAGGGTGTCCCCATTTGTTATTCAAATACGTGTCCGGCTTCCAACGCGACAAAACCAATTGACCGCAGCCACCCGGAATTCCGACCTGGGCGATGCGGTTTGATGACAGAGGATCGGGAAGCAGTATCCCGGATCGTGACCGATAGGTTCTGGCGTGCCGGACCCCGGATGAGACATCACCCGGACCGAATTGAGGCCGACATAGGGGAATCGCCGGGGGGTGTCAACGTGGGTGCGTTGCCGCCGCGACGCGGGGCGGGCGGACAGGGGACGCACGGGTGATCTGCGGGTGATCCACGTCGGACGTCTTTCGGCGGGGCCTGCCGGAGAGACTTGCCAGCCCCGGCAGGACGGGCCACCGTCGCGGCCATGTCCGACCTCCAGATCCTTGCCATCACGCGATTTGCCTATCCCGGCCTCGGCGGCTTCCAGACCGAACACGACACGGTCGAGGCGCGGCAGGCTTACCTTTGGCACCCCGACCGGATGGAGACGCGGTTCCGCACGCTGGAGCATGTCTGCCTGCGGACGCTGGCGGCGCAGACCGACGGCGATTTCCGCACCATCGTCATGACCGGTGACGCCCTGCCCGAGCCGTGGCGGTCGCGCCTGGTGTCGCTGGTGTCGGGGTTGAAGGGCGGACATGTCGTCTTTCATCCGGCGGAGCAATACCGCGAGGCGATCCGCAATGTCGTGCTGCCGTTCATCGACCCGGACGGGCCACCCACGATGCAGTTCCGCCACGACGACGATGACGGGGTGGGGCGTCGGTTCGTGGCGCGGTCGCGCGAAACCTTTGCCGTTGTGCGACCCTTTTGGGAGCGGCACAAGCGGCTGACGATCGACTTCAACCAAGGCTATCTGCTGGGCCTGACGCCGGACGGCCCCCGCACCGAGGCGACGTTCAACCCGCATCTGGGCGTCGCGCAGGCGGTATTTCTGGCGCCGACGAATACCCGCACCGCCCTGCATTTTCCGCACCACCGGATCGGGACGTTGATGCCGTCGATCACCCTGCCCGACGCGCCGATGTGGCTGCGCGGCGTGGACGGGATGAACGACAGCGGCGTGCGGGCACAGGTCGAGCGGCTGATACCGGCAGACGAGGAGCGAAGGGCGGAGTTGCGGCGGCGGTTCGCGCTGGATTTGAAGGCGATCCGGCGGAGTTTCTGAACACGCGCGCGGGTCGTCCCGGTCAGTCGTCGATTTCCAAGACCCGTTTCATCGGAATGACTTTCAGCCCCGCCGCGACAATCGCATCGTGAAGCGCGTCCGACGTGAGAAGCTGGGGAACCGACAGCCCGTGGTCCCACCACAGATTGGCATCGGGAATGTCCGTGCGGCGGATGCCGACGTCGTAGCTGGGGTTCAGGAACACGAGCCGTGGCGACGTACTGGCCGGCATGACAGGCGTCGCGGGATTGAACCGCTCTTCGTCGATCCGAACGTCACTGTGGCTTTCGCTGATCGCGGCCGCATGAACGGCGGGGACAAACCCGAAAAAGGGACCGGGATAGGGCTCCCCGCGTTTGGTCAGCATCTCAACCGGCCAGATGATATGCTTGCCGGGATCGTGCGCCTCGACCACCCTGCGCAGGGCATCGGAGATAATCAGGAGAGCACTCTCGCCCCACCACATATCGGGAAAGACTTTCCGCTTTTTCCCGACGACAAAGACTTTGGGCAGAAGGGCCGGATCAAGGTCGCCCCTGTCTCCTTGGAAGATGCCCTCATAAACCGCTGCCATCTTTCTGGATTGTTTTGCAAGCGGCCAATCGGATTTGGTACGAGGATCATATGCAGTCGTAGAGATATGTCCCCCTCGGCCATCCGGCGTTCCCTTGATGATCCATGTCATGTTGCAGTCTCCTTCTGTCTCATGCCCGCCGCATCCATAACGGCAGGTTCCGTTCGTCGTCTTACCTCGGCGCGTTCGGGCGGGGCATCGGGGCGCGGCGGCCTTCGCGCCAGAGGGTATAGAGCCCCGTCGCCGCGACCAGCGCCGCCCCCGCCAGCGTCATCGGTTTCGGCCAGTCGCCGAAGACCAGCCAGCCCAGCATCAGGCCCCAGATCAGCGCGGTGTAGCGGAACGGGGTGACGGCCGCGACCTCGCCCACGCGCATCGCCATGATCGAGAACAGGTAACCGCCGAGGATGAACATCGAGGCGACGACCAGCAGACCGCCCTGCCCCGGCGAGACCGCGCCCCATGGCTCGCGCAGCGACATGAACAGGCCCAGCAGCATCACGCCGAGCGCCGTGAAGATCGCGACCTTGAGCGAGGGCACATCGCGCGACAGGCGGCGGGTGATGAGTTCGCGCAGGGTGATCGTCAGCACCGCCGCCAGCGCCGCCAGCGACCAGCGGTCGAAATCCGCGCCACCGGGCCGCACGATCATCAGCACGCCGACGAAACCGACCGCGATGGCCGTCCAGCGCCGCCAGCCGACGCGTTCGCCCATGAATATCGCGCCCGCGGCCGTGATCATCAGCGGCAGGGCTTGCAGTATCGCGGTAACATTGGCGAGCGGCATATGCGTCAGCGCGAGGACGAAGGGATAGAAGCTGGCGACTTCGGCCAGGGAGCGCCCGATCACCCATTTCCAGTCGTCCCTGGGGATCGGTTTGCGCAGCGCGCCGGTCAGATGCGCCAGCAGGACGATCAGCAGCGTCGCGCCGACACCGCGCAGGAACACGACCTGAAACGTCGGCATGCCCTGGGCCAGATATTTGATGGTGGCGTCGTTGAGTGTGAACGTCGCCATCGACGCCACCATGAAGGACGCGCCGCGAATGTTATCGTTCACCGAAGGTCCTCCTTCGGCCCGGACCGCCCGGCGTGTCCGGTCAGATGCAGGCCGGGGGCCTCCGCCCGCATCACGACGCGCCGCCCCGCATCAGACCCATCGCGGCGTCCGGGTCCAGCCCGAAGCGCTCCACCAGCAGCTTGCGGCCCCGGTCTGTGTCCATCGGTTTGGAATGCGGCGGGATGCTGCGCTCGCTGTCGTTGGTGTCATGCAGGGTGCGGATGAACATCGCGGCGCCGCCCGGCTCCAGCCAGGTCGGGACGAAACTGGCCAGGCGCCGGTGGTTGTAGCGGTAAATACAGGTGTCCATGTCGGGCGATGTGACCATCGCGCAGGCAAGGCTGGGGGCATATGTCTCGCGGAATTCGCGGAACGGCGCGGCCCGGTCGTTCAGGTCCCAGTAGAGGCCGCGCGTGAAGGCTATGGCGAGGGGATTGTCGGCGAAGCCACCGGCAATCAGTCGGTCGGCGCGGTCGCGTGTTTTCGCGATGTAGTCGACGGCAAGCGCATCGTCGTCATCGAGACGAAAGCCGGTAACATGGGTGGTGCCGTCGCGGACGGCGCGGCGGAAGCTGCGCCTGGCCGAGGGCAGAGGCCCCATCCGTTCCATGAAGATCGGGCGAACGAAGGGGAAACGGTCGCGCAGTGCCCGCAGGCGTTGCTTGTGATCGGCGGGCAGCGTGTCGCCCGCAAGGATGACGCAGGTGAAATCGCCGTCGGTCTGGGCGGCCAGCGATGGCAGGGTGATGGTTTCGAGGTAGGCGAAGCGGCTGGCCAGACGCGCCGGATCGTAGAGCATCGCCAGCAGTGCGTCTTCGTCCATGCCGCTGACGGCAAAGCCTTCGGTGGCCGGATAGCTGAAGCGGATCAGGCCGATGATCTGGTTGCGAACGGTCATGGAGTTTGCGTCGCATGGGGGCGCGGCTGCGGCAAGACATGTCACGACAAGCAGGACGCAGTTGCGGGTATGCGGGAACGAAAAACCCCCGCCGGATCGCTCCGGCGGGGGTATGTTTTGTCAGGACGCCAGGATCAGTCCTCGGCCGTCTCGGCCGCCGGTTCGGGCGTCTTGAACGCGTCTTCGGCAGACGACGTCGGCTCGGGCGCGGCCAGGGCCGCGGCCTTTTCGGCTTCGATCCGGGCGGCTTCGATGACGACGCTGTCCCGCTCGGTCGCGATGGCGCGCATCTTCTGGGTCGCGCCACCGGTGCCCGCCGGGATCAGACGACCGACAATGACGTTCTCCTTCAGGCCGACCAGCTTGTCGCGCTTGCCCTGAACCGAAGCTTCGGTCAGCACCCGCGTGGTTTCCTGGAACGAGGCCGCCGAGATGAAGCTGCGGGTCTGCAGCGACGCCTTGGTGATGCCCAGCAGGATCGGCTCGGCGATGGCCTGCCGGTCGCCCCGCTTTTCGGCCTTGGCGTTGGCTTCTTCCAGCTCGGCCTTGTCGACATGTTCGCCCTTCAGAAGCGTCGTTTCGCCCGAGTCGAGGACTTCGAACTTCTGAAGCATCTGGCGGACGATGACCTCGATGTGCTTGTCGTTGATCTTCACGCCCTGCAGGCGATACACGTCCTGCACTTCGTCGATCAGATAGTCGGCCAGCGCCTCGATCCCCATGATCCGCAGGATGTCGTGCGGCGCGGGGTTGCCGTCCATGATGTAGTCACCTTTCTGGACGAAGTCGCCTTCGGCCACCGGGATGTGCTTGCCCTTGGGCACCATGTAGTCGATCGGCTCCAGGCTCTCGTCGGCAGGAACGACCGTGATCCGGCGCTTGTTCTTGTAATCCTTGCCGAATTTCACATAGCCGTCGCGTTCGGCGATGATCGCGTTGTCCTTGGGACGCCGCGCTTCGAACAATTCCGCCACCCGTGGCAGACCACCGGTGATGTCCTTGGTCTTGGCACCTTCGCGCGGAATACGCGCGACGACGTCGCCGGCCTTCATCATCTGGCCGTCTTCGATGGACAGAATGGCGTCCACCGACATGGCGTAGGTCATCGGGTTTCCGGCGTCGTTGCGAACCGGCTCCCCGTCTTCACCGACGATGATGACCTCGGGCTTCAACTCGTTGCCCTTGGGGGCCGAGCGCCAGTCCGACACGATCTTCTGGGTCATGCCGGTCGCGTCGTCGGTCTCGTCCCGGACGGAGATGCCCGCGTAGAGGTCGACGAACTTCGCCTTGCCGTCGGCTTCTGCGATGATCGGCAGGGTGAACGGGTCCCATTCGAACAGCTTGTCGCCGCGTTCGACCTTCTGTCCATCGGTCACGAACAGGGTCGTGCCGTAGCCCAGCTTGTGGGACGACCGCTCCTCTCCGTTTTCGTCGATGATGGCCATCTGCATGTTGCGCCCCATGACGACGTTGCCACCGGCTTCGTTCATCAGGGTGTTCGCATTGCGGAATTCGACCTTACCGGCAACCGAGGTTTCCATGAACGACTGCTGACCACCCTGGGCCACGCCGCCGATGTGGAACGTCCGCATCGTCAGCTGTGTGCCCGGCTCGCCGATGGACTGCGCGGCGATGATGCCGACAGCTTCGCCGAGGTTCACCTTGGTGCCACGGGCCAGATCACGGCCGTAGCAGGTGGCGCAGACGCCTTCTTCGGCCTGACAGGTCAGGGGCGAGCGGATGCGCATCGACGCGACAGATGACGTGTCGATGATGTCCGCACTGCGTTCGTCGATCAGCTCGCCTTTCTTGACGATGACCTCGTCGGTGCCCGGAACGTGGACATCGTCGGCCGCCACGCGGCCCAGCACACGCTCGGCCAGGGTCGCGACGACTTCACCGTCGTTGACCGCAGCGGTCGCCGTAATGGCGTTTTCGGTGCCGCAGTCGTCCACGCGAACGATGCAGTCCTGCGCCACGTCGACCAGGCGACGGGTCAGATAGCCCGAGTTCGCCGTCTTGAGCGCGGTGTCCGACAAACCTTTGCGCGCGCCGTGGGTCGAGTTGAAGTATTCAAGAACGGTCAGACCTTCCTTGAAGTTCGAGATGATCGGCGTCTCGATGATGTCGCCGTTCGGCTTGGCCATCAGGCCGCGCATGCCGCCCAGCTGCTTCATCTGCGTGACCGAGCCACGGGCACCGGAGTGGGCCATCATGTAGACCGAGTTCGGCTCGTTTTCGGCACCGTTCTCGTCGACCCCGGCGATGGAGATGTTGGACATCATCGCCTCGGTGACCTTATCGTTACACTTCGACCAGGCATCCACAACCTTGTTGTACTTTTCGCCCTGAGTGATCAGGCCGTCCATGTACTGCTGCTCGAAGTCCTTCACCAGGTCGCGCGTCGCATCCACGATCGGCCACTTGCTGTCGGGGATGACCATGTCGTCCTTGCCGAACGAAATGCCCGCCTTGAACGCTTCGCGGAAGCCCAGAGTCATGATCTGGTCACAGAAGATCACCGATTCTTTCTGACCGCAGTAGCGGTAGACGGTGTCGATGGTCTGCTGCACCTCTTTCTTGCGCAGCAGGCGGTTGACCAGATCGAAAGGGGCCTTGGCGTTCATCGGCAGCATCGCACCCAGACGCACGCGTCCCGGCGTGGTGTCGAAGATGACGCCGACTTCCTCGCCCATCTCGTCGATCTGGGTGACACGCGCCTTGATCTTGGCGTGCAGATGCACCTCGCCGGCGTCGAGGGCGTGAACGACCTCGTCCACCGAGGAGAAGACCATGCCTTCGCCCTTCATGCCGGACCGTTCCATCGACACGTAGTACAGGCCGAGGATCATGTCCTGCGACGGCACGATGATCGGCGCGCCGTTGGCGGGCGACAGCACGTTGTTGGTCGACATCATCAGGACGCGGCATTCCAGCTGCGCCTCGAGGCTCAGCGGCACGTGAACGGCCATCTGGTCGCCGTCGAAGTCGGCATTGAAGGCCGAACAGACCAGCGGGTGAAGCTGGATCGCCTTGCCTTCGATCAGAACCGGCTCGAACGCCTGAATGCCGAGACGGTGCAGCGTGGGCGCACGGTTCAGCATGACGGGGTGTTCGCGGATGACCTCATCCAGAATGTCCCAGACTTCGGGACGCTCTTTCTCGACCAGTTTCTTGGCTTGCTTGACCGTGGACGACAGGCCCTTGGCCTCGAGCCGGGAATAGATGAACGGCTTGAACAGTTCGAGCGCCATCTTTTTCGGCAGGCCGCACTGATGCAGCTTCAGCTCCGGTCCCGTCACGATGACGGACCGGCCCGAGAAGTCGACCCGCTTGCCCAGAAGGTTCTGGCGGAAGCGGCCCTGCTTGCCCTTGAGCATGTCGGACAGCGATTTCAGCGGGCGCTTGTTGGCACCCGTAATGACGCGGCCGCGACGGCCGTTGTCGAACAGCGCATCGACGGATTCCTGCAACATCCGCTTTTCGTTGCGCACGATGATGTCGGGCGCGCGCAATTCGATCAGCCGCTTCAGGCGGTTGTTGCGGTTGATGACCCGGCGATACAGATCGTTCAGGTCCGATGTGGCGAACCGGCCCCCGTCGAGCGGCACCAGCGGGCGCAACTCGGGCGGGATGACCGGGATGACCGTCAGGATCATCCACTCCGGACGGTTGCCGGATTCGATGAAGCTCTCGACGATCTTCAGGCGCTTGATGATCTTCTTGGGCTTCAGCTCTCCGGTGGCTTCCTTCAGGTCTTCACGAAGGGTCGTGGCTTCCTGCTCCAGGTCGATGGCGGCCAGCATTTCGCGGATGGCTTCGGCACCGATGTTCGCCTGGAAGGCGTCGGCCCCGAAGTTGTCCTGCGCGTCCATGAACTCCTCCTCGGACATCAACTGTCCGTAGGTGAGGTCGGTCAGGCCCGGTTCGATCACGACATAGTTCTCGAAATACAGGATGCGTTCCAGATCGCGCAGCGTCATGTCCAGCATCAGGCCGATGCGCGAGGGCAGCGACTTGAGGAACCAGATGTGCGCGACGGGCGAGGCCAGTTCGATGTGGCCCATCCGCTCGCGGCGGACCTTTTGCAGCGTGACTTCCACGCCGCATTTCTCGCAGACGACGCCGCGATACTTCATGCGCTTGTACTTGCCGCAGAGGCATTCGTAGTCCTTGATCGGACCGAAGATGCGCGCGCAGAAAAGACCGTCACGTTCAGGCTTGAACGTCCGGTAGTTGATGGTCTCGGGCTTCTTGATCTCGCCGTAGGACCACGAGAGAACCCGCTCCGGGGAGGCCAGCGAGACTTTGATCTCGTCGAAGACCTTTTGCGGGGCGATCGGGTTGAACGGGTTGTTCGTCAGTTCCTGGTTCATCTTGATACCTTTATGAAAAGGGTGCGTTGGGGGACGTGGGGCGCGCGCGAAACGCGCCCCATCGGGTGACGATCCTGTCGGACATCACTCGTCGTCATCCTCCGCATCCAGGAGTTCCATGTTCAGGCCGAGGCCGCGGACTTCTTTGACGAGAACGTTGAAGCTCTCGGGAACGCCCGCCTCGAAGTTGTCCTCGCCCTTGACGATGCTTTCATAGACCTTGGTCCGTCCGGCCACGTCGTCCGATTTGACCGTCAGCATTTCCTGAAGGGTGTAGGCGGCGCCGTAGGCTTCCAGCGCCCAGACCTCCATCTCGCCGAAGCGCTGACCACCGAACTGCGCCTTGCCGCCCAGCGGCTGCTGCGTGACGAGGGAATACGGACCGGTGGACCGGGCGTGGATCTTGTCATCGACCAGGTGGTGCAGCTTCAGCAGATATTTCACACCCACCGTCACCTGACGCGAGAACTTCTCGCCGGTACGACCGTCGAACAGATCGGACTGACCGGAGGTGTCGAAACCGGCACGCCGCAGTGCATCGTTTACGTCGCCTTCCTTGGCACCGTCGAAGACCGGCGTGGCAATCGGAACGCCCGCCGTCACGTTGCCCGCGTATTCGACGAGGGTGTCCTCGTCCATCGCGGCCATCGCTTCTTCGTAGGCTTCTTCGCCATACGCGATCTTCATCGCTTCACGCACCGGGGTCAGGTCGCCGCTGCGCCGGTAGTCGTCCAGCGCCTCGTCGATCTTGAGGCCCAGACCGCGTGCGGCCCAGCCCATGTGCGTCTCGAGGATCTGACCGACGTTCATGCGCGACGGCACGCCCAGCGGGTTCAGACAGAAGTCGACGGGGGTTCCGTCGGCCAGGAACGGCATGTCCTCCATCGGAACGACCTTGGAGATGACGCCCTTGTTGCCGTGACGGCCGGCCATCTTGTCGCCCGGCTGAAGCTTGCGCTTCACGGCGATGAAGACCTTGACCATCTTCATCACACCCGGCGGCAGGTCGTCGCCGCGGCGGACCTTTTCGACCTTGTCCTCGAAGCGGGCTTCCATGCTGCGCTTCTGGATCTCGTACTGCTCGTTCAGGGCTTCGACCTGCTTGGCGGACTCTTCATCTTCCAGCGCGATCTGCCACCACTGACCGAAGGACAGCATCGACAGGGATTCTTCGGTCACGACGGTGCCGGACTTGAAACCCTTGGGGCCCTTCACGGCCTTCTGACCTTCGATCATCGACCGCAGGCGCGCATAGATGTTGCGGTCCAGAATTTCGCGCTCGTCATCCCGGTCACGGGCCAGACGTTCGACCAGTTCCCGCTCGATCTGCAGGGCCCGCTCGTCCTTTTCGACGCCGTGACGGTTGAAGACGCGAACCTCGACTACGGTGCCGTAATCGCCCGGCTTGACCCGCAATGATGTATCGCGAACGTCCGAAGCCTTCTCGCCGAAGATGGCGCGCAGAAGCTTTTCTTCCGGCGTCATCGGGCTTTCGCCTTTGGGGGTGATCTTGCCCACAAGGATATCGCCCGGCTCCACATCCGCACCGATATAGACGATGCCCGCTTCGTCGAGGTTGCGCAGGGCCTCCTCTCCGACGTTCGGGATGTCGCGGGTGATTTCCTCCGGCCCGAGCTTGGTATCACGGGCGGCGACTTCGAATTCCTCGATGTGGATCGAGGTGAAGACGTCGTCGCGCGAAACCCGCTCGGAGATCAGGATCGAGTCTTCGTAGTTGTAGCCGTTCCACGGCATGAAGGCGACGATGACGTTCTTGCCGAGCGCCAGTTCCCCCATGTCGGTCGACGGACCGTCGGCCAGCACTTCGTTCTTGCTGACATTGTCGCCCACCTTCACCAGAGGACGCTGGTTGATGCAGGTGTTCTGGTTCGACCGCTGGAACTTGCGCAAACGGTAGATATCGACACCCGCATCACCAAGGATCAGATCCTCGGTTGCGCGCACGACGATACGTTCGGCATCGACCTGGTCGATGACGCCGCCGCGACGGGCCATGATGGCCGCCCCGGAATCGCGAGCCACGACCTCTTCCATGCCGGTGCCCACGAAAGGAGCATCGGCGCGCAGAAGCGGCACGGCCTGACGTTGCATGTTCGACCCCATCAGAGCGCGGTTCGCGTCGTCGTTCTCAAGGAACGGGATCAGCGCCGCGGCGACCGAGACAAGCTGCTTGGGCGAGACGTCGATCAGGTCGACGTTATCGCGGGACTGCAATTTATAGTCGCCGGACTGACGGGTCGACACCAGTTCGTTCTGGAACTTCATGTCGTCGGTCAATTGCGCATTGGCCTGCGCAACGGTGTGACGCATTTCCTCGGTCGCGGACATGTATTGCACATCGTCCGTTATTTTACCGTCAACGACCTTGCGGTACGGTGTTTCGATGAAGCCGTACTTGTTGACGCGCGCATAGGTCGCGAGGCTGTTGATCAGACCGATGTTCGGGCCTTCCGGCGTCTCGATCGGGCACATCCGGCCATAGTGGGTCGGATGAACGTCGCGGACTTCGAAACCGGCACGTTCGCGGGTCAGACCACCCGGCCCGAGCGCGGACAGGCGACGCTTGTGCGTCACTTCCGACAGCGGGTTGGTCTGGTCCATGAACTGCGACAGCTGCGATGAGCCGAAGAATTCGCGCACGGCAGCGGCGGCCGGTTTCGCGTTGATCAGGTCCTGCGGCATGACGGTGTCGATCTCTACGCTCGACATACGCTCCTTGATGGCGCGCTCCATCCGCAGAAGGCCGACGCGATACTGGTTTTCCATCAATTCGCCGACGGACCGCACACGGCGGTTGCCGAGGTGGTCGATGTCATCGATGTCACCACGGCCGTCGCGCAGTTCGACCAGTGCCTTGATGCAGGCCAGGATGTCTTCATCGCGCAGCGTGCGGACGGTATCCTCGGCATCCAGGTCCAGACGCATGTTCATCTTGACCCGGCCCACGGCGGACAGGTCGTAACGCTCGCTGTCGCGGAACAACTGATCGAACAGGGCCTGCGCCGCGTCGACGGTGGGCGGCTCGCCCGGACGCATGACGCGGTAGATGTCCATCAGCGCGGTATCGCGGCCCAAGTTCTTGTCGGCCGCCATCGTGTTCCGCATGTACGGGCCGACGTTGACGTTATCGATGTCCAGAACCGGTATCTCGGTGACGCCAGCATCCAGAAGCTCTTTCAGGGTGCCGCCGGAAACTTCGCCTGCCTTGTCCAGCTCCCACGTCAGCTCGTCACCGGCCTCGACGAAGATCGCGCCGTTGGTTTCGTCCACGATGTCGCGGGCGGCGAACTTGCCGATAATGCCGTCGAACGGCACCAGGATGTCGCCGACCTTGTCGTCGTCGCGCAGTTTCTTGACCTGACGCGGGGTGACCTTCTTGCCGGCTTCCATGACGACTTCGCCGGTGTTCGCATCGACGATATCCATCGCCGGACGGGTGCCGGTGTAACGCTCGGGGAAGAACTTGGTCGACCAGCCCTTGTCTTTGCGCAGGGTGAAATCGACAGTGTCATAATAGGCATTCATGATGCCTTCCTGGTCCATGCCGAGAGCACAGAGCAGCGTCGTCACCGG
>Ga0207878_100346_pt1 | contig 19637 bp, 20 predicted proteins | sample LinPmetageLP41_FD_184053 | JGI IMG/M metagenome (GOLD analysis project Ga0207878, IMG submission 184053) | Marine viral communities from the Pacific Ocean - LP-41 (SPAdes) | ecosystem: Environmental > Aquatic > Marine > Oceanic | place: Pacific Ocean | collected 2010-08-27 | reverse complement strand
CGCGCCTTCTCCTCGGGCGCACCGTCGATCTGGTCGTAGGCCTTGAAGTCGCCGAAATACTTCGTGATCGCCGCCGTCAGCGTCGTCTTGCCATGGTCAACGTGACCGATCGTCCCGATGTTCACATGCGGTTTGTTGCGTTCGAACTTTGCCTTCGCCATGATGGGCCCCTGACTTGAAAGGAGGCCGCGCACGACCCCCGGAATTGCATCGCGCGCCGTCTAGCTGCACGGGGCTCGGTTGGCAAGCCCGACAGGCCGTCCGCGGTGCTCAGGCAGGCAGATCGAACCACGTCGGATTGCGCAAAAGCCAGGACTGGATTTTCTTGACCATGTTGCGTGACAGCGTCGTCAGTTGTTCATCCGCCGTCTTCTGCAAACCGGAGCCCAGAAGGAACGTATCGGCCCCTTCGAAGGTCGTGAGCTGTTCGGGACCGGCGATCTTCTCCTGCGGGTCCGCGGTCCAGAGGTTGGCGGATACGACCATGATCGACTTGGGTGTCAGAACGATCGGAATGCCCGGAGGGGCAAGGGCATATCCGTCGATCGCCACGGCCACGACGAAGCCTTTGCCGCCTTTGTACTGCCCGAACCGACGCTCGATCTCGGAGGTCATGGTCGCTTTCAGCAGTTCGGGCGTTGCATCGCGCGACGGGGGGACCTTCTTGGCATTTTCCGACACCACCACGGAATAGGCCAATTCGAAATTGCCCATATCGGGCAAGTCTTCGTCCACTGGGTCGGGCACGGCGCAGCCGGACAGGCCCGCCGTCGCGGCGAGGCCGAGGCTCCCGAAGGTGCGGCGGTTCATCATGCGCGTCATCCTGTATCCCCCCTTTTATGGTCCTGCCGGTGGTAGACACGGTGAACTCGCATGGCAAGCATGCCAATCCGGCTATAATCACCGGCAGGAGGCCGTGAAAGGCGCCGCAACGGGCACGATTACCGCCCCGATCATCGGCAGATCGACTGCAACGCGGCCCAGTCCTTCGGCGTCAGGGCGGGCTGGCCGATCGGCGGATCGCCGACGCCGAGAGAGGCCTCGATCCGGGAGGTCAATCGCGGATGGCTGGAAAAATACGCGCCCAGACCTTTGGCTTCGCCCCAAGTGGCGCGCGCCCGTTCAAAAAAGCTACCCATGGCGGAAGGCGGCAGACCCGTGGCCGTCAACTGCGCGACGGCGAAGTCATCGGCCCGCATCTCGGCTCCGCGCGAATAGCTGGCCACCAGGGCATTGCCGAAGGTCGCAGTCAGGACCCCGCCACCGGAAAGATCGCCCACCAGAACCGCCAGAACCGCCTGTGAGCTGGCGGACTGAAGGGTGTGCCGTACCGGATCGGAATAGACGACATGGCCCAGTTCATGCGCAAAAACGGCCGCGACCTCTTCGGGGGTCCGGGCCGTCTGAATCAAACTGTCGAAAAAGGTGATCCGGCCTCCCGCGACCGCATAGGCATTCAGGACCGGACTGGCGCTGTCGTCCAGAATCTGGACCTCGATATCGTACGGCAGATCCACGCCGTCGGACACCCGCGCGACAAGAATGGCCAGCGCCGCGCGACCGGCAGGGTCGTCACATTCGCGAAGCGGCATCCCCGCCTCACCGCCGAACATCCTGCGCGTTAGTTCGTAGTGCTCGCGGCCCATGGCCACTTCGGCCTCGGGGTTCATGAAGCGGGCCAGGGAGCCGGCAAGCGCGGGCAAGACCATGAAGATCAGGGCCGCGAATGTCACGGCTCCGGCCATGAACACGATCAGCGCCCGCGGCCAGAGCGGCGGGGCATCCAGACGCCCGCGAACCGATGAACCGATGATCGGCAGAAGCGTTTCCGCCGCTTCGACCGACAGGACCACGCGCGTCGGATCATCGAGTGAAAGACCCAACACCGTCTTACCGGGGGCCTGGTCTGGCAGGCGACGGATATGCTGCGCTGACCAATGCCGGACCTTTCCCTCGGGCGGTTCGATCACCAGAACCCGACCACGATAGGTGTCTTCGACTGTCAGACGCACCCGTTGCCGCAACGCGCGCAGACCGTCGAAATATTCGCCCCAGACGGGCTGTATCTCGGGAGGTGTGGCTTCGCGCGTCATACGCCGGACCCGAAGTCGAACAGGTTCGCGAAGCCATCGGCATCCGCCATATGCGATGCCTCGCCCCGGCACACGGCGTTGACCTCGACCGCATTGGAAACGGAGAGTGTGCGCGCGACATGCCGGAACAACGGAAAGGTGACCATCGCGATCCGCAGGGCCCCGCGAAGGACGAAGAACGTCAGGTAGAACAGGATACCGCCGACTGCCAGAAGATAGGGCGAGAGGTTTTCCAGCACCTCCAGATCGACGTTCGCCTGCGCGCCGACCGCGAAAAAGCCGAAGGCGAAGGCCAGCACCGCGGCAACCGCCAGAAACAGCAAACCCATCAGAATCCAGCCCAGCAGGTGGATCCCGATCACTGCCCCGGTTCGGGGTGCAACGGTCAGATCCATCGCGCCGCCGAAGCGCAGCCCTGACGCCAGGATGCGGAATGAGGCAACTCGCCAATAGACCCAGCCGAACAACAGCAGCGGCACGAAGATCAGCAGGCCGACCAGCGCGCTTTCGTCGCGCATGAAACCATAGACGCCGGAGAGCAACGACCCGAACAGCCCGATCAGGACGAATCCGAAATGCGGATACAAATCGCCGGCCTTCGTGTCGAACCGGAAATGATCGTCGCCGTAATACGTTCGCTCCACCCGATATTGCCAAAGCCGATGCGCCCGGAGCGGCAGCAAGATACCAGCCGTCAGGACCGTCGCAATCGTCCAGCAGGTCGCGCGCAAGAGATAGCCCCAGGCCCCCGGCGCCATCGAAAACGCGATGCCGCGCCACCGGGTATGGTTCAGCAGATATCGCTGCCCGCGATATTTGGCGAACCAGTAGACAGGCAGCAACAGCGCGAAAGCCGCTGCAGTGCCGGGACCCACCCCTCCGAACAGGTTGAGGGAGGTAAAAATCAGTACCATCACCACCAGACCCAGGTAGATCGCGACGATAACGGCGGCGATGACGAAGCCCATCAGCTTTTCCAGCGGCCGGCCCGCGTATTCGAACGGTATCCCGTCCACCTGCAACGACGACCAGAGCCAGCGGCGGATGCGGGTCCGCGCCCAGAAGCTGTAGATGCCCAGAGTAAGCACCGTCAGGGTCGTTGTCTTCAGGACAAGCGACAGAAGATCGCTGCGTGTCCCGGCCATATCGCCGGTCAAACGGGTTGTGGCGACCACCCGTCAGCCGAAACGGTTGTCGCGGGGGAACCCCCGCGGCGCCATGCGACCGGCCTGCGCACGCGCACCCAGCCATTCGGACAGGTCCGCCTCGTGCCGTGTGCGCCCGGCAGGATCTGCCCAGGACAGCCCATCCGCCAGTGTGATAACCCGGACATCGCTCAGGCCGCCGTCCTTGAACTTCTGAAGGCGAACCCCCTTGCCGCGTGGCATTTCGGGCAGGTCGGCCAGCGGGAAAACCAGCATCTTGCGGTTATCGCCAATGCAGGCGACGTGGTCGCCTTCGGCCATCACAGGGCGCAGCGCGGCCACCCCCGGCTTGACGTTCAATACCTGCTTGCCCGCGCGCCGCATGGCCACCATCTCCGTCTCGGGGACGACGAACCCGTCACCCGCACTTGAAGCCAGAAGCAGTTTTCGATCCGGGTTGTGCAACAGGATATCGACAATCGCAGTCTCGTTCGGCAGGTCGATCATCAGGCGCAGCGGCTCCCCCATGCCCCGACCGCCGGGCAGCGAATTCGCAAGCAGGGTAAAGGCCCGCCCGTCGCTGCCCCAGATCAACAGCTTGTCAGTGGTTTCCGCGTGAAACATGAAGGCCGGGCCGTCGCCGTCCTTGAATTTCAATTCCTTATCCAGCGCGACATGCCCCGACAACGCGCGCACCCAGCCCATTCTGGAGCAGACGACGGTCACCGGCTCCCGCTCGATCATGGCTTCCAGCGGCACTTCGGCCACTTCGACCGCCTCGGCGAAGTCCGAGCGGCGACGACCGAGTTCCGTTGATTTGCCGAACTGTTTGCGGACGTCGCGCAATTCCTCGGCAATGGTTTTCCATTGGATATCCTCCGAATCCAGCAGATCTTGAAGCCCCGCACGTTCCTCCATGAGGGCATCGCGCTCCTTCAGCAGCGCCATTTCTTCCAGACGCCGCAAGGCCCGCAGGCGCATGTTCAGGATCGCTTCGGACTGAATATCCGTCAGCGACGCCTGGGCCTGGGACGGCAAAGGCGAAACGTAATCCGCCTCGTCCTTGGCACGGACGTATCCAGATCCCCATGGTTCGAACATCAGCGCCTCTTTCGGGGCGTCGTCATAGCGGATGATGTCGATCACCCGGTCAAGGTTCAGATAGGCGACGATGAAGCCTTCCAACACCTCAAGCCGATGGTCGATCTTGTCCATGCGGTGCCGAGAGCGGCGCAGCAGCACGTCGCGACGATGATCCAGAAACGCCTGCAACACGTCGCGCAAACCGCAGACCCGCGGCGTCACCCCGTCAATCAGCACGTTCATATTCAGCGAGAAACGCGTTTCCAGCTCCGAATTGCGGTAGAGCGTGGACATCAGCACGTCCGGGTCGACGTTGCGCGACTTCGGTTCCAGCACAATGCGGATGTCCTCGGCACTTTCATCCCGGATGTCGCCGAGGATAGGGACCTTCTTGGTGGTCACCAGTTCGGCCAGCTTCTCGATCAGCTTGCCCTTCTGCACCTGATAGGGAATCTCGGTGACGATGATCTGCCACTGGCCCTTGCCCAGCTCTTCGATCTCGTGCCGCGCCCTCAGACGGAACGCGCCGCGCCCGGTGCGATAGGCTTCCAGAATGTTCTCGCGCGGTTCTACGATAATACCACCGGTCGGGAAATCCGGGCCGGGAATATGATCCAGCAGCGTCTCGTCACGGGCATTGGGCGACTTGATCAGATGCAGACAGGCCGCGATCAACTCGTCCAGATTGTGCGGAGGGATGTTCGTCGCCATGCCCACGGCGATACCCGCAGAGCCATTGGCCAACAGGTTCGGATAGGCGGCAGGCAGAACAACAGGTTCCTGAAGCGTCCCATCGTAATTGTCGCGAAAATCGACGGCATTCTCGTCCAGACCGGCCAGCAGCGCCTCGGCGGCGGCAGTCATTCGCGCCTCGGTATATCGCGCGGCCGCAGGGTTATCGCCGTCGATGTTGCCGAAGTTCCCCTGTCCGTCGACCAACGGATAGCGGACGTTGAAATCCTGCGCCAAGCGCGCCATCGCATCATAAATCGCGGCATCGCCGTGCGGGTGGTAGTTGCCCATCACATCGCCGGAAATCTTGGCCGACTTGCGGAACCCACCGCTCGATACCAGCCGCAACTCTCGCATCGCATACAGGATGCGGCGATGCACCGGCTTCAGGCCATCGCGGACATCCGGCAGTGCACGGTGCATGATCGTCGATAGCGCATAGGTCAGATAGCGGTCGCCAATCGCCAGGCTCAGGGGTTCTGACACCACCTCACCATCCGGGCCGTTCGGGCTTTTCGTGTCATTCGGGTCACTCATACCGGATGATGTATCCAGCAGGACTCCGCCACACAAGCAATGGCGGCTACTGCGGCCAGGAAAATCCAACCTATGGCGAATGGGCGCCATGTGTTAATTTAGAGTTAGTCGGAACCGCGTCCACGGTAGCGACGTTGATGAGACACAATGAGAAGTGTCTGGGGGAACGAAAATGTTTAAACTTACCTTTAGCTTGGCGGTCGCGCTTTATGCTGGGTTCGTCATTTGGGGTGACCCCTCCGACGCCTTGACGACGGAGGTCAGCACTCGAAATGTGGCCTCTGAAGCACAATCGAATGCGCAATTCGACCGCCCCGTCATCCTCAACGACGGGTCGGGTCCTGCGTCCAGTGCCGTCGTGACCCGCGCTGCAGTAACCGATACTGTCGTTCCCGACGCCGCCACGATTGCCGCATCGGCCCCTGCCCCAGAAACATTCGGAGCGGCCCCTCGGGTAATCGGCGATCCCATGGTGGTCAGTCTTGTTCGTCCCTACCAGCCTGATCCAGCAGACGCGCTTCAGACTGCCGCTGCGACTGTTACGGACGCACCCGAGGGCCTGCTCAAGGTCAGCGGCACACGTGTCAACATGCGCTCCGGCCCGTCGACATCGAATGCTGTTATCGACAGCCTGGCCGGTGGCACACTGGCAGAGCCTTTGGGCGAGCCGGTAAACGGCTGGGTCGAGATCCGCGACGTTGCCACCGGTCTTACCGGGTACATGTCGGCTCGCTTCCTGGAACCCGCGTAAATACGACTCTCGGTTTCCGAAACGGACACGCAAGCGATTACGTGTCCGCTTGCATTTGCGGTCCCCCCTGATATCGCGAGCGGATGACACGCTCCATCCTTATCACCGGCTGTTCCTCCGGCATTGGTCGCGATGCAGCGCTGACCTTGCACAAACGTGGCTGGCAGGTCTTTGCGGCATGTCGCAAACCCGACGACTGCGCCGCATTGGAAGCCAAAGGCCTGGTTTCTCCTCTGATCGACTATGAAGCGCCCGACACCATCGCCGCGGGTCTGGATAAGGTCCTGACCGCGACCGGCGGACGACTGGACGGCCTGTTCAATAATGGTGCTTATGCCATTCCAGGCCTGGTCGAAGATCTGCCGACGGATGCCCTGCGCACCACCTTCGAGGCCAATTTCTTCGGTTGGCATGACCTGACAAGACGGGTGATTCCGGTCATGCGCGCGCAAGGCCAGGGTCGCATTGTCCAGAACTCCAGCGTACTTGGCTTTGCCGCCGCCCCTTGGCGCGGAGCCTATAACGCAACGAAATTCGCGCTCGAAGGTCTGACCGATACCCTGCGAATCGAGATGCGCGGCACCGGCATAGATGTTGTTCTGATCGAGCCCGGCCCGATCACGTCGCGGTTCCGGGCCAACGCGCGGTTGCAGTTCGAACGTTGGATCGACTGGAAATCCTCGTCCCGCCGGGCGGATTACGAACGCCTGATGGACAATCTGTATCAGGATGGGACTGCCAGATTCGAATTGCCCGCGTCTGCCGTAACCGAAGTCCTGATCCGCGCACTGGAAGCCGATCGCCCCCGCGCGCGCTACCGCGTAACCACACCGACGACGTTGGCCATGATTATGAAACGCACGATGCCGACGCGCATGTCGGACCGAATCGTCTCGAACTCCTGAATTTCCGGACTAGATTACGATGCGCGGACCAAACGACGGCCATGTAACAAAAAGGAGCATCCATGCGTGACGATCCCCTATTCTACGTTGTTGTGGGTGCCTGCCTGCTTGTTCTGGTAATCTTGATGACCGGGATTGGCGGTTTTGCCAAAGGCGGCGAATTCAACCAGAAATACGCTAACAAGATCATGCAGTTGCGCATCCTCGCTCAGTTTATCGCAGTGGTGTTACTGGTCGGATACGTCTGGCTGCGCTCGAAAGGCTGACGCAATGGTTGTCCTGTCCAAGATCTACACTCGCACCGGCGACACTGGAACCACGGCCCTCGGCAACGGCTCGCGCGTGTCCAAGACCGACGTCCGCGTCGAAGCTTACGGCACCGTCGACGAAGCGAATTGCACCATCGGCATGGCGCGCCTGCACGCCGCAGGTGCGATGGACGACCGTCTTGCCATGATCCAGAACGACATGTTCGATCTGGGCGCGGATCTGTGCCGCCCGGACATGGCTGGCGACGCCAGGGCTGAGTATCCGCCGCTGCGCATGACCCCGGCCCAGGTCGACCGTCTGGAAGCGGAAATCGACGCGATGAACGACGTCCTGGACCCCTTGCGAAGTTTCGTCCTGCCCGGCGGGTCTGCCCTGTCGGCACATTTGCACATGTGTCGCACCGTCTGCCGCAGAGCCGAAAGGCTTTGCGTCGAATTGGCGGGGCGGGACGACGTGAACGAAGCGGCCATCAAGTATCTGAACCGGTTATCCGACTGGTTTTTCGTCGCCTCGCGGATCGCAAACGACGATGGCAAGTCCGACGTTTTATGGGTTCCGGGCGCAAACCGGACCTGACGATGGGACGACGCGACCAGTTTCGCCGCCTCAGGTTTTCCTAAAAATCATCATAAATTCTCGGGAATGCCCGTTTCTTGCCTTGTTGTCTCGCCATTCGAAACAACGGCAAGACGGTCAGGAGACCCCGAAGATGGCAGATGCAACTCTCTCTCCCGTGGCAAGTTTCTGGACGGGAGCGCCGCTGTCTTTCGTGGAACGTCTCTGCCTCAAGTCCTTCGTGGATATCGGTCACGAGATCACGCTTTATAGCTATGAAGAGATCGAAGGCGTGCCCGAGGGCGTGCTGATCGCCGATGCCGCCGACATTCTGCCGCGCCCCGACACTTATACCGTGCACCCCCGTACCGGCAGTCCGGCACCCTTTGCCGACCGCTTTCGTTATCACCTGCTACGCAAGCGTCCCGGTATCATCTGGGCGGACACCGACGCCTATTGTCTGCGGCCCTTCACGCCCAAGGACGGTTATTATTTTTCGTGGGAAGACGATCATCAGGGGTCCGTCTCAAATGGTGTGCTTGCCCTGCCTGCGGACAGCCCGGCTCTGGCCGAACTGATCGCCTATACCAGTGACGAATACGCCGTCCTGCCCTGGCTGCCGCCGCGCATGCTCGACATCGCCTGCCGCCGTGCCCGCGACGGCGACCCGATGCATGTGACCGAAATGCCATGGGCGGTCTGGGGGCCGACCGGGATCACGCATGTCCTGCGGACGACCGGCGAAATCGAACACGCGTTGGAACGCGATGTCCTATATCCCGTGCGCTATGCAGACCGCCGTCGGTTCTTCCGCAAGGCCCGGATGACGTGGGAACATATCACGCCCAACACGCAATCGATCCATCTTTACGGACGTCGCATCCGCAGCCGCCTGGCCGCAGATTACGACGGCGTGCCGCCGCGCGGTTCGATCCTGTCCCGTCTCGCGCAGCGCCACGGCATCGCCGCCTGATCCGAACCCGCATCGCTCTGCCCTTCGACACCCGCATAACCTGTCCGACGGTGCGTCAGAAGGCATCATCCTGTCGCTTTCGCCCTGTCCGCCGCAGTATTGTTCCGTTAACACCCGGAAAACATCTGTAGGAGGAGCGACCGATGAAAGTCCTCGTGCCCGTCAAACGGGTCATCGATTACAACGTCAAAGTGCGCGTCAGGGCCGATGGCTCGGGCGTCGATCTTGCGAACGTCAAGATGTCCATGAACCCCTTTGACGAGATTGCCGTCGAAGAGGCGATCCGCCTGAAAGAGGCCGGAACCGCGACCGAAGTCGTTGCCGTCTCCATCGGCGTCAAACAAAGCCAGGAAACACTGCGGACCGCACTGGCAATGGGTGCCGACCGCGCCATTCTGATCGTTGCCGCCGATGATGTTCACACAGACATCGAGCCGCTGGCCGTCGCCAAGATCCTCAAGGCTGTGATCGACGAGGAGGCCCCCGGCCTCGTTCTCGCCGGCAAGCAGGCCATCGACAACGACATGAATGCCACCGGACAGATGCTGTCGGCCCTTCTGGGCTGGTCGCAGGCCACCTTCGCGTCCGATTTGTCGGTCGATGGCGACCACGCGACTGTCACCCGCGAAGTTGACGGCGGCCTTCAGACCATCAAGGTCAAGATGCCTGCAATCGTTACTGTCGATCTGCGCTTGAACGAGCCGCGCTATGCATCGCTGCCGAACATCATGAAGGCCAAGAAAAAACCGCTTGATGAAAAGACCCCTGCTGATTACGGCGTCGACGCTGCCCCCCGGCTGGAAATCATTAAGACGACCGAACCCGAAGCTCGCAAGGCCGGTGAAATGGTCGCCTCGGTCGACGAGCTTGTCGCGAAACTCAAAGAAGCGGGGGCTGTCTGATGGCTGTTCTTCTGATTGGCGAAGTGACCAATGGTGAACTCAACGTCGATGCGACTTCCAAGGCACTGACGGCGGCGAAGCAGTTGGGCGACGTGACGATTCTGTGCGCCGGGGCATCCGCCGCTGCCGCCGGCGATGCGGCGGCGAAACTGGACGGTGTGAGCAGGGTTCTGGTCGCCGAAGACGCCTCGCTGGGACATCGGCTGGCCGAACCGACTGCCGCGCTGGTTGTGTCGCTCGCAGGCGATTACAGCCACATCCTGGCGCCCTCGACCACCGACGCCAAGAACGTGATGCCGCGCATTGCCGCCCTTCTGGATGTCATGATCCTGTCCGACGTGACCGCGGTAATCGACGCCAACACATTCGAGCGACCGATCTATGCTGGCAATGCCATCCAGACAATCAAGTCGTCGGATGCCACAAAGGTGATGACGGTCCGCACGTCGACGTTCGATCTGTCGGGCGATGGCGGCAGCGCGCCGGTCGAGACGATCGGTACCGTCGCCGACCCTGGCCTGTCCGAATGGATAGAAGACAAGGTCGCAGCATCGGATCGTCCCGAACTCACCTCTGCGGGGGTCGTCGTGTCGGGAGGCCGGGGCGTCGGGTCGGAAGAAGACTTCGCGATGATCGAAAAACTGGCCGACAAGCTGGGCGCCGCTGTCGGTGCGTCCCGTGCCGCGGTCGACTCGGGTTATGCGCCGAACGACTGGCAGGTCGGTCAGACTGGCAAGGTCGTCGCTCCAGATCTGTATATCGCAGTCGGCATTTCCGGGGCGATCCAGCACCTGGCTGGCATGAAAGACTCGAAGATCATCGTTGCCATCAACAAGGACGAGGAAGCGCCGATCTTTCAGGTCGCGGACTACGGTCTGGTCGCCGACCTGTTCACCGCTGTGCCTGAATTGATCGAAAAGCTCTGACAACGCGCCATTTCGTCGATCTCGCGCGGTCCCGTAAAACCTGCGGGGCCGTGCTTTCGTATTTTGTCTGTTCGCATATCCTGTGCCCCCGTCTCTGGGCGATCAGGCCGCCATTCCATCGACCCGACGCACGGCCCTGACCAGATTTTCCGCAACTCGTTCATGGGCTGCAGGGGTCAGGAACTGGTTGGCGCGTGCAAGGTCAGCTTGAGGAACGACCATCTGTGCGGTCTGCGCTTCGGTCATGGCATCGGTCACGTTGCAATGTACGATCTTGTCCAGCGCTGCCTCCAGCTGCTGCATCATATCGACCGTCACGAACAACGGCTCGGCCCCCAGCCCGCGATCCGTTTCATCCTCGATCCACAGAAGAATGCGATTACCTTTGATGCGCGACAGCAGCACCGTCATGCGCGCAACCCAAGCTATCTCCAGTTCCAGTTGTAGAATTCGAAACCGGTTCTGTGACACCTCGCGCAGAGACGAAAGCATGTGACGCGTGAAGCTGAAATCGCTGAAATCGACGTCGCGATACAGGTTCGTCATTGTCGTCGAATGCTTCAGAAAGCGGTCGTTGCGACGCGGATGCACAGTATAATATCGGTTCGATAGATTCTGCGCCCCCATTGCCTGAATCACGACCGTTTCGGCGCCGCCGATGATCTGCATGATCGCCTCGTCCTTGACGAAGGTATCGATGCCACCGTTGATCACGCCCAGATTGACGACCCGACGTCCGGTTCGCTCCGCAAGCTGGTCGGTGAACGGATCTTCGACGTATCGGCCATAGACCTCGCAACTGCCGATCACGACCGTATAGGGCCCGTCCAGACTGACCCTGGGGCCCCGGAACATCGTTCGGGACTTGCCATATGTGCAGGGGTAATAGTCCAGCCCCGTATCTTGCCCATCGAAGTTCATGCCGATTCCGTCGCTTTCATCGTCTGAAGGCAACTGTTGCATCCAAGGCTTACCGAAAGGTTGAACCCTGCATTCACTGATAATTTTCAGCATTCCGCCCTGCCTTGCCCCGCCCCGTTCCGCTGCTATGGTCCCGGCACGTCACATGGGGTCAGGAGAGCGGCATGGACATCACCAGCATCGGCATCGTTGGGGCAGGCCAGATGGGCAACGGGATCGCGCATGTCTGCGCTCTGGCGGGCTATGACGTGACCCTGACAGACGTGAATGCCGATGCGCTGGAAGAGGCCGTGAAGATAATCGGCACGAATCTCGACCGACAGGTCAGCCGTGAAAAAATCGCTCAGAATGACCGTGATGCAGCCATGCAGCGCATTCGCACGACCTCGGCGCTGATTGATCTTGGACCGTCCGATCTTATCATCGAAGCTGCAACCGAACGGGAAGACGTGAAACATGCAATCTTTGCAGAGTTGCTGCCCGCACTGAAACCCGAAACGATTCTGACTTCGAACACGTCTTCGATCTCGATCACCCGACTGGCCAGCCGAACAGACCGGCCCGAGAAGTTCATGGGCTTCCATTTCATGAACCCCGTCCCGGTCATGCAACTGGTCGAGCTGATCCGCGGCATCGCCACGGACGAGCCGACGTACGACGCCTGCCGGTCCGTCGTGGACCGGCTGGAAAAGACCGCCGCCACGGCCGAGGATTTTCCCGCTTTTATCGTCAATCGCATCCTGATGCCGATGATTAACGAAGCGGTCTATACCCTGTATGAAGGCGTCGGCACGGTGACCTCAATCGACACCTCGCTCAAGCTGGGGGCAAATCATCCGATGGGGCCGCTGGAGCTGGCCGATTTCATCGGTCTGGATACCTGCCTTGCGATCATGAACGTGCTGCATGACGGGCTGGCCGATACCAAGTACCGGCCCTGCCCACTTCTGACCAAATACGTCGAGGCCGGATGGCTGGGTCGCAAGACACAACGTGGTTTCTATGATTACCGCGGCGAAGGCGACCCGGTTCCCACCCGCTGAGCTGCGCTATCCCTTGATCGTCCGGTCGCGCAGCCAGTCCATGAAGTCGCTGGCATTCCCTGCCATCGGGCCCCAGTCATCGGGATGGAGCGGCGCGCGGATGACCGGTACCTGGGGCTTGCCAAGGGCATGCACCACCTCGTGCAGCAGCAGACCCTGCCGCAACGTTGCGGAAATTCGGTTGGCAATCTGATAGGCCCGCGAATTCCGTCCCCTGAAATACACCGGAACGATCGTTGCACCGCTGCGCCGGATCATCTTGCCTGTGAAAGGGTTCCACGGCTTCTCGATAGCCGGGCCAAAAGCCGTTTCCGACGCGGCGACGGCTCCCGCCGGAAATACCACGATACAGCCCCCATCCGAGAGATGCGCCATGGCAAGGCGGCGCATCTCCAGATTGCGTTCACGCGCGTCGGCTTCATGCGGGAACGGAACCGGGATCATGAAATCGGAGACTTCAGGCACGTCGGTCAGCAAGCTGCGCGTCAGAATGCGATAATCGGTCCGCACCCGCCCGATCAGGTCTGCAAGCACGATCCCGTCGACCAGACCATGCGGGTGGTTCGCGACTACCACCAAAGGCCCGGTTGCGGGAATGCGGGAGATCTGTTCGGCGGGGGTGTCGATGCGAATATTCATCACCCGCAGCGCATGGGCGAAGAAAGCCTGCCCTGTCTCAACGCCTTCACGCTCAAACCGACGGATCAGACGTAACAGGTGCAGCTTGCCGGTCATCCATTCCAGCGTGCGAATGACATTCACCTTGAACGGATCGGTGAAGGTTCCGGCATAGCTCAGGTTGCCACCGTCATATGGGACGTAATCCTCTTCCGGGACCTGATCTTGCTCAGGGTTCCCGGTGCGTCCCAGTAACGGAACGTCGCTCACATTCCCTCCCCGAAGAAATCGGCGACCAGCGCCGCCAATGCCTCCATCAGGGCGTCGGCCTGCGGCCCTGTCGTCTCTACCTCGATCGACGTGCCGCGCGCGGCGGCCAGCATCAGCAGGCCCATGATCGAGTCGCCGCCCGCCGACATTCCGTCGCGACTGACCGATGCGCGGGCGTCGAACCCCTCGACCGTCTCCACGAACCTGGCCGAGGCCCGCGCATGCAAGCCCTTTTCGTTCACGATTTCAAACGTTCGAATCGGCATGCAATCCCCTGGCCATGTCCTTCCGGATCAGACCGCCGGACCCTCTGCAACGTCCATGTAACGCGTTCCCGCCGCTTTCGCCAAGGCCAGTGCTTCGGACAGTGGCTTGTCGCGGCTGCGCGCCAGCTTGATCAACGCCGGCAGGTTCGCCCCATAGAAGATTTTGCGGTCGCGGGGTGCACAGGCGCCCATCGACAGGTTCGACGGCGATCCACCGAAAATATCAGTGACGACGACAACGCCGTCCCCCTGATCGACAGCATCGGCAGCCGCGCGAATCTCGTTTTCCTTGCCGCAACGGTCGCAGGACGCGGCGACGGAAATCGCGCGCACCCCTTGCTGCGGGCCCATGACATGTTCCACGGCACGCCGATATTCCTCGGCCAGGCCCCCATGGGCGACGATGACGATGCCGATCATGCGGCGCTTTCCCCGTGGTTCGTATCCCCCGAACCATTGGGGATCGCCGCAGTGCGGCGATCCAATTCCCGATGCCGTTTAGACACCTGCCATCCGTGCTCGGCAAGGGTCTCTGACAGCATTTCCGTTACGGCAACGGATCGGTGCCGCCCGCCTGTGCATCCCAACCCGATCGCCAGATGCGCCCGCCCCTCATCCCGGTAGGCCGGCAGAAGCGACGTGATCAGCCCGGACAGGCGCTCATAGAAATCCGCGAAACGCGGATCGCTCGTCACATACTTGCGGACCGGAGCATCGCGACCCGTGCCGCCGCGCAGTTCCGGCACCCAGTGCGGGTTCGCCAGAAACCGTACGTCGAACACCATGTCCAGACCCCGTGGCACGCCCCGCTTGTAGCTGAAAGACTGCACCGAGACCGCTAATCGGCGCTGGTCCCGGCCAAACCATCGCAACACTTCATCCTTGAGATCATGCACGGTCATTCCGGTCGTATCGATCACGATATCTGCATGATCGGCGACCGCGTCGATGATCGACAACTCTCGTGTGACGCCGACTTCCGCATCCTCTTCCGGGGCAAGGGGGTGACGACGGCGCGTCTCGGAAAACCGGGCAATCAAAGTCGCTGCGTCGCAATCCAGATACAGCAGACGCGCCGCATAGGTCGGGTCGGCCCGCAATCGCGCCGCCAGCGACAGAAGCGCGTCGACACTGAAATCGCGGTTTCGGATATCTATGCCAAGGGCCAGCGGCCGATCGGTGCCACCGTCGAGCAACCGGGCCGTTAACGACAGCGGCAGATTGTCGATGACTTCGAACCCCGCATCCTCCAGCACATGGACCGCCGTTGTCCGACCGGCACCCGACGGGCCGGTGACAAGGATCAGGTCGATGGGCTCAGATGCCGATATCATTCCATTCTCGCATACGCAGGCCTGACATAGACAATTGTGATGGCAATACTAGGGCACGGCAGGCCCACGCCCCACACTCTATCGTGTCTTCAGCCAAAGTATCAGTTTCGCGGCCAGGTCAGCAGTGGCCGGATGCCGCAGAAGCGGCATCTGCACACCGCAAAGAAGGACCATTTCCGGTTCCGGCAGGCGGGACTGAATGGGTTCCAGCAGCAGCACCCCAGCCAGAGACGTCGGCCCCGTTACTGTCATCGGCACGATCCCCAGGCCCCGAAGCTCCATCGCTGCCACCCCCCTGGCGGGCATTTCAGCAATGACGCCCCCGGCCAATGAACCGTCGCCATCCCTGTCCCTCATCCCTGGAGACAGAACAGTCAGGTCATCTGTCACCAGGTCGGCGCCCAGCGCGATCATCTGTGCCGCGACCCCGGATTTTCCGCTGCCCGACGGGCCGGTTATCAACAAGGCGCGATCCGCAACAGCGACCGTCGTTGCATGAACCGATAATCTGCCGTCCGGCAAGGGAGTCGATGAAAAGGGCATGTCGCGGGCTCATGCAGCAATGACATATCTGACCGGGAAAGCCCGGCGCTTTGGGCCGTGATCGTCAGGTCCGTGACGGCGAAGGGGGTCAGATGGGCCAACACCCTACTCCATCGATCAGATCGGCAGGCCGACAACGAAACGCGCGCCAAGCGGGTCTGACGTCAAATCCATGTCGGTCGGTCGGATGTTCTCGGCCCAGATGACGCCGCCATGTGCCTCGACGATCTGCTTCGAAATCGCCAGACCAAGACCAGAGTGATTGCCGAACTGCTTCTCGGGTCGTTCCGAATAGAAGCGATTGAACACCTTCGTCAGTGCAGCCTCCGGAATTCCCGGCCCCGTATCCTCGACCACGACAAGTACACGATTTTCCCGGCGGCGCAGCCAGACGCGAACGGCATCGCCTTCCTCGCAGAAAGACAGCGCATTGGTAATCAGGTTGACGAAAACCTGCGCCAGGCGCGCCTCCAGCCCCATGATAACGATGGGTTCCTTCGGCAGGTCGGTGATGAAGTCGATGTTGTCGAGTTCCGCTTCCTGCGCATTGTAGACGGCGAGGTTCGAGATCATCTTGACCAGATCGAACGGCTCCTCCTCCTCCTTGACCAATTCGGAGTCGAGGCGGGACGCGTTCGAGATGTCGGAAACAAGGCGATCCAGTCGCCGCACGTCATGCTCGATCACATCAAGCAGGCGGCCGCGTTGATCGTCATTCTTGGCCAGGCGCATCGTACCCACGGCGGACCGCAGGCTGGCCAGCGGGTTTTTGATTTCATGCGCGACATCGGCTGCGAATTGCTCGTTGCTATCGATGCGATCATAAAGCGCCGCCACCATACCGCGCAGCGCGCCGGACAAACGGCCGATCTCGTCGGGGCGTGCCGTAAGGTCCGGGATACGAACACGCTGCGGCGACATCTTGCGCGCGTGTTTGTCGCGGCCCAGTTCCGCTGCGGCTGACAGGTCAGACAATGGGTTCGCGATGGTCGACGCCAGCACGAGGCTCAGCCCTATGGACACCAGTAGGGCGATCACGAACATCTGCAGAAGCTGTTCCCGCTCGACCCGGACCAGCGCATCGATTTCACCCGCCCGGGTTGTGATGGCGATCATTCCCATTTCCCTGCCCGCCGCCAGAATCGGCGTGGCAACGGTGAACAGCTTGCCATCTTCGCCATCATAGCCGCGGATCGCGGTGCCACCGTCCGATTGGGCGATCAGGCCCTGCGCCACGTCGAGCGGACGCGGGGCTTCCTCCGGGGCGCGGCTGAAGATCGAAGACACGATCTCCCAGACCCCATTCAGGGCCGAGGTGATGATCGTCGTTTTCCGGGTGCCGACGCTCAATCCATCGACTTCTTCCACGACATTGTCGCCGGTGGCCTGCGCGACCAATGCACCGCTTGTGTCGAAAACATGTACATCGACCCCGCGCGGCAGGTCGATCCGCTCCAGAAGATCGGTAACATCGATACCGTCGCCCGCCCCCAGCGACACGGGCGCACCCTGCGGCAATGACGCTTGAAAGATATCCGCGATCAGCCGCGCTTCGGTCACCAGACCCTGTTCGCGCTGCACCAGAAGGCTGTCGCGAGACGGATTCAGGAACAGAACGCCTGCCACCAACATAAGAATGGCGAGCAGGTTGAACAGGATGATCTTTCGCGCCAAGGGGGAACGGTCGAGGCTGAACAAGCCGCGACGTTCGCGGGCCGCGCTCAACTCGCGATCGACCGTATCTTCAGGACGATCCCAATCTTCACCAAGCACGACTTCCCCGCCCTTGGCAGGAGTGTCACGGCCAAACCGCCGACGCTTACGCGCCGCGGGAGCCATGTCCATGTCGGTCACGGAAGCCATTCTAACCCGATCTATTCTTCGTTGTAGCGATAGCCAATACCGTAAAGCGTCTCGATGGCCGAGAACTCGGAGTCGGCGGACCGCATCTTCTTGCGCAGCCGCTTGATGTGGCTGTCGATCGTGCGGTCGTCGACATAAACCTGATCGTCATAGGCAACGTCCATCAACTGATCGCGCGACTTGACGAAACCCGGCCGCTGGGCCAGCGCCTGCAGCAGAAGGAATTCCGTGACGGTCAGGGTGACGTCGCGACCTTTCCACCTCACCGCATGTCGCAGCGGGTCCATCGAAAGCTCCCCGCGCTGCATGATCTGGGTGTCTTCGGGGGTTTCCGTGTCGTCCGAGGCGATCGCCTCCTGACGTCGCAGGATCGCGCGGATACGTTCGACCAGCAGACGCTGACTGAACGGCTTGCGCACGTAATCGTCGGCCCCCATCCGCAGGCCCAGAACCTCGTCGATCTCATCGTCTTTGGACGTCAGAAAGATCACCGGAACCGAAGATTTCTGCCGCACACGTTGCAACAGGTCCATCCCGTCCATGCGCGGCATCTTGATGTCGAAGACACCCAGATCCGGCATTTGCTTGGTGAAGGCGTCCAGCGCCGACTGTCCATCATTATAAGTCTCGACTTCAAAGCCTTCGGCTTCGAGAGTCATTGAAACCGACGTCAGGATGTTCCTGTCGTCGTCGACGAGCGCGATCCGCGACATGCCAATGTCCTTTGATTGCCTGTTATACTGCTTTTTTTTTCATCGTCCCCGAAAAGACCCCTCAAGATCAACACAAATCGCCATCCGGATGATTCGCTCGGCTGACTGTGGCCCGTCTGCAATTAAGGCGCGGTTAAAGGGATGTTTCCTATCGGACACATGATTGCGCTAGCGGGAGGCCCTGCTTGCGCTAACACCCCCTGCCCCATAACCGGCCGCGATGATACGTAGAACACATGGGGAGGCCGGGGCGACTGTCGATGCCGACAGATCGTTCGACCCGACGTGCCCCCCGCCAACAGGAGCATGACGATGACCCACCGCGTGAACCCCGAGCAGACGCTCGAAGCCCAAGGCATCACAGGGTTGGGTCGCGTCTATTACAATTTGCTGGAGCCTGCGATCATCCAGCAGGCTATTGTCCGCAAGGAGGGCACGCTGGGTCACGGCGGGTCATTCCTGGTGACGACCGGCAAGTTCACCGGCCGGTCTCCCAAGGACAAGCATGTCGTTCGCAGTGCCTCTACCGAAGGTACGGTCTGGTGGAACAACAACGCGCCGATGACGCCCGCGGCCTATGCAACACTCAAGTCCGACATGCTCGCCCATATGAAGGGCCGCGACTATTTCGTGCAGGATCTGTTCGGCGGCGCCGATCCGGCCCATCGCCTCGATGTGCGGGTGGTAACTGAACTTGCATGGCATTCCCTGTTCATCCGCCATATGCTGCGCCGCCCCGACGCGCAGCAACTCGCGAAATTCGTTCCTGAATACACCATCATCAACTGCCCGTCCTTCAAGGCCGATCCGGCGCGCCATGGGTGCCGCAGCGATGTGGTCATCGCGATGAACCTGGACGCGAAGGAAATCCTGATCGCCGGCACCGAATACGCGGGCGAGAACAAGAAATCCGTGTTCACGCTGCTCAATTACATCCTGCCCGAGAAAGGCGTGATGCCGATGCACTGCTCGGCCAACCATGCGCCTGGCAAACCCACGGAGTCGGCCATTTTCTTCGGCCTGTCGGGCACCGGCAAGACAACGCTGTCCGCCGCACCCGACCGCATACTGATCGGTGACGACGAACATGGCTGGTCGGATCGCGGCATCTTCAACTTCGAAGGCGGCTGCTATGCCAAGACTATCAACCTGTCGCCCGATGCGGAGCCGGAAATCTTTGCCACCACCTCGAAG
>Ga0207878_100344_pt1 | contig 19786 bp, 9 predicted proteins | sample LinPmetageLP41_FD_184053 | JGI IMG/M metagenome (GOLD analysis project Ga0207878, IMG submission 184053) | Marine viral communities from the Pacific Ocean - LP-41 (SPAdes) | ecosystem: Environmental > Aquatic > Marine > Oceanic | place: Pacific Ocean | collected 2010-08-27 | reverse complement strand
GAGCCCGTAAGCTTTAGATCCCTTTCTAATACATAATTCTCCAAATAACCAATGGTTCCCAGCATTTCATGAGCCTTGGATTTAATGGGAATATTGGTAGAAGAATGACAAATACAATTTATTCCTGGTGAACTTGTCACCTCACCTTTCAGAGATACTTTGTAAGTTTTTTGCACCTCATTCAGTCTTTTTTTAAACTCTAATAGGTGTTGTTTTAAAGTATCAATATAAATGCTGGATTCAAAAGGATTTATTATAGCCCATCTATTTTTTAATTCATTTACAGAAGAGCCAACACTAAGACTCACACGAGTTACAGAATCATTCTCTTTACCAAATTCCCAATACATTTCCACGGAACCTGAATCTTCAGTACTTATCTTTTGAGTGATACTCTTAAATGGAATACTATTGATTACAGTAATATCTGCTTTTTTTGAATTTGGGCTGAAATTTTTCCAATTAGAAATTTCATAAAAAGCAACTCCCGGACCATATCTTGCTTCCATCTGAAATTCGTAGTCATATTTCTTGATAAACAAATACCAGACTATTCCCGAAATTAGAAGAATCAGGAAAAATAATAAAATTCTTTTCATAGACTATTTTGAGGCTATTTCAGCTTTTGAATTGGCCATTTCAAGTTTATTGATCACATAGTTTCCTAGCTTCTCCCCTTGTTCCAAACCAACTTCTATAGCGGCCCTGTAATGAATCCCCCCATACAGTCTACTATTAGCTGCTTCTCTAGAAGCAGCTTTAAAAGAGGTGAAATTTCTAATGGGCAAACCATAATCAACTTCAGTATCATCTTCAAAACTAAAATTATCACCAAAAATGTCTGTTAAAGCTATAGCGGCAGCACCAGAAATTACAGAATGCCCACTGGTATATTCAGGAAAAGGAGGAGTTTGCAAAACCGAACTCCAACTCTCATCAATATATTTGTTGATAAGAGTTTCCGGCCGTACCAGATTACTTCGGTATTTTTCATCCCAGCAACTAATGAAGCCATCGGCAATAGCCATAGAAGTTTTAGCATAGGCATAAACAGATTTATCAAAATCAGCTTTAGACTTCTGGCAGGCAATCTTTGTTATTCCTATCCAATGTCCCCCGGGAGTTATCTTCTTTGTAGCAAACATCAAATGTCCTCGAAGAATAGATACGTATGGATTACAATCCCAGAATTTAGCAATTTTCATTTTTTCGCTATTTTCCTCGTCTTTTGCAATCTCTTCCCTAATATTATAAACTTCCATTAATTCTGTATGGAATCTACTTCCCTCATCCATAGAAAAGGCTGGTGGAGGCACCGGCTTAAACTGATTAGAAGAATCTATAACGAAAGGTCTTATTTTCATCCAATGTGGCTCAATCCCATCCATATAAGAAGGCGGTGTTGGCTGCCATCTACTTTCTTCATCTGTTCTCACCGTGAACTTAGGCATAGTTCTGGTTTCAGAATAATTATCATTATGCATCCATTCTTTCACATGCTGCGCTACCTCCATACCATAAGCTTCTGAAGCTATAAAAGTCTTTTCATCTGTTTCCTTCCATGAATTAAAAAGACTGTCTCTGCTGGTTAGCATTCTCTCCTCTGAAAAAACCAGACTTTTCCCTATCTCATAGAATGCAGTTAAAGCGGCCATTTTTGGATTTATTTTATCTGATCCCGGTTCAGGAATAGCTCCTAGTTCTTTTAATTGTCCCGACAAGGATTTATAATCTGGATTAAATTGAGCCATCACTTGGTATGCCGCAATATTGGAATATGCATAAACCCTACTGGCTACCGGTGGTGAAAAAATATCATGCACCATGGTTTTGCTCAGATTTTCATTCGCAGCATGAAAATCATCTCCGGTAATCACGATCTCTGCAGACTTTTTTTCACAGGAAATCAAGCCTACCATCAATGTCGCGATCATTAAAATCTTTTTCATTTTAAAAATTGATGTTATAAAGTTCAGCTTTTCCGTCATTAATAGTTACCAGCAAATAAGGAGTTTCAGCAATAGTAATAATAGAAAAATCCTTGACGGCTTTCTGTGTTAAATTTAAGCCAATTTCATTGGAATTCAGAATTTCACCAGGCTTAATTATAAGAGATCCTCCCATTCCATCAAAAGTTCCATGATACGGAGTAACGCCAAAATAATTACCTCCAATCAATATTTCTTCATTTCCATCTTTATTAAAGTCATATTGCAACATCGCTCTGATTGGAGCGGTTTGTAGCTGATTTTCAAATTCCCGAAATCTATAATTTCCCTTGTTATTTTCAAGATATCCAGATGATAATGTATGCACCTTAAATACTTCGGCATTTTTCAATTCTTCCGGTTTTAAAATTTCGTTTACAGTTTTCCCTGCAAAATCTTTATAAGTATTAAATCTCTTCCTAATTAACTGATTCAGCTGAGCGGAAAGCTCATCCATTCCATATAAAAAATAATAATCACCATTTTTTTCACTGGCAAGTAAGGTTTCGGTTAGACCATTATTATCAAAATCTTTGTAATAAATTAAAAGAGGGAATTCTGATGAAGCCTGTAATTTGGAATTAAGTCCCCAGTTACCCAGAAGATAATCCAGATCACCATCATGATCTATATCACTCGCGACGATTTTTTGCCATAAACCATTCAGTTTCTCACTTATCTTTTCATTTGAAACATCTTTAAATTTTCCGTTCTTATTTTCTAGGAATTTTGGAGCCATCCACTCACCAACAACAAGGAGGTCCAAATCATTATCCCTATCAAAATCTACCCAAATCGCGTCATTGACCATTCCCAGATTTTCGAATAGCTCCGTTTGATCAGAAACTGAAAATTGGCCATTTTCATTTAATAATAGAAAAGACTTGGGCGTGGCCCCATAATTATAGTTCACAGCATTGGCTCCTATAAAAATATCCTCATCTCCATCATTATCAAAATCTGCCGACCGTATTATTGAGGAATTACTGTACATTTTCGGAAAAACAGTATCCTTCTTAAATTTCTGATCTTTCGTTCCAAGATATAATCTATCCAGAAGATTATCATCAGTACCAATAGACTCGCCTCCTCCCGAAGTAATTAGCACATCCAAAATTAGATCATTATTAAGATCCTTTACAAGAATATCGGTGTCTTCACGGAGAGAATCCTGGTGGGCTCCAGGAAGATTCTGGTGTTTAAAACCATCTTTTCCCTGAATATAAACTTTCGCAGGACTAAATCTTGAACCTCCAAAAATCACATCCTGAAGACCATCTTTATTAAGATCAGCAACTTCTACTGCCGGGCCCAGATCAGACATTTTATGCGGAATTAGTTTTTGAACATCAAAATCATTAAAAAGGTTCTCTTCGTGAGTAAAATTCAAATCAAAATCATTTTCAGCCCTAGAAAACCAGGGCTTCGTTTTATTATAGAATAATTCTTTGATATCGCTATTTCTATCTGTTGCTTTCGGTTCTAAGACAATGGAAGTATTTGGTTTTATAGATTTTAAAGTCTGAATCCGCTGATCTGGCCATACAACACTTAGAGAATCAATATCAGTGTTTTTAGAGAGTCCAAAATGAATAATCGGCTCAGAGGAAGACTGGAAAGATTTGGTGGTGTACAACTGTCTAAACTGCTTTCCTTCCTTAGTATATAAAATAACCTTAGTGCCTAACCCAAATTTATTGCCCGGTTTATATTTGAATTTAATTTTTAGAAAATTTCCTGAACTATGATTATTAATATAAACGCTGGCAGGATTATTTATATTATTGGTCACTAGATCCAGATCTCCGTCGTTATCTAAATCGCCATAAGCTACGCCTGTAGAGATGATTGAATCGTTTTCTATCCAAACATCAGACATATCTTTAAACATGCCTCCGCTTTCACCCTTGAACACATAATTGGTAACTGCGCCGGAAGGCATTTTACTTAATGCCTGATTATCAACAATAGTACTCTGATCAAGCTTTTTCCTGATTTGTTCATTTGAAGTGAACTTAATATAATCCAGATCATTCGGCCGTTTTGGAATTCCATTGCTTACAAATAAATCCTGCTGGCCATCTTGATTCAAATCGGCAAAAAGAGCTCCCCAGCTCCAATCTGTGGCAGCTACTCCACTCATAAGAGCCGTTTCAGAGAAAAATTTACCGGCATTGTTTATCTGAAGCATGTTGCGAGTGTATTGTGGATGGTATCCTAATCGTTCTGTTCTAAGCTTATGAAGGTTTACATTATCGTCACCCGCAGAAGATTTTAAGATCCCTTCATTTTCCGGTAACATATCCAGCGTAAGGAGGTCTACAAAACCGTCATTATTAATATCTGCGGCATCATTCCCCATAGAGAAACGGGAAACATGTCCGAAATTAGACTTTAAAGCTTCGGTAAAAGTTCCATCTCCATTATTTAAATAATAGTAATCATCTTCATGAAAATCATTTCCAACATAAATATCTGTAAAACCATCATTGTTGAAATCGGCGGTACTTAAGCCGAGCCCATAGCTGTTAGCTCCTCCGTAAATGCCGGCTTCTGCGCTCACATCTTTAAATTTGCCATTTTCATTCAGGAATAATTTATCTCCACTTTCAAAAACTCTTTTATTCCTGATTTCTGCAGGACCATAAGATTCATTGGTGTGCACGGCATGATTCAAAATATAAACATCCAAATCTCCATCATTTTCAACATCAAAGAAAGCAGCCTGCGATGAATAGTTTTCCAGATCCAGACCCAATTCTTTCGATTTCTCTGTAAATGTCAGATCGCCATTATTAATAAATAGTTCATTGTGGCCAATAAAACCATTTACTCCAACTACGGCCGACACATAGATATCTAAAAGACCATCGGCATTTACATCTGCCATCGTCGTCCCTGTATTCCAGGTACTACTTCCTTCTACTCCGGCTTTAGTGGTGATATCTTCAAACTTCAGATTTCCTCTATTCAGATAAAGTTTATTTTTTACCTGATTTCCGGTGAAATAGATATCTGGAAGGCCATCATTATTAATATCTCCAATACTAACTCCGCCTCCATTGTAGAAGTACAAATAATCCAGAATATTCTGGTCTCTATTGGGGGTGAGTTGATTATTGAAATCTATTCCGGAGAGTTGTGCCTTTGGGTTTGAAAAGAATTTCTCTTCTTTTTTAGCGCATCCGCAAAGACAAACAACCAGCAATTGAATTATGAATAATTTATAGATTACTAACTTCAAAAATCTTTGGTTTTTCATCGTTGATAGCAGCTATAATATAGGTTTTACCATTTTTATCTTTAAACCTTTTAAGGTATTTCACTTCACTTTTAATATTAAATCCGCTAATTCCATAGTCCTGCCATTCAAAATTAAGCTTGCCATCACCCAGAAGCACATTACCGAAACTCGCATCCAGACGGGAAAATTGTGGTTTAAATTCAAAATTATTACCGCCCATTATCAGGTCCAGATTTCCGTCCTTATTTACATCTATGCAGGATATTCCGCAAACACAGGAGAACTGAACACGACCTGGTAATTTCTTAATACTAAACTGTCCATTCCCTTCATTCACGGCTATAATTGTTTCTGAAATCACGGCTTCTTTAACCAATGCTACCTCTAGCTTTTCTTTAGAAAATAATTCCTGGATAGATTTTTTAGCATATTCAGAAGCCTTCAGATTCTCCTTTTTTAAAGATACTAATTGAGAGGTAAGCTCTCTTTTCATATGAAGGGGATAATCTTTACCGTCTTTTTGTATGGTCACTATTTGCTCTATAGTTCCGTTCGTATCAAAATCGTTTACCCACATCTTCATAGGGTTTTCAAATGATGTTTGATACGCGATATTGGATCCCTTATTTCCAAGTATTAGATCCTGATCTCCATCATTGTCAAGATCTGCCGATTCCAGCGTATTCCACCAACCACTATATTTATTTAAATTGGTTTCGTAATTAGAAAGTCGTCTTCCTGTATTCTTAAATATCTTTGGCGCTCCCCAATCTGAAACCGTTATAAGATCCATAATCTCGTCACCATCAATATCCTGCCATATCGCATCGGTTATCATTCCGGCATACTTAACATCGTAGGCAATGCGTTCAGTTGAATTTACAAATTCTCCGTTTCCCTTATTTTCAAGAAAAAGATGTTGTGGATCCAGTCCATAATTTACAGCTACACTTCTAGACCCAATAAATACATCGATATCTCCATCTGAATCAAAATCACTTGGAGCAATTACCGCTATATTTTGATTTATAGAAGGAATTGTTTTGACTGAAAGAGAAAATTTTCCTTTTCCATCATTCATATAAAGTCTTGGCTTGTAATTTGTCTCTTCTCCAATCTCATTTCCTCCAGCTCCCACCATTAGATCCTGATCTCCGTCACCGTCGGCATCAAAAAATGCTGCAGAAGTATCTTCAAAATTCAGATCGTTTTCAAAAGCAGGTTGATCGCTCATTACTAAGTTCCCATTTCCATTATTGAAATAAATAATACCAGATTGTTGCCTTGCTCCACCTACAAAAACGTCTTCACTCCCATCCCCATTAACATCACCCACTGCCAGAGCGGGACCTTCCTGAGAAAGCTTTTTATAGATCATCCCCTCATAGTCAAAATCTGTATAATTGTTTTCTCTATGAGATTCAAATTTGTTATTTGGAAGCTCGGTTAACAACTGTTTTTGCTGCACCTGTTTCTTCGGAATAAAAGTTTCCGTGGCTTTCTTTTGATCAAGCATCAGGGTTTGATTAGCATCAATATCGGTAATCAATTGCGTTTTACTATCTGGCCAAATAACACGGAGAGAATCTATTTTTTCTACTGCTCCCAGACCTATATTCATGGTATAATCCATAGAAGATTGAAAACCTCTTGAAGGATTTTGCTCTTGCATAACTATAGATTTTCCATAATAGAGCTTTAATTTACTTCCAATTGCAAAGCTATTTTCCTTATTACCCTTAAGCTGAATTCTTAGATAATTTCTATTTTCAAGTCTTTCGGAATTATTACGATAAACAAAAGACTCCATATTCACATTGTTCACCACCAGATCCAGATCTCCATCATTATCCAGATCTCCATAAGCACACCCATTAGATAAACTTGGAATCCCAAGTCCCCATTCCTGCGCAGCATTTTTAAATTTTAAATCTCCTGTATTTTTAAATGCATAATTAGGCAATTTAGTGACCGGCATTTTATCAATAATTGAATCTATAGCCTCTTTCTTTCCCGTTAAGGCCATCTTCTGAATAATCTCATTGGCAAAGAACTCTACGAAGTCCAGATCGGTTAGATCATGGTTGATTCCATTGGTAACGTAGATATCACGATTCCCATCATTATCCATATCAAAAATAAGTCCTGCCCAGCTCCAATCTGTACTCTCCACCCCACTAAAATGAGCAATTTCAGAAAACGAATTATTCCCGTTATTTAATTGAAGTGTATTGTGAATATATTGCTGAAAAAAGTCTTTACTCTGCTTTAATTTGAAAACATTATAACCTTCAAATTCCATAACAGATTTGGTACGCACCTCAGAATCAGGAAGCATGTCTGTTATAAATATATCTGCGTAACCATCATTATTGATATCGGCCATATCTACTCCCATCGCTGATAAGCATAAATGTGAGGTCCAGTTTTCTATTTCTTCGGTAAATGTTCCATCCTGATTGTTGATATATAGATAATCCCGTTCGTAAAAGTCATTAGATACATATATATCTGGATACAGATCATTGTTAAAATCACTAACCATTACGCCAAGACCAAATCCTATGAGGCTTCCATAAATATTAGCTTCCTCACTTACGTCTACAAATTTTCCATTATCATTTCGAAGCAACATGTCTCCCACTCCACGAAAAATCTTCGGAACACCTTCCCAATCCTGAGCTCTTACTTCACGTTGTTCAGCATACCCAAGACTGCTCACAGGAATATTGCTGTTATTTAAAATATAGGCATCCAAATCGCCATCTTTATCATAATCAAAAAAGGAAGCATGGGTGCTAAATCCTGTTTCTGCAAGATTATATTCTGCAGCTTTTTCAGTAAAAGTAAGGTCTCCGTTATTGATATAAAGATCGTTGTTGTGATTATCGCCCTCCATATTCCCGGCGTTGCTTACATAAATATCCAGTAAACCGTCTTGATTAATGTCTACCATATTCACTCCGGTAGACCAGGGCTTATTTCCTCCTATGCCTGCAGATTTTGATATGTCTTCAAATTTAAAATTTCCTTTATTGAGGTATAGTTTATTGGGCTTCATATTGGCGGTAAGATAGATATCGGGTAAACCGTCATTATTAATATCTCCTATGGCAACTCCACCTCCATTGTAGAAATTTCGGTATTTAAAAATATTGAAATCTGGACTGTTTCTAACCTCATTAAAGAAATTCACATTGGTTTCTTTAGAAGGCATCAATGTAAAAAGCGTATTCTTATTTTGTGCACTTAGAGCCTTTTTCCCGTTACTCTGTTCTTTCTCGTCAGAACCACAAGAAAGGAGTAAGCTAATTGAAAAAGCAAAAGAAATGATCTTAAAAATCTTTGGTTTCATGTCTTTGATCTGGAGTTTCAAATTAATGATTCTTAGGAAGATTAAACCTAAAAGAAATGCGGATTTGACAAACGCTGTCTAATTGTTTTAAATCCGTGAGAATTGATGCCTGAAATTAAAAAATCGAAGAAGGAATGATTTAATAGTAATAAAAAAGGCTGTCTAAAAAGTCCTTATTTCGTCAAACAAAACTTGTTTCGGCTTCTAATCAATTTTGAATTTCAATTATTCTAAGATGCTTAAATAAATTCAGGATGGCGCTTTCTCGACTTTTTAGACAGTCCGTTTTTTGTAAATTTATTAGAAATTAATAGCCTGGATTCTGCGTCAAATTTGGGTTTGAAAGCAATGCTGTTGCTGGAATTGGAAATAACATTTTTGTATCATCTCCGGTTACTTCCTTCAAAGACCATGGTTCAGTATATTGTCCGAATCTCACCAAATCATTTCTCCTCCAAAATTCTATATAAAGTTCTCTTCCTCTTTCATCTAATAAATCCTGTTCAGTTACCCCAGATAGATCTGGTGTATCGGTTCTAAGTCGCCTTAATACATTCACCATTTCGGTGGCATCATTGCCCATTCTCATCATAGCTTCCGCTCTCATTAAATGAGCATCTGCATATCTAAAAAGCACCTGATGACGTCTAAAAGAATTAATTAAAGGAGATTCAGTATCTCCTGTATCTGTAGGATCAAATGGATGATATTTAATCAATCTAGCACCTTCTACCTCCGTGTTACCAACCAAAGATGGAATTTCCTTCGGAAAAACCAATGGCTGTCCCTGTCTCGTTTCTAATGCAGTACCATCTGAATCATATTGCTGATTGATAAGAAATCCATAACCAATACCTAGGTTTTCATCATTGGCGTTTGAAGGGTCTGGAACCCATCCTCTTCTTTCTTCCTGCCCGTCTCCAACATAATTACTATTTGGGTCTCCCTCAAACATATCATAGAATTCGGCTAAAGTGGAAAATCCGTTCCAACCACCGCCGGTATTGTCTGGTGAGTTTTGATTGTAATGCAAAGTATTCCAGATTCTAGGACCTACTTCAGCGCTTAGATGCCAGATAGTTTCAGAATCATCTGTGGGTTCAAAAATATCAAAGTATCCCTCCTGAATGGCAAAACCTTTAGCTTCTATTGAATTAACCATATCTACAACCCTTTGTAAATCTGCATTGTCTGGAGACTCATTTCCTTTATAAATGTGTGCATTTAAGTAGATCTTCGCCAGTAAGAAACTGGCAGAAGCCTTGGTAGCTGTTCCTGTATTTGCCACTCCGGGGCTTCCATCTGGAAGATCTGGCATTGCTTCAATAAGATCGGTCTCAATAAAATTAAATGCTTCACTTCTGGTGAATACCATAGGGTCAATCTCAGGTCCTTCATCTACTCCTCTAAATGGCACTGAGCCAAATAGATCCATTACGAAAAACATATTAAAAGCTCTTAGAAATTTTGCTTCGGCTTCAGTCTGGGCACTTCCATTACTTTCGATGATTTCTGTTGCCCTGAAAATATTCTGATTTAGGCCATTCCACGAATTCTTAATAAATAAGTGGGAGGCAGACCATGTATGGGTATGAAGTTGCCTCCAAACCCCGTTATCTCCCCAGTCTGTTCCTCTTGTAGGTACCACATAGCTATCTGTAGTTACTTCTGAAAGGGCAAACATATTTTCCTGAGTCTGAAAATCTCCACCAACTTTGTTATATAGATCACCTAAAGAGGATTCAGGATCACTCAGTCCAGGAAAACCTGAACCATCTGCCGACTCTTTAAGAATGGAATCTGTTTCTTCTATTTCAAGATCTGTACAAGAAAAAAGAAGGGGTATTATGCACATTGAAAGTGCAATACATTTTATATATTTTATAAATCTCATAACCATTTTTTTAAAAAGTTATATTTAATCCTAAAGAGTAAGTTCTGGGTCTTGGAAAAGAACTATAATCTATACCTGCAATTGGAAGCCCATTTAACAAGTCACTTGCACCCGGAACAACACTAACTTCAGGATCAAGACCACTGTAATCTGTAATTACAAATAAATTCTGACCAATAGCTGTAAATCTCAATGACTTTAAAAAACTGCTATCTCCAAGAGGCACTGTATAACCAATAGAGGCTGTTTGTAACCTTACAAAATCACCTTTTTCTAAAAATCTTGTAGATACCGATGCTTCTGCAAATCTGCTTTCAACTCCGGCAAGTGACACCACATCCTGTATTACGTTATTTCCACTACCAATTGCTCCGGCAGTGAAGTAGGCATTTGCCGTATTATTGTAAATGTAATTTCCAAATTGACCATTGAAATATAGGGATGCGTCCCAGTTATTATATCTCAAACTCGTAGATAAACCTGCCGTAATATCTGGCAACGCGCTTTTACCAACAAATTTCTGATTATCTGTGCCTCCTTCATGTACTGGATTTCCATTTTCGTCAAATCCAACAAATTCTCTTAAGTAAAAGGAATATAAAGGCTGCCCTTCTTCAAGTCTTTGGGCAAATGCATTTGTTAAACCTGCACCTCTAATGGTTCCTGCAGCAATACTTCCCTCAAAATCCTGAATTTCATTTTTGTTGTAGGCAATATTAAAACCAGCATCCCAATTAAGATCGTCACTTTCAAGAATGGCGTAATTTATATCAAATTCAACACCCTGGTTTAAAACAATGGCATCTAAATTTTCGAAAAAGAATGGTTGAGGAGAAGGCTGTGCCGCTTCTATATTAAGAAGTAAATCTGTAGTTTCTTTTCTGTAGAAATCGATACTTCCATTAAGTCTATCATTAAAGAAACCATAATCTAAACCAACTGTATATTGAGAAGTTTCCTCCCATTTTAAGCCTGGATTCGCAAAATCTACGGTAGTAATACCGGGAATGTTAATAGATCCTCCATCATTCACTCCTGATCCTGAATAACGCTCTCTTCGCACAAACCTACCATATCCCAAACCATCTTGGTTTCCAGTGATTCCGTAACTTAGTCTAAGTTTCAAAGTAGAAAATAGATCTCCTGAAAAATCTTCTTCATTAATTTTCCATGCAAATGCTGCGGAAGGGAAAAAACCATATTGATTATCTGAACCAAAGCGGGAAGAACCATCAGCTCTTAATGTAGCCGTGAAAAGGTACTTATCAGCAATGGTATAGTTTAATCTTGTAAAGAATGACTGAAGTTCATCTGTATTATCAAAGGTATCAGTAAAAAGTGCTCTTACCGGAATATCCGTTTCCCCCAAAAAGTCGGTTTCAACACTAGGGAATAATCGGTTTACAAATAAACCGTTGTCATTATCTGCAACATCAAATGAATAACCATATTGCTGGTAAGATCCTGAAATCATAGATTCTAATGTTCTTACAGAACTTGCCAAATCACTTGCCATTTGATCCAGACCGGTATTTCCATAACCCCAACCCTCTACATTTCTACCTCGAGTATTAAAATCCTGATAAGAGAATCCGGCAAGTGCTTCTAATCGTGAATTATCAAATTCCTTTTCATAATTCAGCGTTAGTTCAAATAGTCGGTTCTCATTGGTAACGTCATTTAAAGCTCCTCTACCATTTCCGCCGGCACCACGTGCAACGTTAAATGAATTGGCAGATAGAGATGCTTCTCTGGTAGATTCAGCAAGATCATATCCAAAAGTTACTTTTGCATTCAAGTTTGCAACAATATCATAATCTGCCGAGAAATTTATAAGAAACCTATCGGTCTCCGTTAAACTCTGCCAGTTCTGTAACAAATTGAGCGGATTAATTCTATCTCCAGGATTAAAATCTGGATCTGAAGGCCAGGTTGGATTTGCCGAATAGGCCGCACCTAAAACGTCACCTGTTGAGCCAGCACTACCACTCAAGGGCGGTGCTTCATCATTAACTCTGGAAAGCGTACTTTGTAATGTTAATCTCAATTTATCTTCGAATAGTCTTTGATTTACATTGATTCTTCCTGTAATTCTTTCCTGAGAAGATTTTTCAACAATACCTTCTTGATTCCCATAGTTAAATGTTGCCCTTAAATTACCAGAACCATAATTTCTTGCATATGCCAGGTTACTATTATAAGAGACTGTATTTCTAGTAACTAAATCCTGCCAGTTTGTATTGCTCCCTTCATCTAATGCTATTCCACCGAATGCATCCACGGCCTCCAGAAACTGATCTCTGTTTAAAAGGTCATATTCCTCGGCAGGTGAAGAAAAACTAACTTCTGTTGAAAATTCAAAAACTCCTTCACTACCTCCGCTTCTACCACTTTTTGTAGTAATAATTACTACTCCATTAGCTCCTCTGGAACCATAAATGGCAGTAGCTGAAGCATCCTTTAAAATACTTATACTTTCAATATCGTTTGGGTTAAGGAAACTTAATGGGTTTCTAGCGGCACTGGAACCAACTCCAATATTTGTACCTTCAGAAGCTGTTCCCCCAGAAGGTAATGGTACACCATCTACCACGAATAATGGATTGTTATTTGATCTTACTGAAGAAGTTCCTCGAATTCTAATGGCAACACCAGACCCTGGCTCCCCACTTCCCTGCGAAATTTGTACTCCTGCACTTTTTCCTTGAATTAATTGTTCTGGAGAAGAAATAACTCCTCTGTTAAAGTCTTCTGAGGTTACCGAAGAAACTGAACCGGTTGCATCTTTCACCGTTGTTTGACCATAACCAATTAAAACCACCTCTTCCAACTCTGAAGCATCAGCGGCCAGATTTACATCTATTGTAGATCTCCCATTTAAACCAATCTCCTGAGATTCATAGCCTATAAAGCTAAAAACCAGAATAGCATCTTCGGGTACATTATTTAAAGTATAATTTCCATCAAAATCTGTAGTAGTTCCTGTAGACGTGCCTTTTATAGCTACCGTAGCCCCAGGCAAGGGGCCGGTTTCATCATTTACAGTCCCGGTAACTGTTTGTTGTGCATTCACCATCCCATAGAAAAGGAAAATTGATACAAACAAAAGGCACCTTAAGGTAATTTGTCTCATAAGTTTTAGTTTTAGTTGAATCTATTTTAACAAAAGATTAAAACACACTATAAATCTAAATAAATAATTGTTAATAAATTAAATAAATCTAAAAATCAAAACGAAAACGTTGTAGTAAATAATACTGACTTATTTCACTATTCAATTATTTATTTTATCACATTCCAGGTTTTTAATTCAATATAACCTATGTTTTTACCAAATTCGCACTACTAATTAGTCCAAATCTTAAATTTAAAGTAATTAATTTTTTAAAGTAATTCAAAAATAATGTTGAAAATATTAACAATTTTAGCTTTTAACTACTTAAAAATCTTAGAGTTTTGAGGTTTCAAACCTATAAAGACATCGCTTTTCCCTCTCCAAGTTCAGAAACAGGTCCACATGGAATATATTCACCAGGTATTGGGTCATACCACAAGACATTCTCCCCTACCTCTTCACTATTCTTCCATGCCCATATGGCCATTTGTCTAACATTGGTTAAATAAGCATATGCTCCCGCATCTGCGTCCAACTCTAATTCAGGTTTTTGATCTTGAGCATCCTGTGTTTCTGTATTTCGTTTCAAATATTTCTCCTTTTCTGCTGGAGTAGCCTTAAGGTACTTTTTTATAATATTCTCGAAATCTTCAGCTTCACCTTCATCCTGACTTTTATCATATTCTTTTTTAAAGGCTCTTGAAAATGCACCGGCTGACTTATTGAAGCTATCAGCTCTTTCAGGTTCTGCTACCTGATCCATATAAGAATCAATAAATTGTGCAATATTAAGATCTGAGGCGCCAGGTGTATCGGTAGCGGGTAAAATAATATCGAGGATTTTCTTGAGTGCGAATCCGTGAGATGCAGATAAAAATGTTGGTTGCCAGTCATACTCAGGTTCATTCTTACAACTTTGCAATAAGCTTAATGTAGAAGGACCCACAATAAAAATTCCAGCTCCTAATCCTATATTTTTTAAGGCTTGTCTCCTTTTCATGATTCTATAATTTAAGCATTTGACTTTTTGAAATTCTTTGAGGCATGATCAGCAGCTCTTGCCGTCATTGCCATATATGTTAATGAAGGATTCTGACATCCTGCAGAAGTCATAAAAGCTCCATCGGTCACATATACATTAGGCACGCCATGAACCTGATTATTTCCATTTAAAACAGAAGTTTTTGGATCTCTACCCATTCTTGCCATTCCCATTTCATGAATTCCCAGTCCAGGAGCTCCAATATCATCATAACCATTTACCTCCTTAAACCCTCCTTTTTCAAGCATTTCTACTGCCTGGGAAACCATATCCTCGCGCATTTTAAGTTCGTTCTCTTTAAACTCCGCATCAAACGTAATGGTAGGAAGATCCCACTCATCTAATTTGTTGTAATCTAAGGTCATTTTATTTTCATGATAAGGCAAAGTTTCTCCAAATCCCATGAGTCCCATGGTCCATCCACCTGGTGCTGTAATCGCTTTTTTCAAATCTTCTCCATAAGCTGCTTCAGCAATACTGTCAGACCAATTGCCTCTGCTGGCTCCACCCTGATATCCATAACCTCTAATAAATCCAAGATCTTTATCATTTCCCTTTAAGTTTCTAAACCTTGGCAAATAGATTCCGTTGGGTTTTCTTCCTTTATAATAAGAATCCTCAAAACCATCATATTTTCCGGAAGCACCTGCTTTAAAGTGATGATCCATCACATTATGTCCAAGTTCTCCCGAATCATTCCCCATTCCATTAGGAAATCTGTCAGATTTTGATTGCATTAAAATACTGGTGGAAGCAACGGCTGAGGCACATAGAAAAATTACATTGGCTTTAAATTCCATAGTCTCCTTTGTATTGGTATCAATTACCTTAACTCCGGTTGCCTTTTTAGTTTCGGGATCATAAATTACCTGGCTAACAACAGAATTGGGTCTTAGGGTCATGTTCCCAGTTCTATCAGCTGCAGGCAATGTAGAAGAATTACTGCTAAAATACCCCCCATAAGGACAACCTCTTATACAACGATTCCTATATTGACATTTTGATCGTTCTTCAAACTTTTTATCACCGGTGATATGAGCAACCCGGCCTGAAGTCATTACACGACCGTCAAATTTTTCTGCGATACTTTTTCTTAGATGATCTTCAACACAATTGAGATCCATAGGAGGTAAAAATTGACCATCAGGCAATTGACTTAAACCTAATTTTTCTCCGCAAACTCCTATGTAAGATTCTACATAATCGTACCATGGAGCGACATCCTTATATCTTACTGGCCAATCCACACCAATTCCATCATTTTTATTGGCGGCAAAATCCATATCACTAAGCCTGTAACTATGCCTGCCCCACATAATAGATCTTCCTCCAACGTGATAGCCACGCATCCAGTCAAATCTTTTAGTTTCATTATAGGGGTGTTTAATATCATCAACAAACCAATGCTTACTCGGTTCACTAATAGTATATCCCGTTCTTGCCTGTTTGGCCTGTCGCTTTTCTTCTTCTCTTGGAACTTCACCTTTAAACTTATAATCCCATGGATCATCATTCATGGTAGGATAATCCTTCACATGCTCCACCATTCTACCTCTTTCTAAAACGAGCGTTTTAAAACCTTTTTCACAAAGTTCCTTTGCAGCCCAACCACCACTAATACCTGTTCCTACAACTATGGCGTCATAATTGTCATTTTCATAATAGTTATTCACAATCCATTGATTTATCGTTGAAAAAATAATTCGAAGTCTACCAAATATATAAATTTATGGCTATAATTTTACATCTTTGAAAAAAAGCTTACATTTAAATTTCAATTTCGCAAAATCACACAACCTATATATTACAACCCATATACCATGAATTATAAACTCTTAAGGGCGCTCTGTCTTTTAATCCTTATTTCAGTCACCTCTACTATAATTTCCTGTAAAGGAAAATCTGCTAATCAAGCAACAACAACCGATAATGAGACTGCAGAAAAGGTGTCAGATTCGGTTTTCTTTAAACTTTCTTTAGCTGAATGGTCACTCAACCGGGCTATCTTTTCAGGGGAGCTGGATCCTATGGATTTTGCTGAAAAAGCTAGTAAAATGGGTTTTACCGGAGTAGAGTATGTTACCAGTTTCTATGCGGAAAGGATTAAAAATGCTGAAAATCCTGAAGAAGAAATGCAGGTTATATTAGATAGTTTAAAGGCAAAAAGTGAAAAATTTAATGTCAAAAACCTGCTTTTAATGGTCGATGGTGAAGGTGATCTCGCCGCGAGCGATTCAGTCGCAAGAAATAAAGCAGTAGAAGGCCATAAAAAATGGATAGATGCCGCTCAGTTTTTGGGATGTCATTCCATAAGAGTCAATCTTTTTGGCAGTGATAAAGAAGAGGATTGGAAAAAAAATTCGGTTGATGCACTTTCCAGGCTATCAAAATATGCTGCTAATAAAGACATCAACGTACTTGTTGAAAATCACGGTTACCTATCTTCAGATGCAGATCTATTGGTAAATGTAATAAAGGAAGTGAATATGGAAAACTGCGGAACTTTACCTGATTTTGGTAATTTTTGCCTCAAACGCGAAGGAGGTGAAAGATGGGAAGCCAAATGCATAGAAGAATTTCCAAGGTATGAAGGTGTAGATAAGTTAATGGATTACGCAAAAGCCGTAAGTGCCAAATCCTACACTTTTGATGAGGAAGGGAATGAAGAACTCATAGATTATAAAAAAATGCTTCAAATAGTTAAAGATGCCGGTTACACAGGATATATAGGTATTGAATTTGAAGGCACCGATATTTCTGCCGAGAAAGGCATCAACGCTACAAGGGACCTTTTACTAAAGGCTGGAAATCAACTTTAAGCAATACACCAATCTAAATCTTATGAATAAACTAGTCCGGTTTCAACTTTCCCTAATGATGTTTTTAGAATTCTTCATTTGGGGAGGATGGTTTGTTACTTTGGGAACGTACCTGGGATACAATCTTGAAGCAACCGATGTTCAAATCTCTACTGCATTTTCCACTCAATCCTGGGGAGCTATAATCGCTCCTTTTATTATTGGATTAATTGCCGATCGTTTCTTTAATGCTGAAAGAATTCTGGGCTTCCTTCATTTAGTGGGCGCCGTTCTTTTGTATATGATGTATATAAGTACAGATTTTGTGGAATTCTATCCCTTGGTTCTGGGTTACATGATCGCTTATATGCCAACGCTGGCTTTGGTAAACTCCGTAAGTTTTAATCAGATGAAGGATCCTGCGAAGGAATTTTCATTTATCAGGGTATTCGGTACTATTGGATGGATCGTAGCCGGATTGGTTATAAGCTGGTTAAGCTGGGATGCTACGGAAGGCAGACAGGATGGAATGTTAAGATATACGTTTCTTATGGTGAGTATTGCTTCAGCATTTTTAGGACTTTTTAGCTTCACGCTTCCTAAAACCCCACCAACCGCAGATAGATCTAAAAAGGTAAGCGTTGTAGAAACTCTTGGACTCGATGCGCTGGGGCTGCTTAAAGATCGTAATTTCCTCATGTTCTTTTTAGCTTCCGTATTAATATGTATTCCATTAGCCTTTTATTACCAGAATACAAATCCATTCCTTTCAGAAATTGGTGTGGACAACCCTACCGGACTCATGACTATTGGTCAGGCTTCAGAAGTGCTTTTTATGTTGCTCCTACCCTTCTTCTTTAAGCGATTCGGTTTCAAATTAACTATTATAGCAGGAATGCTGGCCTGGACGGTACGTTACCTTCTGTTTGCCTATGGAGACTCAGGTGAACTCATCTTCATGCTACTAACGGGAATCGCCCTTCATGGGATTTGTTATGATTTCTTCTTTGTTTCCGGTCAAATCTACACCGATTTTAAAGCCGGTTCAAAATATAAGAGTTCTGCACAGGGATTAATTACACTGGCTACATATGGAGTGGGAATGCTGATAGGTTTCTATGTAGCAGGACTTATAACGAATGCTTACCTTACAGGAGAGAAAGTACATGACTGGGAAACGATCTGGATCTATCCGGCCGGATTTGCTTTTTTAGTAATGCTGCTTTTTGCGTTGTTCTTTAAAAATGAAAAGATCGATAAAAAAGATATTGAAATATAAAATATAATAGAATTATGAGTAAAATCAAACTGGGAATTCTTGGTGGTGGTGAAGATTCTTTAATTGGAATTCTGCATAGAGTTGCCGCGAACATGTTTGATCAATTTGAGATCGTAGGTGGAGTTTTTGATGTTCAGCATGAGAAAAGCCTGGAGTTTGGGGAAAAACTTCAGTTGGATGCTGCTAGAATATACAGAAATCTTGATGAGCTGGTAGCGAATGAAGCAAAATTACCTGAAGAGAAAAGAATACAGGCAGTTTCGGTATTAACGCCCAACTTTCTACATTTCCCAATGGCTAAGCAGTTGCTGGAAAACGGTTTTAACGTGATCTGTGAAAAACCTTTAACTACCACGTATGAAGAGGCTAAAAAACTAAATACAATTCAGAGAGAAAAAAATACTGTTTTTGCAGTTACTTATACGTACACCGGCTACCCCATGATCAGGCAAATGAAAACCATGATAGCCAATGGGGAAATTGGAAAAATTCAGAAGGTAGATGTACAGTATTATCAGGGCTGGATAAATCCGCTTATTCATGATAAAGAAAAAAGATCGACAACCTGGAGGCTGGATCCTGAAAAATCTGGAATAAGTTGCTGTATTGGTGATATTGGGACACATGCCTACAACATGGCTGAATATGTTACTGGAACGAAAGTAGAAAAAGTTCTGGCAGATCTCAATTACCTTTATGAAGATAATCCAATGGACATTGATGGAACGGTACTTTTAAGATTTTCAGAAAATATAAAAGGAGTTTTGAGGGCCAGCCAGATAGCTACTGGTGAAGAGAACAACTTTACGGTACAAATATATGGAGATAACGGAGGTTTAAAATGGGAACAGGAAAACCCTAATTATCTTTATTTATTGAAAGAAGGTATGGCCTTACAGGTTTTAAAACCAGGGCACGAATATAATAGCGAATTTTCACTGGAAGGAACTAAACTCCCCCCAGGCCATCCTGAAGGTATTTTTGATTCTATGGGAAATATTTACTATGGAGTGGCTATGGCTATTAAGGATAAATCTAAACATCAAGGAGCTTATCCAAAATTAGATGATG
>Ga0207878_100343_pt1 | contig 19952 bp, 19 predicted proteins | sample LinPmetageLP41_FD_184053 | JGI IMG/M metagenome (GOLD analysis project Ga0207878, IMG submission 184053) | Marine viral communities from the Pacific Ocean - LP-41 (SPAdes) | ecosystem: Environmental > Aquatic > Marine > Oceanic | place: Pacific Ocean | collected 2010-08-27 | reverse complement strand
GAGGCGAAGTACGTGACCGGCACGATCAAACGCCGATCATTCCAGACTCTCAGGCGGATGAACGTATAGAAGATGCCTTCCACGTAACACCATTGGCCTTCGAAATTCACCAGATCGCCGACGCGTATGGGTTTCGCCAGCGATAGCTGAAACGAGGAGAGGATATTGCCCAACACGGCCTGACCCGCGATCCCTATCAGCACCGTCAGCAGACTCGCCGAGGCCAGGATCGACAAACCCAGCGACTCGAAGAGTTGGATCTGACTCAGCACGTAGACCGAAACGAGGGTGACTGTGATCAGAATAATGACCCGGCGCACCGCGTAGAGCGTCGTCAGTAGCTTGCGCTCATCCTGGGGTTTGGAATCATCGATCTGCCCGACGAGACGCCGCGTCATTCTCAGCATGAGGGTATCCACCAGGCGGAGCGCGATCGTACCCGCCCCCCATGCCAGGATGGCGATCAACAGCACACGCAGGGTCGTGGTTGCCACCGCCGAGAAAGAGACCACATAGTCGAGCAGTGTCCGCGTCACCAACGCCATGACGATGAATGCCACCGGACCTCTGATCTGGCCGACGAAGATGCTGGGCGAGCCGGAAGGCAACCAGCGCACCGCCAACCCGGCCAGCTTGTAGACACCCCAGCCCACCAAGCTGATCAACAACAGAACGAGCGGAATAGCGATCCACTCCCAAATCTTGAGCACCCCGAACGATGCCTTGAAGCGGTCCGGAATATAGTTCTCGAACACAGAAGGGCCGTACTCTTCGTAAAGCACCGGGATCGACGACACGCTGTCCGGCATGACCAGCCAGACCGGTTCCTCATCGCCCACCCGATATCGGCCCAGGCGAATATCGTAGGCTTGGCCGTCGGCCGACAGTGACGCCAACTCGATATTCCGACGTGGCTCACCTGCCTGGGGGTTTTTCCCCGATGCATCCTCGATAGCGGCGTCCTGGCGCCCCGAGAGGCTGGAGACATTGAGCCATTCCCCCCGCCGCAGGACCTCTGAGAGCTGTTGAGCCAGTTGCCCGCCCTTCTTCCGCTGCTCCGCCGGCGTCAGGTCGGAAAGATTGAGAATGTGCGCCGCCGTCGAAAACTCACCATCCTTGGTGAGTTGCATGAAGTTCCGGATCGCCCCGCGTGGCGTTCTTCGATCGACCGTCTCGGGGGTACCGCCCAACCCCGCGTTCAGCGACTGGACAGAAAACCAGCGTGCTTCCTCGCTCGTTTTCCCATCCGCTTGTGCCATGCACAGACCGGAAAACATGAGCATGACTGCAGCTGCCAGCCACAACCGCCATAAACCGTTTGTCTTCATTCGTGCGTTACCAATTCAGATGGACCGTCCCTGTATGCCACCTGCCGGATCGATCCCGAGTCGACCGAGCCTGCGTCTACACCAGGCTACCGGGGAGGCGACTGGTCGAAGTACAGTCTACAAGCCGAAAACGCGCCAACATTCAATCGGTGCTGAAGGTCATCCATAATGAATGATCTTTCCGCTTGGGACTTCAAAAAGGCGCGATTTGCTTGTATTAGCCGCCAACTACACTCCATTTGAATGCGCTAATACTCTCGCTGTGAAAATTCCACTTTCTTGAGCGAGGCGTCTGTGACCGACCGCAAACAGCGACGGTGACGGCACCTATGAGAAACAGACGGTCTTCGCCGACAACCTCGACGCGCCTTACGGACTCGCCCTGGTTGACGACAACCTCTATGTTGCCAATCAGGATTCACTGGTGCGCTTCGATTATCAGGAAGGCCAGACCGAGGCCAGTGGCGAACCCGAAGTCGTTACCCCGCTTCCCGCCGAGATCAACCATCACTGGACCAAGTCGCTGACCGCGAGTCCGGATGGTGACTACCTCTACGTGGGTATCGGCTCCAACAGCAATATCACCGAGCGCGGGATGGAAGCCGAAGTCGACCGCGCCCAGATCTGGGAGATCGACGCCGAAACCGGGGCGCACCGCGCCTACGCCACCGGTTTGCGCAACCCCACGGCATTGGCGATGCAGCCGGATACGGATCGACTCTGGGCCGTCGCCAACGAGCGCGACGAGCTCGGCCCCGAACTGGTTCCCGACTATCTCACTTCCGTCCAGGAAGGCGCTTTCTACGGCTGGCCCTATAGTTATTGGGGGCAGCACGTCGACCCGCGCGTGAAGCCGGAAAATCCGGACAAAGTGGAATCGGCCATCGCGCCCGATTACAGCCTGAGTTCGCACGTTGCCCCGCTCGGGCTCGCCTTCTCGACCAATGCCGTGGGCGGTGAATTCACCGACGGCGTGTTCGTCGGCGAGCACGGCAGCTGGAACCGGTCAGACGACCCCAGGGGCTACAAGGTGGTGTTCATCCCGTTCAAGAACGGCAAGCCTGCGGGTGACCCGGTAGACTTCGTCTCCGGCTTTCTCACCGGTGACGACAAGACACGTGGTCGCCCGGCCGGTGTGAGCGCCGCCCCGGATGGCTCGGTGATCATCGCCGACGACGTGACCAATGCCGTATGGCGGGTGACGCGAGATGATGCCGGCTCGCAGCCGGAAGCGGCCACGGGCTCATCCGCCACGTCCGGGAATGGGGCAACTGGACCCGAGAATGGCGCAGTTGGGTCCAAAGATGCAGTTGGGTCCGAAGATGCAGTTGGGTCCGAAGATGCAGTTGGGTCCGAAGATAGCGCGGCCGAGTCTGAGAACGTTGCAGCCGGGTCTGAAGGTGATTCCACGACGACTGACGATGAATCCGAGATGCCGAAGGACGGCTACGCTGGATCCAAGGAGTAATTCCCTTCCCCCCCTGAATAGATCGCAAAATCGTGATCGCTTGATGAAACGATGGCGTAATGATGGCTTGATGCAATACCCCGAGGGTCTCTCCCTCGGGGGTGTTTTTATTATCCTTGCCGTCCTCACCCCGTAGGGCCGAACATCTCGAAGTCGATCCGATCAGGGTGAATTCCGCCCATCGCGAGGCCAGCGCTGATTTCGGCAAGAAACCGGGCCGGGCCGCAGAGCAGATAGCACGCCTGCGAACCGAGCTCGAGTGCGAGAAGCGCGTCGGCCGTAATCCGCCCCTTGGTGTCGTAGTCGATGCCTATCGTATCGTTCGGGCGCGGTGCGCTGTAGAAGGTACGGCGTTGGATCTCTCCAGTGGCTGCACTTCCCGCCTTTCTCCTTTCTGACTTGGCCACCAACGCCTCGACCTCGGCCTTGAAGGCGTGACTCACGCCGTCGCGCGTCCCATGTACGAACCAGACCGGTCGGCCCTTGTTTTTTACCGCAGCCTCGGCAACGAGCGCGTGCAGCATCGACAGCATCGGCGTGACACCGACGCCAGCGCTGACCAGAATCAGCGGGCATCGCCGCCGAGGTAGTACAAATTCACCCGAGGGTCGTCGGGCATCGATGCGGTCGCCGATACCAATCTGCTCATGGAGGAAACGCGACACCAAGCCTTTGCCCTCACGCTTGACGCTAATCCGGTAGGTCTGAGCGAATGGCGATCCCGATAGCGAATAGCTGCGACCGACGCGCCCGGGGCGATTCGAAGTAGACTGATTCGAAACATCCAGCTCGATTGCCAGATGTTGGCCAGCTTCGAAGGGCGGGAGCGCATCGCCTTTGGCATCCGCCAGATAGAAGGAAGTGATCTGGTCGCTTTCAATGACCTTGTCGACGACCTCCAGCCGCAGCGGTGCGTCATCCTCTCGATGCCATCTCAGTGACAGCGCCGCCGGGCGGTCCACGACCTGCTCCACCGTCACCTCGATCATGCGCCGGGCATTCGGATCGAGGTTCGCGTCCGGTGCCCAGTCGATTCTGGCCCGCCCGGTGATCTGCAGCATGCCGCCGGTCTCGAAGTCGACGAAGAGCAGACCCACGCGCGGATCGCGGATCAGATTGCCGATGGTGTTGAAGAAATTGTTGCCGGGATAGTCCGGAATTCGCAGTGTTCCGTCTTCGGCGATGCGAACGAAGCCTGCCTCACCACCGCGGTGCGAGGCGTCAAAACCCCTCGCCCGACTCTCTTCGCTCCTGGCGGAGTCAGCGCCAGAACCTAGTCCAAAGCTGGTGCCGATAAAGCCAGTACCTATAAAAAAAGTATCCGCCGCGGCGATCCGCGCGCGTTGCCTGGCATACAGACGATCCGACACGGTCGCGGCGGGCGCGGATAAGCGCTCGACGCGCCGCCATTCGCGTTCACGGATATATTGCGGGCAGTTGCCGAAACTCTGTCGAACATCGATGACGTAGACATCGCCCGCCGAGCGGAGCACACCGTTGGCACGGTTTCGCCGCCGCGTCGCCAGTTCGATCCCGAGCAGGCCCACGTCGGTTTCGGCGCCGAACGCGGCGGCCAGGGGATCCTCAGCATCAAGCGACGTCGCGATCGCCAACGTGTGCGAATCCGGCGACGCGATGAAACCCTCGTCGCCCTCCAGCAGCGTGACCCAGGGGCGACCCCGCTCGTCGCCGGCCGCGATGACAACGAACGGCAACTGGGAAAAGAATGCTCGGTGCTGCGCGGGCATCTGGTCACGGATGAAACTGCCGGCCGAGCTGGCAATATCTTCCACCCCGGCCCGTCGTTGCGCCTCGATCTCTCCGTCGTGAAAGGGCGTCGTTTCGAGTGTCATGATCAGGGCTCCGCTCGGATCTCGGGGGCTCGAATGGCTCGGTTCAGGCGAGCACCGGCGAGCGCGCCATGCCGATGAAACGTGGGAGCGCCTCGATACGCGCGAGCCACGCCCGAACATGCGGATACGGCGCCAGGCTGACGCCGCCTTCCGGAGCGTGGGCGATGTAGCTGTAGCCCGCGATGTCGGCAAGCGTCGGCCTATCGGCGGCAAGCCAATCGCGACCCTCGAGATGGGCGTCCATGATCGCGAAAAGCTTATGCGCCTTGGCCTTGGCGCCCTCGTGATCGAGCGGGGCGCCGAACACGGTGACGAGACGTGCGGCGCAAGGGCCAGCGGCGATCTCGCCCGCCGCAATCGAGAGCCAGCGCTGCACCTGAGCCTTTTCGAGCGGCTCGGTACCGATCCAGACCGCAGGATCACCGTAGCGCTCGACCAGGTAGGTGATGATGGCGTTGGAATCCGAAAGCGTGATGCCGTTGTCCTCGATCGCCGGCACCTGCCCCAGCGGGCTGATCTTCAGATAGTCGGGCTCTCGATGGGCACCGTTGGCCATATCGAGATCGACGTTTTCATAAGGGATCTCCAGCAGCGCGAGCATCAGCTCGACCCGATGGCAGTGGCCCGACTTGGGATTGCGATACAGTTTCACGGGCTGGTCGTTGAGGGCGTTGGTTTCAAGATCGGCGTTCGACATGACAGGCTCCTTCATCGCGATGATGATCGGGTTTATCGAAGCCGTTACTCTATAACCTCACGAACGACGCAAGAATAGGGTTATTCTGAAAGGAACTGTTTTATATTCTGAAATTATCATTCCTCTCGAGCCAAGCAGGACATCATGGATCGCCTTCAGGCCCTCAACGTATTCGTCGCCGTTGCCGAAGCCGAGAGCTTCGCCAGGGGCGCCCGCGCCACCGGGCTTAGCGCGCCCTCGGCGACCCGCGCCATCAATACGTTAGAGACCACCCTCGGCGCACGGCTTTTCACCCGTTCGACGCGACGTGTCAGATTGACCGATATCGGCCGGACGTACCTCGAGGAAGTGCGTGAAACCCTCGCTCACCTGCAAGCCGCCGACGACATGGTCTCGGGCGCGGCCAACACGCCCGTCGGGCAGCTGAGAATCACCTACCCCCAGGAATTCGGGCGGATCCATATCGCCCCATTGCTCACCGAATTTCTCGACGACCATCCCCAGGTTCGCGCCGACGTGCTGATGCTCGATCGCATCGTCAATCTGGTCGAGGAAGGCTTCGATATCGCCCTGCGCATCGGCCACCTGCCTTCCTCTGAGCTTTCGGCTATCCGCATCGGCCAGGTCCGACGCGTCATCTGTGGCTCGCCGGACTATTTCGCCAAGTGGGGATATCCACGGACCCCGGGCGAGCTCGGCTCGCACCGTATCGTCTCCAGCGGTTCCACCAGCGCATTGAACGAGTGGCGGTTCGGCCTGGATGGATCGCAGGTCGTCAGAGTGAATCCGCAACTCAGGATTACTGGCGTGGCCGCCTCCATCGATATCGCCAGACGCGGCTGGGGTCTGTGCCGCGTGCTGTCGTATCAGGTCGGGCCTGATCTAGAATCCGGTAGCCTGCAGGCCGTACTGGAAGAGTACGAGCCCGCCCCGCTGCCGGTTCATCTCGTGCATGTCGAAGGCCGGCGGGCTGCCGCGAAGGTTCGCGCCTTTATCGATTTCGCCGCGCCGCGGCTGCGCCAGATCGAGGGACTGCGTTGAGGTCGTCTGCCGACCGATGGCTCAGATGATCGGCATTGATATCGGCCGGCGAATGGGCCCCGATCAGCGTCATGGTTACGCGCATGTCCGACGCGATCAGCTCGAGTAGATGCGACACGCCCCGCTCCCCTTCGGCCGCGAGCGCATAGGCGTAGGCACGGCCGAGCAGCACCCCCTTCGCGCCCAGCGCCAGCATCCTGACCACATCCATACCGGAGCGAACGCCGGAATCCGCCAGCACCGTGAGTTCGTCACCGACTGCCTCGACAATACGCGGCAGCGCCTGAGCGGTGGGAATGGCGCCGTCGAGCTGTCGCCCGCCGTGGTTGGAGACGATGATTCCATCGGCTCCCATCCGTACCGCGTCCCGCGCATCCTCCTTGTCCAGCAACCCCTTGATGATCAAGTTGCCCTTCCAGCTATCCCGAATCCACTCAAGTTCGCTCCAGCTGATGGAAGGATCGAAGTTCTTGGCCAGAAAGCCCATGTAGTCGTCCATGTTCATCTGGCGGCCGGTGTAGGCTTCAATATTGCCGAACGACAACGGCTTGCCCTTGAGCGCGACATCGAACGCCCACCACGGATGTGTCAGCGCCTGCGCGGTCTGGCGCAGCTTGGCGTGGGGGCCGGACATGCCCGAGTGGCGATCACGATAGCGCGAACCCGGCAGCGGCATGTCGACCGTGAACACCAGCGTTTTCATGCCGGCGGCCCAGGCCCGCTCCAGCGCGTTCTGCATGAACCCGCGATCCTTCAGCACGTAGAGCTGGGACCACAGCTCGCCCTGGGCTGCCTGCGCCACCTCCTCGATCGAGCAGACCGATACCGTGGAGAGCGTGTAGGGGATGCCTGCCTTCTCTGCGGCTCGCGCCGCCTGCACTTCACCCCGACGTGCGTACATGCCGGTGGCGCCGACCGGTGCCAACGCCACCGGCATCTTCCAGTGACTGCCGAGCACCTCGGTTTCCAATGTCGGCGTACCGCCACCCTGCAGTACCCGCTGACGCAGCGGGATTGCCTGAAGCGCCTCGACGTTGCCGCGCATCGTACTTTCGGTCACCGCACCGCCATCGAGGTAGTCGAACAGAAAACGAGGGATACGACGCTTGGCAGCGAGACGGTAATCGGAAGGGCCTGAAATTATCATGGATTCGCCTTAACGCTCAGTTCGGGAGCGATGAAAGAGACGCTCGGTTCGGGAGCGGTGAAAGAGACGCTCGGTTTGGGAGCGATGAAAGAGATGCTCGGTTCGGGAGCGGTAAAAGAGACGCTCACCGTAGGCGGCGATGTGAGAGACATGCCAGTTGAACGTAGCGTATCAATTCCCATCGAGGAAAAGCGGATCGGGAGATTGGGACTTTAGTCTAGTGCGAAGATTCCACTGGGCATCATCCAGCGATAGCCACCTGATTTCTGCCCGACTGCTTGGCCTTATAGAGCTGCTGGTCGGCGCGCTCGATCAGCGCCGCGGCATCGGGGTCGGATGCATACACCAATCCCACGCCGATGCTGACTGTGACCTTGCCGACCCCATCAAACGTGGCGGCGGCGATGCCGGCGCAGATATTCTGAGCAACCACGTACGGGCCCTGCTCGCCCTCGCTGTAGGGCAACACCACCGCAAACTCTTCACCGCCGTAGCGTGCCACGAAGTCCGTTGCGCGGGTATTGAACTGTATCAGCTGGGCAAGTTGAATCAGGACGTCATCCCCCATGGCATGACCATAGGTGTCGTTGATGTGTTTGAAGTGGTCGACATCGATCAACAGCAAGGCGAAGCCGCGGTTTGTGCGTTTGAAAAGCAGGCTGCACTCTTCCAGCTTTCCGTCCAGAAACCCGCGGTTATAAACGCCGGTGAGCGCATCGTGGATAGCCAGTTGCAGCAGCTCGGCATTGGCCTGGGTGAGGGCTGCGGTGCGTTGTGCAACCGTGGTCTCCAGAGACGCATTGGTATCCTGCAGCTCCCGCTACTTGCCCAGCAGGGAGTCGGTCATGCTTTGCAATGACCGGCCCAGCTGCGAAATTTCCCGCACGGAATGGTGAAGCGGGAAAGACACGCCGGTTCGATGGGTCTGTACCTGCCTGGCAGCCAGTGCCAATTGCTCGATCGGCCGGCTCAGGTTCCGTGCCAGGTAATAGGCCACCACGGCGAAGAGCAGCGCAGCAAGCACACCCAACCCCAGCAGTTTGTAGAGCAGCAGGTGGGCAGAGCGCAATGCGCTCGCTAACGGCTGGCGGACCACGATCGACCAGGAAAGATCGGAATCGCGCGGCGACGGCACTGGCGCGACGCTGCTCACATACTCCTCATCCACTGACCAGGCCCGCCCCTCGGCGGCATCCCGGGACATGGTTTGCTGCTGCCCGGCAAGCGGTTTGGGATACAGGATCACGCCGTCCTGATTGACGATCAGGACTTGCATGTCAGGGGTCGAGTCGGTTCGCAAGGTCGCGGATTCGACGATCGAAGTCACCCAGCTCCACTGGGCATGCGCGCCCAGGACACCGATGACCCGGCCGTCGGGATCGATGATCGGCGTGGCGAAATCGATGAGGCACAAGGGCTCGCCGTTGGCATTGGACAGTAGCATTTTGGCCAGCAGCAAGGCTTCGTGTGGATCCCCCGTGTAGGGGCCGCGCAACCCGGCCTGAAACCAGGGGCGAGCCTTGACCGACTGGTTCAGCAATACACCATCTACCGCTTGGCGCACACGCCCCTCGGTGTCGGCAACGCCCATCCAGGCGTATTCGGCGCGGGACTTACTGCGCAACTCCATTGACCGCAATATGTCGGGATTGTCCAGGTCGCCCCGCACCAGAAGAGGATCGCGACTGAGCAGATAGATCTCCTGCTGGCGTTCCCGCAACTGCATGCCCAACAGCGTCGCCGTCGATCGGGCGGCGTTTGACAGCACGCTGCCGCTCGCCTGCTTCACTTGCTCGGTCGCGATATGACCCACATAGACACCGACGACCAGCAGCGTAAGCAGAGAGAGTCCGGTGAACCATAGGGTCAGATAGCTACGAAGGCTGGCTTTGAGCATGGGCAAAACTTGGAGATTGAACTTGCGCCATGTTAATCGCGATGAATGGTTACTGCCAGAAACAGACGCATGGATGCATGCCCCGCCCGGAGAGTTTCTACCCCCGCGAGTGACTTGTTTCAGGAGAGCAGCAGGTCCCGCTCGATTGGTATGAACTGGCTCGCGGCCTTGATGAGGGACGCCGCGGTGAGCTGGGGCACGCCGTAAACCTCGACGCGTTTGCCATGCATCTCACGGATTTTCTGCGTCAGCAGATCGAAGTCACCATCGCCGGAGACCAGGACCACCACATCCGCAAGTGCTGCGTACTCGATAGCATCGAGCGTGATACCCACGTCCCAGTCGCCTTTGGCGGAGCCATCCGCGCGCTGGATAAACGGCTTGAGCTTCACCTCGAAACCGATCGACCTGAGCGTATTCTGGAAACCGCGCTGCTTGGCATCGCCCTTGTCGGTGGCATAGCAGCGGGCGGTCAGCACCTCCCGATTCGCCGTCACCTTCGCCCAGAACCGACGGTAATCGAAGTGTTTGCCGTAGGCGTCACGCACTGTGTAATAGACGTTCTGAGTATCCACGAAGATGGCAACACGAATCATGACAAGGAGATCCCCGGCAGGTATTGAAGCGCCAACCTGAACGGACGGCACTGACTTGAGTACGCTGGCTTGAGTGCGCTGACTTGAGTGCGCTGGCTTGAGTACGCTGACTTGAGTACATGGTACCGTGCGCCAGATGCGATCAGAAGAAAAGGCCAAGCCAGACGCTTCAACGCCGGGCTGGTGTTGCGACCACGGTCTATTTCGTGAAGATCACGCAGTGCGCATGCGCGTCAGACCCATCATTTTTGTAGTGGTCCAATGAAACCGGGCACCAGCAGAGATGGTAATCATGCCACCATTAGCGAGGTGTCTGATGAGCAGGCAACGACGATCTTTTTGCGCTGGAATTCAAGCAGGAAGCGGCCTGTCTGCCGTGCAGCGCGCCGATAATCGGAAGGGCCTGAAATGATAATGGATTCGCCTTGACGCTCGGTTCGGGAGCGATGAAAGAGACGCTCGGTTCGGGAGCGATGAAAGAGACGCTCGGTTCGGGAGCGGTAAAAGAGACGCTCGGTTCGGGAGCGATGAAAGAGACGCTCGGTTCGGGAGCGGTAAGAGACGCTCGCCGCAGGCTGCGATGAGAGATGCTGTTTGAACGTAACGTATCAACTCCTTTCGCGGAAAAGCGGATAGCGAAACTGCGACTTTATTCTAGCTCTGGATACGGCGCGCTCTTTCGACGGATACCAGGCGTCTTCGCTGCCACAGGTCGCAGGCATGCGTTTTCCATTCAAGTCGGGCAAGCTGGACGCATCAACGATCCATCGACATCAGACGCAAACCGGACAGGCAGGGAGTGCTCCATGACCAGAAAACCGGAACCCACGCGCCAAGCGCTTTACGAGCAAGCCCAGCAACGCGGGATTCCAGGGCGTTCATCCATGAGTAAGGCGAAACTGGCGGCGGCGCTCGAACGCCAACCGTTCGAGGAGGCCGCCCCGGTGGTGGCAACACGTTTCGACACCTTCAAACGTCTGGCAGAAGCCGTGGCTGATGGGGAATTCGTGCTACGCCCGCGCGCCTTGACCGGTTTCGAGCGGCGCCGGCACGTGCGCCAGACGCTACGTGAAGATCACCGGATGCGCATCGCGGACGGCTCCGAGGAAACCGGCGCCAAATTCGACCAGCTCGCCGACTCGCTATTCTCGTTCTTTCGCGGCACGGCATTGCTGTTCTATCGCGACATGGCCGGCGACGATGCCTGGATGCCGACCGTGCTCGCGCTAGGCGACGTCCATCCCGGCAATTTCGGCGTCATGCCCAACGCCGACAACGTGCCAATCTTCTCGGTCAACGATTTCGACGAGGCCTACTACGCTCCCTTTACCTGGGATATCAAGCGTGGCGCGGTCGGTTTCATGATCGCCGCGGAAACCGAAGGCGAGCTCAAGCGCAAGCAGCAGATCAAGATCGTGCGCCACTTCGTGCAGGGCTACATCGAGGAAATGGCGCAGCTGGCCCACGAAGGCACCGAGCAGGACGGAGAGATGCGCCACGACAACGCCCCGAAGCTCATCCGCAAGCTGTTCGAGGACGCCGATGAAGACCGTGCCGAGTGGCTCGCCGACGACTATCTCGACGAGACTCGAAGCGGCTTCCGCCCGACCAGGAAGCTCGTCCCGATCTCGTCGCGCCGGGACGAATTCCAGGCGATCACCGACCGGCTGGTCGAAGAGAACGAGATCGAGGTGCCATTGAGAGCCCGGGAGCGCGGCAAGAGTGGCATGCGCGTGAAGGACGTGGCGATACGCCTCGGCCAGGGCACCGCCTCGCTGGGGCTCAACCGCTACTACGTACTGATCGAGGGCTCCGAACGCGACGGCACGGATGACCTGATCATCGAGTACAAGCAGGCCAGGCGCTCGGCCCTTTCCGGCCTGGTGCCGCCCTCCGCCTACGAAATGGACACGCACGCCGAACGCATCAGCCATGCCCAGGCCGTGCACCTGATACGCGGCGATGTCTTCTACGGCCATGTCGAGTTCGAAGGCCATAGCTATCTTTCCCGCGAGCGCGCGCCGTTCCGCGACGATATCGATCTCGACGATCTTTCCAAGAGCGAGTGGAAAGATTACGCCGGCATCTGCGGACGCGTGCTCGCCAGCGTGCACGCCCGCTCCGACGAATCCGGCAACCTCGACTACGACATCGAACCCGCCATCGTCGAGGCCATCGGCCCACCGCAACTGTTCACTGAAGACATGGTGGAGTTCGCTGTCGAGGCCGCCGACCGCGTGCGTCGCGACCATGGATTCTTTCAGCAGGACCATGCCCGAGGCGCGTTCACGCAGTTGGATATCGTGCATCGATGAATCAACCGAGCAGCAGGTCGCGCTCGATCGGTATGAACTGGCTAGCGGCACGGATAAGGGAGGCCGCGGTAAGTTGAGGCACGCCATAAACCTCGACGCGTTTGCCATCCACCTCACGAATTTTCTGCGCCAGAAGATCGAAATCGCCATCGCCGGAGACCAGAACCGACGATAATCGAAGTGTTTGCCGTAGGCGTCGCGCACGGTGTAATAGACGTTCTGGGTATCGACGAAGATGGCAACGGTGGCCATGGCAAGCCCCTCGGCAGGCAGTGAAGCGCTAGCCCCAGTGGGGAGGCGCTGACTTGAGTGCATGGCACCACCGTGCGCCGGATGCGATCAGAAAGAAAGGGGCCGGATAAGGCGCTTCAACGCCGGGCTGTCGATGCCCGATTGACCAGGTACAGAAGGATGGCTGGGATGCTCAGCAGACTTATTGGCTCGCAGAAAATCGAACCAGCGCCTGATCCAACTGCAGCCCGTCCTCACGTCGCTTCTGCGCTGAACGCCGTGCCAAATTCTGCAGTTTTCGTTTAACGCCGGGCAGCTCACGGGCATGTGGCAGCCCAATCAGAGCGAAGTCCGGTCGCTCATTTTCGACGGAAAGGAGAAACGCTCTCGAAGGATCATCCATCCACTCAGCGATACGCGACAGCAGCCGCCCCCGGACTTCCAGCAATTCATCTACGGTCACGGGTTCCGCCGTCATGCCCCTGAAATGCGCCTGAAAGATGGCGTCAAAGTCTTCTGGCATCCGAGGTTCGAGAATTTCCCAGGCAGGTTTTGGACTGCACGTCAGGTAGACCAGAAACGCGCGCCACAAGTCTTTATTGGCTCGGTCATCAGCCAATAACAGTCCCACATCGAACAAATCTCGAGGATGCTGACGCGATAGTGCCGCCGACAGTTTTCCGGCATAGAGATCGGTGAAATCGAGTACCTGTGCAGAAGCGAACCCGAACGCTTCCTCCACCGCCGGCTGAACCTCCATCTCGCGCACGGCATGAACCGCACCGCGCATGACCGGCGTAGTCTCGATCTGCACACGCGCCGGGCCACGACTGACGATCAATCGCGTAATACCTCGACTGCCCTGAGGTGCCGACAACTGCACGTTCGAGATGGTTGGTCGAGCCAGCAGCGTTCCTGCCAGCATTTCAAGCGCCTGACCGATCAAGGCAGCATCCTCGGCGAAACCGTGGACCGGCAGCCAGGCAAGATCGATATCCACCGATAGCCGAGGTAGATCGTGCTCGAACAGATTGATCGCCGTCCCGCCTTTCAACGCAAAGCGCGGCTCCTGCGCCAGCACCGGCAGAATATCGACCAGCAACTGGACACGATCGGTGTAGCGTTTATCCCAAGTGCTCATCCAAGTCCCGCGGTAGCGTGATCTGATAGGTCGAATGCAGACGACCGCCGGGCATCAGGACGCGTTTGCCGTTGCCGAGATCCACCCCTTCCAATGCGGTTCTGCGCAGCCAGGCATGCTGATATCGATCCGCCAAAGCGAGGAATAGGCGTTTGGCCTTGATGCTCCGACAATGGCGCAACAGTTCCGCGACGCGCTTCGGCCGCAATGTCACCAGACTCTGCATGATCGCATCAGCTTCATAGACCAGCGCCGCACCGGAAGGACCGCCACACAGTTCCAGTATCGCGCGCTCCGGTGTAGAGCAGACGAACGGTTCCGTACCAGAAGACACCTCGATCCGCACCAGCCTCTGATCGCGTAGGGTGTCATCCTGCGTTTCTGTCGTGAAATCGGGAACCAGCCAATCGAAGGGAGGCTTGCCACAGAATACAAATCGCTCTGGTAGTGCCAACTGACCTAGCCAACCCGGCGGCCGAACCGCCCCATAAAGTGTCACCGTCGCGGCTTCGCCCAGACGGAGATAGTGTTCGTATCCGTGAAGTGCCAGCGCGAAACGCCCACCAACGTACAACGGCAGGCCTTCTCGCTGTTGCAGGCTTCTCACCACGCCTTGCCACTGCAGTCGCCCGCCCTTTCTCAGGTAGACACCGCGCGCCGGCGACACCAGCCATCCGCTGGAGACGTAGCGCGCCACCAGGCTTCTCGAATAGCCATGGGCCTGTAGCCAGCGGCTGGAGACCAGATCAGAGTCTCCCAGATTAGCTAGCAGACGGTTTATTTTCGCTTCTTTTGGCTCACTCATAGTGTACAAAATACGCTTTTCACGAACCCAGTCCAGTCAAAAATGGTTTATCGATTAGCTTTTTTGCTCACTAATAGTGATCTTATTCTTTAATTTTCAAACCAAAAGAGTGATTTATCGGCCACTAGCCAGCCAAACCAGCACAGAGCGTGCGTCTGATACGCGGCGGTGTCTTCACTGAATACATCATGGAAGTCACCCCGAAGCCGCCGACCGCGCGCGTCACGACCACGGTCTCTTTCGTGAGGATCACGCGCGGGGAGCATTCGAGCATCTGGATTGGATGCATCGGTGAATGTCCTGCACTTGCAGCAGCAAAGGTAATCGACTTGTAAGAATTCCTTAGCAGTTCGATTTGGAAGCGGTGGCGTCTGCCAAAACCACCTGAGCCTGTCTTGTACAAGTGGCGAAGCCGGCCATAGAATAGGGATATACAAAATGAATATACAAAAGGAATATACAAAAGGAATATACAAAAGGGATATACCCAAGGAGGAGCTACCATGAACGCCAAGCTATTCCTATCGAACAAAAGCCAGGCCGTGCGCTTGCCCAAAGCAGTAGCGTTTCCCGAGGGGGTCTCCGAGGTCACTATCGTCTCCCTCGGCAACAGTCGCTTGATTACCCCGAGTGAAACCAGCTGGGACGATTTCTTCGAATCCGACGAGCGCCACGCGGCAACTAGTGACTTCATGAACGTCGACGTCAACGATAGTCGCGATCAGCCCGAGCCCCAGAAGCGTGAAGAATTTTGATGTTGCGCTACATGCTCGACACGAACATCTGCATCTACGTGATCAAGAATCGTCCCGCATCGGTACGCGAAATCTTCAACGCCAACGCTGCCAGGCTCTGCATCTCATCGGTAACGCTCGCAGAGCTGATCTATGGCGCAGAGAAATCGGCCAAGCCGGCGCACAACCAGTCGGTAGTGGAGAACTTCGTCGCACGGCTGGCGGTGCTGGACTTCAATGACGCCGCCGCCAGTCATTGCGGACAGATTCGTGCCGGGCTGGAGCGTGCCGGTACGCCAATTGGCGCCTATGACCTGATGATCGCCGCTCATGCGCGCAGCCGAGGGCTGACGATAGTGACGAATAATATGCGGGAGTTCGAGCGCGTGCCGGGGTTGGTTGTCGCCAACTGGTTGCATCCTTCGAATAATGACTAGCTGCTGAAGCTAGGCTCGCTATAAGCCGCTTCCACTTTCCGCACGGTGGCTTCAAAGCGCTAATCACGTTCGGATCACGCCCGGAGCGCGTTCGAGCATCAGAATGGGCGCATCAGTGATTCAGGCGGGCGCCATTTCACCGGCGAGCATGTTCATGATCAACCGGATCATCGTCTCCTTGTTGGCAGGGTCTGACTCCGCCACCAGCAGCGTAAGCGCCGCCAAACCGACATCGTTGATAACAGGCTCCCCGGCCGATGACAGCAGGCGCCCGTTGCGATGCAGGAAGTCGACGAACAGAAACGCCGCACTGCGTTTGTTGCCGTCGGCGAACGGATGGTTCTTGATCACGAAATAGAGCAGATGCGCGGCCTTCGACTCGATGCTCGAATAAGCCGGCTCGCCAAAAACGGACTGGCCGAGATTGCCCAGCAACGAGGCCAACCCATCGCTACGATCCCGCGCAAACAGCGCGGTTGCCTCTCCCCGCCCCATCAGTTCGGCTTTCAACTCGTCCAGCGCCGTTCTCGCCATTGCCAACGAGGGCAGCTGACCGCCCGCCTGCATCTCAGGATCACTCAACAGCCCCTCGTCATAGCGCTGCAGCAGCAGAAACGTCTGCGCATAACGCGCCACGATATCCACCAGCCCCCGGCCGCCCGGCAGATCCAGCGCTGGGCTGTGTGCCGCCTTGCGCACCAGCGCCATCGCCGCCTCCAGCTCCCGTGCATTGGCTTCGAACCGCTGCTGATGCAGCGTCCAGCCTTGGGTGAGATGCTCTCGGAGAACACGCGTAGCCCACTGGCGGAAGCGAACCGCACGTTGCGAATTGACGCGGTATCCGACGGATATGATGGCGTCGAGGTTGTAGATTTGAACAAGCCGCCTTACTTCCCTCTGGCCTTCTTGACGAACTATCGAGGATTCCTCGGTAGTTGCGCTCTCATCCAACTCGCCATCGGCATAAATATTCTTCAGGTGAAGACTGACGTTATCGACCGATGTCCCGAATACCTCACTCATCTGCCGCTGTGTCAGCCATACGGTCTCGCGACCTTCGTCCAACCGCACATCGACGGTCTTGTCAGCGTCTTCGTAGATCAGGATTTGCAGTGGTTCGCTCATGTTCGTTTGGCCAGGCGTGTTTACTGTCAATTGACCATAGTATGCCCTCCATAACGAATCTGTCAGCGGGTCAATACATGGGTACGCTGCGGGACGTACGCCTTCCGGGCCCAATTGTGCGACCAAGTTCGTCGTCCGGGCGGTTTCGGATGGGGTACGACGACGTGCCGCCAACGTCGTCGACACCACCGAGATCACTATTCGGCCGACTGCGTCGGCGAATTGAGTCGACGCACCTGACGAGCAGCCAGGCGTTCTATTGCTTATGGGAAGAGAGTAAAGAGAGATGTAGAGATGGTCAGGCCGAGCGGATGCCCGGCCTGCGAAGGTCAGATCTGGCCGATCTTGACCAGTTTGTCTCTCATGTCGGCGATCACGTCTTCCGTCATGACCAGATTGAGTGACTGCCGGTCATCCTGAATCGACACCGCATCACCGAGATCGGCGTTGATCTCGTCCGGAGAAAGCGTGTACATACCGCCGTTGAGCGGATCGACGATCAGTTAGCCGATGAGGCCACCGAACAGGATATTGCCACCGATGTACCAGCCGTTTGGTGAGGTGGTCAGATCCATCTGGCGCGACTTGTATCCCGGCTTATCGATCTCGACATGGTAGGTTTTGCCGCCGAAGTAACTGCCATCGGACTTTTTCAGCGTCACGGTGGTGGGCGTCGTGCCAGCGAATATCTGCTTGGCCGTTTCGTCGGTGATGACAACCGCCGCGTTGGAGGGCGAACTGCTGATCGTCATACTTTGATCGCTGTCGCCAAGAATGGAAGCACAGCCGGTCAGGCTGAGCGCGGCACAGGTGTCCACGAGGGCGGCGGGCTTGAGGCCGAAGGAAAGGATAAATAAGTGCTGGAACTGCCGCTGGATGAAGCGATTGAGATGATTCGCACGGCGAGGTTGTAGATGGCAAAACCGTCATGCTATTTACTGCACGCAACGCTGCGCATGGTGACGGCCAGTGCGGTTTGAGCTTTTCAATTTAGCTATACTAACGCATCCTGAGGGACCGGTGTGAGCCAGTAAGAAGTATTCTTCATAAACGACGACCTTTTTGCAATCGCACTTTAGTATATTAACAGAGGCCGCCTAACATTATAGGGCATTTATAATCACTAGCATTAGAAGCAAATAGTTCAAGTCAGAGCCGAGCCACTCCTGAACTCTATCGAAATAAAACCTAGCAATCTACTTTAGCAGAAATCTATTTTGTAGCGACTGTCAAAAGATTTTTTAACGGCTGAAATAATTCTTGCAAACTCTCTACAGGCTCATGGAGTATTTTAAGCTGCTCAAGAACTTCTTCTGTCATCCCCGGAAACTCTTCAGGGTTATCAAGAATCCTCTCAGATAACATTTTTGCCGTAGAGCCGGTAGCACCTATTGGGAGTAAAAGAAGCCCTGATTCTTTTGCAATTTCAAATTCCTGTACCATACCATCCGCTTCAACCACTTCATCATCAACTATTTTATTTCCGAACAAAAACATAGACATACCTGCAGAGGGAATAAAACTTTCTCGATATTCTCTCCATATTTTTTCCCTACTTTTTTGATCTTCTAAAAACTGCGGGAAAGGTCTAAGAAGGAGATAATCGTCCAACTTTTTACCAGGTGTTCTATATATTTTTTCGATAGCACCGGTAAATAATGCATTTCCCACCCCAAGTCCAAGGCCTGTAGCGACTTTTAAAGAATCATTTACGAGTAAAGAGCCTAAGTGATGCATGAACTCTACAACTTCCCCTTTTCCCCAGGGACTAAAATCGCTAGCACTTGATGATATAAACAAGGTATTTCTTCGATAGCGTCTGAGAATCTCCTCTAAGGCATCAGTTATCTGAGAATACTCCTCTACCAATATAGACCTCACATTGAAACGCTTAAGATCCTCAACCATAAGATTTTGTCTAACGACAGCATTTTCGTATTCATCATCGCTTTCTTCATCTTGTTTTACACGTCTTCTAAAAAAAGCAAAGTGCCTACGCTGGTGTTCAGCAAATGAAACACGAACTCTTGAAAGAATATAATCCAGGTTTGGATCGGAAAAGCTAAATCCAATAAAAACAAAAGTTTTTGAAACAAGATCGCCAGATAATGCACTTATAAATGCTGCATGCGTATGGAAATATTTTTCATAATCATCTTTTGTAATAATTGCATCTTGGGAATGCTCAGAGTCACCATGCATCTTGTATACTATGGCATCCCGCTTTGGCTTAGTGTTCGCAAGTTGTTTTACTGAATGCTTTACATCAGGGACTTTTTTTTCTTCTTTTAATGATCTCTCTATTAGATCATCATAGTTAGTTGTCCAATATGTAGAAACAGGGAGCTTCGCTAAAAGCTTATGATTTTTTGTCAACTCTGCCCCAGTTGAAAGTTGTTCAAGAATTGTTTGGCTCAACACATGTCTATTCATACCATTAGCATTTACATGGAATTGGGCCAAAGTCACCAAGTCACTTTCTAAAGCTATATTTAGACCAACTTCTCTTGCCACAGGAGTCAGAAGTTCTTTCCAATTGATAAAGCCTGCCGGAACTGAAGCTCCTGCTCCAAGAAAAACTGCTGCATTCTCAGACTGCAGCTCCTTAAGGAATTCATCTATAAATAATTCGATTTCCATTTTCAACCCTTTTAATCGTTACACCACATAACACTAGCAAGCCTTACTTGTATTTTTTCCTATACTCTATTGCTTCTTCAATCCAATCTGCAATATTGTCTCTAATGTCAGCATACTTGTCTTTACTTGTAGAACCGCTCGGGGTAATCAACTTAGGGATACTACCAAGAGTTTTCAAAACTCCATCTTCGGAAACTTTAATATTGGTAAAGGGATTGCTACCTTTTGTTGATGTATTTCCATCAAGGTCTTTTAGGCCATTTATATGAACCCCTAAAACACCCCGCTTATCTTCCCAAGCCTTTTTTATCTCATACTTAACCCAAGCCCTATCAGCAGTCTCGCTACCAACTAAAACAACAACACAAGATTTTCCCGACATGTTGTCGTCTATCCACTTCTTAATAGCACTTTCGCCTGAGCTTTTAATTTCCTCCCACTTGTTAGCTGTAACAGTTGAGTTCCCCTCAAGAAAATTCATATTCCTGACTTGTTGT
>Ga0207878_100342_pt1 | contig 20318 bp, 22 predicted proteins | sample LinPmetageLP41_FD_184053 | JGI IMG/M metagenome (GOLD analysis project Ga0207878, IMG submission 184053) | Marine viral communities from the Pacific Ocean - LP-41 (SPAdes) | ecosystem: Environmental > Aquatic > Marine > Oceanic | place: Pacific Ocean | collected 2010-08-27 | reverse complement strand
TAGCGTCCTGTAATGGCAAATATGACAGCACCAATCAGACTAAGCGGTCTTGCAAGACGACTTGTAAGTGAAGGGTTGCTGAGTGAGGAGCAGGCACAGACTGCTCAAGTTACGGCTAAACAGGCTTCACAATCCTTTGTGACCTATCTGGTCAATAACAAACTGCTAGATAGTGATGTTATCGGTGCCATTGCCTCTCAGGAATTTGGCGTTCCTTTATTTGACCTGGACAGTATGAATATGGAACTTGCGCCTACCAGCCTGTTCCAGGAAAAACTCATCCGTCAGCATAATGCCCTACCATTGTTTCAACGTGGTAAACGTCTTTATGTGGCCGTGTCCGATCCTACCAATCTTCAAGCCTTGGATGAATTCCAGTTCAACACTGCTCTGAATACTTACCCTGTTCTGGTCGATGAACAGAAATTATCCGTCACCATTGAAAAAGCACTGGATAACAAAAACCAGGTTCTGGATGATTTTGATGATGCTGAGCTTGATGATATTGATCTGGGGCCGGATGATGATGCTGATCGTGGCGCTGAACTCACTGAAAAAAATATCGATGACACTCCGGTTGTCAGATTTATCAACGGTATTCTGACTCAGGCGATCAAAGCCGGTGCCTCGGATATTCACTTTGAACCCTACGAGAAAAAATACCGTGTTCGGGTGCGTATTGATGGCATCCTCCATGAAACCAAAACGGCACCCGTAGTGCTTGGCGGACGCATTGCTGCACGGCTGAAAGTCCTGTCTAGAATGAATATTGCTGAACGTCGGGTACCCCAGGATGGCCGGATGCGATTGAAAATTTCCAAATCCAAAGCCATCGATTTTCGTGTCAGCACCTGCCCGACCCTGTTCGGCGAAAAAATCGTACTGCGTATTCTGGATCCTACTAGCGCCCAACTAGGTATTGATGCATTGGGTTATGAGGAAGATCAGAAAAAAATCTTTCTTGAGACCATGCATAAACCCTATGGCATGGTGCTAGTCACCGGTCCAACAGGTAGTGGTAAAACCGTTTCCTTGTATACCGCTTTAAATATTCTCAACACTGACGATCGAAATATCTCTACAGCAGAAGACCCTGCAGAGATAAATCTGCCAGGTATCAATCAGGTCAATGTACATCCGCAGATCGGGCTGGGGTTTACTGAATGTTTAAGAGCCTTCTTACGTCAGGATCCTGACGTAATCATGGTGGGTGAGATCCGCGATCTGGAAACCGCTGAAATTGCCATTAAAGCTGCGCAGACTGGTCATATGGTGTTTTCAACGCTACATACCAATGACGCTCCACAAACTTTGACCCGCCTCGCCAATATGGGTGTACCGGCATTTAACATTGCTTCTGCAGTAACGTTGATTATTGCCCAGCGTCTGGCGCGTCGCCTGTGTCAGCATTGTAAAACTGTGGAACCGTTACCAAAAGAAACGCTGATCGAAGAAGGTTACACACCGGAGCAAATTGCGACAGATTTCAAAGTTTACCGTGCTGTAGGTTGCGATCAATGCACCGAGGGGTATAAAGGTCGTGTTGGTATCTATCAGGTAATGCCAGTCTCGGATGCAATGGGAAGAATGATTATGGAAGGCGGTAACTCCATGCAACTGGCGGATCAGGCAAAAGCTGAGGGTATTGCAGATTTACGGGCTTCCGGTTTGAAAAAAGTCATGGCCGGATTAACCAGCTTGGAAGAGATTAACCGCGTCATTAAGGAATAAACCGTGGCCACAGCAGCTAAAGCTAAACTTAAACCTAAAAAAGCCGAATTACCGACCCTGTTTATCTGGCAAGGAACAAATAAAGCCGGCCGCAAGGTTAAAGGTGAACAGGCCGGTGAAAGTATTCAGGCCGTTCGCGCAGATTTACGTCGTCAAGGTATTATGCCGGACAAAGTACGTCGTAAACCCAAGGATTTATTTGCTCCACGCAAACCCAAAATCAAACCGGCTCACATAGCCATCTTCAGCAGAATGCTGGCCACCATGATGTCTTCGGGTGTGCCGATGATGCAATCACTGCAAATTATTGGCGAAGGCCATGAAAATGCCAGTATGCAGGAAATGATTCTGGCGATTAAAGCCGATGTTGAATCAGGCACCAGTCTGGCGGAGTCATTAGCGAAATTCCCATTATATTTTGATGATCTGTATATCAGTCTTATCAACGCCGGTGAACAATCCGGTACGCTGGAAGCCTTATTGCACGAGATCGCGACATATCAGGAAAAGACTGAAGCACTGAAATCGAAGATTAAAAAAGCGCTGGTTTATCCAACTGCCATTATGGTGGTGGCTTTTATCGTGACGGCGATTTTGATGATCTTTGTTATCCCACAGTTCCAGGCTTTGTTTACCGGGTTTGGTGCGGACCTGCCTGGCCTTACTAAACTGGTCATCAGCATTTCCCAGGTATTTCAGGATTACTGGTGGTTAATTTTCGGCAGCATTATTGGCTCGGTGATGGGCTTTATGGCAGCACGACGCCGCTCTCGCAAGGTTCAGCATTTTATGGATCGTATGTTATTAAAACTGCCGGTTATTGGTGATGTATTAACAAAAGGTGCAATTGCCCGTTTTGCTCGCACATTTTCAGTTATGTTCAAAGCCGGTGTGCCAATGGTGGAAGCGATGACCTCGGTAGCAGGTGCCACGGGTAATATCGTCTATAACGAAGCCACTTTGGAAATGCGTGATGATGTCTCAACCGGTACCCAATTAAATAAAGCCATGACCGATACCGAGCTGTTTCCCAATATGGTGATTCAGATGGTTTCCATCGGTGAAGAATCGGGTTCTTTGGATGCGATGCTGGCGAAAGTCGCAGATTTTTTCGAACGTGAAGTCGATGATGCTGTTGATAATATGACCGCGTTGATGGAACCGTTTATCATGGCCTTCCTGGGTGTATTGATCGGTACACTGGTTATTGCCATGTACTTGCCGATTTTCAAACTCGGCGCTGTCGTTTAATCCTATGTCGCTAATTTATCTGCTGGAAACCTCCAGCATTTTTTTTATTGCCAGTATTTTCATTCTGGGATTACTGGTCGGCAGCTTTCTCAATGTAGTCATTCACCGACTGCCGCTGATGATGCAGCGTGAGTGGGCCCAACAGTGCCATGAATTGATTGGAACATCTGAACCTGAGACAGATGAACTTACGTTAAGCAAACCGCGTTCTCGCTGTCCGCATTGCGGTCATGCGATTACTGCATTGGAAAATATTCCGGTAATCAGTTATCTCGCTCTGAAAGGTCGTTGCAAGGAATGCAAAGCGTCAATATCCAAACGCTATCCGCTGATCGAATTATTCACTGCTGTGATCTCTGCGGTGGTGGCATGGCACTTTGGTTTCAGCATTGCCGTAGTAGGTGCATTACTGTTGAGTTGGGCTCTGCTCGCTTTGACCTTTATTGATGTTGATCATCAACTGTTGCCAGACAGCATTACTTTACCCTTATTATGGTTAGGTCTCAGCTTTAACCTGTTTGCTACCTATACCGATATTAGCTCTGCCGTTATTGGTGCCATTGCCGGTTATCTGGCGCTCTGGTTGGTGTATCACGCCTTTCGTTTGGTCACAGGTAAGGAAGGCATGGGCTATGGCGATTTTAAGCTGCTGGCAGCCTTGGGAGCCTGGATGGGTTGGCAGGCGTTGCCCATGATTATTTTATTATCCTCTTTAGTCGGTGCAGTGGTTGGCATCAGCCTGATTTTGTTAAAACAACAGCATCGGGATATTCCTATTCCATTTGGTCCTTATCTGGCAGCAGCCGGCTGGTTGGCGCTGATATGGGGCGACACTCTGGGTACCGCATATCTGAATTGGAGCGGATTAAGCTGAGATGGTGTTTCGGGTTGGCCTAACCGGCGGCATTGCATCAGGCAAATCAACTGTCTCAACATTATTTGCAGATCTGGGCGTTACCGTTATTGATGCCGATATTATTGCTCGCGAACTGAGCCAGCCTGGTACAACCCAATACCAGAAAATTGTTGAGCAGTTTGGCAATCATTACGTACTTGCAGGTGGTCAGTTAAACCGACCAGCATTACGTAAGATGCTGTTCTCGGATGCTGCAGCCAAAAAAACGCTTGAACAGATCCTGCATCCAGCAATTCGCCAACAACTGTTACAACAGGCAGCAAATGCCAAAGGCCGTTACTGTATTCTGAGTGTACCGTTGTTAGTTGAAGCCAAGATGCAGTCGTGCGTGGATCGTATTTTGGTCGTTGATGTGGATTACCAAACTCAACTAACCCGTCTGCAAATCCGAGACAATCTAACCATTGAAGAAGCTGCTCAACATCTTGCGGCTCAATCAAACCGCGAACAGCGATTGCAATGTGCTCACGATATCATCGACAATAGTGATGGAATTGAAAAATTGAAATTTCAGGTTACTCAACTGCATGCGTTATATTGTCAGCTGGCAGAGACGACGCAAAATTAATCCTGGTCATCAAGCTGACCTTATGTAAATGATAAAAACACACTATGTCCGACGTTATCACATACGAACAACCACTGAATGAACGCATAAGAACATTCCTGAGATTGGAATTTCTGTTGGCGCGCGTGGATTATGCCATTCAGCATGATGATGAAATGAGTCATCGTGAAGCCATTGATGCCATGTTGAGTATGTTGCAGGTATTTGAGCGTGGCGATATGAAGTCCGAAGTGACCAAGGAAGTTGAACGGCTGATTACCAATTTGTCAGCGTTGGAAAACTCGCCCGGTGTTGATAAAGACACATTGGATGCATTACTTGCAGAGTTGGACCAGACACTCGATGCCTTGCAGATTCGTAAAACGTCCATTGGTCAGGTTTTAAAAGAAAATGAATTTCTTTACAGCATCCGTCAGCGATCCAGCATTGCCGGCGGCACCTGTGATTTTGATTTACCTGCCTACCATTACTGGTTACAACATTCCTCTGTTGAACAACGCCAGCAACAATTAAATTACTGGCTGGAACAGTTTGTAGCAGTACGCGGAGCGATTAATATTTCGCTGCAACTGATTCGTGGCAGTGCCGGTTTCAGCGGTGCTCAAGCAGAGAAGGGATTTTATCAACGCAGCCTGGACAGTAATCTGCCAACCCAGTTAATTCGGGTTCGTATTCCGTCAAGCACGCCTTATTACCCGGAAATAAGTGGTGGCAAACATCGTTTCACGGTGCGGTTTATGACGTTTGATATTAATCAACGCCCCCAACAAATTAATGATGATGCGGATTTTCAGCTTAGCTGTTGCACGATGTAATTATGGTATTGAAAGTAAATTGTCCCCAATGTGGACGTAAAGTTGAATGGATTGATGACAACAAATGGAAGCCGTTCTGCTGTGAGCGCTGTAAATTAATTGACTTGGGTGAATGGGCAGCGGGAAATCACCGCATACCTGGAGAGCCGGTTATTGATCCTGAAGACGATCCCAACTCATTTCATTAACGATTGCTGTTGCTCAGCATTAACCACCTGCCAGCCTGTAAACGAGCACTAGTTGCTAAACAAGGTAGAGATTAGTTAACCGCTCAATAATCTGCATATTTGCAGCGGGAAATTCCCTTACCGATAATTCAGCTAATGGACACCACACTAATGGCTGTCCTTCCTTGCCCGTTGCGTCACCGGAAAACTCGGTCACTAACCAGACATCAAGCTCAACCTGCAATTCTGGATAGTCATGAACGATCTGCATTAAAGGTTCAGCCTGCTCAACCTGTAAACCCACCTCTTCGTAAATCTCCCGTTGCACAGCTTCTAACCGGGTTTCATTGGCTTCACGCTTACCGCCAGGAAATTCCCACAGATCACCTTGATGCTGATGCGCATGACGGCGTGCAATTAAAACCTGTTCATCATTATTAACAATAATCGCGACAGCGACTTGTAGACGTTTTTTCATCAATCAATTTTTCAATACAAATAGCGTGCCGCAGTATGGACACAGCACTTCACCATGACTTTTGATTTCAAGATATACCCGTGGATGGGCATTCCATGCCGGCATATCCGGCATGGGACAACTAATGGGTAAATCTTTTTTGCTCACTTCATAGCGTCGCTGTGTACAGGCTTGTTTGCTCTCTGACATAACGCGCTACTCCTGAATTAAATTGGTAAGGCGAGCATCCGATCCAGCGCCAGTTTGGCTTCTTTGGCAGTCACCGGATCCACTGACACCTGATTCACCACATGACCTTCCACCAGGTTTTCCAATACCCATAACAAATGCTGCGGATCAACACGGAACATCGTTGAACACATACAGACAGTGGGCGACATAAAATGCACCGATTTACCCTGGTCCTGGAAACGTTCATGTAAACGGTTCACCAGATTCAATTCGGTACCCACCAACCAGCGCGTGTTAGGTTCACTGTTGGCGATCGTGTTCACTATATATTCAGTGGAACCGACATAATCTGACTTCTGACAGACTTCAAAACTGCACTCAGGATGAGAGATGACTTTGGTTTCCGGATATTTTTCCAGAAAGTTATCAATTTGTTGTGGTTGAAACATCTGGTGAACTGAACAGAAACCTTTCCATAAAATGATTTTAGCTTTTTTCAATGCTTCCGGCGTCAAACCGCCAAGAGGCTTATCAAAATCCCAAACGACCATTTCTTCGAGTGGAATACCCATTTTATAACCGGTATTACGACCAAGGTGTTGATCGGGGAAAAACAGGACCTTTTCGCGCTGAGCAAATGCCCAATCCAAAACATGGGGGGCATTGGTTGACGTACAGACAATGCCACCATGTTTACCACAGAAGGATTTCAGATCTGCAGCGGAATTGATGTAAGTGATTGGCGTGATCATCTCATCTGGATCAAGTACTTCACTCATTTCCTGCCAAGCGCGATCAACATTTACTCGATTCGCCATATCCGCCATAGAACAACCAGCCGCCAGATCGGGCAAAATCGCGATTTGATCAGGACGGGAAAGAATGTCCGCTACTTCCGCCATAAAATGCACGCCGCAAAACACGATGTACTGAGCGTCTGATTCGGCAGCATTGCGTGACAGTTTTAGCGAATCACCTGAAAAATCCGCATGTTTGAAAACTTCATTACGCTGGTAGTGATGCCCCAGAATAACCAAATCATCGCCCAATTTCTGTTTAGCGGCAGCTATACGTTGATCGCATGCCTCATCATCAATTGAGAAGTATTGTTCAAACGGGATTGCCGTTGTTGCTAGTTTTGTAGCCACTTCGCTTTCCTCTTAAATCCGCTATTGCTTTTTTGCTCAGACTTCTGCTGTTGGCACTTTACGCAGACGAATATTCAATTCTTTAAGCTGTTCATCACTGACCGGGCTTGGTGCATTGGTTAACAGGCAAGCTGCTGACTGTGTTTTTGGAAATGCCATTACATCACGAATCGATGCTGAGCCCGTCATTAACATCGCCAGACGGTCCAAACCAAATGCCAAACCGCCATGCGGTGGACAACCATATTTCAATGCCTGTAACAGGAAGCCAAATTTCTCTTCCGCTTCTTCAGCAGGAATACCCAGCATTTCAAATACTTTCTGCTGCACATCTGTTTTATGAATACGAATCGAACCGCCGCCCAATTCAGTACCGTTTAATACCATGTCATACGCACGGGACAAGCACTTGCCCGGATCGTTGCTTAATAAATCAATATCTGACTCACGTGGCGCAGTGAATGGATGATGTAAGGCATACCAGCGTTGCGTTTTGTCATCCCATTCAAACATCGGGAATTCAACCACCCATAACGGGCGCCAGCCATGTTCAACCATATCTAAATCATGGCCAATTTTGACACGTAAAGCACCCAAAGATTCATTCACAACTGAAGCTTTATCGGCACCAAAGAAAACAAGATCACCTGTTTCAGCTGCCGTTCTTTGCAGAATCGCATCAACCACATCATCGGGTAGGAATTTCAGAATAGGTGATTGCAAACCTTCCCGGCCAGCAGCAAGATCATTCACTTTAATGTAAGCCAGACCTTTTGCACCGTAGATACTGACAAATTTGGTGTAATCATCAATTTCTTTACGGCTTAAAGAGTTACCACCCGGAACGCGTAAAGCAGCCACACGTCCATTTTCATCATTGGCTGGTGCAGAGAAGACTTTAAAATCAACTCCCTGCATCAAATCACTTACATCAACGAGTTCTAATGGAATTCGCAGATCCGGTTTATCACTGCCATAACGATCCATAGCATCCGCATAGGTCATTCTTGGGAAAGGATTCGGTAACGGTTGCTCTAATACATTGGCAAACAAATCGCGGATCATTTCTTCCATTAATTGCATTAAATCCTCTTCTTCAACAAAAGAGGTTTCAATATCCAATTGCGTGAATTCCGGCTGGCGATCAGCACGCAAATCTTCATCACGGAAGCAACGAACAACCTGATAATAGCGATCCATACCAGCCACCATCAACAGTTGTTTAAATAACTGTGGAGACTGTGGCAATGCAAAGAAATCTCCTGGATGAGTACGACTTGGGACCAGATAGTCGCGCGCGCCTTCCGGGGTGGCTTTGGTCAGGATAGGTGTTTCAATATCCATAAAGCCGTGATTGTCGAGATACTGGCGTAATTGACGGATAATCTGTGAACGAAAGCGCAGCTTTTGCAGCATTTCCGGGCGACGTAAATCGATATAACGATGACGCAGCCGGATATCTTCATTAACTTCAGCCTGTTCCGTCAAAGGGAATGGCGGAGTTTCAGAACTGTTCAGAATAGTCACGCGCTTGGCGATGATTTCGATTTTACCGCTTTTTAAATCGGTATTTTCGCTGCCCGCAGGACGGGGGTTAACCACACCTTCAATTTGTAACACATATTCACTGCGTACTTTTTCAGCCACGGCAAAACTTTCGGCATCTTCCGGATTACAAACGATTTGCACCAGACCTTCACGATCACGCAAATCAATAAAGATAACCCCACCATGATCCCGGCGACGATGCATCCAGCCTGCAACTTTTACCGTTTGTTCAATCAAAGATTCGTTTACATCGCCGCAGTAATGGCTACGCATAATTATTCCAACATCCAAAAATACTGTTTAACACTACACCTTTTATATAAATAAAAAGTGTCCGAAATTTTCTATTCAGTGAGCTGCTGATCCTGACGTTTCTTTTGATAGGCTAGTGAGTTTGGCACCACCACGCCCATCGAAATAATCATTTTCAACCCCTCTTCTACCGCCATATCCAATTCAATAACATCAGACTCCGGCACCATCAACACAAACCCCGAGGTAGGATTTGGTGTGGTCGGAATAAACACGCTGATGACATTGGCAATGGTTTTATCCTGCACCTCACCCAGATCATCCGATGTCATAAACGCTAAGCTCCAGACACCTTTGCGTGGATATTCCACCAATAATACTTTTCGAAACGATTTGGCATCCGTTGCCAGCACCGCTTCCATGATTTGCTTAACCGCTGAATAAAGCGTTCTGACCAGCGGGATTCTTGCCAGTAATGATTCCCAGAACGCCACTAATCGACGCCCCAATAAGTTGGCCATTATCATGCCGGTGATTAAAACCAGCGCCACTGCCAGTAATACTCCCAAACCGGGAATATGAAAGCCGAGCAGCCTATCGGGCTGAAAGGCGTCCGGCAACAGCAACAGACTTTTATCTAAAAAACCAACTATCGCCCGGACCACTAAAAAAGTGACCCCAAGCGGCATCCAGACCAGCAGGCCTGCTATTAAATATTTACGCATTTAAATTTTTAATGACTGCATCCTGTTCCACAGGTATGAGCTGCGGCAGATGAACTGTCTGAGGTTCCACTGTCGGCGAGGTTCCGTTTTGACCCCGATTTAAAATCTGTTTCATACCAGCCCTGGCCTTTAAGACGAAAACCCGCGGCTGAAATCAGCTTTTTCAAGTTGGGTTGATGACATGCTGGACATTCCACCAACGCATCATCACTGATCTTTTGCAACGCTTCAAAGTTATGATTACAGGCATCACAGCGATATTCATAAAACGGCATGAGGTTACTCCCTAAAAATGAATCAACAAACAACGCTGCTTATAAATGCGGCAAGAAATATTTGTTTCAAGCTTAAAAGGGGTTGATTATACCGAAAATTTGCGAATTCAGTCTTTGGCATTTTAACGTAACTGAATATGGCAACCGACTAAACGGACATTCCGGGATATTCATATGCCCGACAGTGCTTTGCCATCCATAATCTTTTGTTGAAAAGTAGCTATCACAAGTAATATTTGCCTAACAAGTCAGATACCTGCATCGGCTACCGAAAACTCTTTGAATCCAAAAGCGCTGGCTATTATCAATTAAACAGCGAAGCTATCCCTTGTAAATAACTGACTGCGATAATTCACAACCAACCTTAACTAATTGGGTGTAACCAGCAGAAACTGACCGTCCCCCCTCTTCATAAGATCATTAGGAAGTAATTTAAAATCAACACCACAAAGTTTTTACCCTGAATTTTATTAAATCATCATCTCTATTGATTTCAGGCAGTTGGCTGCGTTCAAATCAGGGAGAAAACATTGTGTTAAATGACACAAATTTTCATTTTTCCATGGACATATCCCATAAACAGTCAGTATAGTCTGGCGTTTTTGTGCTTGTCCTGCCAAGAAAATAGCGTGCTAAAACACGTAACTAAATGTGTTCAGTGTGTGTTCAGCTTCATTATGGGAGACTGGCTCCGCACTGAGGCAAATAACTCAATAAAGAGAGGAAATATTCATGAAATATAGTAAATCACTGATCGCGGCTGCATTAGGTGCTGCATCTTTGTTTTCTGCGGCTGCAATGGCTGAAAATCATGTTGTATCAGCATCACTAACTTCATTTGACCCAATGGTTATCAAAGTTCAACCGGGTGATACTGTATCTTGGGACAAAATGAATGGTCATCTGGTCAATACTACATTCACTGATTCAGACGGCGAACACCAATATATCCCTGAAGGTGCTGAAGGTTTTATGTCCCAAATGGGCGAAAATTTTCAAACCCAGCCATTAACAGTTGAAGGTGTTTACATGTACAAATGTGATCCTCACTGGGGTGCTGGCATGGGTGGCTCTATTATTGTTGGTGAGCCAACCAACTTACAAGCTATCGTTGATTCAAAACCAAAAGGTGCCCTGAAACGGCTTGTGAAAAAAACACAAAAAGCTGTTGGAGAGTAACACTTACTCTACCTTTTGAGGCTTTTCTAAAGCCCGCATGAAAATGCGGGCTTTTTTGATCCAAAAAATTCCTTGCTATGCTAAAATTTAATGGTTTTATCTCAGCAATCCCAAGGCATAATGCTCTGCTGGATTCACATTAAATAACATATCAGGGGATATTCATCTGATGAGTGACACTATAGATACTGGCAAAAGACGGTTTTTAACAGCCGCAGCTAGTGTAGTAGGCGGTGCTGGCGCAGTGGCTGTAGCCATTCCTTTTGTATCATCCATTGCACCAAGTGCCAAAGCTGAAGCGGCTGGTGCTCCAGTACAAATTGATATCAGCCAGCTGGAACCCGGCCAATTACTAACGGTTGAGTGGCGTGGCAAACCGGTATGGATTTTCCGCCGTTCAGAAGAAATTTTGAATGCGCTAACAACCTTAAATGATGAGCTGCGTGATCCACAAAGCGAACAGACCCAACAACCTGAATATGCGCAGAACGAAACACGTTCTATTCGTAAAGAAGTAATGGTAATGGTCGGTATCTGTACTCACTTGGGCTGTTCCCCAACCTATCGACCTGAAATAGCTCCTGAAGATCTTGGCGCAAATTGGAAAGGTGGATTCTTTTGCCCCTGCCATGGTTCAAGATTTGACTTAGCCGGACGGGTTTTCCAAGGTGTTCCTGCACCAAGCAACCTTGTAGTCCCCCCTTACCATTTCCAAGGTGACAATGTTGTTATTGTTGGTGAAGATGCCCAAGGAGCTGCATGATGTCTATGATTGATTGGATTGACGCCCGCTTCCCGGCAACAAAAATGTGGAAGGAACATCTTTCGGAGTATTACGCACCGAAAAACTTTAACTTTTGGTATTACTTCGGCTCACTCGCCTTATTGATTCTGGTTCTGCAGATTGTTACCGGTATCTTTTTAACCATGAATTACAAACCGGATGCGGAACTGGCTTTTGCCTCGGTTGAATACATTATGCGTGACGTCGAATGGGGCTGGTTGATTCGTTACCTGCACTCTACTGGGGCTTCCGCCTTTTTTGTTGTTATCTATTTGCATATGTTCCGTGGCCTGATGTACGGATCCTATAAACAACCGCGAGAGTTGATTTGGATTTTCGGCATGCTGTTATATGTTGTGCTGATGGCTGAAGCCTTTATGGGTTATTTGTTGCCCTGGGGTCAAATGTCTTACTGGGGCGCTCAGGTAATTATTTCCTTATTTGGCGCATTACCGATTATTGGTGAAGATCTGGCTCTTTGGATTCGTGGCGATTATGTGGTCGCTGATGCCACCTTAAACCGGTTTTTTGCCATGCATGTTATTGCCTTGCCAATCGTGTTGCTTGGCTTGGTAGCAGCGCATATTCTGGCTCTTCATGAAGTCGGTTCCAACAACCCGGATGGTGTGGAAATCAAGAAAAACAAAGATGCAAACGGTAAGCCAGTTGATGGCATCCCATTCCACCCTTATTACACTGTGAAGGATTTGGTAGGTGTTGTTGTCTTCCTGTTTATCTTTTCATTAGTGTTGTTTTATATGCCGGAATTTGGCGGCTGGTTCCTGGAAAAAGATAACTTTATTCCTGCCGATCCATTAAAAACACCGGAACATATTGTCCCGCTTTGGTACTTTACGCCGTTCTATGCCATTTTACGTGCGGTGCCAGATAAGTTGTTCGGTGTTATTGCCATGGGTCTGGCGATTGTTGTGTTGTTCCTGCTGCCCTGGCTGGACCGCAGCAGAACCCGCTCTATTCGCTATAGAGGGCCTTATTTCCGTATCGCTCTGGTAGTGTTTGTTATTAGCTTTTTAGCATTAGGTTACTTAGGTACTCAGCCTGCAACGTTTCTTTATACTTTGATGGCTCAGATCTTTACCGTTCTGTATTTTGCTTTCTTTCTCCTGATGCCGATTTACACGAAATTTGATAAAGATAAACCTGTGCCAGAAAGGGTGACGACCAAATGAGAAATCTGATTTTTGCTGCTCTTGTTTCGATATTCAGTGTGTTCTCGACGCTCGCCATTGCAGCGGGGCCGTCATCAAAACTGGATACTGTCGATATTGATTTGACTGATAAAGCCTCTTTGCAACGTGGCGCTCACACGTTCGTTAATTACTGTCTAAGCTGTCATGGTGCATCGTTGATGCGATATAACCGTATGGCAAAAGATTTGGGACTTACCGATGATCAAGTCACTGAAAACTTGATGTTTGCCACCGATAAAATTGGTGACACCATGCAAATAGCAATGCGAGCTGAAGATGCCAAACGCTGGTTTGGTGTTGCGCCACCAGATTTATCGGTGATTGCTCGAGCAAGAGGTACAGACTGGTTATATACCTACCTGCGTACATTCTATCTGGATGAGAGTCGGCCAATGGGCACTAATAACCTGGCTTTCAAAGATGTTGGTATGCCACATGTCCTTTGGGAACAACAGGGATACCAGGCTATCGACGAGGATGGTCATTTAAGTGTTGAACAAGAAGGTGCGCTGACTCCTCGTCAATACGATATGATGAGCCGAGATCTAGTCAACTTTCTTGCTTATATCAGTGAACCATCTAAATTACAGCGTTTAGCGCTGGGTAAGTGGGTCTTGCTCTATCTTGCGATATTCTTTGTGATCGCACTGGCACTGAAAAAAGCTTACTGGAAAGACGTTCACTAACGCTACATTCCAAAATATAAGCAGTACAGCTAATGACAACACGTAATCGTAAACCACTGATGACATTGTACTCAGATGTACAATGTCCCTTCAGTCACCAAACCCGTATCGTTGTTCAAGAAAAGCAAATTGATTGTCAGATTGTAGATCTTGTTGATGGCCACTGGCCAGAAGAGGTGGCCTCAGCAAATCCATACGCTCAGGGCCCGACATTGTTTGATCGGGATATTGTGATATTTCATTCCCGAATCATTATGGAATATCTTGATGAGCGTTTCCCTCATCCGTCACTGATGCCTAACGATCCAGGTGCAAGAGCTCAGATGCGACTGATGTTGCATCGTCTGGAAACGGACTGGTTTTCCATGTGGCCTCAATTATCCGGGCGTGATAAATCACCAGCAACCAAGGCAAAAAAAACGCTACGTGAGGATTTGACCGTTCTGGCACCATTATTCGAACAATACGACTTTCTCATGAGCGACGAATTTTCATTAATTGATTGTTACGTTGCTCCGTTATTGTGGCGATTACCGCATTTGGGGATAAAATTACCTGATTCCGCCAAAGCGGTTGAACGTTATGCAGAAAAAATATTTAATAGAGATACCTTCCAGGCCAGTCTGAGCACAGCGGAGAGAGGAATGCGCTAATGAGCATGTCTTCACAAAAGCCTTATCTAATCAGAGCCATTTATCAATGGTTGCTCGATAACGATTGCACACCCTATTTACTGGTGAATACGGATTATGAAGGGGTTGTGGTTCCAGAACAGTATATTCGCGATTCGCGCATCGTTCTTAATCTGGCGCCAGATGCTATCGACGGCCTGAATATGGACAATGACTGGGTAAGTTTTTCAGCAAGATTTTCCGGCAAGGCCATGAATTTATTTATTCCGGTTATTGCCATTCAGGCGATTTATGGAAAAGAAAATAACGAAGGTATGTTCTTTCCAGAAGAAGAGCATCCCACGCCCCCGCCGCCAAAAGCTAAAGAACCAGGTAAACCAACCAATAAAACGACTAATGGCAAGCCAAGCTTAAAACTGGTCAAATAATTTAAAGCTTGTATTTCTCCATACGATAACGCATTGCCATACGGGTTAATCCAAGCTGTCTGGCCGCTCTGGAAACATTACCTGAACTTCGGTTCAAAGCCGTTTCCAGTAAATATTTTTCCACCTGATCAAGTGTCATTTTTTCGAACTTGGAGCCCCCTTGTTCGTCTTGGTTGTCACGGCCAAATGCTTTCAATGACAAATCATCAGATTCGATGACACTCTGTTTACAGAGCATTACGGCTCGCTCCAAAACATTCTCCAGTTCGCGGATATTACCAGGCCAATCATATTGTTGCATTTCACGCATTGCATCATATGCAAGTCTTGGTTGTTCGACGCCATAACGTTTGGCAAATTGCTCGATAAAAAACTGTGCAAGTTCCGCTATATCCTGTTGGCGTAACCGCAGCGGTGGCAGCTTAATCTCTACAACATTTAACCGAAAATACAAATCAGCTCGAAACTCGCCCGAAATCACCAATTGATGAAGGTCGCGATTGGTCGTAGCAATAATATGGGAATTCACCGAAATTTCTTTGGTGGATCCCAGTCTGCGAAGCTGTCTACGCTCTATGACATTCAGCAGTTTGGTTTGAGTAGATAACGATAATTCTGCAATTTCATCCAGTAATAACGTCCCATCCTCAGCGACTTCAATCAAACCGGGACGAGCAGGAGAGTTGGTTTCAAGGGTGCTGGGTGACTGACCGAATAATTCAGCTTCGATTGAAGCTTCCGGTAATGCAGCACAATCGACATGGACAAAAGGCCGATTATGCCGCTGACTTATTTGATGAAAATACCTGGCTAGAACGCCTTTGCCACTACCTGTCTCTCCGGTAATTAATACGACAGGAGTAGTATCCTTATTTTTATCCATGAGCTCAGAGAGCTGTTTTGCCTGCTGCCGAATAGCTAGGATTTCCTGACTAGTACCAATCAAATTAATTGGTTTGTGAGTCTTTTGTTCACGCTGTTCAGAATAATGTAACTGAAGACTGATAGCGTGATTGTGAACCACCTTCTCAATCGTCATCATCAGTTCATCCAAATCCACCGGCTTTTTGAGATAATCTGAGGCGCCGAATTTCATTGCATTAACCGCGTCTTCCAGCTCGCCATAAGCAGTCATCATGACCACAGGCAAGTTCTGCAGTGGATGTCCTGACACACGAATTTCAGCCAGTAAATCCAGGCCATTGCCATCAGGTAACCTGACATCCAATAGCAATACATCGATTGATTCCTGACGTAACAGTTTTTTTCCATCACTGATGTTATCGGCAATTTTGGCTTGATGACCTTCCCGTTCCAGCCGTCGTTTAACCGATTTGGCAAACAGGCTTTCGTCCTCAATTAATACAAAATTAAGCATGTAACATCCTATTGACGAGTCAGCGTTTTATCCAGGTGCAAGGTCAGTGAAACTCGCGCTCCACCCTCCGGAATATTTTCAAAAATCAAATCGCCCTGATGCTGTTTAACCACTTTCTGAGCAAAAGGAATACCCAGTCCGCAATTCAGCTTTTTATGCATTTGGCTGGTCTCTGCCTGAGGCGTTTCGCTAAAACCCGGTCCTTGATCTTCAATCTGCAATCCAATTAGCTGAGGTTTTTCCCAATAATGAATATGAATGGTTGAATTAATGGGTGACACTTCAATTGCATTTTGAATCAAATTGAAAATAGCCTGCTCCATCAGATTATTATCTATATTAATCAGCCTGGCCTCTTGCTGCCAGCCATGACGATTTACATGGATGTATTTATCATTGAGTTGCAGGGCTGTCAGGGATAAAGCATTATCGGTGAGTTCGGTGAGTGTCGCCTCAACAAGATTGGGTTTTAACGGGTGCAGGTACATCAGTAGCGAGGTGACCCAGTTTTCCAGTCGATCTACCGCAATGATAATGTCTTTCAGCACGACTCGACCTTCTTCATTCGCTTCTTCGATAGAGACTTGTGCGGCCGCACGGATCCCTGCAAGAGGATTGCGTATATTATGAGCGACCAAAGGCACTAGTTCGCCTAATGCGGCTTGTTTTTTGGTTTCTATCAATTTGTCACGATTACTGGCCAATTCGTCAGCCATGCTGTTAATAGCCTGCGAAAGTCTTTGCAGTTCGTCGACACCTGTTAACGGAATATGATGATGAAAATCGCCGGTACTGATTATTTTGGCACCTTGGGTAACATTACGTAGTGGCGCCAGCATATTTCGACGGACAAACCATTTGGAGATAATGAGTAGAACTAATGCCAACATAATTGGCAAGGCTTCGCTGAGCAGCATTTTGCCAAACATCCGTTCATCAGAGTCAGTTAACTGCTGCTGTTGCTGTTGAAGATAGTGCTCGATATCGCTGAAAACCATTTCAAGTTGCTGAAAGGTTTGCTGTTCAAGCTGTTCATCTAACCAGAGTTTGTCATCATTGCTCAGTTTATCGTTATTCAGGAAACGTCGGGTTTCCTGATAAAACTTGTTATAGGCATATTCAATTCTGACGATCAAAAGCGCTTCGTCTGGCGAGCTCGAAAGCGCTTTTAAACGAGTTAGATAAGAATTAATCTGATCAACAAATTGGTAATATTGTTCTACTGCAAGCTCATCATTTAGAAAAACAACATCAAAGACTTCTTTTAGCTGACGATAAAGATCACCACGTAAATGTTGTACATGAGTATTGATTGAACTTAAACGCAGCGACTCTTCTGAACTTTTCTGCCAGACAAGTGCCCAGTTAAAGCTCATTAAGGCTGTCATGATAATTAACACCACAAAGCTGAGCTCATGGAACCTTAAGGCACCTTGAATGGATTGGAGTTTTTTTAAAAGTCTTTTCATTAAAAAAACGGGCACGAAGGCCCGTTTCATAAATTGTTACCTATCCGTTACTGGGGTTCAAAACCGGTAAATGTGACTTTTTCCTCAACCAGGACTGGGTCACCTTCTTTCCAGTTTTTACCGTCTGGCACAACAGTTTTTAATTGATAAATCTCACCAGGAATTTCTTCCGACATAGTAAAAATATAATATTTGGAAGAATACAATTTATAACGATCATTCTTGGGATCTTTGATATACGGCTGCACGATGTATTGCCATGCTTTTACTTTCTTGCCGTTGTAGTCCACTTCAATTTGCTTCTTGTCAGCCCCTTCAGCAAAAGACCAACGAAGCAGCCGTTGAAAATAACGCCACTCCCCCCCTGTTAACCGATTCATTTCATGAATGTCATATTCCAGAAACAAAACAAAGACACTATTACCCCGTTGGTCCAGGCGTGGTTCGTAGGGGCGTTTATTCTCGCCGGTAAAAAACTCAAAATAGGTATCTGCACGACCAGTATTACGAATATTATTGACCATCATTTCAATCGTGTCAGTGCGGTCCCCATCAACAAAACTGGTTTTAGAAAATTTATATTTCAGCACTCCCGGCTGATCAATATTTTTTAAATGCGCTTTATCAAATAACTCATTATTGATTTCTGACATGCCCGGCGCTGCAAACGCTTTGCCACTTATCAGCAATATTAATCCGAACAAAAAAACGATGTATTGGTTTGTCTTCACTGTTTGTTACCTCATGAATTTTTATAGGTGTTATGCTTAAATTCTTATATTCTAATTTATTATTTTTATTTGCTTATGACTCTACTTGAACGCCTAAAGATTCCCGCAATTGTGATTTCATGCGTATTACTTATTATCGCATGCCAGTCGGCAAACACTAATCGAATACTTGAAAAAAACAGTCCATATAATTATCAAGACACACTGGTAAATCTGGACATAGCCATCTCCGAGTATAATTACCGGATAATTCATAAAAGCGAAATTGGTTCTGCGATCCGTGAACGTGGCGATAAAAACTTCCCGTTATCTACTGTCATTAGCTTTTGTAATATTACCCACGCAAAAGAAATGATGTTGATTAATGAACAACTTATCAATGATATGCCCTGCATCATTACTGTTAGGGAAAGCAACAGTGGGGTGATTATTGGCACCAGATTAATGGATGAAAACGTGTCTGATAAAGATCAGGCAAGTTTTGCCGCCCGGATTAATGATGATCTGAAAAAAATAATAGAGGCTACTGTTTTGTAGCCTCTATTTTTCAGATATTGATTTAGTCCAACAGTGTATTAATCGTCATCATCCTTACGCGGTCTTTTCGCGGGAGTCGGACTAACGTTTTCCAAAGATGGTAAATTGTATTCAGCAATAATGGCATCAATCTCATCTTTATTCTGATCGATAAATTTATTCAGTAATTTATTCCAGTCTCTATTCGAATAACGAGTTGCCATACTGAAGCTGAATACATGCAACTGACCCAGTTCATTTAATGGATTTACCGTAATAGGCACATCCGATACCTTGGCATAGTAACCGGCTATTGGTCCCCACATCGGGATAACATCAATTTTACCAGCCGCTAAATCCTCTATCGCTCTACCTGGGCTTTCATTTACATCACCGCTCATCAATTGGTAATAAACAATATTCTCCCCCAAGCCCATATCAATTAAAGCTTTGGTAGAAATGGCACGATCAAACAAACCAATTTTTAAGGGTCCATGTTTTTCATTTACCTCTTTTAAATCTGACAGCTTAGTAATTTCATAACCTTCGCCACTCCGATAGGCAATCGCTTCAATAGAGCTGAAATACGGTTTGGTGGGTAATAGAAAATCCGTGTGTTCGGGAACGCTCATGGCGAGATCACACATATAGCCACCACGTTCGGGATGTTCTTTTTTAATCGTGTTACGTGAAAAACCGATGCGTTGTGGGAACCAGTAATATTCAACCGGAATTCCTAATTTTTCACCTAATAGTTCAGCAATTTTATTATCGAAACCTTCCTTGTTTTTATTGGAATAGGGCATATTGTTAGGATCCGCGCAGACCCTTAATACTTCTTGTCCCTGAATTGGCTTCAAATCTTCAGCATTAACTGCAAACGAGGCACCCAGTAGAGCAGACGCCAGGATTGCCCATTTTTGTAGTTTTATCATTCTCTCTTCCTTATTGCTTATGGGAATTTGTAAGACATTTCCTATGCCGTTTTTGTTCAAAAAAAAACCCGGCATCTTTAAAAGATACCGGGTTTTAGGGTTTAACTTAAGTATATTTTTTAATACTTAATTGGTCTTACAGGCTAAATACGCTCAGAACACCACCCAGGTTAGTCCAGCTAGACAGTGCACGATATGCACCAACTGCGCCCAGACCGTCTGAATCATTTTCCAAACTTGGGATAGCCATACCGATACCAGCCCAACCACCTACACCAGACAGGATAGAAATATACTGTTTGTTGTTGTGTTTGTAGGTATTAA
>Ga0207878_100341_pt1 | contig 20318 bp, 19 predicted proteins | sample LinPmetageLP41_FD_184053 | JGI IMG/M metagenome (GOLD analysis project Ga0207878, IMG submission 184053) | Marine viral communities from the Pacific Ocean - LP-41 (SPAdes) | ecosystem: Environmental > Aquatic > Marine > Oceanic | place: Pacific Ocean | collected 2010-08-27 | reverse complement strand
TCCCCGCCACGGCATCGCGCGCGAAGGCATCGGCCTCATCGGGTCCCCCGGCCTCGAGCTTTTTGGCATAGAGCGGGACAAACGCCATATTGAACGCGCCTTCGGCAAAGAACCGTCGGAACATGTTGGGCAGGCTGAAGGCTACGAAAAACGCTTCGGCGGCCGCCCCGGTGCCAAGGAACCGTGCAATCAGAATGTCGCGGACGAAGCCCAGGATGCGGGACAGGAGGGTCCAACCGCCGACGGTCAGAAATCCCTTGATCAGACGGGTGGGCATGTCAGGCTCCGGCCCGTGCCGCCGCGCGGCTGACAGCTTCGCGCAGCTTGGCCGCCAGTGCATCCTGCTTGGGTTTCGACCACAGCTTCAGGCCGAACAGGTCCTTGACGTAGAAGACGTCCACGACCTGCGCGCCATAGGTCGCGATGACGGCATGCGAGATATATATGTTCGACTGCGACATCACCTGCGTCAGGTCATACAGCAGGCCGGGGCGGTCGCGGGTATCGACCTCGATAATGGTATAGATGTCCGATCCGTCGTTATCGAAACTGATATTCGTCGGCACCTGAAACCGGCGCTCGCGCTTCTTGATTTCGTGGCCTTCCAGCGCGCGCCGGGTGGCGACTTCGCCGCGCAGGATCTTCTCGATCATGGTCTGCAGCCGGGGCAGGCGGGACGGTTTGTAGGGGTGGCCCTCGCCGTCCTGAAGCCAGAACACGCTGGTCGCGAATCCGTCTTTCGATGTGTAGGTCCGCGCATCGACGATATTCGCCCCAACAAGGCTGAGCGCACCGGCCAGACGCGAGAAGATACCGGGGTGATCCTGACAGGCCATCATGGCGCGGGTTGCGTCGCGGTCTTCATCCGCCTGCAATTCGACGCGCACATCGCCTTCCGGCAGGTCGCGCACCATATGCGCAAACCGCACGTGCGCCGCCGTCGGAATGCCTTGCCAATAGGGGCCGTAATGCCGCGCCATTTCGGCCCGCAACTGACCCTCGGGCCAGTCGGCCATTGCATCGCGGAACAGTTGCTTGGCCCGTTTTTCACGCGTCTCCCGGTTTACGTCCTCCAGCCCGTTTTCCAGCGCGGCGGCGGTTGCGCGGTGCAGGGCACGAAACATCTGCGCCTTCCAGTTGTTCCAGACGTTCGGTCCCACGCCTCGAATATCGCAGACCGTCACCAGGGTCAGCATGTCCAGCCGTTCGCGCGTTTTTACTGCCTTGGCGAAATCGCGGACCGTGCGCGGATCGGAAATATCGCGCTTCTGCGCCATGTCCGACATCAGAAGATGATGCCGCACCAGCCATTCTACGGTCTCGGCGTCCTTGGGTTTCAGGCCCAGGCGCGGGGCGACGACGCGGGCGATGCGCGCGCCCAGAACCGAATGATCCTCGGGACGCCCCTTGCCGATATCGTGGAGCAGCAACGCGACATAGAGGACACGCCGGTTGATGCCTTTTCGCAGGATGGCGGAGGCCAGAGGCAACTCCTCGACAAGCTCCCCCCGTTCGATCTGGGCGAGATGGGAGATGACCTGAATCGTATGCTCATCGACAGTGTAGGAATGATACATGTTGAACTGCATCATCGCGACGATGGGTGCGAATTCGGGAATGAAGGCGGACAGGACTTCCAGCTCGTTCATGCGCCGCAGCGCCCTTTCGGGGTTGCCGTGTTTCAGCAGCAGACCCATGAACAGTTTCGCCGCCTCGGGGTTTTCGCGCAGATTGCGGTCGATCAGGTGCCGGTTCGCCGCCAGAAGGCGCATCGCATGCGGATGCAGCAGCAGACCCGTCCGCAGGGCTTCCTCGAAGATACCCAGCAGATTCAGCGGCGTCCCGAGAAACGCGTCCTCGTTGGCAACGTCCAGACGACCCTGACGCTCGGTATAAGGCGCGCGGACCCGACGGCGGCGTTTGAAAAGTCCCAGAAGAGCCGGTTCCTGCTTGGTATTGTCGGCCTCCAGCGCGACCAGAAGAATCCGGGTCAGCTCGCCAACGCGTGTGGCGTGGCGAAAGTAATCCTGCATGAAGTGCTCGACCGCCCGACGCCCGGCATGATCGCGGTATCCCATCGCATTGGCCACATCGACCTGCATGTCGAAGGTCAGATGGTCGGCGGCACGTCCCGCAATAAGGTGCAGGTGACAGCGCACACACCAGAGGAACCGCTCAGCCGATTCGAAGGCGTCGAACTCGGCTTCGGTAAAGACACCCAGTGGCACCAGCTCGGCGGTGTCATGAACCCGGTAGCGATACTTGGCGATCCAATACAGGGCCTGAAGGTCGCGCAGACCGCCCTTTGCTTCCTTGACGTTCGGCTCCAGTATATATCGCTGTCCGCCCTGCTTGCGATGACGCTCGGACCGTTCTGCCAATTTCGCCTCGATGAAATCGGCGACGGTCTTGCGAAACAGATCCTCCCAGAGTCGCTTTTGCAGCGTATCGGCCAGGGTCTGTTCGCCGCAGATCAGGCGACGCTCCAGCAAGGCGGTGCGGATGGTGAAATCTTCGGCGCCCAGTCGGATGCAGTCCTTCACGGTGCGTGTGGAATGCCCCACCTTCAGCTTCAGATCCCAAAGGATATAGAGCATCGATTCCACGACGCTTTCGACCCATGGCGTGACCTTCCACGGGGTCAGAAACAACAGGTCCACATCGGAATGCGGCGCCATCTCGCCCCGGCCATAACCGCCGACTCCCAAGACGGCAAAATGCTCGCCTTCGGTCGGGTTGGGGCAAGGATGCAGGATGCGGGTGGCAACCAGCCACGCGCATTGGACCAGCCGGTCCGTCAGATGGGCATAGGACTTCGTGACCCGTCGGGCGCGCGTCGGATCGGCTTCGAACCCCAACCGGATCGCGGCGCGACCCCGATCCTGCGCCGTCGACAGGACGTCCACCGTTGCGCGCCGGATCGCCATCGCGTCGGACGTGCCGTCGATTTCCGCCAGCAGCGCGCCGACCGTCGCCACCTCGTCGAAGATTTCGACCGGCGTGGCGATGAGCGGCGCGCCGGTAGCGGCGGGCAGATCGTTTGCGATGAAGACCGGGGCCGGAGTCTTACGACCCGGCGCCGCCGAAGCTGTTGGGGGCAGGGCTGACCACCTGTATCTGACGGTTCACGATTTGCGCGACGGCCAGCGCCCTGTCGTTGGTGCCGTCGCCACGCAGGCGGAATACCCCGCCCGTGCCGGCAAATCCAGCCCGTGTCGTCAATGTAGCGCGTCCGACAGTTTTGCCGTTGCGGGCGATCGCGCCGATGGCAGCCATCCCGTCATAACCAAGGCTGGCCAGGGGGTGAGGCTGAGCTCCATAGGCGGCGGCATATCGGCTGCGGAACTGTGATAGCGGTCCGGGGTCCGGCAAGGTAAAATAGCCGCCCTGAAGTCCGGGAAGCTGCAACGCTTCGGACGGGATATCCCATCGGGTCAGCCCCAGAAAACGAAAGTCCTCTCCGCCGATACCTGCCTCGGTCAGGAACTGCGAAATCACCGGCAGATCGCCCGATGTATTGCCGGTCAGAAAGATTGCGTTCGAATTCGTCGAGCGGGCTTTCGCCGCGATTCCCGGCACTGCGTTCATGATGCCCTGTTGGTTCAACTCGTAAGGGACCGACCCGGTGATCTGAGCGCGGGTTTCAGAAGCAGCACGGGTGATGGCGGCATTGGCGATCTGGCCGCTGGCATCGTTGGAATGCGTTACCAGAACCCGGTTGCGGCCCTGTGCGGCGGCAAAGCCCAGCACCCGGCGGGCGGTGTTTTCGAAGGTATTGCCCAGAACCCAGACGTTCCCACCTGCGACCGAAGTGTTGTTCGAGAAGCTCAGCACCGGAATGCCCGACCCGGAAGCGGCGACACCTGCCGCGGCGGCATTGTCTGCGTAGAGCGGCCCGAGAATAACCTGGGCACCCGCCGCAATGGCCTGCGTCGCGGCGGCGGAGGCCCCCCCGGTGGTGCCTTGCGTCGGGTAGACATTTATCTTCACGGCGCCTTCGCCAAGATCGCTGGCGGCAAGACGGGCCGCATTTTCAAGGCCTTTGGCAACGGCTGCATCGGTTCCGCGCGACGATCCATATGGGACCAGAAGGGCCACGACCATCGGTCCGCTGCCGCTCACGCCGCCCCCGCCCGATCCGGTTTCCAAATTCGGTCCGGCGCCTGTGACGTTACAGGCTGCAAGTCCGACAGTGACGGCCGCAAGCGCAGCGAGCTTGCGCGTCGCGCGCGCGAATGAAACGAAAGGCCCTGTTGGCCATTGCATGAACATGATCTCGATCTCCCAGCGTCGCCTTCACGGCCACGTGATTTCCCACAACGGTTAATATGCCATGTCGGGCGAGTAAACGACTGAACCACAGGAGGCGCGAAATGGCAGAGATCGGCAGGATCGAGGGGGGGTTGCATCTGATCGCCGTTCCGATCGGCGCGGCGCGCGACATTACGCTGCGGGCACTGGATGTATTGACGGCCGCGGATGTTCTGGCTGCCGAAGATACCCGGTCTATGCGTCGATTGATGGATATTCACGGCATCGCCCTGGGCGATCGCCCGCTCATCCCCTATCACGACCACAATGGACCGACGGCGCGCCCCCGTCTGATGGCGGCACTGCGCCAGGGCAAGTCGGTTGCCTATGCATCCGAGGCAGGCACGCCGCTGATTGCCGATCCGGGGTTCCAACTGGGCGTCGAGGTGCGCGCGGCCGGCCTGCCCGTGCGCGCCGCGCCGGGGGCCAGCGCCGTCCTTGCCGCGCTCTGCGTCGCCGGACTGCCGACGGACCGCTTCTTCTTCAACGGCTTCCTTCCGCCCAAATCTGCGGCGCGCAAGGCTGCGCTGCGCGACCTGTCGACAGTGCCTGGCACATTGATCTTCTACGAATCGCCTAAACGGCTGCAGGCTATGCTGCGCGATGCGGCCGAGGTTCTGGGTCCACGGGATGCCGCCGTCTGTCGCGAATTGACCAAAAAATTCGAGGAGGTCCGCAAGGCACCGCTGGATGCACTTGCCGAAAGCTATGCTGCGAATGACCCCAAAGGGGAAATCGTCGTCCTGATTGATCGCGCCGCGACCCAAGCGATCGACGAAGACACGATTCGCGCAGCCCTGCGGATCGCACTTCGCGAAGGATCGTTAAAATCCGCTGCAAAGGATGTTTCCGATTCTTACGGGATTGCCCGTAACATGGCGTATCAGATGGCATTGGCTATAAAGGACGAGACATGAGTGGATCGGTTTCCTACCACGCGGGCCTTGCCGCCGAAGACAGTGTCGCGCGCCATTACAGCCGCAGCGGGCACCGCGTCGTCGAACGTCGCTGGCGTGGCAAGGGTGGCGAAATTGATGTCATCGCGCAGTTCGGCGGCGATACGATCTTCATCGAGGTCAAGAAAAGCGACAGCCACGCCGCTGCCGCGTTGCGGGTAAGCGACCGTCAGGTCCGCCGCCTGTTCGATTGCGCGGGCGAATATATGGGCGGATTGCCGGACGGCATGCTCAGTTCGGTTCGCTTCGATGTGGCGCTTGTTGATGCCGCCGGGCGTATCGAAATCATCGAAAATGCTCTGGCCGCCTGATGCGGCCCGAAAGGCAGGCGCAATCTGCGCCGCGGCGCATTGTCAGGGGCGGATAGCTGCGCCATCTAAGGGCAACTTCAGATGTTCGGGGATGTCGTCATGCCAACTGCAAAATCGCTCAGGGTCGGCTTCCAGATGGATCCGATGGAAGGCGTCAACATCGACGCCGACAGCACATTTCGCATTGCCCTCGAGGCGCAGGCGCGGGGCCATTCCCTGATCTATTGGACGCCGCAGCGTCTGGCGTACATCGAAGGCCGGGTCATCGCGCGCGGTCAATCGATGGAAGTCCGGCGCGAAAAAGGCAACCACGTTACATTGGGCGAGCTGCGGGACTACGATCTTGCCGATCTGGATGTCGTCTGGCTGCGGCAGGATCCGCCCTTCGACATGGGATATATCACGACGACGCATCTTCTGGACCGCGTCCACCCGGATACTCTGGTGGTCAACGATCCGACCTGGGTGCGCGGCTGGCCTGAAAAACTGATGGTGCTGGACTTTCCGGACCTGACACCGCCCACTGTGGTCGCCCGCGACCTGGAGACACTGAAGACGTTCAAAGCCCGGCACGGCGACGTCGTTCTCAAGCCGCTCTACGGCAATGGCGGCGCGGGCGTGTTCCGCCTGACCGCCGAGGACCGAAACCTCGCTTCGCTGCACGAGCTTTTCAGTTCGATCAACAGTGAACCGCTGATCATGCAGAAGTTCCTGCCTGCCGTCTCAAAGGGAGACAAGCGGGTCATCCTGATCGATGGCGAACCCGTTGGCGCAATCAACCGCGTGCCGGCGAAGGGTGAAGTCCGGTCGAACATGCATGTCGGGGGACGCCCGGAAAAAGTCGATCTGACCGAACGCGATCTCGAGATCTGCGCGGCGATCGGGCCGCGTCTGCGCGATGCTGGCCAGATTTTCGTCGGGATAGACGTGATCGGCGATTGGCTGACCGAAATCAACGTAACGTCTCCGACTGGTCTGCAGGAATTGGAGAAGTTTGATGGCATCAATGCCAGCGCACTGATCTGGGAAGCGATCGAAAAACGGCGCTGATTGACCCTACCATGTCCCTTAAGGCCAAGTAAGACAGCAAGCAGGATGACGACTGACGGGGCGAAGGTGGGGCATCTGACCCCCATACAGCTTATATGACGCTCCATGTTGTCGGCACTGGTTCCAGGCAATTGATTGCTGATCGGTGAGTCCCGATCCTAGGCACCCGACACCAGTCTATAAGACAATGCTTCTGCGATATGCATGCGCCGCACGAGTTCCGATCCATCGAGATCGGCAATCGTTCGTGCGACTTTCAGCACGCGGTGGTATCCGCGCGCCGACAGGCGGAAACGATCGGTGGCTTTCAGCAGGATGTCCTGTCCTTCTGGATCGGTTGTGGCCACTTCCATCAAAAGGTCGCCCGACACGTCCGCGTTGACCGTGATTTCATCGCGATCGGCGTAACGCGCTGCCTGAACATTGCGCGCGGCAGCGACGCGCAGGGCGACCTCTTTCGATGTATCGCCCGCGGGCGGCTGGGCCAGGTCCGAAACTTCAACCGCCGGTATTTCCAGTCTCAGATCGAAGCGGTCCATCAGGGGGCCACTGATCTTGCCCATGTAATCCTCGCCGCAATTGGGCGCACGGGAGCAGGCCAGTCCGGGGTCGAACAGCATTCCGCAGCGACAGGGATTGGCGGCGGCGACCAGAAGGAATCGGCAGGGATAGCGGACGTGGGCATTTGCGCGCGCGATGGTGACTTCGCCCGTTTCGATCGGTTGACGCAGGGTTTCGAGGACGGCACGCGGAAACTCGGGAAACTCGTCCATGAATAGAACGCCGTTGTGCGCAAGGCTGATCTGACCCGGCCCGGCCCGTTTGCCGCCCCCTGCGATAGCCGCGACCGAGGCGGTATGATGCGGTTCCTGAAAGGGGCGTCTGTACAGGATGCCGCCTTCGTCCAGAGTTCCGGCCAGTGAATGGATCATCGAGGTTTCCAGCGACTCCATCGCCGAAAGCGGCGGCAAGAGGCTGGGGAGGCGCGCCGCAAGCATCGATTTCCCAGCACCCGGGGGGCCGACCATGAACAGGTGGTGCCGTCCGGCAGCAGCAATTTCCAGCGCTCGCTTGGCGCGTTCCTGTCCCCGAACGTCGCGCAGGCAGGGGCCGCCGGAGGGCGTCGGGACGTGTCCTGCCGTCGCCTCCGGCAAAGGGGACGCACCGGTCAGATGGTCCATCAGGGCCTTGATCGAAGGCGCCGCATAGACCGCCGCCGCGCCAACCCAGGCCGCCTCGGGTCCGCAGGCTTCGGGACAGAACAGCACGGCATCCAGCGCGGCCGCCGTCATCGCCGCGGGCAAGGCGCCCGCTACGGCGATCAATCCGCCATCAAGAGACATCTCACCGATACTGAGGGACCGGGCGACCTTGTCCAGCGGCACCAGTTCCAGCGCTGCCAGCACTGCCAGTGCAATCGGCAGGTCGAAATGCGCGCCCTCCTTTGGTACGTCGGCTGGGGACAGGTTGATGGTGACTTTCTTGGATGGCAGCGCGATGCCAAGTTCCGATAGGGCGGTGCGGATGCGGTCCCTGGCCTCGGACACGGCCTTGTCGGGCAGACCGACGATCGAAAAGCCCGGCAAGCCCGGAGAGACGGCGCACTGGACGTCAACGGGACGCGCCTCCAGCCCCTCGAAGGCGACCGTGGTGGTGCGTGCCAGCATGTCCGTTCCTCATCTTTGAGAAAAGGTTAACGGGCGAGTGGTTTAAGAATGGTTAATGCGGTTTGGCCATCGGAAAAGGCGATGTCGGCAGGCCCATGTCATAATTTTCCAGCGTTCGATTCCGCGCCTCACCCTCGGCCCGCCAGATCTGCAAGAGGTCATGGTTCAGATGCGCATCGACATAGGTCTGCGCCAGGTCGGAGACCGGCAGGCCGTAACCTGCGATCCGCATGGCGACCGGCGCGAAGAACGCGTCCGCGGCGGAATATACGCCGAACAGCCATGGACCATCTCCGGCTATACCCCGCGCGGCGGACCAGACCCTGTCCAGTCGCGAGAGGTCAGCCCGAACGCCGTCCGATGGAACAAAGTTTTCCCATTTCACACGCAGGTTCATCGGGCATGCCTCACGCAATGCGCTGAAGCCGCAATGCATTTCCGCTACCAGTGACCGCGCCAGCGCACGGGCCTTCGGGTCGTCAGGCCAGAGGCCAGCCTCGGGGTGCCGCTCCGCCAGCCCTTCGGCTATGGCTATGGTGTCGGACCATTGCGCCCCATCCTGGGCGCGCGCCACGGGCACGGTGCGCGCAGGTGCCCAGTCTTCGAGAGTCGATATGAAGCTGCTGCAATACATCTCGTTCATATGGACACGCACCGGCAGATCGAAAGCCGCAAACAGGAGCCAGCCGCGTAAGCTCCACGAAGAATAGGATCGGTCGCCGATCAAAAGGTCATAGGTCATATCGCTTGCCTAGCATCACCTTTTCAGTTCGGCATAACAGCAATCCCTGATGGCAGCATTACGGTTTGTGATTGGCGGATATGGCCACCGGACCTGCCGGGGTCAGATTGATGCGTGTCAGGCTGAGATTATCGATCTTCTGCCTCAGGGCGTCGAACGGTCTCAGATCCGCCGCGCGCGCCCAGAGAGTCAGAATGACACCCATATGCGCGACGACAACAAGGTCACTTGGGTTCGTATTTGCGACCAGCCGGTTCATTGCCGTTTCGACACGGTGTGACAGGTCGTTCCAGGACTCGCCGCCCGGCGCACTCGGGGTGCCGGGGGTATCGAAGAAGCATCGCAATTCGGGACTGTCTATCGCGTCGAAAGGCTGGTTGTCCCACGCGCCGTAATCGAACTCCCGCAAGGCCGGATCGTGCGGCAGGCGCGGCCTCTCGCCCAGAATTGCGGTCGCCGTATCAACGGCGCGGATCAAATCGCTGCTGACAACAGGGGCCTGTGGCAAAGCTGCCGACAAGCGCGCCAATGCCGCAGTATCCGAAAGGTCGGCGGGCAGATCCGTCCAGCCGACCATTCTGCGGCTATGGGTCGGCCCATGACGGATCAGCCAGAGCCGCGTCATTTCAAACGCTGCGGCATGCCCGCCGTTACCAGCACCACCCGATCCAGGGCTGCGGCCAACCGCTGGTTCAGCGCGCCCTGATCCCTTTGGAATTGCCGCGCCATGGCATTGTCGGGCGTGATGCCTCCACCCACATCGTTCGATACGACTATGAAATGCGCTGGCGACGACTTCATGGCCGAGATCCATGCCTCGGTCGGCTCTTCCCAGTCCATACCGTCCAGCATCAGATTTGTGAGCCACATTGTCGCACAGTCAATGAGGACGACCTCACCTCTCCGCCGGTCCGCGCAGACCCCGGGCAGATCCAGCGCTTCCTCGATCAACGACCATTCAGTCCCTCGTCGCGTAGCATGCAGTTCGACTTTGGCGCGCATCTCTCCGTCCAGAACGCGTGCCGTAGCAACATAGACCGCGCGTCCCTCCAACTGCATGATTTCGGTTTCAGCCCAGTTTGATTTGCCGGATGCCGCGTGACCCAGAGCGAGCGTGGTGTTCATGATTCCCGACACGTGATGGAACTTTCTGCCATGCAAAAGAGTATTTCACCTGGAGTTATATTTCAGAAACCGGGTGTCCGGTTTGCGGCTATGTTATCCTCGGGGGATATTCAAATGGCACTCGATTTCAACAGCGACACGTCCCTGTCCCGGCGCGCCATGAAGGCCGAGCTTCTGGATGCCGAGACGGAACTGCGCCTGGCTTACGCGTGGCGCGACGATCGGTGTGAGGCGAGCCTGCATCGCCTGATCACCGCTTACATGCGTCTCGCCATATCGATGGCATCTAAATTCCGCCGCTATGGCGCGCCTATGAACGATCTTATCCAAGAGGCTGGATTGGGCCTGATGAAGGCGGCCGAAAAGTTCGATCCCGATCGCGGTGTTCGATTTTCGACCTATGCCGTATGGTGGATCAAGGCGTCGATACAAGACTATGTCATGCGCAACTGGTCGATGGTTCGCACCGGATCGACCAGCAGTCAGAAATCGCTTTTCTTCAATCTGCGCCGCGTTCAGGCCCGGCTGGAGCGGGAGGCTGCCGCAGAGGGTATCGTTCTGGACCGTCAGACGATGCGCGAAAGGATCGCGACCGATGTCGGTGTGCCCTTGCGCGATGTCGAGATGATGGAGGGTCGTCTCGGCGGTTCCGACTTCAGCCTGAACGCGACCCAGTCGTCGGACGAGGAAGGTCGCGAATGGATTGACGCACTGGAAGACGACAGCGCCCAGGCCGATGAGACCGTGGCCCTCAGGCATGACAATGATATGCTTCGCGAATGGCTCTTGCTGGCCCTATCGTCGCTGAACGATCGCGAACGGTTCATTGTCCGGGAACGCAAACTGCGGGAAGATCCCAGGACGCTGGAATCGCTCGGCAATGAATTGTCGTTGTCCAAGGAACGTGTCCGCCAACTGGAAGCGGCGGCGTTCGCGAAGATGCGTAAATCCCTTGAAGCGGAAAATCAGGAGGTTCTCGGCTTCCTCGGGTAAGACGCGATTTCTGTCCGACGCTTGCTACGGCGGCCGGGGCGCAGACATTGCCGCCGGTCGGTATCTGGATTTTGGGCACAGATTTCTACAATCCGGTGCCTCTCATCACGCAGACGCGTTTCAGTGCGCGTTTCAGTGCGCACCCCCAATCGTTTCGAACACCTGACCGGCAATGCCCGAACCGACCGGGCCGCAGCGGCATGTCATTTCGATGATGCGGTATAAGGCAGCAATACCCGGCGCGGCAGCATCACCCTACAGACAATGGCGCCCCAGCGACGATCCCAGGGTGGCCTTCCGCTGGCGACGGGCCTGTCCTAGACAGGGTGGAATTCAGGGAAGGCGCGATATGCTGACGGACAAGAAAATCCTGCTCATCATCGGCGGCGGCATCGCGGCCTTCCGGTCGCTCGACCTGATGCGCAGATTGCGCGAGCGGGGGGCATCCGTCACACCGGTTCTGACACCGGCAGCGGAACATTTCGTCACGCCGCTTTCGGTCTCGGCTCTCGCGGCTTCGAAAGTCTACCGCGATCTGTTCGATCTGACCGACGAGGCCGAGATGGGCCACATCGAACTCAGCCGCGCCGCCGATCTTATCGTTGTCTGTCCCGCCACGGCCAACCTGATGGCCCGGATGGCGCAGGGCCTTGCCAACGATCTGGCGACGACCCTTCTGCTGGCAACCGACACGCCGGTGATGATCGTTCCCGCGATGAATGTCCGCATGTGGCAGCATCCGGCAACGCAGCGCAATCTGGCGACCCTGACAGGAGACGGCATTGCGGTCGTCGGTCCCGTCAACGGCGCGATGGCCTGCGGTGAGTTCGGCCCCGGCCGTCTGACGGACGTGCCGGATATCATCGATGCGATTGATGCGCATTTCAGCGACGGGCCGCTGACGGGCAGGCATGTTCTTGTTACATCCGGCCCGACGCATGAACCCATCGACCCGGTGCGCTACATCGCCAACCGGTCATCAGGCACCCAGGGAACGGCCATCGCCGCAGCCCTGCGCGATTTGGGGGCGCGGGTTACATTTGTCACCGGTCCCGCCGATACATCGCCGCCCGCCGGAATCGATGTCGTGCGGGTCGAAACGGCGCAGCAGATGCTGAATGCCGTCACTGCTGCCCTGCCGGCCGACGTCGCGGTCATGGCCGCCGCGGTTGCCGATTGGCGGGTTGAGAATGCCGGAGACCGCAAGATGAAAAAGGACGGCAGCGCGACTGCCCCGGCGCTGACCTTCGCCGAAAATCCCGACATTCTGGCGACGGTATCCAAGGCTGCGACCCGCCCGAAGCTGGTCGTCGGATTTGCCGCAGAAACCGACGACGTAATTGCCAATGCGACCGCCAAGCGCCTGCGTAAAGGCTGCGACTGGATCGTCGCCAACGACGTCTCTCCCGGCACCGGCATCATGGGCGGCACCGAAAATGCCGTGACCCTGATCACTGACATTGGTGCCGAAGACTGGCCCCGCCTGACCAAAACCGAAACCGCGCGCCGGTTGGCGGACCGCATCGCTCGGCACCTGACATGAGCGTTCAGATCCACGTCACCCGCACGGACGGCTCGGACCCCGATCTGCCCCTGCCCAGCTATGAGACGCCGGGGGCTGCCGGTGCGGACCTGCGCGCCGATACGGGAGGACAGACGATCACGCTTTCGCCCGGTGGTCGGTCGCTGATCGGCACCGGCCTGCAGGTCGCAATCCCCAAGGGATTCGAGATGCAGATCCGTCCCCGATCCGGCCTTGCCCTCAAACACGGAGTTACGCTGGCTAACGCTCCGGGCACGGTCGACAGCGATTACAGAGGGCCGTTGGGCGTGATCCTGATCAATCTGGGCGATGCCCCGTTCGATGTGACGCACGGTATGCGGATCGCACAGGCGGTGGTCGCTCCGGTGGTGCAGGCGCGCTATGATCTTGCGCCCGAACTGGATCGCACGAACCGCGGGAGCAATGGCTTCGGGTCAACCGGGACATGACGCTGGTCCTGATCCTCGGGGCCGTGATCTGGGGGCTTGGCATGGTGATGAAGACGCCCGTCAAGGCGCGTTTTCTGATGCTTGGGCTGCTTTATGTGGCGGTCCTGTTTGCTCACTTGATCCTGCCTGACGGTCATCCCTTGCGTCAGATGCTGGGGGGCGGGTTGGGGTCCTGGCTGGTTCTGGGTGGTCTCGTCGCGCTGATCGCAGTGTATCGCGCCGGATTGACCCGCATGCGCGCCCGCGCACGGGTGCTCGAGGCAGATCGGGCCGACGACACCGCCAGTCGGACAGGCCCCTTCAGCGATGACGAACTGGAACGCTATGCGCGCCACATCGTCCTGCGCGAGGTCGGTGGTCCCGGCCAGAAGCGCCTGAAGGACGCAAAGGTTCTGGTGGTCGGGGCCGGGGGCCTTGGCGCGCCGGTTCTTCTGTATCTTGGGGCGGCGGGCGTCGGGACGATTGGGGTGATCGACGATGACACCGTCTCCACCTCGAACCTGCAACGGCAGATCATCCATGCCGATGCCGATTTCGGCAGTCCCAAGGTCCACAGTGCAGCCAAGCGCATCCGGGCGATCAATCCGCATGTCTCGGTGCGCGCCTACAATCAGCGCCTGACGCCCGAAATCGCGCCCGAGATTTTTGCTGACTACGACCTGATCGTTGATGGCACGGACACGTTTGTCACCCGCCAGATGGTGAATGACGCTGCTGTAGCTGCCAGCAAGCCTTTGATAGCAGGGGCGATCACCCAGTGGGAAGGACAGGTTACAATCTATGATCCCGCCGCCGGCGCGCCCTGCCTGACCTGTCTGTTCCCCAAGGCCCCTGCCGCCGGACTCGCGCCGTCCTGTGCCGAGGCGGGGGTAATCGGCGCGCTTCCCGGCATCATCGGATCGATCATGGCGCTGGAAACGATCAAGGAAATCACCGGTGCCGGCACTACGCTGCGTGGAATTCTGCTGCTTTGGGACGGGCTGGACGCGGACGCTCGGCGTATCTCGGTTGCCAAACGACCGGATTGCCCCACCTGCGGCAGTATCTGAGCTCTTGGTTCCGCGGCGCCCGTACTGCATCATCGCAGCGCACCTTGTCCTAATCCCAGGAGGATTCCCCATGAAAACCCTCGCTGTTCTTGCCGCCCTGGCCGTTGCCTCCCCTGCGCTGGCTGACGGGCATCTGCCCGATCTTGGCGGACGCACCGTCGCGATCGCGACCGAAGATGCCTATCCCCCGTTACAGTTCAAGGACCCTGCGTCCGGGGATGCCATCGGCTGGGAATACGATGCGATGGCGGAAATCGCGGAACGCCTGAATTTCACGCCTGACTACGGGAAAATCAGTTGGGATGCGATGATCCCTGCCGTATCCGAAGGTCAGATGGACATGGGTATGACGGGCATCACGATCCGCGACGATCGCAAGGAGACCGTCGATTTTTCCGATCCCTACATGCGATCCGAGATGGTGATGATGGTCCGCGGCGACGAAGACCGCTTCGCCGATGCCGCCGGATTCGCCGCCGATGAGGATCTTTTGATGGCCGCACAGCCGGGCACGACTCCGTTCTACGTCGGTGTCTATGACGTGCTCGACGGCGACGAGGCGAATACCCGCATCAAACTGTTCGAGACCTTTGGCGCAACGGTTCAGGCGCTTCGTGCGGGCGATGTCGATCTGGTGCTGACGGATGGCACCGCCGGGAACGGTTATGTCGCTGCGTCGGACGGCGGGTTGAAGATCGTCGGCGAGACTCTGGGGACCGAGGATTTCGGCTTCATCTTCCCCAAGGGTTCGGATCTCGTCGAACCGATGAACGCAGCCATTGCGGACATGAAGGCGGATGGAACCATCGAGGCGCTGAACAGGAAATGGTTCCTCGATTTCAAGCTGGGCGAATGACGGGTTTGTCTCGAAACCCACCGCAAACTCCGTTGTAGCAGGCTTTTGCGCGCGCGCCCTGACCCTAACCGCGATTTTCCGTGGTGGCTTCTGGCCGTGGTTGTCCTGCTCGGGGCGGCCTATGTCATGGTATTGACGGACGATGCGACGCGGCAGGTTCTGCTGACCTTGCGCAAAGGCATCTGGATCACGATCCTCGTGACCGTCACCGGGTTTTCCGCAGCATCGCTGGTTGGTCTGGGGCTTGCCCTGATGTCGCTTTCTCGGTCGCTGATCGCGCGGCAGGCCGCGCGCTTTTATGTTGAGATCATTCGCGGCATCCCGATCCTCGTGATGTTGCTCTATGTCGCGTTCGTGCTGGCACCCGGTCTGGTCGCCTTGTGGAACTGGATCGGCCTGCCCGAGGCGCGGACGCGGGATTATTCACTGCTCTGGCGCGCGGTTCTGGCGCTTGTGATTGCCTATTCCGCATTCATTGCCGAGGTTTTTCGCGCCGGGCTGCAATCGGTCGACAAAGGTCAGATCGAGGCCGCCAGAGCATTGGGCCTGAAAAGGTTTCGCGTCTTTCGTCATATCGTGCTTCCACAGGCGATCCGAACGATCCTGCCCCCTCTGGGCAACGATTTCGTGGCAATGGTCAAGGATTCGTCGCTGGTGTCGGTGGTCGGCGTTCTTGACATCGCGCAGCTGGGAAAACTGACGGCCGCAGGAAACTTTCGATATTTCGAGACCTACAATGTCGTTGCGCTGATCTATCTGACGATGACGATCCTGTTGTCGCTCGGATTGCGCAAATTGGAGCGGAAGCTAGGCAAAGTCCATAAATAGAGGTCGGTCCTTTTGACACTGACTATCAGGCGACGCGGCGGGCCGGGTCTGCGGCTTCTACGGGAACCAACGCGCGGACCAGGTCCCGCATATGCAGCAGGCCCACCTGCTGGCCATCCTGCATGACGCGATAGTGCAGATTTGTATCGCCGCCTGAAACGGCGATAACCGATTCCAGATTTTGCGCCACATCGACTTCGCCCGACAGTCCATCGCCAGGCCGGTCGGTTTTCTCCATGATCGATCCTACCCGCAGGACGCGGGCGCGGTTGATATCGGAAATGAAGTCGATGATGTAGTCGTCGTTCGGATGCAGCAGGATGTCCTGCGGCTCACCCTGCTGGATGACGGCACCGTCCTTCAGGATGACCAGGTGGTCCGCCAGCTTGAGCGCCTCGTCCAGATCGTGAGTGATGAAGACGATGGTCTTGTGCAACTCGCGCTGCAACTCCAGAAGCAGATCCTGCATGTCGGTCCGGATCAGCGGGTCAAGCGCGCTGAAAGCTTCGTCCATCAGCATGATTTCCGAATCCGACGACAGGGCGCGTGCGATGCCGACGCGCTGCTGCATGCCACCCGAAAGCTGACCGGGATAATGTTCCTCGTAACCGGCCAGACCGACCCGTTCGAGCCACTTCTGACCCTCGCGGTCGGCGATCTGGGCCGACTCGCCCCGAACGCGCCGGGACATGCCCGCATTGTTCAGGACAGTGTGATGCGGGAACAAAGCAAACTTCTGGAACACCATCGACATTGTATTCTGCCGCAGTTCAGCCAGACGCGCCTCGCCATAGGCTAGCACATCCTCGCCGTTCACGATGACCTCGCCCGCCGTCGGGTCGATCAGGCGGTTAACATGGCGGATGAGAGTGGATTTACCTGACCCGGACAACCCCATGATGACCGTAATCTGACCGGCCCGGATATCGATATTAATATCCTGCAGACCCAGCACGTGGCCGTACTCCTCCAACAGATCGGGTTTGCCTATGCCGTTCCGGACATGTTCCATCATTGCCTGCGGATCAGTCCCGAAGATCTTGTAGAGATTTCGGATCGAAATCTTGATGTCTGTATCGTCGGTCATTGGCGCACACTCGAGTCGATGCGGCCAAGCGCGGCCTTGGTGGAGCGGTCCAGAATAACCGCGAGAAGAACGATGGAGAAACCCGCGACGAGGCCGACGCCCAGTTCAAGGTTCCGGATACCGGCCAGGACTTTCACACCCAGACCCGGTGCCGATACCAGCGAGGCGATCACGACCATGGCCAGCGACATCATGATGGTCTGGTTGATGCCGGCCATGATGTTGGGCAGCGCCAGTGGCACCTGAACGCCCCAGAGTTTCTGCCGATTTGACATGCCGAAGGCGTCTGCCGCCTCGATCACATCCTTGTCGACAAGTCGTATGCCCAGATCGGTCAGGCGGATCACCGGCACGATGGCATAAAGGATGATCGCGATGCCGTAGAGCTTGGATTCGGTGACCGAGAACAGGAAGATCAGCGGGATCAGATAGACGAAGGTCGGCAGGGTCTGAAGCATGTCCAGAACCGGAATCGTCATGCGCTGCATGGTGTCTGACCGTGACATGGCGATGCCGATGGGCACGCCCAGAAGCACCGATATGATCGTGCACACGAAGATGATCGACAGGGTGCTGATCGCGTCGTCGTAGAAATCGATGAAGGCCATGAACAGGAATGACAAAGCCACCAGGACGGTGACGCCGATTTTTCTTGTCGAGAACCATGCGATGACCACCAGCAGCGGGATCATGATGAACCAGGGCGTCGCCTGAAAACCGTCCAGCGACCAGTCCAGCATCCAGCTGAGTGGCTGCGTCAAGGGGTCCAGAATCACCTTGAGCGGGTCCTTGATGGCAAGGAAGCCTTCCTCGACCGCCTGGGTCATATCGCGGGAACGGGGGATCGAACTGCAGGACTTGTTGAGCGTGTCGAGCGAGGGAAACGGCGTTTCCATCAAAGGTACCGACGGGGCGGGTGCGCCTTCGACCTGTGTACCATTGGCGCGTGCTATCAACTCGGCCATGGTCAGCGGGCCTTCGTTCGGGCCGCCTGAACTGCACCAGCTTTCAAGGCCGGTGACCCTGAACAATCCATCGTATACAGCCATGAGGTTCCCCGTCGTCTTGTTGTTTCGGCTATGGTCTGTCGCCGTTCGCCGGAAATGGATCGAGCCCCGAAGGGCTCGATCCGGATGTCATCTTACTGGATAAAGCCTGCAAGCTTCTCGCGGGCTGCATCGCTGACCCAGTCGCTCCAGACGTCGGAGTAGTTCGTCAGGAAATAGACCGTGGTTTCCTCGCCGGAGGCGTTGTTGCTCTCCTGCCAGGCCAGAACCTCGTTCATCTGATCGTTGGTGAAGGTCAGGTTGGTCAGCATTTCCGCAATGGCGGGATACTTCCCTTCGAAGTCGGTCGTGACGACCGTCTTTACCGGCCCAACCGGATAGGAGGACATGCCTACGTCGAGGCAGTCCGGGTCGGCATTACACATATGGTTCTTCTCGTTGTATGGCCCGAGATCGACCTGCGTCATGTCATACTTGCCAAGGATGCTCGTCGGACCCCAGTAGTAACCGAGCCAAGGCTCCTTGTTCTCGTAGGCAGAGGCGATGGAGGTTGCCATCGTCTCGCCGGAACCGTGCTGGAACACCTCGAAGCCGTTACCTTCCAGGTCGAGAGCGCGGATGATGCCCGCGTTGGTGTTCTTGCAGCCCCAGCCTTCCGGGCACTGATTGAAACGACCACCGACCAGTTCGGGGTTGGCCAGCAGGCCTTCAATGGTGGTCAGTTCCGGATATTCTTCGGCCAGATAGGTGGGAATCCACCAGCCCTCCACACCGCCGGGCAACAACACGTCGGTCAACGTGGTGATCGTACCGGCTTCGGACAGCTTGCCGTAGGCGGGCGTGCCGTTGATCCAGAGTTCGGTCACGATGTCGGGCTTGCCGGTCTCGGCGACCGAGGCCAGCGCCGGCGTGGTCGAGGACGGGATGACCTTGACGTCGCAGCCGTAGCCCTGTTCCATCAGGAACGTGGCGACGCCGGTGACGACAGCAGCCGAGGCCCAGTTCATCTCGGTGATGACGATCTCGCCTTCGCAGGCTTCCTGAGCGGCAGCGGCACCGCCGAAAGCGCCGCCGAAAGCGCCGACGGACGCAGCGGCAAAGGCCGTCGTGATAAGAAACTTCTTCATATATCCACATCTCCCAGTGGTAAGATTATTCCATCGACTACCCAGTCGACGGGGCTGACCCAGAGTATGGGTCGCGCAATGCAAACCCGGATTTACGCTGAACGGGTCTGGCAGAGAAGGTTGCAAGCGCAGCGGTGGAGGTCAACCAGCTTTTACGACGCACCTGGTCAGATTGCGACATCCACGTCCGGCAGGTTCAGTGCCCGGATCAGATCGCGAACCTCTTGACGGGCAGCAATATTCGACAAATTCAGGTTGGCGATTCCGATGTCCTTGAGGTCCAGAAGCGTCATTCCGCGAGGGAACAGTTCGCGGAAGATCACCCGTTCGGTAAAACCGGGGGCAACGCGGAAGCCGATGCGTTTCGACAGGTCTTCCAGTGCCTGACCCATCTTGCGCTTGTTGTGCATTTCCTGCGCGCCAAGACGGTTCCGCAGGACGATCCAGTCAATCGGCTTCAAGCCCGCCTTGGCCCGCAGCTGCCGCGCATGCCAGACCATTTCGGAATAGACCGATGGCCCGATGATCTTGCCGGTATCGGCGTCGACGCGGGCCAGCAGGTCAAAGTCCACGAAGCTGTCGTTCAGGGGTGTGACCAGCGTATCGGCCAGGCTGTGCGCGACCTGGCTCAGCCGGGTGTGGCTGCCGGGGCAGTCGATGACGATGAAATCACAGGTCTCCTCCAGTTCAGCGACGGCGAGGCCGAGGGATTTATCGAACGGGTTCTCGCCTTCAGCCAGATCGGTGCGATCGACCTTGGGCAAACCCATGACAACAGGTGTCGGCAGCGTCGTGTCATGGCGCGCGCCGTATTCGATCCGGTTTTCCAGATAGCGGGTGAAGGTCCGCTGCCGCAGGTCCAGATCCAGCACGCCGACCCGCAGGCCGGACCGGACCAGCGCGGTCGCGGTGTGCATGCAGGTGGTCGATTTTCCCGATCCACCCTTTTCGTTGCCGAAGACGATGATGTGCGCCATTGGCCGCTGCCCCACTCTGTGTCCCGACCTTCCTTAAGGGCAGAAACCGTGGATGCCCAGAATCAGCGAATCGGTGGGCCAATGAAAATCCACAGGGATGGCAAAAACAGCGCGAATTGGCGCATCGCGTCGCCGGAAACGTGAAACGCCGCCCCGAAGGACGGCGTTTCCGATTGTCGCTGCAGAAGGCTTAGAAGCCGAGACCAGCGTATTTGTTCTTGAACTTGGACACGCGACCAC
>Ga0207878_100339_pt1 | contig 20596 bp, 21 predicted proteins | sample LinPmetageLP41_FD_184053 | JGI IMG/M metagenome (GOLD analysis project Ga0207878, IMG submission 184053) | Marine viral communities from the Pacific Ocean - LP-41 (SPAdes) | ecosystem: Environmental > Aquatic > Marine > Oceanic | place: Pacific Ocean | collected 2010-08-27 | reverse complement strand
CGATCCGGCGCGGCGGGTCGAAATCGTTTGCACCCCCGGCGTCAGCGCGCTTCAGGCCGCCGCCGCGCGGGCCGGTGCGCCGTTGGGCCACGATTTCTGCGCGATCTCGCTGTCGGACCTGCTGACCCCGCGCGAGGACATCGTGAAACGGCTGAAGGCGGCGGCGCAGGGTGATTTCGTGATTGCCTTCTACAACCCTGTATCGAGGCGCCGCCGGACCCTTCTGGCCGAAGCGCGCGACATCCTGCTGGGCCACCGCCCCGCCGACACGCCGGTTCTTCTGGCGTCTTCGCTGGGGCGGCCGGAAGAACACATCTGCTATCGCCGCTTGGCCGATCTGGAGGTGGACGAAGTTGACATGCTGACCGTCGTTCTGGTCGGATCGTCGCATTCCAGACTGGTGAAAACCGGCGACGGGATGCGGATGTTCACGCCGCGCGGCTATGCCCGCAAGATGGCGGGTGGCGATTTGACGCCCTCCGAGGAGACCACGCCATGACCGTCCATTTCATCGGCGCAGGCCCCGGTGACCCGGAACTGCTGACGCTCAAGGCACAGCGCCAGATCCGCGAATGCCCCGTCTGCCTTTACGCAGGCTCGCTGGTCCCCGCCGCCGTCGTGGCCGAAGCGCCCAAGAGCGCGCGCGTTTTGGACACCGCACCGATGACGCTGGCCGAGACCCATGCGGAGATCGTCGCGGCCCACGCTGCCGGGCAGGACGTCGCCCGCGTCCATTCCGGAGATCCTTCGCTCTACGGGGCGATTGCCGAGCAGATCCGCCTGCTGAAACGCGATGGCATCCCCTATGACATCACGCCCGGCGTGCCCGCCTATGCCGCCGCTGCCGCCGCCCTTGGGCAGGAACTGACGGTGCCCGAAATCGCGCAGTCCATTGTTTTGACGCGGGTGTCGATGAAATCGACGTCGATGCCGCCGCGCGAAACGCTGGAGAATTTCGCCCGCACCGGGGCCACGCTTGCGATCCATCTGGGCATCCGCAACCTGCGCGAGATCGAGCGTGTGCTGACGCCGCATTACGGTGCCGATTGCCCGGTGGTGGTCGCCTATCGCGTTGGCTGGCCGGATCAGGCGTTCCTGCGCGGTACGGTTGCCGACATTCATGCCAGGGTGCGCGCCGAGAAGATCACGCGGACGGCGCTGATCCTGGTCGGACCCGCCCTGGGCGAGGTTGGAGACTTCAGGGATTCTGCACTTTACGACCCCGCCGTGCCGCATGTCCTGCGTCCGAAAGTGAAAGGCTGAGCAGCGGGGCGTCTTCGCTGACATGGACGTCGTTGTCAGGCTTTCATTGACTATTCACGTTTCTGTTGCAGACTTACCCTAGAACCGGATGGGCAAGCGACTCGCGTGTACGTCCGGATTGCCGGGGGGTGTCATGTCCGAAACCGATCCATTCTTCCTGCCCGCCGACGTTCGCGAAGGTCTGGCGCGCGCCCGTGCGCGGGACCGGCGGACCACGGGGGGGCGGCTGCGGGTGCAGGTTGGCGACGACTGGTATCCGATCACCGCCTATGACGATTCTGGGTTCGAGGTTCCTTTGGATGTTGCGCCCAAACTGCGCGGTCTGGTCGAAATCTACGACGGACCACGCCTTTTGCGTTCGGTTCTGATCGTGGCGGGCGGGCCATCGGGCGACGCGATGCGCTATGGCTTCAAGCGGGCGACCGCGGCGCGCACCTCGGCTGCATTGGACTATGAACGGGTGGGCGATGCACCGGCGGGTTATATTGCGGCACCCTGAGACGGGTCGGCGGACATGTCGATCCCTTACGATCTTGGCCCCTCACACTCCCGGCCCTCACACTCCCGGCGCGGTCGAGTAATATGCCGCCGCGGCCCCTTTCAGCCGCGCCCACATCTGATCGCCCAATGAAAAATGCCACCATTCCGTAGGATTATTGGCAAATCCCGCATCGTCCATCAGCCAATAGAGCAAGCGCCGGTTGGACCGCGCTTCGCGGATGGAAAACGCCAGGCCGTCCGGGTCACTCTCGAAGGCACCGGTGTTCGATGCATCTGACACATCGTCGAAGATCGTCCCCATGAACAACTCGGCCCCGTTGCGATAGCGGATTGTCAGATCCACCGCCGCGCCGGTCGCATGTGGCGGCGGCGACAGCGGATCGACCGCCCCGTTGCCCCCCCGCGCCCAGTATCGTTCCGTTTCGGACGCGATGCGCGCGGCGTCCCAATCGGGGTGCAATGCGCGCAGACGATCAGGCATCCACTGGTCGTGGAAATGGTTCTGGATCGAAAGCGGTCGCCAGGCATCGAACACCCATAATTCCAATCCGTAAGGTTTCAATCGTGCGTTTACCCCGACGAGCCTGTCGACCAGCGGACGGCGTAGCAACAGGTCCGGAACCGCACCCGCGATCCGGTGATGATACGGCGCGACCCCAGTGAAATAGGCGTTTGCGCCGGCGATACCGTAGTCGCGCACCTCCACGATCGGGTCTGCGCCGCGTGGATCGCCCAGATCAATGGCATGGTCGCGATAGCCGGGTCGCAGGGCGGCGGCGCGTGCCACAGGGTCGGCCAGCGGGCGGTCGCGCAGCGCAAAAAGGGGGCCTTGGGTCAGCATTAACATGGATGGAAGGCTTGACCCCCCGGGCCGCGCTTCGCAAGAGGAGACAGCGATAGGAGGACGCGATGCGGACAGTCTATGTGAACGGTGAATACCTGCCCGAAGATCAGGCGAAGGTTTCGGTCTTCGATCGCGGCTTTCTGTTCGCGGATGCGGTCTATGAGGTCACCAGTGTGCTGGACGGAAAGCTGATTTCATTCCCCGGTCATGCCGCCCGCCTGCAACGGTCGCTGACAGAGTTGGAGATGGCCAGCCCGGTGTCTGACGCCGAACTGCTGGAGATTCATCGCGAACTGATCACGCGCAATGATCTGACCGAAGGGCTGATCTATCTGCAGGTGACGCGCGGCGCGGCGGATCGCGATTTCCTGTATCCCGCGCCTGAAACGGTGCCGACGCTCGTGCTGTTCACGCAGGCAAAGCCGGCGCTGGAACATTCGCCGATGGTGCAGACGGGCATGAAGATCGTGACGATCCCTGACCGGCGTTGGGGGCGGCGGGATATCAAGACGACGCAGCTTCTCTATCCCAGCATGGGCAAGATGGAGGCCCGGGCGCGCGGGGCCGACGACGCCTGGATGGTCGAGGACGGCGCAGTGACCGAAGGCACATCCAACAACGCTTATATCGTCAAGGACGGTGTGATCGTGACGCGGCATCTGGGCGAGGAAATTCTGCATGGCATCACGCGCAAGGCGGTGTTGGAGTTCGCACGCGAGGCACAGATGAAGGTCGAGGAACGCCCCTTCACCGTCGAGGAAGCACTATCGGCGGACGAGGCGTTCATCACTTCGGCCAGCAGTTTCGTGACGCCCGTGGTATCCATCGACGGAGCCGATATCGGGACGGGCAGGCCGGGTAAGGTCGTCACCCGCTTGCGTGAAATCTATCTGGACGAGATGCGGAAGGCCGGAATATAGTCCCGGCCTCGCAGGTCAGTCCCAGTCCAGAATGACCTTGACGCGACTGCGCGTGTTCATGCGCCGGAAGCCACCAAAATCCATTGCCCGCCCCTGAAGTTGCATGTGCAGCGCGGCAATCTGGCGGGTTGTAAGGGTGCCCGCATCGACATCGCGGAACCCCAGAATATCAAGCCGCTGCTGCACCGACGCGACCAGTTGCGCGTTCGGTGCGGCCACCACCGGTGTCGCCACGGCCAGCGCCGCAACCAGAATCAGAACGGCGCGCATCTCAGCCACCCCGGCCAAGCCGGTCGATGCCGCGCTGGAGGATGCCTCCGCCCCGCAGGATCGACCGGATACGGGCCCCCTTGTCGCCGTTCGACCGGCCGGAATGCATGGTGTTGTCCAGAAGCACGATCTGTCGATTGGACAGCGCGGCGACATTGGCGTCCCCGAAGCCGTAGACCCGCAATTCGCGTGCGACCGACAGGCGCTTGCCGGTCAGTGGCTGGGGGTTCACGACAGTGCCGGGGGGCGAGACATAGACGCCTTGGGCGGCGGCAGGTAGTCCAAGTCCCGGACCTAGCGTCAGGGCAGCGGTCAGGGCGATGAGAAACGGTCGGGCCATGGTGAAACTCCTTCTGCAGGGAAGATAGTGTCACCGGTGCGGATATCCAAAATCATCCCTGCGTGAGACGGCATATGATCAGTCCTTGCCGACATTCTCCGCGAAACTTGTCTCGAATGCGGCCTGCTGATCGGGCGAGGCTGCGGTCTGGTGCTGTGCTTTCCATTCCGCCAGAGGCATTCCATAAAAAGCCTCCCGCGCCACTTCCTTCGACATTTCCACTCCCCGCTCGGCGGCGGCTTCGCCATACCAGCGCGACAGGCAGTTGCGGCAAAATCCGGCAAGGTTCATCAGGTCGATGTTCTGCGCGTCGGGACGATCCTCCAGCAGGTGCCGACGCAGGCGGCGAAAAGCGGCAGCCTCGACCTCGATGCGGGTCGCATCATCCATCACGGGTAAATCTGGCATTATCGCATCCTTCGGCAAGGGAACGAGGCGCGGGGCTTTCAGCCGCTGACCTCATCCGTAAGAGATGAGGACGTTTTGCCTTATGATCAAGGCGTTCATCCTGACCTTCTGACATGCAGTGACGCAGAGATTGCACGACACTTGGTTAACCAGGTTTCAGAGGATAGCGTGGTGCCGAGATGCGCACGCCTGTTGCGAAACCCCGTTGGGCAGGGCAGAGGTGCGAGCGCTAACACGACACATCCGAAGGAAAGCGCCCCATGAGACGCCACCGCAACGTCAAGATCGTCGCCACCCTCGGCCCGGCCTCCAGCGACTACGACACCATTCGCGCGCTGTTCGAAGCGGGGGCCGATGTGTTCCGACTGAACATGAGCCACGGTGTCCACGACGACATCCGCTCGCGCCATAACATCATCCGCGATATCGAACGCGATACCGGGCGCCCGATCTGCATTCTGGCCGACCTGCAGGGCCCGAAACTGCGCTGCGGCGTGTTCAAGGACGATTCCGCCGAGATCGAGGAAGGTCAGAAGTTCCGCTTCGATCTGGACGACAAACCCGGCGACGCGACGCGTGTGCAATTGCCCCACAAGGAAATTTTCGACGCGCTGGAGCCGGGTGGCACCCTTCTGGTCAATGACGGCAAGCTGCGGCTGCGGGTCGACAAATGCGGCAAGGATTACGCCGATTGCACCGTCATCACCGGCGGCACGATTTCCAACCGCAAGGGCGTAAACGTGCCCGACGTGGTGCTGCCGCTGGCCGCGCTTTCGGACAAGGACCGCAATGATCTGGAGTTCGTCTGCGAATTGGGCGTCGACTGGCTGGCCCTGTCGTTCGTCCAACGCGCCGCCGATGTGCACGAGGCGCGTGAACTGGCCAGGGGCCGCGCCGCGATCCTGTCCAAGATCGAAAAACCCGCCGCCGTGGAAGCCTTCGACAGCATCCTTGAAGTGTCGGACGGCATCATGGTCGCGCGGGGCGATCTGGGCGTCGAATGCCCGGTCCATGCCGTGCCGCCGATCCAGAAGCGTCTGATCCGAAAATGCCGCGCCGCCGCCAAGCCGGTGATTGTCGCGACCCAGATGCTTGAATCGATGATCGACAGCCCGATGCCGACCCGTGCCGAAGTTTCCGACGTGGCCACGGCGATCTATGAAGGCACCGATGCGATCATGCTGTCGGCGGAATCGGCGGCGGGAAGCTATCCGATCGAAGCGGTGCAGACGATGAACAACGTGGCGATCGAGGTCGAACTGGACGACAATTATCGCGAGATCATCGAGGCTTCGCGTTCGTCGCATTTGACGACGACCGCCGATGGCATCGTCGCCGCCGCGCGCGAGATCGCCGAGACGACGGACGTCAAGGTGATCTGCTGCTTCTCCCACTCCGGCTCCACAGCCCTCAAGGTTGCGCGAGAGCGGCCCCGGGTTCCGATCATCGCGCTGACACCGATCACGAGCACGGCGCGTCGGATGGTGCTCAGCTGGGGCACCCATTCGGTCGAGACGCAAGCCGTCGAGCGGTTCAAATTCGCGGTCGTCTCGGCGGTCCGCGCGGCCAAGGCGGCTGGCTTCGCCGAGATCGGGGATCAGGTCGTCGTGACGGCGGGCATTCCGTTCAATGTCCCCGGTTCCACCAACATCCTGCGCGTGGCCCCTTGCGACGAACGGCTGATTTTCGGCGGCGAGGGAGACTGACTTGGAGGCAGTGGCGGACGCCCTGCAAGCCCTGCGCGACTGGTGGGCCGGCTTGCCCCCGTTCCCCGATCTTGGCCTTCCCGCCCCCGGTGACCCGGCTGTCCTGACGGTCGTGGCGACAATGGTGACCGGCCTGGCCCTTATGGGTCTGGTGACGGCTTGGGTCGAGCGGCGATTATCCCTGACTTCGCTGGCTGCGTTCATCCTGGGCTGTGCACTGTTCTTCTGGCTGTGGGAGACGGATCGCGAAGGCTTCCGCTTTCTGTCCGTTCCCGAGGCGTTTGTCGAAATGGTCGCACGGGTGATCCGATAGCTTTGTCTCTGCCGGGTATGAAGTCACAAGGCCTTGTCACTCTAACCCATCCCCGTTACAGCAGCCGCTCGAATACCCGCACGCCCGGCGATTGGGATGCCGAGGCGCGCGTTGTAGAAGGAGACCGAAATGCCCAAGATGAAGACCAAGTCGAGCGCCAAGAAGCGCTTCAAGATCACGGCGACGGGCAAGGTCCTCGCCGGTCAGGCCGGCAAGCGCCACGGCATGATCAAGCGTTCCACCAAGTTCATCCGCGACGCCCGCGGCACCACCACCCTGTCGGCACCCGACGCCAAGATCATCAAGGGCTTCATGCCCTACGATCGCTAAGGAGGATATGATATGAGCCGCGTAACCTCCGGTAAGGTCACACACGCCCGCCACAAGAAAGTCCTGAAGGCCGCCAAAGGCTATTACGGACGTCGCTCCACGACCTTCAAGACTGCCACGCAGGCCGTCGACAAGGCCAACCAATACGCCACCCGCGACCGCAAGAACCGCAAGCGCAGTTTCCGCGCCCTGTGGATCCAGCGGATCAATGCCGCCGTGCGCGCCCACGATTCGGACATGACGTATTCGCGTTTCATCAACGCGCTGTCGCTTGCCGGGATCGAGGTCGACCGCAAGGTGCTGGCCGATCTGGCCGTGCACGAGCCCGAGGCATTCGCCGCCATCGTGGATCAGGCCAAAGCCGCCGCCTGAGCGACCGACCATAGATGATTTCAGGGGCTGCCTTCCGGGGCGGCCCCTTTTCGTATCTGACGCATCCCATGTTGATCCGCCCCGAAACCCCAGATGACATTGACGCCATTCGCGACCTGACCGCCGCAGCCTTTGCGTCGATGCCGTATTCCGACGGCACCGAACCCGAGATGATCGACCGGCTCCGGGCCGCCGCCCACGGGAGCAATCCGGTTTGCGCCGAGCCTGACCTGATACGGTACGGCCCGGAAACTTCTCCCTGCTCCGGTCCGTTCCTTATCATATGCCGCCACAACCAATGGATCTGCCATGCGCATGTTTGCCTTTCTGCCCCTGATCCTGTCGGCCTGTGTCGCGACCTCCGCCCCGCCGTCGGACAACGCTGTACTGGCCATCGGCGACAGCGTGATGGCCTGGAACGGCGGGCAGGGCATCCCCGAAGCGGTGCAGGCAACGCTGGGCCGTCCCGTCGTGGACAAGGCGCAATCCCTGGCTCAACTGACCAATCCTAATGGCATTGCGGGCGCGCTTGGCTTCGACATCAGTCGACAGTACAAGGGCGGCGATTGGGACTGGGTTATCCTGACCGGCGGCGGTAACGACCTGCGCGGTGCCTGCCGGACTCCGGACGAAGCGGGCATTCTGAACGATCTGATCGGCCCCGGCCTGACCGGTGACATTCCCACTCTGATCGCGCGCATCCGGGCGAATGGGTCCATGGTTGCTTTCATCGGCTATTACGACGGTGCCCGTGGGGCTGCGACAGGGTTCACACCCTGTCAGGGCGCATTCGACATCATCAACGCCCGCATGACGCAACTGGCGGCGCAGGACGCGGGTATGTTGTTTTTTGACGCGGGCAGCGTGATCGACGCGGGAGATCGTGGACTTTATGCGCCCGACCTGATCCACCCCAGTCCGCGCGGCTCTGCGATCATCGGGCAGGCCCTGGCGCAACGGATGGCGGCATTCGAATAGGTCGGGGCCGTGGGCCAACGGTTGCATGGTCCGCGCCGTCAAGCTACCTAGCCTCTCGCTGACAGGGGGCCGCAGGCACATGGACGATCTTCGCGACAAATATATGGGCCGCATCACCGGCGCCACGGACGAGGCAACACTGGAAGCCGTACGCCTGGAAGCGGTCGGCAAAAAGGGCGAGATCGCGCTGAAGATGCGAGAGTTGGGCCGTATGACGCCCGAAGAACGCCAGCAGGTCGGCCCCGCGCTGAACGCCCTGAAGGACGAGATCAACACGGCTATTTCCGCCCGGAAGGCGGGCCTGGAAGACGTCGCGCTGGACGAACGACTGCGATCGGAATGGCTGGACGTGTCGATGCCGTCCCGCAGCCGCCGCCCCGGCAGCATCCACCCCGTCAGTCAGGTCATGGAAGAGGTCACGGCCATCTTTGCCGACCTTGGGTTCTCGGTCGCCGAGGGACCGCAGATCGAGACCGACTGGTATAACTTCGACGCCCTGAACATTCCCGGTCACCACCCCGCACGGGCCGAGATGGATACGTTCTACATGGCGCGCGCCAAGGGCGATGACCGCCCGCCGCACGTCCTGCGCACACATACGTCGCCGGTGCAGATCCGCTCGCTGGAGGCCAACGGCGCGCCGATCCGCATCATCTGTCCGGGCCGTGTCTATCGTGCCGACTATGATCAGACACACACACCGATGTTCCACCAGATCGAAGGTCTGGCGATCGACACAGACATCTCCATGGCGAACCTGAAATGGGTTCTGGAGGAGTTCTGCCGCGCGTTCTTCGAGGTCGATACGATTGAACTGCGGTTCCGCGCCTCGCACTTCCCGTTCACCGAACCTTCGGCGGAAGTCGATATCCGGTGCAGCTGGGAAGGCGGCACGCTGAAGCTCGGCCAGGGCGACGACTGGATGGAAATCCTCGGCTCCGGCATGGTACACCCCAAGGTTTTGTCCGCTGGCGGGGTCGATCCGCAGATGTATCAGGGCTTCGCCTTCGGCATCGGCATCGACCGCCTTGCGATGCTGAAATACGGAATACCGGACCTGCGCGCGTTCTTCGACAGCGATCTGCGCTGGTTGCGGCATTATGGATTTTCGGCATTGCAGGCACCGACGCGGCACGCAGGTTAAGCCTTTGGTATGCCACGGGGTGCTAGGTCCGATTGCAGAACCGATCAGATTCGCACCGTGAATGAAATGATACAAACTCCGGCCTTGCGGGCTGCGACCATCATCCGGTTTTCGGAAGAAGTACGCAGTCTGGCCAGGCAGTCGTCCGACGTTCTGGGGCGGATGAAACACCGCATTTCGGAAGACGACGGCGATGTGGTGAAAGCCGGTCGGCACACCACGTTCTGAAGGTCAGCGCCGGGTCTGCGCCCGCAGACGCTGGATCAGTGAGAAATTGGCATATCCATCCGGCACCAGATCGTTTGCTTTCTGCCAGCGCTGGATCGCGTCCAGCGTATCCGGTCCGACTTTCGCGTCGATCTTGAGCGGGTCGAACCCCGCCGCACGCAGGCGTTCCTGCAGTTCAACCCGCTCGTCATAGGTGAGTGCCCGGTCGCTGCGCGGCCAATCCCCGGCAATCGGTGGTCCGCCTGCCAGCCGATCCGCCAGATGGCCGACGCCGATCACATAGGCATCGGCGGTGTTATAGGTCTCGATCGCGCGGAAATTGGCAAAGGTCGCGAAGGCGGCGCCGGTGTAGCCCGCAGGCACCCGGATCGACGCCAGTCCACCCTGCGGCAGGGGGTTGCCCGCAACGGTCCGCACGCCCAGTGCCGTCCAGTCGTCGGGTGATTTTTCGATCCGCTCGCCCGTCAGAAGATAGTCGAACCCCTCGGGCAGAACGACCTGCACCCCCCAGGGCTGCCCCGTGGTCCAGCCGTTCGCCTTCAGATAGGCTGCGGTGGACGCCAGCGCATCGGTCGGGTCGTCGCCCCACAGGTCGCGCCGCCCGTCGTTGTTGAAATCGACCGCGTGGTCGCGGAATGACACCGGCATGAACTGCGTGTGCCCCATCGCGCCCGCCCAGCTGCCGCGCAGTGCCGCCGCGCGCGTGTCTCCCGATTGCAGAATGCGGAGGGCTTCAATCAGTTGTTCCTCGAAGAAGGCACTGCGCCGGGAATCGGCTGCCAGCGTCGTCAGCGCCGACAGGGTCGAGACGTTGCCGCGAAACGCCCCGAAACTGCTTTCCAGACCCCAGATCGCTGCCACGATTTCCTTGTCTACGCCATAAACCGCTTCGATCCGGTTGAGCACGTCAGCATATTTCGCCATTGCGCGGCGGCCGTTCGCTACCCTCAGATCGCTGACGGCGGTGTCGAGATATTCCCAGATCGTCTTGGTGAATTCCGATTGGTTGCGGTCGCGGAGGATGACATCGGGCAGGCGTTCGACCCCTGACATGGCGGTGTCGAACGTCATGGCGTCAATGCCTGCAGCCAGGGCGCGGTCGCGAAAGGCAGGGACCCAGACGTCGAAATCGGCGGTTTGCTGCACCGCAGGCCGCTGCTTCGGGCGCAACATAGCGTCCTGCGCGGCAAGCGGCGTGGCCAGGGCGAGGCAGGCGAAAAAAGTGGCGATTTGCATGGGCAATCCCGAGCTATGTTTTGCCGCGATCCTATGGCGTGGGGCCGCGCCGGGCTAGCGTTTGCGCGGTGCTTTGCGAAACTTGCGTTTTTTTGGCGCGCCGCGTCCGCCAGGCGCCGGACGACGACTGACCCTACGAGGCTCGCCCTCCAGCGACAGCAGTTCCAGAATCAACCCGCCGGTGACGGGGACGGCCTCGGCCAGGCGGACAGTGACCCGCTGGCCCAGACCGATCTGGGTGCCGGTGTCGCTGCCGGTCAGCACCTGTTCATCGCGGTCATAGCGGAAGTATTCCGCACCAAGCGACCGCACCGGGATCAACCCGTCGGCGCCGGTCTCGTCCAGCCGCACAAAGACGCCGAACGCCTGAACGCCTGAAATGCGCCCCGCGAATTCCGCACCGATCCTGTCGGATAAAAAGGCCGCAAGGTAACGATCATTGGTGTCGCGTTCTGCGACCATCGACCGCCGTTCGGCCTCGGATATCTGCCTGGCGGTGGCCTCCAGATGTTCAATGTCCTGTGGTGACAGCCCATCGTCGCCCCAGCCATGCGCCGTGACCAGCGCGCGATGAACGATCAGGTCGGCATAGCGTCGGATCGGCGAAGTGAAGTGGGCATAGGATCGCAGCGCCAGCCCGAAATGGCCCAGATTGACCGGCGAATAATAGGCCTGCGTCATGGCGCGAAGGGTCGACATGGAGATCAGCTCCGACAGTTCGGTCCCGGCCGCTTCGTGCAGCAGATGATTAAGGATCGCCGTGCGCAGGACCTGACCCTTGGGCAGGCTGAACCCGCTGGCCTTGGCGGTTTCGCGCAAGGATTCGATCTTGTCAGGGTCGGGTTCTTCGTGCGTGCGATAAAGCAGCGGCGTCCGCAGACGCTCCAGCTCCTCGGCGGCGGCGACATTGGCGAGGATCATGAACTCCTCGATCAGGCGATGGGCATCCAGCCGGTCGCGGAATGCGACGGACGTGACCTCGCCCTCGTCCGACAGGATGATCTTGCGTTCGGGCAGATCCAGATCCAGCGGTTGCCGTTTGGCCCGCGCGATCTTCAACGCATCGTAGGCCGCGTAGAGGGGCCGTAAAACGCCTTCCAGGTGCGGCGCAGTCCGGTCGTTGATGTCGCCGTCGATGGCGGACTGCACTTCTTCGTAATGCAGCGACGCGGGCGATTTCATCAACCCGCGCAGGAACGTCTGGCCGATCTTGGTTCCTTCCGCGTTGACCGCAATCCGGACGGCGATGCAGGCACGCTCAACGCCTTCGTGCAGGGAACAGAGATCACCGGACAGGGCATCCGGCAACATCGGAACCACGCGGTCGGGAAAATATGTCGAGTTGCCCCGTTCCCGCGCTTCGCGATCCAGAGCGGATCCGGGTGTGACATAGGCGGCGACGTCGGCAATCGCGACCCAGATGACATGGCCGCCGGGGTTGGCCGGATCGTCGTCGGCCTGGGCGTAACAGGCGTCGTCGTGGTCACGCGCATCGCTGGGGTCGATGGTAATCAGCGGCAGATCGCGCAGATCGGTGCGGTCGCCCAGTGTCGGAGGCGTGGCATTTTCGGCCTGTTCAATCGTCTCGGGGGGGAAATCGTCCCGCAGCCCGTGCTGGTGGATCGCAATCAGCGACACGGCCTTGGCTGCGCCGGGGTCACCCAATCGCGTGACGATGCGCGCCCTGGGCAGGCCCATGCGCCCCTTGGAGCCGGTCTGTTCGGCCTCGACCAATTCTCCGTCGCGCGCGCCTTCGGTGGTCTCGGCAGACACAACCCATTCATCCATCACGCCCTTGTCGACGGGCAGGATGCGCCCGCCTTCGGACCCTGCGCGGAACACGCCGACGATGCGCCGTGGCCCGGTCGACAGGCGGCGGATCAGGCGGCCTTCGTGGCTGTAATCCTCGCCCTTTACCTGGGTCACACGGACAAGCGCGCGGTCACCCTTGGCCAGCGCGGGATCGTCCTTGGCCGGAATATGGAGAATGCGCGGCTCGGGCGCGTCGCCCTGCCAGTCATGCGGCGCGAAAAACAGATCGCCGACGGAATCCGGGCCGATCACCTTGCAGACGGCCACGGGTGGCAGGCGGTTCGGGTCTTCGTGACTGCGCTTGCGCTTTGTCAGATGCCCCTCGGCCTCCAACTCACGCAGGATACGTTTCAGATCGATCCGCGCCGCGCCCTTGATCCCGAAGGCCTTGGCGATATCGCGTTTCGACGTCAGCGCGGGGTTGTCGGTGATCCATTGCAGGATCTGCGGCTTGGTGGGGATCTGGCTCATGTCGGCGCAGCTAGCACGGGGCCGGGGGGTTATCCACGGCGGATGACCGGGGCCAGTTTCGGGCGCTCGGGATCTTCGGAAAAGTCGAACGTGTCAAGGCGTTCGGCTCGTTTCCCTGCGCGCTCCGCCGCGGTGGCAATGCCTTCGACGTCGCGGCGCGCCTGATCGAAATGGATCTCCAGCTTGGCGGCGCGTTCAACGATCAGTTCGACATCGCGACCCAGGGCGGCCAGCGCGCGGCGGATGTCGCCCGCTTGTTCGCGCATCCGGTGATCCTTCAGGATCGCCCGCAGCGTGTTGAGCGTCGCCATGCAGGTCGTCGGCGAGACGATCCAGACGCGGGCGGCAAAGCCTTCGCGCACGACCTCGGCGTGATTCGCGTGCAATTCCGCATAGATCGCCTCGGATGGCAGGAACAGACAGGCGCCCTCCGCCGTCTCACCCGGTATGATATAGCGGTCCGCTATGGCCCGGATATGCGTTCGGACCGACGCGCGGAAGGCCGTTACAGCGCGCGCATCTCCCGGAGCGGCGATCATCGCTTCATAAGCCTCCAGCGGAAATTTCGCGTCGATCACCAGCGGCCCTGGCGGGTCGGGCATGTGGATCAGGCAATCGGCCCGCCGCCCGTTCGACAGTTGTGCCTGCCAGGCGAATGCGTCGGGGGCCAGCGCCTTGCCGACCAGGTCGCGCAACTGGATTTCGCCGAATGCGCCGCGCGTCTGCTTGTTGGACAGGATGTCCTGCAACCCAAGCACGTCGCCGGACAGGCGTTCGATATTGGCCTGCGCCACGTCGATGGCTGCCAGCCGTGCCTGAAGGTTGCCCAGGGTTTCCGCCGTTCTGGCCGCATTGTCGCCCAAGGCTGTGCCGACTTGCGCTTCGGACCTGTGCTGCGCATCCGTCAGGGCAGCCAGACCGCCGGTCAGGCGCGCCTGCGCCTGCGTCATATCCCGCAGACGTGAGGACAACGACAGGATCAATCCGATCAGGATCAGTGCGACGACCCCGCCGCCAAATGCCGCCAGAATGGTCGGGTCCGACAGGTCCAGCGTCATGTGCGTCCGAACAGGCGTTCGATGTCCGACAGCGGCAACTCGACGTATGTAGGCCGCCCGTGGTTGCATTGGCCGGAATGGGGCGTTGCCTCCATTTCGCGCAGCAGCGCGTTCATTTCCGGGCCGGTCATCCGCCGACCCGACCGGATCGAGCCATGGCAGGCCATGCGTGACAGAATGGCGTCGACCCTGGATTGCAACGACAGGGGGTCGGCGTCCTCGTCGTCTTCGAGTTCTTCCAGGATGTCGGTGATCAGCGCCTTGGCCGAGCATTGCCCAAGGATCGCGGGTGTTTCGCGCACGGCGATGGTGCCGGGGCCGAAGGCTTCGATGGCGAGACCGAATTGCGCCAGGTCCAGCGACAGCAGGCGATCGGCCTGCGCACCGACGTCGACCACTTCGGGGATCAGCAGCGCCTGCGCGCGGATGCCATGGTCGCGCATTTCTCGCTTGAGGCGTTCATAGACAAGGCGTTCATGCGCGGCATGCTGGTCCACGATCACCATTCCGGTCGCCGTTTGTGCAACGATCCAGTTCTCGTGCAGCTGCGCGCGGGCCGCGCCCAGCGGGCCATCTTCGGTCAGATTTTCCTCCGGTTCGTAGCGGGCAGACGGCGCCTCAGCGAAACCGGGCATCTGCGCGGTGTAGCTGGTGGCGCGGGCCGCGCTGGACGGGCGGTCCATCTGGTAAACGGGGGCCATGGGCCGTTCCGCGCGCATCGCGCCCAGCGTCGCATCGGCCACGGTCGTCGATGCGCGGTGTCCGGCCCCGGCAAGCGCATGGCGCAGGCCCGAGACGATCAACCCGCGCACGATCCCGGCATCGCGGAACCGCACCTCGGTCTTGGCGGGGTGGACATTGCAGTCGACCAGCACAGGGTCGCAGGTCACGAACAGGGCGGCGACGGTGTGACGGTCGCGCGCCAGAACGTCCATATAAGCCCCGCGCAGCGCGCCGGTCAGCATCCGGTCGCGCACCGGACGACCGTTCACGAACAGGTATTGGTGGACCGCGTTGCCGCGCGAATAGGTCGGCAGCGCGGCATGGCCGGTCAGGCGGAAACCCTCGCGTTCGGCGTCGATGGACAGCGCATTTTCGGCAAAGTCACGACCCAGAACAGTTGCCAGCCGGTCGGCCAGCGAGGCACAGGCATCGGCGCGGAACAACACGCGGTCTCCGCCCTCGGATACGTCGCGCAGGGTGAAGGCAACGGACGGTTCCGCCATCGCGAGCCGGCGGATCGCATCGCCGACGGCCATCGTCTCGGACCGCTCGGATTTCAGGAATTTCAGGCGCGCGGGGGTGGCGTGGAACAGATCGCGCAATTCGACCACCGTGCCGCCGCGCAGGGCTGCCGGACGCGCCGGGGCGATGCGACCGCCGTTGACATGGATCGTCGCGGCCTCGCTGGCCCCGGTGGCGCGGGACGTGATTGTGAGCCGCCCGACTGCGCCAAGGCTGGGCAGGGCTTCGCCGCGAAACCCGAAGCTGTGAATGTTCAGAAGGTCGCTGCCGTCGATCTTGCTGGTCGCATGCCGTGACAGGGCCAGCGGCAGGTCGTCAGCGTCGATGCCATGGCCATCGTCCGTGACGCGGATCAGGGTGCGCCCGCCATCGGCGATGTCGATGGTCACCCGCGTCGCCTGCGCGTCCAGCGCATTTTCCACAAGTTCTTTGACGGCGGAGGCGGGCCGCTCCACAACCTCTCCGGCGGCGATGCGGTTCACCGCGCCTTCATCCAGCTGTCGGATGCGCGGAAGGATCATATGGTGGTCAGGGACGCCCATACTACGAGGGGTAGCATGGGCGTACGCGATTCTGAAAGGTCAGAAGCTGCCGGTCGTCAGCCCTTCGGGCTGCCCGACAACGACAAAATGCAGCGCCTCGGGTTTGAGGATGCGGGCGGCGACGCGGCGCACGTCTTCCAGAGTCACGGCGTCGATCTTATCGTTGCGATCGATGATATAATCGATGGGCAACCCGGTCGCCTGCATTCCAACAAGGATGCTGGCGATACGGGAATTGCCGTCGAAGCGAAGCGGATATGCCCCGGTAAGATAGGTCTTGGCGGCATCAAGCTGCTCCTGCGTGACACCTCCTTCAGAGACCTCCTTCCAGACCGTGCGCACGATTTCGATCGCTTCGGCGGTCTTGTCGTTTGACGATGAAAACTGCCCGAGGATCTGGTTGGTCAGATCGCGCGGTGCCAGATACGTGCCGATACCATAGGTCAGTCCGCGCTTTTCACGCACTTCGGTCATCAGCCGCGAAGCAAACCCCGATCCCCCCAGAATATGGTTCAGGACGAAAGCCGCAAAGTAATCCGGGTCTTCGAAGGCAATGCCGTCCTGGCCGAACAGGACCACCGATTGAGGAGATGGAAAATCCATCACCGTCACCCCCCCGTCCAGCATGGTTTTCACCATCGGGGCAGGTTCGTCGCCGGTCGCGGGCAACCCCCCCAGCAGCGTATCCAGAAGCGGGCCAAGTTCCTCGGCAGTGATATCGCCGGTAACGCCGACCTGAACCTGGTCGCGGGTCAGGGCACGGGCATGCGCCGCGCGAAGGTCCGCTATGGTCAACGCCGACACAGTTTCGGGCGTGCCTTCCAGCGGCATGCCGTAGGGGTGGCCCGGAAAGCTGAGACCCGCGAAAGTCTTGGACGCGATTTCCTGCGGGTCGCGGGCGGCGGCGGCCAGGCCGGCCAGCACTTGGTCGCGGACCCGCTCCACAGCCGCCTGATCGAAGGTCGGGTCGGTCAGCGCATCCCGCAGAAGGGCAATGCTGGCGTCGCGGTTTTCGGTCAGGAAGCTGATGCCGACGGATACGCTATCGTTGTTGGCATCGAAGGACATCCGCGCAGCCAGCGTTTCGGCGGCTTCGGCAAAGCCCTGACTGTCCAGGTCTGCGGACCCTTCCTCCAGCAGCCCCATCATGAGATAGGTCACGCCGCGCTGGTTCAACGGTTCTTCGTTCGCGCCGCCGCTGAAGCGGATATCGAGGGCGGTGAACGGAATCGAGTCTTCCTCGACCAGCCATGCGGTGATGCCGCCCGGCGACGTCACCTCCTGAATTTCGATCGCCATCGCCTTGAGCGGCATCAGGACGGCAACAAGGGTGCAGATCAGGCGAATCATTGCGTGGCCTCCGCAGGGTCGGGCTTGGTCAGATATCCGGTCACCGAATAATTCAGGTCGAAGACGCGTTTCGCGGCGGCCAGAATATCGTCTTCGGTCACTCCGTCGATGATGTCGGGCCAGTCCAGAACGTCCTGCACGGTCAGCCCGCTGGTAACGGCGGCTCCGAATTGACGGGCACGGCCTTGCAGACTGTCGAGGTCGTAGATTGACGCGGCGCGGGCCTGTGACTTGATGCGCGCTAATTGCGCGGGATCGACGCCGTCTTCCAGAATTCTGGCAATCATCCGGTCCATGTCGGCCTCGGCCTCGGGCAGCGTGCGGTCGGGTGTCGGCACGACGATCAGGCCGAAGGTCGTGTCGTCGTATTTCAGCCCGGAATAGAACGCGGAGGTATAAAGCGCCGTGCCCTCGTCCTGTTCCAGAGTGCGGCCCATGATCGACGTGGCCGACGACCCGCCCAGCACGGCGGCCAGAAGGGTCAGCGCGGCGGCCTCGGTCTGGTCGCCCGCATCGCGTTCGGGGGCCAGATAGGTGCGCAGGACATAGGGATTCGACACACGTCCGTCGGTGAAAGTGATGCGCCGGGGAGCCAGTTGCGGCGGCTCGGACGGACGTTCGCGCGGCCCCAGACCGGGGGTGGGTTCCAGCGGGCCATAGTATTTCTCGGCCAGCGCCTGCACTTCGACGGGGTCGACGTCACCGGCGACGACCAGCGTCGCATTGTTGGGGGCGTAGTAGGTGCGATAGAAATCCAGCGCATCGTCCAGCGTCAGTTTTTCGACCTCATGTTTCCAGCCGATGATCGGAATGCGGTAGGGATGGTTCAGATACTGCGCCGCACCGCGCATTTCGCTGAACAGTGCGCCGGGGTCGCTGTCGGTGCGCTGTGCGCGCTCCTCCAGAACGACATTCCGTTCGGTCAGCATGTCTTCGGAGTCGAGGACCAGATCGCGCATCCGATCCGCTTCCATCGTCATCATCAACTCCAGCCGGTCCGAGGCGACGCGCTGGAAATATCCGGTGTAATCGTCCGAGGTGAAGGCATTGTCGGACCCGCCCTGTGCCGCGACCACCTCGCTGAATTCGCCGGGGGCAAGGTCGTCGGTGCCCTTGAACATCAGATGTTCCAGAAAATGCGCGATGCCCGACTTGCCCGGCGGCTCGTCCGCAGCTCCGACATTGTACCAGACCATGTGCACCACGACTTCGGCGCGGTTATCCTCGATTACGATGGCCTTCATGCCATTGGCGAGCGTGAAGGTGGTGACGCTGTCGTCCACTGCCTGCGCCGACACGGGCGAAGCAAGGACAAGCGGCACGGCGACAAGGGCGGCGACAAGGCTGGGAACGCGCAAGGGCGGAACCTCCGGAAGGCGTTACAGTCAATGGCAGATAGTCAGGCAGACGCGGGAAAGCAAAGGGGCCGGGTTTGACGGTTCTGTGATCTGCGGGGTCAGGCCGCGCGCGCTGCGCGTCACGATCTCCGGTCGGGGACGCGTGCGGAGATCGAGCCTTTGGCGATTGCCCTGTTTTATTGGACGGTCGCGGGGTCGGGTGGTGCGGCGACGGTGCGTACACCGGCGCGGCGGAGGCGATACAGCTCGGCATATTGATCCAGCGACTGGGATTCGTAAGCCTTGAAATAGACATTCACGTTGAACACCCGTTCCAGAAGGCGACCGTCGTTGGCCCGCCGGAAGTCCAGATCTTCAGCGGCCAGCTGACCCCGGATTGCCGGGTCGACGCCGTACCGGCCCGCAGTGCCGATCAGGGCACGGTCGGCCGCGGAGCCACCGTTCGGATTGCCACCAAGCGCTGCGATGGCTTCGGCCTCGGGCAGGCGGTCGCTGCGATTGCCGCCGCCCGGCGTAGGGGTCGGCAGCACGGCCAGATCCGGGGGGGTTTCAAGCGGACGGGTGGGCAGGATCGAGAACTCGTCCGGCGTCCGGTCCGCCTTGCGGATGTTGAACAGTTTCGGATTGTCCCGCTCGCACGCCGATACGGTCAGTGCCAGAAGTCCCGCCAATGCCAGCCGTCCGATCATCGCAGCCGTTCTCCGTCTCATCATTCCGCCCCGTTCCTAACCCAAGCCCCGCCCCGCGTCACGGGGTCTTTGCCGTCTTATCGTCCGCCCAGAAGATCAGGCCCACCGCGCCTGCGAAAATGAACACATCCGCCAGGTTGAACGCATAGGGGTTTTCGATCCCACAGCATGACATATTCAGCAAATCCGCGACCGCGCCATAGATCAGTCGATCCAGTACGTTCGCCATGGCGCCGCCGACGACCAGCCCTGCGGAGACGAAGGCCATCGGACGCCGGAAGTTCCGTGCCCAGCGGATCAACAGCCCCGACACGATCACGGCCACCGCAATCAGCAGCCAACGGGCCCCGGCGCCCGACAGCAGCCCGAAGTTGATACCCTCGTTCCAGCCCATGCGGAAAACCAGGTATGGCGGGGCGACGGGGATGCTCAACACTGTTTTGAGGTCCATCAGATGGACGACGATCACCTTTGACATCTGGTCGATGCCAAGGGCGGCGAGGGCGGAGAGATACAGCGCGCGCATCAGTGACGAAAGTGCCGCATGCCGGTGAACACCATTGCCAGCCCGGCCTCATCGGCAGCGGCGATCACCTCGTCGTCTCGCATCGAGCCGCCCGGTTGGATCACGGCAGTCGCGCCCGCCTCGGCTGCGGCCAGCAAACCGTCGGCAAAGGGGAAGAAGGCGTCCGATGCGACGACCGACCCGACCGCCGCCGATTGCGGCAGGCCCAGCACCTCGGCCACGTCGAGCGCCTTGCGCGCCGCGATGCGGCTGCTGTCGACGCGGCTCATCTGGCCCGCTCCGATGCCGACTGTCGCCCCCGCCCTGGCATAGATGATCGCGTTCGATTTGACATGTTTGGCGACATTCCAGGCAAATAACAGATCGGCCAACTGGTCGTCTGTGGGGGCCAGTCTGGTCACGATTTTCAGATCGGCAAGCTCGATATGGCCCGCGTCCTTGTCCTGCACCAGCCAGCCCCCGGCGACCTGTTTCATCGCCCGGCTCGCGGTGCGCGGGTCGGGCAGCGTGCCGGTGGTCAGCAGGCGCAGGTTCTTCTTGCGCTTGAACACCTCGATCGCGGCGTCGGTCGCGGCGGGAGCGATGACGACTTCAGTGAAAATCTCGGCAATCGCGGCCGCCGTCGCTTCGTCCAGCGTGCCGTTGAGCGCGACGATGCCTCCGAACGCCGACGTGCGGTCACAATCGAAGGC
>Ga0207878_100338_pt1 | contig 20720 bp, 24 predicted proteins | sample LinPmetageLP41_FD_184053 | JGI IMG/M metagenome (GOLD analysis project Ga0207878, IMG submission 184053) | Marine viral communities from the Pacific Ocean - LP-41 (SPAdes) | ecosystem: Environmental > Aquatic > Marine > Oceanic | place: Pacific Ocean | collected 2010-08-27 | reverse complement strand
CATCGCGATCAACGTGGAGGGTCGGGATCAGTGCGCCGCCGGAATATTTGGTCACGTCATTGGTCCGTTTACCCCGATTGGTCCGTCAGCTTTGCGGAAGTGGACCTTATCCGCGGACCGATTTGCAAGCCATATCGTCAGGCAAGACCGGCGGAGGCACCCTATGCGATTGGCGCGGATCGAAACGTTCGCCACGGAATTCGTGGGCTTCGTCCGGGTGACCGACGAAATCGGTGCCCAGGGCTGGGGGCAGGTCTCGACCTACCACTCCGATATCACGGCGCAGGTTCTGCACCGGCAGGTCGCACCGCACGTGCTGGGCCGGTCCTTCGGGGATGTCGATGATCTCTTCGATACGGTGCTCGAGCGCGAGCACAAGTTTCCGGGCTCCTACATGTGCCGTGCCATCGGCGGCGTGGACACTGCGTTATGGGATCTCAAGGCGAAGGCGGCAGGCGTGCCCGTCACGGCACTGATCGGCGGCGCACCGGGTCCGGTCCGCGTCTATGCGAGTTCCATGAAGCGCGATATCACGCCCGAGGCCGAGGCCGAGCGGTTCTGTCGGCTGCACGGCGAAAAAGGTTTTGACGCCTTCAAGTTCCGCATCGGGGCCGAGGTGGGGCGGGGCCGCGACGAGTGGGTAGGCCGGACCGAGGCCATTATCCCTGCAGTCTCCCGCGCCTTCGACGGCGAGGACGTGGCCCTGCTTACCGACGCCAATTCGTGCTATGCGCCCGAGCAAGCGATCCATTACGGACGCATGTTACAGGACCACGGCATCAGCCATTACGAAGAGCCATGCCCATATTGGGAGCTTGAACAGACGGCCGAGGTTGCCGCTGCGCTGGACATCGACGTGACCGGCGGCGAGCAGGATTGCTGGCTGCCGACATGGCGGCGGATGTTCGAGTTGCGGGCTGTGGATGTGGCACAGCCCGACATCCTTTATGCAGGGGGTATCGGTCGCACGCTGCGGATTGCGCGGATGGCCGAGGCGGCGGGCCTGCCGGTCACGCCCCATTGCGCCAATCTGTCGATGGTGACGCTATTCACCATGCACCTGCTGCGCGCGATTCCGAACGCCGGCAAGTATCTCGAATTCTCGATTGAAGAGGCGGATTACTATCCATGGCAATACGGGCTGTTCGCCACTGACCCCTACGTCATCGACGGCGGTCAGGCACATGTGACCGACACGCCCGGCTGGGGCGTGGAGATCGCGCCGGATTGGCTGGAACGGGCCGACTATCAGGTCAGCGAGGTCGAAGCATGAGTATCGCATCGATGGTGCAGGGGTCTCGGGAGGGGGGCATTTTGCCGGAACTTCCGGCCGGGCATCTCATCGGCGGTCCGTTCGCCGTATCGGAGTCGGGCGCGCGGATGAAAAGCCGCGCCGCCCATCGGGTCGCGCACGAGGTTGACGCGGGGCAGGGCTATGCCAACGAGTATTTTGCGGGCGGGATCGAGATGCCGTTCGGTGGCAACCGACAGTCCGGCTTCGGGCGCGCAAAAGGCTTTGCGGCAATCCGTAACTATCTGCGCGACAAAAGCGTCGCGGCAAAGATCACCTTATGAAGCCCGCGACGACCCCGTTTTGGTGGGAAGATTCGCCCCCGGCGCAGATTTCCGTCGGCAAGCTGCCCGCCCGTGCAGACGCGGTGGTGATCGGATCTGGCTACACGGGTCTTCAGGCTGCGCTGGCGATCGCGCGCGGCGGTCGGTCGGTGGTGGTGTTGGAGGCGGGCACCCCCGGGCACGGGTGTTCGACGCGTAACGGTGGCCAGATCAGCACTTCGATCAAGCCGGGCCTCGCCAGGCTGACCCGCGCTCATGGGGCAGAGACCGCGCGCGGTATCTTGGCTGAAGGGGTGGCGTCGCGCGCCTACATCGAGGATTTCGTGCGCCGCGAGGAAATTGACTGCGCCTTCGTCCCCTGCGGCCGGTTCCACGCAGCGGCAACGCCTGCGGCTTTTTCCGCACTCGCGCACCTGGCTGACGGCGAGGACATCACGCTGGTGCCGCGCGACCGGCAGCGAGAGGAACTGGGCACCGACGCCTATCATGGCGGCGCTGTGTTCCACCGGCATGCCAGCCTGGATCCAGGGCGCTATCACGCGGGGCTGCTGGCCAAGGTGCTGGAGGCCGGGGTGCAGGTTTGGCCCGATACGCCCGCACTGACACTTGATGGGGATGGTGCCGGCATTACGGTAGTTACCCCGAGGGGTCCTGTTGCCGCGCGCGACGTGGTGTTGGCCACGAATGGATATTCCGGCGCACTTTCCCCCTGGCATCGAAGGCGGATCGTGCCGGTCGGAAGCTACATCATTGCGACCGAGCCGTTGGCGCCGGATTTGATGGCACGGCTTTTCCCCACCGGACGAATCGCGTCGGACAGCCGCCGGGTCGTCTATTACTTCCGTCCCTCGCCGAACGGACGGCGCGTGCTCTTTGGCGGGCGCACCAGTGCGGGAGAGACAGGCACAGCCGTGGCGGCAATGCGACTGCGGGCGGCGATGTGCGCCGTATTCCCCGAACTAGCGCAGGCGCGGATTACCCATGCCTGGTCAGGTTACGTCGGCTTCACATTTGATTCGCTGGTCCATACGGACAGTCGTGATCACATCCATCACGCCATGGGTTACTGCGGATCGGGCGTCGGCATGGCATCTTATCTGGGCTGGAAGGCAGGCCTGCGGGTGCTGGGATTGCCTGGCGGCGAGACGGCTCTGATGCGACCAGCATTTCCGACCCGACCACTGTATTCAGGCGATCCGTGGTTTCTGCCGGCCACCGTCGCGACCTACCGAATGTTGGATCGGCTTGGCCTCTGAAAGCGATCGGAATGCTCTTGCGGTGAAAATGGTCCTTGGCGGGCAGACCAATTCGGGCTTCACTCTAAGGACTTACGGTCGCGCAAGATGACCGCCTCTGACATTCGACAGGAGAGACACAATGAAACCCATGATCCGCGGCCTCTTGGCCGGAACTGCTCTTAGCATGGCGGCTGCTCCGCTCAGCGCCGAGACCCTGCGCCTTCTGACGTGGGGCAGCTACGCCCCCGACGAGGTCATCGAGAAGTTCGAAGCAGAGTATCCCGACATCGACGTCGAGGTGACGTTCTCGAACAACGAGGAAATGATCGCCAAGCTGCGTGCCACCGGCGGCACGGGCTTCGATCTGGCCCAGCCCAGCCATGACCGGGTGAATGCCGCGCAGCAGGAATACAATATCTACAAGCCACTCGACATGTCGAAGATCGACACCGACGTGATGACACCGAACCTGTTGGAGGGCGTGGCAGCCAACACCACGATCGACGGCGAGGTGTATTCGGTTCCGCACCAGTGGGGCACCAGCGGCATCATGGTCAATCAGGCAGAAGCTTCCGGGGTGACCGGCTGGGGCGACCTGTGCAACGAAGAATATCAGGGTCGCACGTCGATGCGTCTGCGCCGCACGATCCTTCTTGGGATGGGCTTTGCGATGGGGTACGACCCATTCGCGCTCTATGATGACAAAGAGGCCTATCAGGAGATGCTGAATGAGGTCACGCAAAAGCTCATCGACTGCAAATCGGTCATCAAGACCTATTGGACAGGTGGAGACGATCTGTCGGCGCTGATGCTGTCGGGCGAAGTCGTAGTATCCGAGACATGGGATTCGACCGCGTTCAAAATCTACGCCGAGAACCCCGATATCGTCTTCGTGCCGCCCGAAACCGGCGCGCTGGCGTGGATCGACACCTTCACCATCCCGCGTGGTGGCGAGGCGGACGATGCGGCCTATAAGTGGATCAACTTCGTGATGCGGCCCGAAATCGTCAAGCTGATGTCGGCCTCGACGGGGGCCATCGCGGCGGTTCCGAACGGGATCGAGCTGCTGCCCGACGACAAACGCGCAGCGGTCGAGGTGGCCTTCGATCAGTCCGACCTTGATAACCTGAAGTTCTTCGCAAACATCCCTCCGGGTCTGGAGGATATGGAAGGCATGGCCTTGGAGCAGATCAAGGCCGCATCAGGCAACTGATCCCGTAAGCCTGAGACCGGGGCGCGTTCTATCGCCGCATCCCGGTCTTATTATTTTCTGAAAGGTCCGGGATGAACGATCTCAGCTGCGTTGGCGTGACAAAGAAGTTCGGCGATTTCACTGCCGTCAGGAACGTCTCGCTGGAAGTCCCTCCCGGCTCGTTCTTTTCGATCCTAGGCCCTTCGGGCTGTGGCAAGACGACGCTTATGCGGATGATCGCCGGGTTCGAGACACCCAGCGCAGGCGATATACGCATCAAGGGTGAAAGCGTCATCAACCTTGCGCCCAACAAACGCAACGTGAAGATGGTATTCCAGCACCTTGCATTGTTTCCGATGATGAACGTGGGCGAGAACATCGCCTATGGACTGCGCTGCCAAGGCGAGCAGAAGTCGGAAATTCCGGAGAAAGTGCGCAAGGTTCTGGACCGGGTCGGCCTGCCGGGCGTCGAGGACAAGCGCATCGAACAGCTTTCGGGCGGCCAGAAGCAACGTATCGCAATCGCACGCTGCATGGTGTTACAGCCCGATGTGCTGCTGTTGGACGAGCCTCTGGGCGCGCTCGACCTGAAACTGCGCGAACACATGAAGATCGAACTCAAACAGTTGCAGGAGCGGTTCGAGACCACGTTTCTCTACATCACGCACGACCAGTCCGAGGCCCTCGTCATGTCCGATCAGGTGGCCGTGATGAACGCCGGCGGGTTCGAACAGATCGGTAGCCCGCGCGCGCTCTACGATGACCCGGTCTCGGGCTTCGTGGCAGGCTTCGTGGGTGATGCGAATGTCTTGCCGGGCACCATCGACGAGGTGCGGGGTGGCGAGGCGCGCGTGATCCTGGATGGCGGCGGCGCAGTGCTGGCACGACTTGCCGACGACAGCAACACGGGCGACCGGGTGGAGATTTTCGTACGACCCGAGGCGCTTCGGATCGGTGGAGACAATGGCTCCGGGAGCCTGTGGGGAAAGGTCGATAGCCTTCTTTTCAACGGCGCTGCCAGCCGCATCCTCGTTCGGCTCGACACCGGACAACTTGTTGAAGTCGCCGATGGCGATCAGGCTTCCGAGGTGTCGGCACATGATGCGGTTACCGTCTCATGGCAGCCTGATCGGTCGCGGATTTTCGTCCGGAGGCCCGGCGCATGAGCCGTGACGCGGGACGACTATCGCTGATCCTTCTGTTCGCGCCCTTCGCCCTCTGGATCGGACTTCTGATCATCCTGCCGCAGATCGGCATCGGTTATATCTCGCTGCGCGAGAAAGTAGGCATCAATGAATACGAGTTCGGTTTCAAGAACTACGCAGATTTCGCGCAAGCCGCAGTTTATCGCAACACGCTGTTCCGTACCGCATGGATATCGATCCTGGTCACCATGCTGGCACTCGTGCTGGGCTTTCCGATCTCGTATTACATCGCCAAGATCGCCCGTGAACGCAGCCGCGCCGCACTGTTTCTGATGTGCCTCATTCCGCTATGGGTGTCAGATTTGGTGCGTGCCTATGGCTGGATCGTCCTTTTGCGCGAAACCGGTGTAGTCTCGACAGCGCTGGTCTCGATGGGTGTGATCAACGAGCCGATCGAGATGCTTTACAACGATGTCACCGTCATCATCGGCCTCGTCTACACGGTGATCCTGTTCATGATCGTGCCACTCGTCTCGACGATGCAGGGCATGGACGATTCATTGCTGGAGGCCGGATTCAACCTTGGCGGATCGCGTCTGACAGTATTTCGACGGATCGTCGTTCCCTACGCGATGCCCGGAATCGTCGCGGGCTGCATCATCGTTTTCATGATTACTGCGGGCAGCTACCTGACGCCGGTTCTACTGGGGGGCAAGAATTCAAGCTGGTTCACCGAGCAGATCTACAACCAGTTCATCACCCGCTACAACTGGGAGGCGGGCGCGACCTTCGGCGTGTTGCTGCTGCTCTTTACCTCATTGGTGGTGTGGCTGGGTTTGCGGCTGACCGGACAGAGTCTGGCTACCACCGTTGCGAAGGACACCTGAGATGCAGGGGTCAAATCATCTTCTATGGATCTATCGCGTCTATGTCGGACTGTTTTTTCTCTATCTCGTGGCGCCACTGCTGGCCGCGGGGGCCTTCGCCTTCAACGATTCGACATTTCCTTCCCTGCCATGGCGGGGGTTCACATTGGACTGGTTCATCTCGGACACCGAGCCGAAACTTGGCCTTCTGAATGATGAGCCGTTGCTGCGGGGGATGTGGAACTCGTTTTACATTGGCATGATCGTGGCAGCTCTGTCGGTGGCGGCCGGCACCTGCAACGCCTTCCTGTTCGTGCGCAAGGATTTCCCATTCAAGTCGGCGTTCTATGTGCTGATGGTGGTGCCGCTCGTGATTCCCGGCGTCATTCTCGGGATTTCGATCCTTGTTCTGGCCTCTATGATAGCCAATTTTGCCGACAGCCAGTTCGGGCTGTTCATGACGTGGCTGCGTCCGGGCGTACCGCTCATCGTGCTTGGGCAGTTCTCATTCCTCACAACGATAACCTCGCTGGTCATCGCCGCACGCCTGCAGAAATTCGACATCTCACTTGAGGAGGCGGCACTGAACCTGGGCGCGTCGCGGCTCAGGGTGCTGACGACCGTGACATTGCCGTTCCTGTTTCCTGCGCTTTTCTCGGCCTTTATCGTGGCCTTCCTGGTATCGTTTGAGAACTTCAACACGACGCTGATGCTGGTCGGCTCGGACGCGCCGCTGACGATCACGATGTACGACCGGATGGTTAAGGTCGGCTCCACCCCGGTGTTGAATGCGGTCTCAGTCGTGCTGATGGTCGGTTCGGGTCTGTTGGCGCTTCTGTCGGTGGTGGCCCAGCGGTCCCCGAAGCCCGACTGATGCGCCTGCGGCGAACGGATCGCCGAAGACGCCCAACAACTGATGGAAGCTGTAGAGGTCAGTGGACAAGCGCCATCGTTCCGAGCGTGTCAACGAACGGGGAGTATTCGCCAGGGTTTTGGCAGATTTGGCTGCCGAGGCTCCCGGACACAACACAATCTCTACCGACAAGACCTATCAAAGCGCACTGCACGGCCTCGAAAGTCCGCTGGTCAGCGACAACGGGACAGATCTGACCAGCAATGCGAACCTGAAATGGCAGGAAGATCGCAAGTTCGAGTGGCACTGCATCGCCCCCGGCAAGCCGATGCACGAATAGCTTCGTGGAATGATTCAATGGCCGGATGCGGGGCGAACCCTTGAACGAGCATTTGTTCGACACCCTACGCCAGGTTTAACCATTCATCCCTTGAGCACCGGCTTACTATTCCGTGCAAAGGCCACCTTGGCGACGGAAGCGCCGCCGCTGCTTCTCCTCTTGATGTTTCGCTGCTCAAAGGCGCTCGCAATCTAGGCACCGATCGGCAACGCCGCCGAAATGTATCAAGACAACACGATCGCGCTTGCTATCTGATCTGGTCTGGACCAATCTTGTATTGGTTCAGATATCCCAAAAGGAGATCGCCCTGCTACACAAAGATGCCAACGATGTCTTAATGGCCCTGGGCGATTTCCGGCTGCGGTTTCGTGGTCAGGACGCCTGTGTAATTGATGGGGTCGACCTGTCGGTGGCCCGCGGCGAAGTATTGTGCATTGTCGGTGAATCGGGGTGCGGCAAAAGCGTGACAGCCATGGCACTGATGGGATTATTGCCGTCAGGTAGCGCCGAAATTCCTTCTGGAACTTTGCGATTTGATGGCGAAACCATAGATTTGACCAGAGATCGCTTGTCCAGCGAACGGCGCGGTGGCGCAATGGCGATGATATTTCAGGAGCCGATGACGTCGCTCAATCCTGCGTTCCGGATCGGCGATCAGATTGCCGAGTCGGTGTTGCAGCATCGCGGCGGCAGCAAGGAACAGGCCCGCGACCGGACGCTGGAAATGTTGCGTCGGGTTGGCCTGCCGTCGCCCGAAGCGCGACTGCGGCAATTCCCGCACCAATTATCCGGTGGTCAGCGTCAGAGGGTGATGATCGCCATGGCGCTGGCCAATGACCCCAAGCTTCTGATTGCGGACGAGCCAACCACGGCGCTGGATGTGACGATCCAGGCGCAGATACTGGAATTGATCCGTGATCTGCAGCGCGAACGGGGAACGGGCACAATTCTGATCACGCACGATCTGGGCGTCGTAGCCGAGATCGCGGATACCGTTGCTGTCATGTACGGCGGTCAGATGGTCGAGCGCGGCCCGGTCGCGCAGATTTTCGATGATCCGCAGCATCCCTACACCATCGGGCTGATGGAATCGGTGCCGCGACTTTCGGGGGAGAGGGCACGACTCACGACAATCGAAGGGTCGGTGCCATCGATCGATAAGATGCCTGAAGGTTGCCGGTTCCGCACTCGCTGCGCCTTTGCAGTCGCGGCTTGCGCCGAGCGACCCGCCCTGCGCGACGTTACACCCGGGCACGCCGCTGCCTGTCATTTCGTGCCGTTGGAGCAGCATTTGCGGGTGGCGGTATGAGCGTCATTCTGGAGGCCGACAACCTGGTAAAGCACTTTCGCACCGGCGGCGGGTTGTTCTCCAAAGCGGGACGAGTGCGCGCCGTGGATGGCGTATCGCTGCGGATCGAGGTGGGGGAGACCTTTGCCATCGTGGGCGAGTCGGGCTGTGGCAAGTCCACGTTGGCGCGGCTTCTGATGCGTTTGCTGGATCCGACTGCAGGTGAGGTCTCGTTCGACGGGCAACAGGTCACGCGGGCGCGGGGCAAGGCGCTGTCGACATTGCGGCGGGACGTGCAGTTCATCTTTCAGGATCCGTTTTCATCGCTGAACCCCCGGCTGAGCGTCGGGCGGCTGGTTGGCGAGCCGTTGGAGGTGCATGCGCCCGAGATGGGCCGATCTGAACGGCGGGAAAAGGTTGCCGAGCTGTTGCGTCAGGTGGGGCTGCGCCCGGAATATGCCGACCGCTATCCGCATGAATTCTCGGGCGGGCAGAGACAACGCATCGGGATTGCCCGCGCGTTGGCCACGGGGCCGCGACTGATTATCGGGGACGAGCCTGTCTCGGCGCTGGACGTGTCGGTGCAGGCGCAGGTGGTGAACCTGCTGGCCGATCTGGGTCGCGATCTGGGGCTGACCCTGATCCTGATTGCCCACGATCTCGCGGTCATCCGGCATATGAGCGACCGGGTAGCCGTGATGTATCTGGGCCGGATCGTGGAACAGACCACGACCGACGCCTTGTTTGAGACGCCGCGGCATCCCTATACCCGCGCGTTATTGGATGCGGTGCCAGATCTTGACGACCGGGGCGGCGCAACACGGGCACGGATCGAGGGCGAGATGCCATCGCCCGCCGCGCCGCCCCCCGGCTGCACGTTTCACACGCGCTGCCCACATGCGCAGGCGCTTTGCCGGGAGAAGGTGCCGATGCTCGAGGCGGCGGCGGACGGCCATGCGACTGCCTGCCATTTCTGGCGCGAGATCGAGGCTACGCCTCGGGTTGCGTCACGCCGTATCCGGTCGGACGCGGCCCATGCACGACTGAACCTTTACCGACGAGCGACGGAGGGGGCTGAGATCATCCCCGTTGCCACCAATGGACGACCGTCAAAGTCGCCCGACAACAGAGAGGAAGACACATGAAACATCTTACCCTTACGACGGCGCTGGTCGCCGCCATGGCGCTGCCGGCGGCAGCGCAGGATCTGCGCATCGCACTTCAATCGGACGCCGACGTGCTGGACCCGGATCAGTCACGGACTTTCGTGGGCCGGATCGTATATGCCTCGCTCTGCGACAAGCTGGTCGACATTACGCCGGACTTGCAGATTATCCCGCAACTGGCGACCGAATGGACCGTTGCCGAGGATGGGATGTCCATCGACATGACCGTTCGCGAAGGCGTCGTCTTCCACGATGGCACGACCTTCGACGCGGCAGCCGTCGCAGCCAATATCGAGCGATCACAGACCCTGGACGAGAGCCGCCGCAAGTCGGAGCTATCGTCGATTGCGTCGGTTGACGTGACGGGTGACTACACGCTGACCCTGAACCTGATAGCGCCCGATGCCACGGTCATGGCGCAACTGGCCGACCGCGCCGGCATGATGATGTCCCCGACCGCCGCCGAGGCAGCGGGTGTCGACTTCGGGCTGAATCCGGTATGTTCAGGACCGTTTTCTTTCGGAGAACGGGTCGCGCAGGACAAGATCGTACTCAACCGCTTCGCCGACTACTGGAACGCCGATGCGATCAACTTCGACAGCGTGACGTTCCTGCCGATCCCCGACACCACCGTTCGTCTGGCAAACCTGCAATCGGGCGATATCGACATGCTGGAACGTCTGGCCCCCACCGATTTGGCGCAGGCCAACGCAGACGACAGCATAACTGTCGTCTCGGCGGTATCGTTGGGATATCAGGGTATCACTTTCAACGTCGGCAACGGCGAGAAGAGCGAGACGCCCTGGGGTCAGGACAAGCGGCTGCGTCAGGCGTTCAGCTATGCCATGGACCGCGACGCCATCAATCAGGTGGTCTTCGAGGGGGCTTATGCGCCCGGAAACCAGCCTTATCCCAACGTCTCGCCCTGGTATGATGACGAATTTCCGATCGAGGCACGCGACGTCGAAAAGGCCAAGGCCCTTCTGGCCGAAGCTGGATACCCTGACGGTATCGACCTGACGGTACAGGTGCCCAACACAACGATTCCGCTTCAATTGATGCAAGTCGTACAGTCCATGGCTGCCGAGGCCGGCATTCGGATCGAGATCGTGTCGAAGGAGTTCGCGACCCTGTTGGCCGACCAATCGGCGGGCGATTATCAGGCAAGCCAGATCGGCTGGTCGGGCCGGGTCGACCCGGATGGCAATATCCACCAGTTCGTGACCACCGATGGTGGCATCAACGACAGCGGCTTTTCGAACCCCGATGTGGATGCGGCGCTGAACGCTGCGCGGAAGGTGCCGGACACGGACGCGCGCAAAGTCGAATACGACAAGGCCCGCGCCATTTTGATCGACGAAGCCCCTTTGGTTTATCTGTACCACCAAAGCTGGATCACCGCCTTCGACAGCAGGATCGAAGGGTTCACAGCCTACCCGGACGGTATGATCCGTCTGGAAGGAGTGACCCTGTCGGAATGATCTGACCCCGGCCTGCCTCCGACCCTTGGGGGGGGCCAACCCGCTCGAAAGGCATCTCATGCTGTCGTTCTTTCTCCGCCGTCTCCTGATCGCAATTCCGACGATCTTTCTGATCTCGATCTTCGTGTTCGGATTGCAGAAGCTGCTGCCTGGCGACCCGCTTCTGGTGCTGGCGGGGGAGGAACGCGATCCCGCGGTTCTGGAATTCCTGCGCGAAAAATACCGGCTGAATGATCCCATCCCGGTGCAATATATGACCTGGGCGGGGAATGCCCTGCGTGGCGATCTGGGAATTTCGTTGCGCACCAACCAGCCGGTGACGGAGCTGATCGCTCAGAAGTTGCCGGTGACGTTGCAGCTGGCCATGATGTCGCTGATTTTCGCCGTGGTCATCGGCGTCCCGACCGGCATCCTGTCGGCCTATCGCAAGGGAACAATGGTGGACTGGGTGGCCAATGTGGTGGCGTTGTCCGGGCTGTCGATCCCGAATTTCTGGCTGGGGATCATGCTGATCTTGCTGGTCTCGGTGAAATGGCAGCTTTTGCCCGCCTCAGGCTACGTGCCACCGGGCGAGGATTTATGGTTGTCGATCAAAACAATGCTGATGCCCGCCTTCGTGCTGGGCACCGCCTTGGCGGCAACGCTGATGCGGCACACACGATCGGCGATGTTGGGGGTGCTGACATCGGATTATGTGCGCACCGCCCGGGCCAAGGGTCTGTCGGAACGCAAGGTGGTTTTGAAACACGCGTTCCGCAATGCCCTGACGCCCATCGTGACGATGACCGCTCTCCTGTTCGGGGAACTGGTCGCGGGCGCGGTGCTGACCGAACAGATTTTCACCATTCCCGGCTTTGGCAAACTGGTCGTGGATGCGGTATTCAATCGTGATTACGCCGTGGTTCAGGGCATCGTGCTGGTGACCGCGGTCGGCTTCATCGTCATGAACCTTCTGGCGGACATGGCCTATGTGCTGCTCAACCCGCGTCTGAGGGAGGCATAGATGGTCGCCGCAACTGATCCGCAGGCCGGACCTGTTTCCAATCCGATGCCCAAGCCCGAAAACCGGGTCTGGAAGAAATTCCGCCACCACCGATCCGCGATGTTAGGCGGCTTTCTGGTGCTTTTCTTCATTGCCATCGCAATTCTCGCGCCGATCCTGCCAATTCCGGAACCACAGGCAACCGATTGGGGTGCAGTCCGCGAGGCGCCGTCGATGGCGCATCTTTTCGGCACCGACGAAATCGGCCGCGACGTGCTGGCCCGGATGATCTGGGGGGCGCAGGCGTCGCTTTTGGCCGGGGTCGTTTCCGTGGGCATCGCCGTTCTGGTGGGCGTGCCTTTCGGTTTGGTGGCGGGCTATTTCGGCGGTTGGATCGACGCTGTGATCTCGCGTGTGACCGAGGCGCTGCTGGCGGTGCCGTTCCTGATCCTTGCCATCGCGCTGGCGGCCTTTCTGGGGCCGTCGCTGACCAATGCGATGATCGCCATCGGCATCTCGGCGACGCCGATCTTCATCCGCCTTACGCGCGGACAAGTCATCAGCGTCAAGGTCGAGGATTACGTAGACTCCGCGCGCGCTATCGGTCTGCCGACCCGGATGATCCTGTCCCGCTACATCCTGCCAAACGTTGCCGCGCCGATCCTGGTGCAGGCGACGCTGACCATCGCCACGGCGATCATTGCAGAGGCGTCGCTGTCGTTCCTCGGGCTGGGACAGCAACCGCCCGCGCCGTCCTGGGGGTCGATGCTGAACACCGCCAAGAATTTCCTGAACCAGGCCCCGTGGATGGCGCTCTGGCCGGGCATCTCGATCTTCCTCGTGGTGCTTGGATTCAACCTGCTGGGAGACGGGCTGCGCGACGCACTCGACCCCCGCGAACACTGAGGCACACGATGAGTTTTACAACCAGGCCCGAAATCCGCGGCACATTCGGCGTCGTCACCTCGACCCATTGGATCGCGTCAGCTGTCGGCATGGGCATTCTTGAGCGGGGCGGCAATGCCTTTGACGCAGCCGTGGCCACGGCGATCACCTTGCAGGTCGTCGAGCCGCATCTGAACGGCCCGGCGGGCGACATGCCGGCGATCTTCCAGAAGGTGGGCGAAGCGGTCCAGGTGGTTTGCGGTCAGGGACCCGCACCGGCGGCGGCGACCATCGAACATTACCGCGCAGAAGGTCTGACGCTGATCCCCGGATCGGGCCTGTTGGCAACGGTCATTCCTGGGGCCTTTGACGGTTGGATGCTGTTGTTGCGCGACTACGGGACGTTCAGCTTGCGCGACGTCCTGGCCCCGGCCATCGGCTATGCGCGGGACGGTCATCCAATCCTGCCACGGGTGGCGAATACCATTGCTGGGTTGGCTGATTATTTCGCGGAACACTGGCCTTCCTCGGCGGAGGTCTGGACGCCGGGCGGCGCAGCGCCCGAGGCGCATGCCCTGTTCCGCAATCCGGATCTGGCGCGGACTTACGAACGGCTTGTGGAAGCCGGGGAGGCCGCGGGCGACGACAGGGTCGCGCAGATCGACGCGGCAAGGTCCGAATGGCGCGGCGGTTTCGTGGCGGACGCGGTAAGCGACTATCTAGCGGAGGCCAATGTGATGGACGTCTCGGAAACAAGCCACCGGGGAGTGTTGACCCGCGAGGACATGGCCGGATGGCAGGCCAGCTATGAAGACAGTCTGAGTTACGAATATCACGGCTGGACGGTTCACAAAACGCAAGCCTGGGGGCAGGGGCCGGTCCTGTTGCAGGCCCTCGCCATCCTGAAACACCTCGATCTGGTCGCAATGGACCCGATGGGCGCGGACTTCGTCCACGTCGTAATCGAGGCCATCAAACTGGCTTATGCCGACCGCGAAGCCTACTACGGCGATCCCGCCCAGTCTGACATTCCGATGGAATATCTTCTGTCGGATGCCTACAATGCAGACCGCGCGACGCTGATCGGCGCGACGGCCAGCACAGACCAGCGACCGGGCCGCGTGCCCGGTTTCGCGCATCTGTCCGACGCCTACATTGCCCGCGCGACGCGTGATTTCGGCGTCGCCGACGCTGCGCCGCAAGAACCGACGATGGCGCATCTGACCGAGAAGCGTGGCGATACCGTGCATATCGACGTGATCGACGCCGCCGGGAATATGGTTGCGGCGACGCCCTCGGGCGGATGGCTGCAGTCGAACCCGGTCATTCCAGGGCTTGGATTTCCGCTCAATTCCCGTGCGCAGATGTTCTGGTTGGAGGAGGGCCTGCCCAGTTCGCTGGCACCCGGTCGTCGCCCGCGCACGACGCTGACGCCCTCGCTGGCCGAACACCACGACGGGCGGCGGTTGGTTTTCGGGACGCCCGGCGGCGATCAGCAGGACCAGTGGCAGTTGATCTGGTTTCTGCGGCTGGTGCATCATGGGTTTGAACTGCAGGAAGGCATGGACGCGCCCTTGTTTCATTCGATGCATTTTCAGGGTTCGTTCTATCCGCGTGAGGCGAAGCCCGGCGAGATGATGGTCGAGCCTGCGTTTGGCACCGAGGTTATCGCTGACCTGCGAAGCCGGGGTCACACGGTGCATGTCGCCGAGCCGTGGTCGGTTGGACGGCTGACAGCGGCCATGCGCGAGGCCAACGGAGTTCTTCGGGCGGCGGCGACACCGCGTCTGATGCAAGCCTACGCGGTGGGCCGATGACCTATTCCCTGATCGCGCGTGCCGGGGACGAAATCGGCCTGATCGTCGCGTCGAAGTTTTTTGCCTGTGGCGCAGCCGTGCCCTTTGTTGGCGCGCGCAGCGCCGTGGCCAGTCAGGCCTTCTGCAATCCTGTCTGGGGGACCGAAGGCCGGACCCGACTGGAAGCCGGGGAAGCAGCGGAAAAGGTGCTGGCGGATTTCGTGGCGCGCGATGCGGGGCAATCCATTCGGCAGGCGCATTTGATGGATAGCCACGGACGGTTTGCTGCGCATACCGGGGCGGACTGCGTCGATTGGTGCGGTCACCTGATCTGCGACGATCACTCGGTGGCAGGGAACATGCTGGCCGGACCGGATGTGATCTCGGAAACCTCGCGCGCCTTCATGACCGCCGAGGGGCCATTACCGGAGCGGCTGCTGGCGGCAATGCGCGCGGGCGAAGCGGCAGGCGGCGACAAGCGCGGACGACAGGCGGCAGGCATGGTGATCCATCGGGGCGAGGCCCACGCCTGGCTTGACTTGCGCGTCGACGACGATGCGGACCCGCTGGGGGAGCTGGAACGGCTCTGGGATGTCGCGCAGGAGCGTTACGTGGGCTTCACATTGGGCATGGCGACGGCGGCGAACTTCTCGGGCCTGCCCGACCGCGCGCCCATCGACAGGGCCATCGCCGAGGCCGAAGCACTGCGTCTGGCCGAGGGCCGGGCAAGCCGGTCGCGCGCGGTCGAGTCATGAGCGAAGCGGGGCTGAAATCACGCATGCTGGACCTGATCGCGGCAGGCGAGTTGGGGAGCGACGGGCGGCTACCAACGGAGCGGGCGCTGGCCGAGCGCTTCGGCACCTCGCGCCGACTGGTACGGTTGGCCCTTGATGCGCTGGAGGTCGAAGGGTTGGTCTGGCGCAAGCAGGGATCGGGAACCTTTGCGGGTCAGCCGTCGGATCCTACGGGGGATCTGGCGGCTCGGATCGCGGGCGAGACCGATGCGCTGCAGGTGATGGAAGCCCGGCTTTGTATCGAGCCCGAACTCGCCGCACTTTGTGCCCTGCGGATGACCGATGCGGAGGTCGCGCGGCTGCGGATGTTGGCGCATCGACAAGTCGAGGCAACGGATCCGCAGGGGACCGAGCTCTGGGACGGAGCGCTGCACCGATTGATCGCGCATTGCGCCCGCAACCGACCGCTGTTGACGGCCTTCGCACTTTTGGACCGGATCCGATCGAACCCTGATTGGGTTGCTCTGCGCGCTCGCGCCCGGGTCCGCAATGGCGCATCGCTGGCCGTTACCCTGAGCGAACATGAGGTCCTGATCAACGCGATCGGGGCGGGCGATCCAGCTCTCGCAAGGCAGGCCATGTACGACCACCTTTCCACCCGGTTTGCGGCGCTAAGAGCGGAGTTGGATGATGAGATGCTACTGTCCAATGCGAGCGTAATGGATGGTAAAGTCGCTCCGGACCCGTCGCTCGCAAGGCGCTGATACAATTCCGTGGATCAGTTTTACAAATTGCCTGATGGCCGGACTGCCCCGTTCCCGACGGATGTATTCCACGGCTTCTGTGACAGGTATGCCGAGCGCGGTATATACTTTGAGCACGGCGATGCGGAGAAGAGCTCCTTGACCTGACAGTCGAAGTCCCGCGCATAAGCCTCTGGCTTTCCTCGCACCGGACGGTGCTGAAACGGCTGACATGCGGGCGCGAGGCATCGGCGGTCAGTCTCTACGATCTGTGTTTTCTGGTAGGAGAGATTTGGCGGGAGCAACATAAGCGCGCATTCGATTGATTGTCGGCGTTTCACCCTCAACGAAGCGCGGGCTGAGCCCGTTTTTGGTGGTGCGGACGATCGTGCCTTTTAGGTAATCGTTGTTTTAGCCCAAGCTGCCCTGGCCGGGACGGATCTAAACTGCACGCGCATTGCCTTTTTACTTATTGCCCTATCCGGCGTCTCCCAAGAAAAACCGGTTAGGCGAAAGAAAAGAAACGCAGGTAGCAAACATCAAAAGCCTCGGAAGCCGCAACCACACGCACACGCAAAGAAGCGCCCTAATTCATCTGGAACCCCGTCAGGCAATTCGGTTTCGCAATCAGCCAAAAAAGCTCACAAGCGACGGTCCGAACCGGCACTTCGGCTCTCAACCGATGTAGATGAGTGGGCACGTATGCTCTCAAGGCTCGGGCGTGTTTCCAGAAAAGACGACGACTTCTCATGATTAACCGGAACTACGATTGCCCTTGCGGTCGCGCAGCGCGTTGAGCCGGTCGAGATATTCGCGCCAGATCGTCAGAGCCTCGGCATAGCCTTTCCCAAACCCCGGCGCATCGATCGAGGCCCAACCGTTGCGCTTGCAGACCTCAGCCCAGATCAGCGGCTCCAGCCAGTCGACGCTGTCGACGACCATCGTGCCGAAATCGTGGTCCTCGTTCAGCAGCGCATCAAGCGCTTCGGCCACCTCTGTATAACTGGTCGCCAGCGGGAAATGCGGGACCTGCAGCTTGCCCAGACCGTCTTTCGGTCATGAGGAAGACGGGCCGGTCCGCATCGGCCGCGAAGGTGGATTTGCCCACCCCGGCCACGCCGTGGATCAGAATGCGCGGCGGGGTCAGCACGGAGGTCGTGCCCAGGGACGCGAGCGAAATGGCCATCAGCGGACCTCCTCGTTCAGCACGAGGCGAAACTTCGGCTTGCCGGTGCGGACCGTGCGCGCGGGCTCGAAGCCCTTGCGCCAGCTTTCCGGCAATGCGCCGTATTTGCGCTCGGACACCGACAGCTTGGTCTCGATGAATTCCGCCGGGTCCTCGCCCGCCGAGGCGATGTTTTCGGTGATCTGGGAAAGCAACGCCTGATCCCAGTCGATGCGCTTGGGCAGTTCGGCGATCACGGTGACGCCGTCAAGGGCCGCAAGGACCGCCATGTGATGTTGTCGCCGAGCCTGCTGGAGCTCTTGCGCGATTACTACCGCGAAGCCCGGCCCGCAGGCTGGCTCTTTCCCGGACGCAATCGCATTGATCCGATCTCGACCCGGCAATTCAACCGGGCCTTCGGGGTCGCCTGTGATTTTGCCGAGATCAAGAAGAAGGTCTCGCCTCACACATTGCGGCATAGCTTTGCAACGCACCTGCTGGAAGGCGGAACTGACATCCGGATCATTCAGGTGCTGCTCGGGCACGCCAAGCTGGAAACGACGACGGTCTATACCAAGGTGGCGACCAAGACGATCCGGGATGTGACCAGCCCGCTGGATCTGCTGGTAGGGCGGGAGGCTGGTTCCGGCTGACCCGGTCCCATGTCCCGTCCCAGACTGGAGGTCGCGGATATCTTTCGCGCCCATGGACCTGCGTATCGCCGCAAACATATCGGTCATCTGAACCTGCCGCAGTTGAAGGTCATGTCGGCGATTGAGAATTGCAGGACCCTGTCCATGTCATCGTCCCGGGTGGCGGGCTGTCGGCAGATGGCAGCCGCTGGATCGGCTGCCGCCCAGGCTTCTTTCTACCGGTCAAAGTGTTGTCTCGGCTGTTCCGGCGCTTGTTCCTCGAAGGCCTGATCCGTTTGCACAAGGCAGGCAAGCTGCGCTTCTTCGGCGATCGTCTACGCCAAACCACCCTTCGGCGGGCCCCAGGCCGTACTGGCATATCTGAGCCGTTACACGCACCGCATCGCAATCTCAAACCACCGTCTGATCCGCGCTGATGCCAATACCGTGGTCTTCCGCTGGAAAGACTACCGCATCAAAAAGGGAGACCGGATGAAGGTTATGCGCCTGACCACGGATGAGTTCATCCGCCGGTTCCTGATCCACGTTCTGCCCTCCGGCTTCCACCGCATCCGCCACACTGGCTTCCTGGCAAATGGAATACGCCGCGACAGGGTCGCAAAGATCAGGCGGTTGCTCGACGCAAAACATGAGACGGATCAGGCTCTGGATGGGGCAGCCAGTGCCGAATACGACGATCCCCCCGCGCACCAGCCTTGCCCCAAATGCGGTGGCGCGATGGTCATCGTTGAGACCTTCCTGCGCGGCCAAACACCTAAATGCCGCGCTCCGCCATGGGAGGACCCCGCATGATACAACGAAATAACCCGACCTTGCCTTGCGCAGACGCCGGACCAATCAGTGCGGCCTTCTCAGCAAATCCGATGCCACATCACGCCTGCGGCGGCAAAATAGGACACCAACTGAAAAGTCATGCTGGGAAAACTGCCCGACCGGTGCCGAATATCTTCAAAATCCCACTCGCTCCGCGCATCAACCGCTGCGGCCGAAACGCACAATCCCCATAGCTCCAAAACAGCCCGCGCTTTCCTCCTTGTCGGATTTGTCGCCGCTGCAGCTCCCGCTGACAGCAGCCACAAACCTTAGACAAAGCCGACCTCTCATTCGTAATTCTTAGCGTCTGCTGTTGGCCTATCGCGACCATGGTCGCTTGTCAGAACGTGCGGCAGTTCATGCCAGTTGCTTACGGCGAAGTGTCATGCATGATCGTGAAAACTGATCATGTAGGACGCAATGATAAAAAGTCAGATCACCCTAAAGCAACTCGAAGCTTTTGCCTTTGTCGTGGACACTGGCACCTTCCGAGCCGCCGCAACTGCTCTCGGAACGACGCAGCCCAACATCTCGTCGCGGACTGCAGCACTTGAAACGGCGTTGGATGTTGCGCTTCTTTATCGAGATGCAGGTTCCGTACGCCTGATGAGAAGGGTCGGCAGCTCCTCGTTCTAACACGAGACATTCTTCGCGCTGGAGAAGCCCTGTTGGAAGCAGCGGAACGGCAAGACTTGATCGAAGAACGTCTTCGGCTTGGTGTCACAGAACTTGTGGCTTGCACATGGCTGCAAACGTTCCTGCGGCTTTTGCGACAAGAGTACCCAAACCTGCGCGTCGAGCTGGAGGTCGATTTATCCCGTCAGATTGAAGAGCGCTTGCGCGAGGGACGGCTCGATCTGGCGCTGCAGAACGGCCCTTTTGCATTTCAAGCCACCGGCGAAAAGGCGTTGGCCGAGTAACCTTACGTTTGGGTCGCCAACACGGACCTTGCGAACGAGCTGGCAGGCGGGACATCGGTCGCGCGTTTTTTTGACAAAGCCGTCTTGACCCATGCCCGTCATACGAGCGCGGCACGTGCGCTATGGGACCGCACCTTAATCGAGATCTTGCGATACCAAGAGCCGCCTCCGAGGATCGGTTTCTTCGGCATTCCCCTGGATCCAAGCCAAGATATGGCGTAAGTCTTCAGTGGAAACGATGGGGTCGCGCGACAGCCGAAAGCCCGCCATACATTCGCGGTCTCGCGGACTCAGCATCGAACCATCCAAATATGTCCGAACTGAAAACACAGTCATTGGGTCTGAAAAGAAGGACTTCACCGAAGTATTTATTCGGAATGTACGAACAATCAATCCGCCGTCACCATACGGCACAATAAAGTCATAGGTTATCTCGCCTTGCAGCTTGCTCAAGCTATGTTCAATTCCCGACGACAGAAAGTTCCTGAGCGCCCTAGCTTCCTGCAAAATCTTCAGAACGTCAACTTTGATTGTTTCCGGCGTCGAAGCGCCGCGCTCCAAGAGCCGAGAAACACTGTGATGTGAAATGTTCGCAGCAATATTGATGTTTGTACTGCACTCTTGTTCCCGAGCGAAGAACATAAGGTCGGAGAGAATAATAGAGCGCTCGGTAAAGGCTTTTTGCTCGTCGATCGTCATGGCGAACACATCGGTTTCGCTCGCCGACGCTAGGGTGTTTGATCCCACGGTTTGATGGAGCGATCCATTCGATGGACTGGAAGGAAGCACTATGGGACAAGTTCGTCACGGCAGCGCCACGACCACGTACGCCGTCAGAGCAGCAATACAGCGATCGCAAGCTTCGATCGCGGGGTTGAGCCGAGA
>Ga0207878_100336_pt1 | contig 20943 bp, 21 predicted proteins | sample LinPmetageLP41_FD_184053 | JGI IMG/M metagenome (GOLD analysis project Ga0207878, IMG submission 184053) | Marine viral communities from the Pacific Ocean - LP-41 (SPAdes) | ecosystem: Environmental > Aquatic > Marine > Oceanic | place: Pacific Ocean | collected 2010-08-27 | reverse complement strand
TCAGGCCCAGCGTATCGCCGGGGCGGATGGTGTCGGCACCCAGCGCACTTGCGTTGCGAAACTCAGACGAGAAGCCGAGCGCCGGGGTGACGGCAGTGGCGGCGGTGACGCGGGGGTTCACGCTGACGATGAAGGCATCGCCACCGTTGATAACGCTGCCCGCGTAGATTTCGCGTTTGTTTGGACCCGACCGGGGCAGCGTCCCGCAGGATGCCACCAGGGTCAAAGCCAGGAATGCGACGATGGACTTCGCCGTCCGGGATACCTGTCTGCTCACGTGCTCTGCCTTTCGATCTGCCTTTGGCAATATTGCAGGGTTGATCCCCGTCTTGCGAATGTTCCATTCGCCTGCCGCAGGTTCCGGTTTGTGTCTAGCCTGACACGAGTTTCAAGTTCTGGCGTGGCGCGGGACGTCCCGTCGCCAGCCTGTCGTAGGGGTCGAGGTCCGACAGCATCATATCCACAACCTGACGCAGAAGTTGCCGCCGTCCGCGCGAGGAGTAGAAGCCGCCCGCCACCTGACTGGTTTCCAGCAGATAGTGGCGGTAGTCGCGATAGGCGCGGCTGTCGGGACGATGCGGGTCGGCGAAGAATTCATCGAGCGGTTGATTGCTGACGAATTCGGGTTTGCCATAGACCGAGCGGCCCATCGCCTTGACCGGCAGGCCCCGCCAGAGCGCCTGTTGCGCCGCGGTGGAATTGACGGTGACGGCGGAGCGGGCCTCGTTCATGAGGGCGGCCAGTTTGCCGCCACGCAGGTAGTGAACACGACCGTCCAGGCCGTAATATTCGACCAAGCGGCGGATTGTCGCGCGCACGGGTGCGCGGCCGTCTTCGAGTGGATGTGCCTTGAGGACAAGGTGGTGATGGCTGGGTGCCCCCCTGGCGAACCCGTCGACGACCTGTTCCAGAAACTCGGTCATGGAGGCGAAGGGCGAATGCGCGCGGAAACTGGAGTCGTGTTCCAGCTGCATCAGGCACAGGTGATAGGGGAAGCCGCCATGGGTGATGCGCCAGGTCGCGATCTTCCGTTGCAGCGCGGTCGCGGGCATCGTCAGAAGGCGACGCAGATACAGGCGGAATTCCTTCATCACGGTAATGTCGCGGTGCGGACGATAAGCGCGATACCGGCCCGGTGCCGTGACCACGAACAGGTGATAGAGCATGCCGTAGAAGATATGGTGGCGCATGTCGCCCCAATGCGCGGGTGCATCCGGCAGGTCGAGGTCCAGTTCGGCCAGTGCGGCTTGCATGTCTGGAACGGATTTGTCCATCAGGCGCGAATGGGCGTTCGAGCCGCCGCGTTCATAACTGATCCACCAGGGGCGCAAATACCCTTCCTCGAACACGTGCACGGTCAGGCCGCGGGCGCGGGCGATTTCAACAGCCTGCGCATGGATGGCGCGCACGTCGCCGTAAAGCACCAGATCTGTAATTCCCTTTTTATCCAGAAGGTTGGCGCAGGCTTCGGGCCAGTTTTCGGGATTGCCATGGAATGGAATGTAGCTGTTGCGATCAAACCAGAATGCCGCGTCCCCGCGATTGAAACCGACGCGCCACACCTCGCACCCCGCCGCCCGGAGAAGACCTCCGAGACGATGGAAGAAGGGCCCGTGAGGCCCTTGCAGAAACAGGAATCGGCGCGTTGGACGCATTTCGCCCCTCGGGTTGTTTCGTCCTTTATCGGGCGCTGCGTGGGCAGGGGAAAGGCGCGAATGTGGCAGGTTTGGGGCACTTGCGGCAAATGGACCACAGGCTTAGCTGGGGTTGAAACGCTGCGGAGGGCTTAATGTTCACAGGTATTATTACCGACATCGGAACGATCCGGACACTGGAACGTCGCGGCGACCTGCGGGCGCGGATCGGCACACGATACGACGCGAGCGGCATCGACATCGGTGCGTCCATCGCCTGCGACGGCTGCTGTCTGACCGTGGTGGACCGGGGCGCGGACACCGAAGGCCACTGGTTCGACGTGGATGTATCGGCCGAGAGCCTGTCGAAAACCGCGCTGGACCGCTGGCAAACCGGATCGCGTGTCAATCTGGAACGCAGCTTGCGGGTGGGTGACGAACTGGGCGGGCATATCGTGTCTGGCCACGTCGACGGCACTGCCGAAATCCTGTCGATCATACCAGACGGCGACTCGGTACGATACGTTTTCGCCGCGCCCGATGCCCTGGCCCGGTTCATCGCGCCCAAGGGTTCGGTGGCACTGAACGGGACGTCGTTGACAGTGAACGAGGTGGATGGCGCGACCTTCGGCATCAACCTGATCCCGCACACGCAATCGGTGACAACCTGGGGCACGGCAGCGCCCGGCGACCGGGTCAATCTGGAGATCGACACCCTGGCGCGCTACGTCGCACGTCTGGCAGAGATGCCGGGCTGACCGTGACGAAGCGCCTTGTCCTGACGTCCATCGAGGACACAGGCGGCGATCGTTGCGTCGATATCCTGTGCATGGGCGAGGATTATGGCTGGGTGGAGTGTCGCCGCGACCCGGAAGACGCGCATGGTTGGCGGCATTTGCATCCACCGCGCATGGGGTTTGCCGATGCGGCGGCGGCGCGGGCGGAAGCCGGGCGATCGGTCGGATGGTTGGGCAGGTGCTGAGCAGGCCCCTTGCGGCGGCGCTGCCATCGTGCGCGAATGACGAATGAGCACTTCAAGCACCCCCGGCATCGGCCATAACTCAGGCCATGATTTCAACGGCTATACCAGTCGCCTGCATCAATGGCGCAAGGCGCGCCGCGATCTGATCCCGAACACGATGCCAGTGGAGGTCGTGCGGATACGTGTCAGACGTGCCGCTGCCATCGGGCTGAGTTACCGGACCTATGCCGGCATCCGCGCGGGCACCGGGCGCGACATAACGGCGCTTTTGTTCTCGTCCAACGCGCTGGGCATGATCCGACGCGCGGAGATGGATGCGGACCGGGCCGCGAAACTGACCCGGGTCGAGGCCCTGCGGGGCGTTCTGGTGCATCGGCCGCTGGTGGTCGAGGCGGAAGCGCCGCTGGATTTTGCCGACGCTGCACCGCTTTTTACCGAGAGTTGGACCACGATGCGGAGGCGGCTGCGCGATCTGCTGCGCAGGCGTGGTTTGCCTGCGGATGCGGTGCTTATGATCGGCGACACCGCATTCGAGGCGAGTTGGTGCGCGGCCCTGCGCGCGGGCGGATATCTGACCGCTGACCGTTATTTTGGAGAGACAACATGACCGACAAGGCACCACTGGCCGTCATAACCGGCGCATCCGGCGGCATCGGGCGCGCCCTGGCCGAGTATCACGCGGCAAAAGGGGGAGACCTGATCCTCGCGGCACGGCGCGCGGTGGAGCTGGACGCGCTGAAAGCCGACATCGAGGCGAAACATTCCGTCTCCGTCACGCCGGTGGCCTGCGACCTGGGTACGCCAGAGGGCCTGGCCACATTGATCGCCGCCTGCGAGGGGCGTGACATTGGCATCCTGATCAACAACGCCGGGTTCGGCGGACGCGGCGCATTCATCGAGCGGCATCTGGCCGATGATCTGGCGATGGTGGATCTTAACGTGAACGCCGTGATGATACTGTGTCACTCGATTGCGCCGGGCATGGTCGCTCGCGGCAAAGGGCGTATCCTGAATGTCGGATCGACGGCGGGAATGATGCCGGGGCCGATGCAGGCGACATATTTCGCCACCAAAGCCTTTGTGAACAGTTTCAGTCAGGCGCTGGACGAGGAGTTGCGGGCGCAGGGCGTCACCGTCACCGTGTTGGCCCCCGGATACGTCGAAACGGATTTTGCCGCCCGTGCCGATCTGGAAAACACGCCGCTTACCAAGTCGGGGCAGAGCCCCGAAGCGGTTGCCAGGGTCGGATATGATGCAATGATGGATGGCAGGCTGCACGTGGTGAATGAAGGCATGCTGTCGGTGCTGACAAACTGGGTCATTCCGCTGCTGCCCCGCCGCCAGGTGCTCAAGATGGTGCGGAAGATGCAGACCAAATAGCAACGTGCGCACGCAACGTCTGCGCCGGACGGTCTGGTCCCCGGCCCCATGGATCGCTAGATGAAGCCTGCAACAGGAGGTGCGCCCATGGCCGATCCCATCCCTTTCGAGGCTCCCGGACCCGTCGAGCGTGAAAACTCGGACGTTATCTCCCCGATCGAGGACATCATCGAGGACGCGCGCAACGGGCGCATGTTCATTCTGGTGGACCACGAGGACCGCGAGAACGAAGGCGATCTGGTGATCCCCGCGCAGATGGCCACGCCGGATGCGATCAACTTCATGGCGATGCACGGGCGCGGGCTGATCTGCCTGACCCTGCCGGGCGAGCGGATCGACGCGCTGGGGCTGCCGCTGATGGCGTCGCAGAATTCCTCGCGCCACGAGACGGCATTCACGATTTCAATCGAAGCACGAGAAGGCGTCAGCACCGGCATTTCTGCGCATGACCGCGCGCGCACCGTCAGTACCGCCATCGACGCGTCCAAGGGCGCGGCGGATATCGCCACGCCGGGTCATGTCTTCCCGTTACGGGCGCGGGACGGCGGCGTGTTGGTTCGGGCGGGTCATACCGAAGCCGCGACGGATATTGCGCGGCTGGCCGGGCTGAACCCGTCGGGCGTGATCTGCGAGATCATGAAAGACGACGGATCGATGGCGCGTCTGCCCGACCTGATCGCCTTTGCGCAGTTGCACGGGCTGAAGATCGGCACGATCAGCGATCTGATTTCGTACCGCCGTCGCCACGACAACCTGGTGAATCAGACCGATGCGCGGCCCGTCACCAGCCGTATTGGCGGCGACTGGCTGATGCGGATTTTCACCGACGAGACGCAGGGGTCTGAACACATCGTGCTGACCAAGGGGGATATCGACCATGGCGGCCCGGTCCTGGTTCGGATGCATGCGATGAACCCGCTGGAGGACGCGCTGGGCATCGGCGACAGCGATCTGGCGGGTGCGATGCAGGTCATCGCCGAAGTTGGGCGGGGCGTCGTCGTGTTGCTGCGCGATACCGAGATGAAGCTGGATTTCCATGGCCATGGCGGCGGCGTCTCGCCCCATAAGCTGCGACAATACGGGCTGGGAGCGCAGATCCTTGCGGCGCTGGGCATTCACGAGATGGAGCTTGTGACCAACTCCGGCACGCCGCGCATCGTGGGGCTGGACGCCTATGGCCTGAAGATCACGGGCACCCACACCATTCCGAAAGGCTGATCCGATGGCCGGACATTCCGATAACGTGCTGACCCTGCCTGCTTTCGACAAACCCGCCAGGGTTCTGATCGTGATCGCCCCCTATTACGGCGCGATCTCGGCGGCGCAGCTGGCCTCGGCCCGCGCGGTACTGGACAGTGCGGGCGTGACGCATGAGACGGTCGAGATGCCCGGCTCGCTGGAAATTCCAACGGCCATCGGCATCGCGCACCGGCAGTCCGACTTCGACGGCTATGTCGCGCTGGGGTGCGTGATCCGGGGGCGGACGTCGCATTACGATGTCGTGGTCAACGAAAGCGCGCGGGCAATTGCGACACTGGGCCTGGCCGGAGCCTGCATCGGCAACGGCATCATTACCGTCGAGAACATGGAGCAGGCCGAGGAACGCGCGGATGCGGATCGTCTTGATACGGCGGGTGGGGCGGCGGCAGCGGCGTTGCATCTGATCGCGTTGCAGCGGTCGATGAAGAAGGCGGACACCGGCGTGGGTTTCAAACCCGGCAGCTTCCAGCACGATGGCCTGCGCAAGTCCGGACCGACGGTTGCCTGACGACGGTTGCCTGACGACGGTGACTTGACGCCCCCGAACCGCCCCCATAGGTCGCGGCCATGAGTGAAATCACACCCGACATGACACCAGACGAAAAGCGCGCGATGAAGCGCCGGATGAAATCCGCGGCCCGGCTGTATGCCGTGCAGGCGCTGTTCCAGATGGAGGCAGCCGGTCAGACCGTCGACAAGGTGCAGGTCGAGTTCGAGACGCACCGCTTCGGCATGGTCACCGAGGATGGCGAATTCTCGGAAGCGAACGTCGATGTGTTTCGGTCGCTGCTGGAGTCGGCGGTGAACAATCAGGCGCGCATCGACCAGTTGACCGACCGCGCACTGGTTGCGAAATGGCCGCTCGGGCGGATCGATCCGACGTTACGCGCGCTGTTCCGGGCGGCAGGCGGCGAATTGATCGACAGCGCCACGCCACCCAAAGTTGTCATCACCGAGTTCGTCGACGTCGCGCGCGCGTTCTTCCCGGACGGGAAGGAAGGCGGCTTCGTCAACGCCGTGCTGGACCACATGGCGCGCGAAGCCAAGCCCGAAGCGTTCTGAGTTTCAGGCCGGTCTGCGCCGCAGACCCATCGTCAGCCCCGCGATGATCCATGCCCCGAGCAGCAGTACAGCCGTTCCGGCAAGGAACACGGCAAAAACGCGCAGTGTGTCGCCCGACGGCAGCAAGGGCACCAGCGGCGGCCAGATCGTGCCGGTCACCAGATGCCAGCCCAGTGTCAGGAACCCCCAGGCCAGGATTACGGTGCCCAGCGTCAGGCCCAGCATTCCCGTAGCCCGGCCCCGGCGGCGGAGCGGCAGACGCGCCATCCGGCGCAGCGCGGTCGTCAAACGGGAGATGTCCTGACCCATGGCGAGCATGGCGGGGACGAGGACGAGGACGAGAAGCATTCCGAACCCCAGCCCATAGACCAGTGTGATTACCGTGGGTCGCAGGAACTGTGCCTGGCTGGAGGATTCGTAGAGCAGCGGCGCAAGCCCCAGAACCGTCGTCAGCGTGGTCAGCAGAATCGGTCGCAGACGGTCGCAGACCGCATCGATGATGGCCGGGCGCAGTGCGCGGTCGCGGGCATATTCGTCGACCGTCGTGACCAGAACGATGGAATCGTTGATGATGATGCCGGTCATGCCGATCAGACCCACGACAGAGAACATCGACAGCGGCACCCCCCACCACCAATGGCCCCAGACCGCCCCGATCAGGCCGAAGGGGATTACCGCCATGATAACGGCGGGGCGGGTCCAGCTGCTGAAGATCCAGGCCAGCACCAGATAGATACCCAGCAGACAGGCCATCAGGCCCAGCGTCGCGTCGGTCAGGAATTCCTGTTCCTGCTCGGCCAGACCGCCCTGCTCGAAGCCAACCTGATATAGGCTGGCGATCTCGGGCAGGATGGTTTCGGTCAGTTCCCTGCGGATTTCGTTCGCGCGCGCTGCGTCATCCTGCGCGATTTCACCGGACACCGTGACCACCTGCACGCCATTGGTGCGGCGCACGGTGGCAAAGCCCGATTGCACCTCGACCGTCACGATATCCGACAGTGCGACGTCGCCCCCGGAGGGCGAGGCCAGTCGCAGAGTATCCAGGAAGTCGGCGCGCACTTCACCCTGTGGCAATTCGACCCGGATCGCGCCGGTACGGGGACCGGACGGGAAGGTCGCCGCCTCGATCCCGTTCAGACGGTTGCGCAATGTCGTGCCCAGCGTGTCGATATCGAAGCCCAGCGCCTCGCCCTGCGGCGTCAGGTTCAGGATCAGTTCATCCTTGTCGTAGGGCAGGCTGTCCTCCACGGCCGAGACCTCGGGGAAGCGCAGAACGGCGATTTTCAGGGCTTCCGCCGCATTCTTCAGCGTGGCTGAATCCGCACCATAGAAATCGACGGACAAGGAGTCGCCGCCCGGACCCGCGTGTGCCCCGCGAAAGCCGATCTCTTCTGTCAGGGGTTGGCGGCGCACGGTATCCTGCAAGGCTTCCACAAATTCGGAGCTGGAGTAAGGTCGCAGGTCTGCGTCGATCAGTTCGATCGAAATCGCGCCCAGCTGGTCCGGTTCCTTGTCGGCCGCAGACGGCAGCTCGCGCCCTGCATTGCCACCGACTTCGGCCAGGACATAGGCGATGGGATTGGTGCCGTATTCGGCTTCATACTGTGCGCCAAGCGCCTCGGTGGCGCGCTGCAACTCCCGCATCTGGTCGAGCGCATCGGCCCGCGTCGCGCCATCGACCATGGCGAAATTGCCGGTGACGGACCCACGCTCGGGCGCGTTGAAGAAGCGCCACTGAACGTCGCCGCGGATGAACAGGGCCGCCTGCGTCGACAACAGCACCAGGGCCAGCGCCGCCACCGGATAGCGCGCCCAGAGTGCCAGCCGTACGAGCGGGCGGAACAGGGTTTCGCGCATCCATTTGAAGCCGCGGTTCACAACGCGCGACGGCAGATCGTACCAATGTTCGCGCGCGGTATGCCTGAGCGCGCCGGCCATGTGGTGCGGCAGGATCAGGAAACATTCGATCAGCGAGGCGATCAGGACCACGATCACGGTAAAGGGGATATCGTAGATCAGGTCTCCGAAACGCCCGCCGATGGCGACCAGCCCGAAGAACGCGATCACGGTGGTCAGCGTGGCCGAGAAGACCGGGGTGAACATGCGACGGGCGGCGTTTTCGGCGGCCGTCTGGGGGTCTTCGCCCAGACGGCGGGCGCGGAAATCGGCATGCTCGCCGACCACGATGGCGTCATCCACGACGATACCCAGCGTGATGATCAGCGCGAAGAGCGAGATCATGTTGATCGTAATTCCCGCCGCCCACATCAGCGCGATTGCCGTGAACATGGCAACCGGGATGCCTGCCGCGACCCAGAAGGCGGTCCGGGCGTTCAGAAACAGAAACAGAAGCCCGACGACGAGGGCCAGTCCCATCAGCGCATTGTCGATCAGAAGGTCGATACGGCCCGTGATGGCCTCGGTCCGGGTGCGGATCAGCTCGATCTTCGTGCCCTGGGGCGCATCGGTCAGGACATCGGCGGCGACCTCCTCCACGCGCTTTTGCAGGGCGATGGCGTCGCCTTCGGCTGATCGGTCGACCTGAACACTGATCGCCGGGTCAGAGCCAACGAAATAGGCGCGGTCGCGGTCGACGCCTTCGGACAGAACCTGGCCCACGTCGCCCACGGTCAGCGCGTCGCCTCCTCCGGTGCGCCGCAACACGATGGCCTCGATGTCGACGGCATCGCGCCGGGCGCTGCCGGTGCGGACGCGGGCGTTCGCGCCACTCACGTCGCCCGCCGGATCAGCCTGCGCCTGCGCGCCGATGGCGGCGGAGATTTCGGCCATGGTCAAATCGTAGCGCAGCAGGTTGGCGGTCGGCACCTCGATGATCACTTCGGGCGCGGCGATGCCCCGGATCGACGTCCGGGTCACCCCAGCGGCAAACAGGCGCAGCACGAAATCGTCGGCAATGCGCGCCAGCTGGTCGACGCCGACCGGCCCGGTGACGATGACGTCGGTCACGCGGTCGCGCCACGCGCCCTGCCGCACTTCGGGGTCGTCGATGCCATCGGGCAGGCCCGAGACGGCATCGACGGCGGCCTGCACGTCATCGGCGGCAGCGGCGACATCAGCGCCCGGCTCGAACTCCAGCGTCAGGGTTGCCGACCCTTCACGCGATGTGGAGGAGCTGTCGGTCACGCCTTCGACGGCCAGAAGCGCCGGTTCCAGCAATTGCACGATACCGAGGTCCACGTCTTCGGCCCCCGCACCGTCCCAGGCAACGCTGACCGAGACGTTCTCGACAATGACATCGGGGAAGAACTGGGCGCGCATGTTGGGAACGGCCACTGCGCCCGCCGCCAGCATCAGCACCAGCAGAAGATTGGCGGCGGTGCGGTGACGCGTAAAGTATCCCAGTATCCCCACGGGTCAGCCCCCGATCCGGGATTCGAGGCGTTCGACCATTTCGGTCGGCACCTGTTCGTCGGCAAGTTGCGTCAGCATCCGCGATTTTACGGGGTCGGGAATGCGGCTGTTGTTCTCCACGAAGGCCACGAGGCGGGCGCGGCGTTCGGGATCCAGTGTCATCAGCGTGGGCGTTTCGACCCGGACCTGCGCGACGTCGGACGTGTCTGTATCGGATGTGCCGGCTTCGGGCCGCAGGGGACGGACCCGGATGCCCGCACCCAGCGCCGCCGTGCGTTCGGCTACGACCTCGCGCCCTGCGATATCGCCCGAGACCAGCACATCGTCACCTTGACGCCGCAGAAGCGTCACGACGATTTCGGACAGGCGGTCCTCGTCACCCAGCACCAGAACGCTGGACTGGGCGGACAGCGCGGTCGCAGGCAGGCGGATGGCGGCAGTCAGCACCGGCTCTTCGACTTCGATCCGCAGAAAGTCGCCGGGGCGCAGACCCCGCGTGGTGTCAAGCGTGGCAAACACAAGTCGGCCGGTCTGGCCTTCTCCGACCGATGCGCTTTCGCGGGTGATGAGGCCCGTGGCCTCGATCGTCAGGCCCTGCACATCGAGAATTGCGCGAACGGGTGCGCCGATCAGGTTGCCGCGGTCGTCCAGCAGGCGCGAATGCTGCGCGGCGGACAGACGGAAAGCAACTTCCAGTGCATCCGGGTCGATCAGCGTGGCGATCTGTTCGTTGGCCGAGACCAGACCCCCGGCCAGAATCGACACATCGCTGAGCTGGCCATCGAATTCGGCGGTCAGTTCCCGATCGGCAAGGTCGCGCAGGGCCGTATCGACGGCGATCCGGGCGCGTTCGATCGCAAGTTCGGCCGAGTCGATCCGGGTCTGCGCCTGCGCGATGGCCCCGCGTTTCGCAAGGATCGTGCTTTCGGCAGACGACAGCGCCAGTTGAGCGGCTTCCACGGCGGAGGTGGAGCCGACGCCCCGCTGTGAAAGATCGCGCTGTCGTTGCAAAGCGGCACTTTGCAGATCGCGTTGCGCCTCGGCCCCGGCAAGTTCGGCCTGGGCCAGATCCAGCGCTCGGGTGGCGTCGCGCAGTTCTGCCTCGGCCCCGGACAGATCGGCGCGGGCAACGGCGACATCGGCTTCGGCTCCGGCAGGGTCGATCCTGAGCAGGAATTGCCCCGCCTCGACCTGACCGCCGTCTTCGAACCTGTCCGACAGTTCGACGATACGGCCTGCTGTGGGGGCCCGCAGTTCCAGCACGCGACGGGCGCGAACCTCGCCGAAGGTGGTCAGGACGGGGACGATGGTCTGCGGTGTGGCGGTCAGCACGTTGGCGGCCAGCACACGTTCGCGCACCGGGCGGCTTCCGCCGTCACGCGCCTGTCGCGCCTCGAATGCGGAAAACGAGATCTGTGCGGCCCAGCCCAGAAGGCCGACCGTCAGGGCCAACAGGAAGAGCGCCACAAGGCTGCGTCCGAGAAAGCGCATTCAATTTCCGATCTGCGATGCGTCGACCTGAAGATAAAGTTTTCACGGTCCCTGCCAACTCACACGTTCGTAGAGCCGGGTTCCGTCGCGCGATCAGATCATTTTCTGCGCAAATGTTCTTCAAGCCGGGGCATGATCTCGACGAAATTGCAGGGTTTGTGCCTGAAGTCCAGTTGGTGAACCAGAATTTCATCCCAGGCATCGCGACAGGCCGAGGGCGAACCGGGCAGCGCGAACAGATAGGTGCCGTGAGCCACACCCGCGCAGGCGCGCGACTGCACGGCGGAGGTGCCGATCTTTTTCATGCTCACGAGGGTGAAGACCGTTCCGAAGGCGTCGATTTCCTTTTGGTAGACGTCGCGGTGCGCCTCGACCGTCACGTCGCGACCCGTCAGCCCGGTGCCGCCGGTCGAGATCACGACGTCGATGTCCGGGTCGGCGCACCACTCGCGAAGTTTGCCCGCGATGTCGGCGCGGTCGTCGCGCGTGATGGCGCGATCCGCCAGCAGATGCCCCGCGCCCTCCAGCCGTTCTACAAGGGTGTCGCCGGACCGGTCGTCATCCGGCGTCCGCGTGTCGGAGACGGTCAGCACCGCGATGCGACAGGGCAGGAAAGCGCGATCGGTCATTTGGTGAAATCGGCGCGCGAGTGCCGCTCGGGCAGTTTCAGGCTCTCATCGTCGCCGAAGCTGCGATTGACCATGCGGCCCCGACGAGTGGCGGGGCGGGCGTCGATCTTTTCGGCCCATGCGACGACGTTCCTGTAGCTTGCGACATCGAGGAACTCGGCGGCGTCATACAACCGACCCAGAACCAACTGACCGTACCAGGACCAGATCGCCATGTCGGCGATGGTATAAGTCTCGCCTGCGATGAAGGCGCTTTCGCCCAGACGTCGGTCCAGCACATCCAGTTGACGCTTGGCTTCCATCGCGTAGCGGTTGATCGGGTATTCGTACTTTTCAGGCGCATAGGCATAGAAATGGCCGAACCCGCCGCCCAGAAACGGGGCGCTGCCCATCTGCCAGAACAGCCAGGACAGCATCTCCGCGCGGTTTTCTCCGAGGAACGCATTATACTTTTCGGCAACGTGCAGCATCATCGCGCCCGACTCGAAGATACGGACAGGCGTGTCGCCAGACCGGTCCATCAACGCGGGGATCTTGGAGTTCGGGTTCACTTCGACGAAGCCCGAGCCGAACTGATCGCCTTCGCCAATGTCGATTTTCCATGCGTCATAATCGAAATCGTGACCGGCCTCGATCAGCTCCTCGAACAGGACGGTGACCTTCACGCCGTTCGGCGTCGCCAGCGAGTAGAGTTGGTAGGGATGTTCACCCACAGGCAGGTCCCTGTCGTGGGTCGGACCGGCAACGGGACGGTTGATATTGGCGAACTGACCGCCGGATTGCGTGTTCTGCCAGACTTTGGGGGGCGTATAGGTCATGAAATTCCTTCGGACTGTCTGCGTTCGGGACATGTGACCCCGGATTTTCGTTTGGTGCAATGTGGTGCGGTCGGGGGTCATGTCGCCCGGCGTCAGGGCAGGTGCAACTGTGCGGGGGCGCACAGGGCGGACGTCAGGTATCCAGCCGGGCGGCAAGGTCCAGCAGGTCCGCCCATGCGTCGCGTTTCGCTGCCTGTTGTCGTAGCAGATAGGCAGGATGCAGCATCGGCAGGACCGGCTTGCCGAAACCTTCGGTCCACTGCCCGCGCATCCTGGTAATGCCACGTCGACCCAGCACCGCGTTGCAGGCGTGGTTGCCCATCAGGATCAGAACGTCCGGATCGGCGAGTTCGACGTGACGGCGCAGGAACGGCAGCATCATGGCCACTTCGGCGGGTTCGGGGTCGCGGTTCGACGGCGGGCGCCACGGCAGGACATTGGTGATATAGACCGCACGTTCCGCATCGGCATGATCGCGGGACAGGCCGATAGCGGCGAGCATCCTGTCCAGAAGCTGACCGGCCTGCCCGACGAAGGGCTTGCCCGCGCGGTCTTCCTCACGGCCCGGTGCCTCGCCGATGATCATGACGCGGGCCTTGGGGTTGCCGTCGGAAAACACCAGAGATTTTGCGCCCAGCCGTAATTCGCAGTGCGGATAGGTCGAGAGCGCGGCTTGCAGGTCTTCCAGCGTGGCGGCCCCGGCGGCGGACTGTTCGGCCTCGGTCACGGGATCGCTTTTGTGTGCCGGGGGCACATGCTGCGGCACGGATGCGACAGTCTCCGCCGCAGGCGTCAACGGCGCGGGTTTCGCGGCTGCAGGCATACGGTCGGGAAGGGCATATCGATTGACGGGTTGGGCGCAGATCGCCTCGTCACAGCCCATCTCGACCAGCCATTCAAGCGTGGCGCGGGCAGTGAAGGGGTCCATGTCAGGCTGCATGTGAGGGAAATAGCGCGGGGCGTCGATGAGGGGAAGGGAGGAGCCAAGGGCAGCATGGGCGATGCGCGACGAATACCGCATTGGAATCGGCAATCCGGTGTAGACTGGCGAATAGATGACGTGATTTGCGATTTCGGAGGCAGGCGACAATGGATGCTCAAGGCGGATGCCTCTGCGGAAACATCAGATATAAAGCTGAAAATCAGCCAGTCAGAGTGACGATCTGCCACTGCAGGTTCTGCCAACGCGCGACCGGTGGCGCGTATCTGGTGGAACCTGTGTTCGAAGCGCAGGACTTTCAGGTCACCAAAGGGTCTCCGAAACGGTATGTTCACGTCTCAGAAGGCAGCGGAAAAAAGATTTTCATACATTTCTGCGATACTTGCGGGACCAAGCTGTTCCTGACCTTCCAGCGATTTGAAAATTTCGTTGGTGTCTACGGCGGAACGTTTGACGATCCGAATTGGTTCGAACTCACGCCTGAGAACACGAAGCAGATTTTTCTTGGCGTAGCGCAAAGAGGCACGGTCATTCCTCCCCACGTCAACACCTATCTCGAACATGCCAGCGAGCGGGACGGGACGCCGGTCGCACCGAAAGTGTTCGATGCGCCATACATTATCGGAAATTGTTAGCCGATATCCCGGGCCTTCCGGACCCGTGCCGCCGTCGCTCAGCAGAGGCGTTTCTCGTAATATATCCGATGGAAGCCTTCTTCAGTGCGCCGCGCCACTTCGTCATAACCAAGTCGCGGATAGATCAAGAGGTTCTCGGTCATCTTTTCATTCGTATAGAGACGCACGATCTCAAAGCCGAGCCGCCGCCCTTCAGCCTCGCAGAACTGTATCAGGGTCTTGCCGATACCCTGTCCCGCAACGCTTGGCAGGACAGCCACGTTTTCCAGTAGGATGTGCTGATCTTCGGGGAAGAACACTATGAAACCTTGGAAATCGTCGTTTGCGCCGGTGGCAACATAAACTGATCCGGCAGCAATTTGCGTCTCGAAGTCGGCAACCATCGGCGCAGGCTTCCGGCCAATTACAGGTATATATCGAGCGTAGGCCTGATTGGTGCAATCTCTGATCGCGGGCGCATCTGATGCACTGGCCTTTCGGATCACATCGCGTCTCCTTCGTCTGACCGCTGTGTGACACTGCCTTTCGAGCGGATGCGTCGCAATCGACAAACTGGCCCCGGAAGTGTCGCTCGATGAGCCGCGGCATTGTTCCGCCGAACCCCATTATACTCTGTCGGTCGTCGCCGCCAATCTTCAACATGACCGCATCCCCTTGATCCCCGCGCCACAACGCCCGACAAGCAGGACGCGGAGCGGCAAGGGATGTCCCATGACTTTCAATCAACGCCACCTTCTGGGCATCGAGCCCCTGCACCCGTCGGAAATCATCGCTCTGCTGGACCGTGCCGACCATTACGCCGAAGCGACGCGGGCCGGGCACAAGCATGGCGATGCGCTGGCCGGGCTGACGCAGATCAACATGTTCTTCGAGAATTCGACGCGGACTCAGGCGAGTTTCGAGATCGCGGGCAAGCGGCTGGGCGCGGACGTCATGAACATGGCGATGCAGGCCAGCAGCCTGAAAAAGGGTGAGACGCTGATCGACACGGCCCTGACACTGAACGCGATGCGACCCGATCTTCTGGTGGTGCGGCATCCGCAGTCGGGAGCAGTGAACCTGTTGGCGGAAAAGGTGAATTGCGCCGTGCTGAACGCAGGGGATGGCAAGCACGAACACCCGACGCAAGCCCTGTTGGATGCGTTGACGATCCGGCGTGCGAAGGGGCGACTGCACCGGCTGACCGTGGCGATCTGCGGCGACATCGCGCATTCGCGCGTTGCCAGGTCGAACCTGATCCTGCTGGGCAAGATGGAAAACCGCGTTCGCCTGGTCGGGCCGCCGACGCTGATGCCCGCGCAGATCGACCAGTTGGGCGTGGAGGTGACCGATGACATGGCCGAAGGGCTGAAGGGCGCAGACGTGGTGATGATGCTGCGCCTTCAGAAGGAGCGGATGGACGGCGGCTTCATCCCCTCCGAGCGGGAATATTACCATCGCTTCGGGCTGGACGCAGAAAAGTTATTGCATGCCAAACCAGATGCCATCGTCATGCATCCGGGTCCGATGAACCGCGGTGTGGAGATCGACGGAACGCTGGCAGACGATATCAACCGCTCCGTCATTCAGGAACAGGTGGAGATGGGGGTTGCAGTCCGCATGGCGGCGATGGACCTTCTGGCAGCGAATTTGCGGGAGTCGGCGGGTCAGGCTGAACCCGGCGGCCCTGCCGCGCGTTGATCTTCAATGCATGACCACAGGAGTTTCCATGACCTTAGCCCTGACACCGCGCGACCCTCGTATCCACGTCTTTTCCGTCAGTGACGGCGCTCTGAAGCTGACGCACCAGACCTATCTGTCGCGTCTGAGCGAAGAGGTCTCCGCGACATCGCTCGAAGCGGCTGTAGGGGGTGCGATCGATCCGACCTATGCCGAAGTCTTTGCCGTGGAAGATGTCGCGCCTATGGGCCTGCGGGCCTATCTGGCGCAGGCGCACGACATTCCCGACCCGGTTCTGGCCGCTGATGCGGCCCGCCTCGATGCACTGTCCGGTGATGTCGTAGTGCTGGCCCCTCGCGCGGTCGAGGGGTTGCAGACGCTGACCCCCCGGCCCGAGCTGACCCACATCGGCAGCTATGCTCCGGCCGAAGCCGACGACAGCCCGAGGTCCCTGCCACGGGCTTCGAAGTCACCGCATCTGGAAACGCCGGGTGCCGCCGTGGGCAATCCTATGACAAAGCGGCGCATCGTATGGATCGTGTTGGGGGCAGTCGTGGCTGCGACGATCCTTCTGTTGCTGTGGTGACACCGAATGGCGGCCCCGCAACGCGGGCCGTCCAACCCTGATCGCCCCTGTATCGCTGATGGACTTGGCGCGGCCTCTTGGCTAACCGGGTGGCATGAACTCGATCCTGTTGACCAACGCCCGCCTGATCGACCCCGTCACGGGCGCGGACACCCATGGCGAATTGCGGATCGAGGATGGCCGCATCACCGACCCAGGCCCGGCTGCACAGGTCATCGACTGTCGCGGAAAATGTCTGGCTCCTGGTATTGTCGATATCGGCGTCAAGGTCGGCGAACCCGGTGAACGACACAAGGAAAGTTTCCGTACGGCCGGCATCGCGGCGGCACGCGGCGGTGTGACGACGATGGTTTGCCGCCCCGATACGATGCCCGTTATCGACAGTCCCGAAATACTGGAACATGCCCGCGGACGTGCCGGCCATTCGCCGGTTCGCGTCCGTCACATTGCGGCCCTGACACGGGGCCGTGCGGGCCGCGAGATGGTCGAGATCGGGTTTCTGCGCGATGCCGGTGCGGTCGCGTTTTCGGATGGCACGCATGTCGTTGCCGACACCAAGGTCCTGTCACGCTGCCTGACCTATGCACGGTCGCTGGGTGCACTGGTCATCGGTCATCCGCAGGATCCGGGACTGTCGGCCGGGGCCTGCATTACGTCCGGCAAATTCGCCAGCCTGCGCGGGCTGCCGGGCGTGTCGCCCCTGGCCGAACGCATGGGGCTGGACCGCGACCTGGCCCTGGTCGAGGCCACGGGCGTCGCTTATCACATGGACCAGATCACCACGGCTGCGGCCTTGCCAGCGTTGATCCGTGCCAAGGCTTCCGGACTGGACGTGACGGCGGGCACCTCGATCCACCACCTGACGCTGAATGTGCTGGACGTCGCGGACTATCGCACCTTCTTCAAGGTGATGCCGCCCCTGCGGGACGAGGACGACCGGATGGCCGTAGCAGACGCGCTGGCGGATGGGTTGATCGACATCATCAGCTCCATGCACACCCCTCAGGACGAGGAATCGAAGCGCCTGCCCTTCGAGGAGGCCGCTCCGGGCGCCGTCGGTCTGGAAACGCTGCTGCCCGCGGCGATGCGGTTGGTAAAGGCGGGCCATCTGACGCTGCCGGAACTGTGGCGCGCCCTGTCGATGAACCCTGCCCGGCGGCTGGGACTGGAAGGTGGAACGCTGGACGCGGGCGCGCCAGCCGATCTGGTGCTGTTCGACCCGGATGCGCCGTTCGTGCTGGACCGTTTCACCCTTGCCTCCAAGTCCAAGAACACCCCGTTCGATGGTGCGCGGATGGAAGGACGTGTGCTGGCCACCTGGGTCGCGGGCACCTGCGTCTACGACCGGGCGGCGACCTGGTGACGCCCGAAATCGCATCCGCCCCCCTGTCCCTGCTGGTCGTCGCTGTGCTGGCCTATCTGCTGGGGTCGGTGCCGTTCGGTATCGTTATGGCGCGGCTGTTCGGGCTGGGGGATCTGCGAAAGATCGGATCGGGCAACATCGGCGCGACCAATGTTCTGCGCACCGGCAACAAACCCGCCGCGCTGCTGACATTGCTGGGCGATGCGGGCAAGGGCGGTGCCGCTGTCCTGCTGGCGCGCGCACTTGTCGGGGAAGACGCGGCGCAGCTGGCCGGAGTGATGGCGTTCCTCGGGCATTGCTTCCCGGTCTTTCTGCGATTCCGGGGCGGCAAAGGGGTGGCGACCTTCCTCGGCACGCTGCTGGCGCTGTCGTGGCCGCTTGGAGTCGCCGCATGTCTGACGTGGCTGGCGGCCGCCGCCGCGTTCCGCATGTCGTCGCTGGCCGCATTGATCGCCGCCGTCGCAGCCCCCGTCTTCGCGCTGTGGCTGGTGCCGCAGGCCGTAATGTTCTGCATCGCGCTGGCCACCCTGATTTTTTATCGTCACGCTGCGAATATTCGTCGCATCCTGAACGGTGAGGAACCCCGGATCGGTCTGAAATGACTTTCTGGTTGTGACACGTGCTGGTTTCGTCATCTCCGCCAGCACTGCGCGCAGGTGCAACGGGTGATGGATCTTGAAATCGGAGCTTGTTGCTGGACCGCATCGGGATAAGCGGCCTAGTTTGGCAAAGGTTGGTATTCACTCTGACTGATCTCATCCCCAACCGGCCCGACGCCGGTCCCGACTCCGGTCCTAACGCCGTGGCAGAGGCGCTGTTGGCGCTTCCGCTGGGCACGTTCAGGGGACAGGCCCTAGGCAAGACCTGGTTGGTGACGCGTAGTTTATTTGTCGGAGGCGCTTCGGAGAAGCTGGTCGCCCACGCGCTGGATGGGACGGATTATATCAGCATGAACCTGTATCGTCTTGAATCGGGATCCCGCCTCAAACCCTGCGAAATGCCCGCCGCCAGGGTGGTGCGGTTCGTTCTGGACCTGGTGCCCGAGACCTGAAGGCACAAACTGGCAAGCAATTCCAACGCACCGGAAAAGCAGCGGGTATTGGGAGGGTTTCCGTCCCTGCCGTCCGTGAAGACGGCGGGGCGGGCAACACATCGTCAGTAGCTGCGTTCGGCGTAAATCCGCGTCAGATCCCCACCCCAGCGACCGTTGTAATCGTCCAGAAGCTCGTCGGCGGGAGTTTTCCCCGACTCGATCGATTCCCTCAGCGCGTTCAGGAAATGCGTCTCGTCCGGAATCAACCCGCCCGCACCGGGCATCGCGCGGGCGGCAAGACCGGCGTGGCTGATGTCAACCAGCTCGCGCGCCAGGTCGTGCATCCTGATGCCGTTCACTTCGGCCTGAAGCCCGTGTTCGCTGGCCGCGACCCGCAGTGCCAGCCGCGTTTCGTGATCCCAGCCCTTGGCCAGATCCCATGCCGCGTCCAGCGACGACTGATCATAGAGCAACCCGACCCAGAACGCGGGCAGGGCGCAGAGCCGCCGCCATGTGCCGCCGTCGGCACCGCGCATCTCCATGTATTTCTTGATACGGGCTTCGGGGAACAGCGTCGTCAGGTGATCGGCCCAGTCCGACAGCGTCGGCTTTTCGCCTGGCAGCGCGGGCAATTCACCCTTGAGGAAATCGCGGAACGACATGCCCAATGCGTCGACATACTTGCCGTCGCGGTAGACGAAGTACATCGGCGTATCGAGGGCATATTGCACCCACCGCTCGAACCCGAAGCCGTCCTCGAAGACAAAGGCAGGGATGCCGGTGCGGTCGACATCCAGATCGCGCCAGACCCGGCTGCGCCATGACTTGTGGCCGTTGGGCCTGCCCTCGAAAAACGGCGAATTGGCAAACAGCGCCGTTGCCACCGATTGCAAGGCCATGGCGACGCGCAGTTTCTGCACCATGTCCGCCTCGGACGCGAAGTCGAGGTTGACCTGCACCGTCGTCGTGCGTCGCATCATCACCCGGCCCATCGTGCCGACCTTGCCCATATAGGCGTCCATCAACTTGTAACGCCCCTTGGGCATCAAAGGCATGTCCTCGTGCCGCCAGATCGGTGCGGCACCCAGCCCGATGAACTTGACGCCGATCTCGTCGGCGACGGACCTCACTTCGGCAAGATGGACGTTCACTTCGTCGCAGGTCTGGTGGATGCTCTCCAGCGGTGCGCCCGAAAGCTCCAGCTGGCCGCCCGGTTCAAGGCTGACGTTGGCCCCGTCCTTTTCCAGACCGATCAGGTGACCGCCCTCCTCGACCGGGGTCCAGCCGAAGCGGTCGCGCAGTCCTGACAGGACGGCATGAATCGACCGCTCGCCTTCGTAGGGCAGGGGCTTCAGGGTGTCTTCACAATAACCGAATTTTTCATGCTCGGTGCCGATGCGCCACTGGTCCTTGGGCTTGCACCCCGAAGCCAGGTATTCGGCAAGCTGGGAATGGTCGGTAATCTGGCCGCCGCCGGACTGGGGAATGGACATGCGCGGCCTCCTGCCGTTTCGGTTCGGGGATGAGGGTCGGACGGGATCAAGTCAAGGCGCGGTGACCCGTCCGCCGCCAGACCGTGATCGTCGCAGGCGCATGCGACTGCACGGCCCGCACCATGGCACCCGTGTCCAGCCCCGGCAGAGGGGCCAGGGCATCCAGCAGCTTGTCGGACCCGGCAGCTCCTTCGGGGATCATCAGCGGCTGGCCAGTGAACTGCGCCAGGCGCCAGAACGCCTCGCCCCCGCGGGTGCGGAGGAAGGCCACTTCGGTCAACTCGTCCAGCTCGACGCTGCCACCGAGGATCGGCCCCAGATAGGTGATGCGTCCCTCGTCCACCTCGACCACGCCGGGCGACTGGGTTGCGGTACGGAATCTTGCGGCCCGGATGCCCGACACAAGAAGGAACGCGCCGACCGTCATGGCGACCGCCCCGAAAAAGGCGATCAGACCGCCGGATGCGATCCAGAGCCCGAGGCCCAGAATAACCGCGCCCCCGCCGATCAGCGCCTCGCGCCAGCGGATCATCAGAGCGGCGGCCTCGGGGCGGATCATGGCACAACCTTTCCGTCGAACAGCACGAGGGCGAAATCGCCGATCCG
>Ga0207878_100335_pt1 | contig 21050 bp, 26 predicted proteins | sample LinPmetageLP41_FD_184053 | JGI IMG/M metagenome (GOLD analysis project Ga0207878, IMG submission 184053) | Marine viral communities from the Pacific Ocean - LP-41 (SPAdes) | ecosystem: Environmental > Aquatic > Marine > Oceanic | place: Pacific Ocean | collected 2010-08-27 | reverse complement strand
AGGCGTCGGGGGCATTGTCGCGGATGCCTTCACCCACGGCCTTCATGACCTTGAGGTTGATGCCCAGCAGGTCGTCGCGCGACATGCCCGGCTTGCGCGGCACGCCAGCGGTGACGATGCAGACGTCTGCACCCGCGATATCTGCATAATCGTTGGTGCCGCGCAGTTTGACGTCGAACTTCTCGACCGGGCCGGATTCGGCGAGATCGAGGGCCTTGCCCTGCGGCGTGCCTTCGCTGATGTCGAAGAGGACGACGTCCCCCAGTTCCTTGAGGGCGACCAGATGGGCGAGCGTGCCGCCGATCTGTCCGGCACCGATGAGAGCGATCTTGGGTCGGGCCATGTCTGTCTCCGATATGTCCGCATGAATCCGGCGGAGGCGTAGCGGATGCGCGCCCCCAAGCGCAAGGGTGCGCGGTTGCTGTGATCAACGCTGCCGTGTTGGCGCGGGGGCGAACGACCCGACCCTTGCCGGTCGGGCCAGGGGGCCATGCGCCCGCGATCAGGTTTCGGCGTCGGCCAGATAGGCCAGATCGTCCATCCGATCTTCCCAGGCCTGACCGGACGCGACAAGGCACATGCGCCCGTCGGTCAGTGTCACGGTGATCGTCCACGTGCCCGTCGCCTCGGACGCGAAAACCTCGAGGACGCGGTTTTTCTTCCCGATGCCGATGCCGCGACGGGTTTCACCGAACTGACTGGAAAGTTTCGCGACCATATCACCGCGCGGCCCGCAGGCGGCCTGTTGCGCGCGCTGTTGGGCATGCGCGGGCAGGGCGAACAGGGCCAGGGTCGCGCCGATCAGTGTGGCGTAAAGGGACATCATCAACTGGGTCTTCGTCATATCGCATTCCTTTCGTGGCGATGACCGGTCGCGACAGGAACGAGAAAGCTGCCGGGCCGTCTCATCCGTAGGCGGCCAGGTCGTTTGGCCCGAAGTGATGTCAGGGAAGCTGCCTGAAACCTGCGAATAAACGGTTAACGATCGGACGCCCCGCCACGCCGCGAAGCAGCAGGCACAGGCGAACGATTCGTGCGGCTGGGGGCAAAAACTCTTGCCATTCGTTGCGCATGGTGCTTCGAAGCGACGCCAAGGAGGCCTTGTCATGCGCCAATCAGACCGTCCTGTCCGCTCCGTCCTTTATATTCCCGGCTCCAAGCTGCGGGCGCTGGAAAAGGCCCGCACGCTGCCGGTCGATGCAATCATTTTCGATCTGGAGGACGCCGTCGCACCGGACGAAAAGGTAAGCGCCCGCAATACTTTGGCGGATGCCCTGAAAGCAGGTGGTTTCGCGCCGCGTCAGTGCATCGTGCGCATTAACGGGACCGATACCCAATGGGGTGCCGACGACCTGGCGATGTTCGCGCCACTGGCACCCGACGCGATCCTGCTGCCCAAGGTGAACACGTCCGAGGACGTTGCTGCGGCTGCGAAAGAGTTGACCGGCGAGACGCTGATCTGGGCGATGATGGAGACACCGGAGGGTATTCTGAACGCCGCCGCCATTGCCCGTGCACCCCGCATGGGGGGATTCGTGATGGGCACGAACGATCTTGCCAAGGACCTGAATTGCCGGGATCGGGCGGATCGTCTGCCCCTGATGACGGCGCTTCAGACCTGTCTGCTGGCGGCGCGGGCGACAGGGATCCCCTGCGTCGATGGCGTCTTCAATGCGTTCAGGGACGACAACGGTCTGCGCGCCGAATGCGAACAGGGCCGCGACCTGGGGATGGACGGCAAGACGCTGATTCATCCTGCACAGATCGCCATCGCCAATGCCGCCTTCGGTCCGACCGATGCCGAGGCCGAACTGGCCCGGCGCCAGATTGCGGCCTTTGACGCCGCGATCGCCGAAGGGAAGGGCGTTGCCGTGCTGGATGGGCGCATTATCGAGAACCTTCATGTGGACACGGCCCGCCGGACACTGGCAAAGCTGGCCGCGATTGCCGCATTGGAGAGCTGAACCATGTATCTTCTGATTCTCGGACTTGCCCTTTGGGCCGGGGCCCATTTCTTCAAACGCCTGGCCCCTGCCGTCCGCGCAAAGATGGGCGCTTCGGGCAAGGCGCTGGTGGCGGCGCTGTCCGTCCTGGCCATCGTGCTGATGGTGATGGGATACCGGGCGACCGATTTCGTTGTGATCTGGGAACCGCCAGCGGGCATGCGGCATCTCAACTACCTTTTGATGGTGGTGGCATTCTACCTGTTCGGTGTCGGCGCGGCCAAGGGCACGACCGCAGGCTGGCTGCGCCATCCGCAACTGTCTGCCGTGATTGTCTGGGCCGTCGCGCACCTGCTGGTGAACGGCGATCTGTCGGCCATCGTCCTGTTTGGCGGGCTGCTCGTCTGGGCAATTGCCGAAGTGATCGTGCTGAACCGAACCACCACATGGGTCCGTCCTACCGACGTGTCGATCAAGGGCGATGCGAAAGCTCTCGTGATCGGTCTGATTGTCATGTCCATCGCCATCGCCATCCATATCTGGCTTGGCGTCAACCCGTTCGGAGGCTGATATGTCCACGCTCTACCGTCTGCTGACTGCCGAGGATTCATCGGCATTCTGTCACAAGATCACGGATGCACTGGCCAAGGGATGGGTTCTGCATGGATCCCCCTGCTATGCTTTCGACCCGGCGACGAACGTCATGCGGTGCGCGCAGGCGGTGACCAAGAACATCGATGCGGAGTACACACCCGACATGAAGCTGGGAGCGCAATGACCAAGACCAATCCGGGCCGCTTCTTCGAAGACTACACGATCGGCCAGACCATTCGTCACGCCGTCCCCCGGACCGTCGCGGAAGGGGAACGGGCGCTATACACCGCGCTCTATCCTCAGCGATTCGCCGTCGCGTCGTCGGACGCCTTCGCGCTGGAGTGCGGGCTGGACGGCAGTCCGATGGACGATCTGATTACGTTCCACACGGTTTTCGGCAAGACCGTCCCCGACATTTCGCTGAACGCCGTGGCCAATCTTGGATACGCCGAAGGCCGGTTCCTGCAATCCGTGTTTCCGGGCGATACGCTGCGGTCGGAATCCGAGGTGATCGGACTCAAGCAGAATTCGAACGGCAAATCCGGAGTGGTCTGGGTTCGAACCACCGGTCTGAACCAGTCGGATGAGCCGGTGCTGAGCTATGTGCGCTGGGTCATGGTCCGCAAGCGCGACGTGGATGCCCCCGCGCCGGAGACGGTGATCCCGGATCTGGCCGACGTCGTTCCGCCCGAGGCCCTGATCGTGCCCGAGGGGCTGACCTTCGACAGCTACGATTTCGCCTTGGCCGGAGAGCCGCATCGCGCTGCCGATTACGAGATCGGCGAGCGCATCGACCACGTCGACGGCGTTACCATCGAGGAGGCGGAGCATATGCTCGCTACGCGCCTGTGGCAGAACACGGCCAAGGTGCATTTCGATGCCACGCATCGCGAGGATGGCAGGCGTCTGATCTATGGCGGCCATATCATCAGTCTTGCGCGTGCCCTGTCGTTCAACGGGTTGGCCAACGCGCAGATGATCGCGGCGATCAACGGCGGCGCTCATGCGAACCCGTGCTTTGCGGGCGACACCGTGCGGGCCTGGTCCGAGGTGCTGGACCGGGCTCAGGTCGCGCCCGGCATTGCAGCGCTGCGCCTGCGGCTGGTGGCGACGCGGGGGGCGGCGTTCGCATTGCGGGGCGAGGACGGCAAATATCTGCCCGACGTCCTGCTGGACCTCGACTATTGGGCACTGATACCGGCCTGAGGCTTGTTCGACGGGGCGAAATGCGGTCTGATCGTCGTATGATCCTAGCGGCTGCCCTGCTTCTGGGCCTGATGGCTGCCACGCCCGCCGCGGCGGATTTCGTGCTGAGCAACCTGCGGTTCACACTGTATCACGAGGTCGGGCATGCCGTGATAGACCAGATGCGTGTGCCGCTGTTCGGGTCCGGGGAGACGGCGGCGGATGGCTTTGGCCTGATGGTCGCCGACCGCCTGCACTCCGAAACCGAGATGCGCGAGATCATCACCGATATGACGCGACTTGGCCGGACCGAGGCGGCGCGGGAAATATTCGACCCCTGGTCCGAATACATGCCCGGCGCACAGCGGATGTCGCGCGCGATCTGTCTGTGGTTCGGCCTGAAACCGACGGAGCGCGGCGATCATGCCCGCGCATTGGGAATGCCCCCCCAGGAAGAGTGGGCCTGCATCGAGAATGCCCGCGCCCTGCGCTCCGCGTGGACACCGATCCTTGATGATCTTCGACCCGACGGGACAGGCGGCGTCAGCCTGCGGGTTGCCGCCACCGGCAAGGCGCTGCGCCTGCTGGCCCCGGACATCGCGCGTCTGAACAAGGAGATCGCACTGCCGCGTCCAACGCCGGTAACCATCGAAAACTGCGGAGAGGACAATGCCTATTATTATCAGTACGATGATCGAATCGTTATCTGTGCCGAACTGGTCACCGGGCTGCGTCGGGATGCCCTGCGCTGACCGTGGTAACAGACGCCGGACAAAAGTCGGAAACGTGACTGACGGAACCGATGCGCCGGACCCCAGCGTCAGGATTTCAGCGGGTCATGTCCCCAGTTCATCAGCGAATAACGCCATGCTGACGTCCGGACACCGCTATCGGGGCCGCCCTGTGCCAGATGCCGTTTGATAAAGCCCACGACCTTGGCCATGTGATCCCAGTCGGCGTCGGTCAGGTCGTCCTTGGTGGCGCGTCGGATCTCGACGATGCGACGACCCGAGCGGTGACCTTTGGACTCGCCTTCGCCGGCACCGACCGATTTGCTTTCTTCCGTTTCCAGCCAGTCTTCCAGCTCCTTCGGGGCCATGTTGACCAGATCTCTCCATTCGTCCCAGACGGTTTCGCGTGACTTCGACATGACTTTCCCCGTTTTTGCACGTTCAGGCTTCAAACCTGCGCATCCGGACCACGGTTCCGGCAATTCTTGTGATCACGGCAACCAAGCTGTGATCACGGATTGCAGGTATTCGGGATATTTCCGGCGTCTGCGACCGTGCGCCCCCGTGACTCCGCCGTTAAATCCGCTAGGACTACGGGCGAACGAGAACAATCCGACGACTTGGGCGACTCCATCGGTCCCGGTCGCAGCAGCCAAGGAGGTCCGCGATGGCCGACGTGAACCGGGGCAATCGCCCGCTCAGTCCGCACCTGCAAATCTATCGCCCGCAGATGACGTCGATATCCTCGATCCTCATGCGGATATCGGGCAATGCGCTGATCGTGGCGGCCCTGATGATCACATGGTGGTTCGTGGCCGCCGCCGCAGGGCCGGATGCCTTTGCGACCGCCGACGCTTTCCTGACCTCGTGGTTCGGTAAACTGGTGTTCATCGGCTCTATCTGGGCGATCTGGTATCATCTGCTGGGCGGGATCCGCCATCTGATCTGGGACACCGGCCGCGCGCTGGACGTTGCTACCGCTGAAATGATGGGATGGGGCATGGTCGTCGGGTCGATCCTGCTGACACTCATCACCATCGCTATCCTGTAAGGGGCCTGCACACATGGCATATCTCACCGATCGCAAGCGCGTCGAAGGTCTTGGCGCCGCAGGCTCCGGCACGACGCATCACTGGCAGCAGACGATCCTTTCCATCGCGCTGGTCGTTCTGATCCCCTTGTTCATTTTCACGTTCGGCACGGTTCTTGGCGGCACCTACGAAGAGATTGTCGCTTATTACTCCCGCCCCGTTCCGGCATTGATTGCGCTGTTGACGCTGGTTGTGGGTTGGATTCACTTCGCCAAGGGTGTTCAGGTTCTGATCGAGGACTATGTGTCCGGTTCGACCCGCAAGTTCATGATCGTCGCGACCAACTGTGTCAGCTATGCTGCTGCGCTGGCGGGCGTTTACGCCATCGCCCGCCTGGCGCTGTAAGGAGAACGACAGATGGCTGCTTACGAATACGAGACGCATGAATATGATGTGGTCGTGGTGGGGGCCGGCGGTGCCGGCCTGCGCGCGACGCTCGGCATGGCCGAACAGGGCCTGCGCACCGCCTGCGTGACCAAGGTATTCCCGACCCGGTCGCACACCGTTGCCGCGCAGGGCGGCATCGCGGCCAGCCTTGGCAACATGGGCCCCGACAGTTGGCAATGGCACATGTATGACACCGTCAAGGGGTCGGACTGGCTTGGCGATACCGATGCGATGGAATACCTCGCCCGCGAAGCGCCCAAGGCGGTTTATGAGCTGGAACATTATGGCGTGCCGTTCTCCCGCACCGAAGAAGGCAAGATCTACCAGCGTCCCTTCGGTGGCCACACCACCGAATTCGGCGAAGGCCCCCCGGTGCAGCGCACCTGCGCCGCCGCCGACCGTACCGGCCACGCGATCCTGCACACGCTCTACGGTCAGAGCCTGAAGCAGAAGGCCGAGTTTTTCATCGAATATTTCGCGATCGACCTGATCATGTCGGAGGACGGCACCTGTCAGGGCGTGCTTTGCTGGAAGCTGGACGACGGCACCCTGCACCTGTTCAGCGCCAAGATGACGGTGCTGGCAACCGGCGGTTATGGCCGTGCCTATTTCTCGGCGACCTCGGCCCATACCTGCACCGGAGACGGCGGAGGTATGGTCGCGCGTGCGGGCCTGCCGTTGCAGGACATGGAGTTCGTGCAGTTCCACCCGACCGGCATTTACGGCGCCGGTTGCCTGATTACCGAGGGCGCGCGCGGCGAGGGGGGATACCTGACCAATTCCGAGGGCGAGCGGTTCATGGAACGCTATGCCCCGACCTACAAGGATCTGGCGTCGCGCGACGTGGTATCGCGCTGCATGACGCTGGAAATCCGCGAGGGGCGCGGTGTCGGCAAGGACAGCGACCATATTCACCTGAACCTCAGCCACCTGCCGCCGGAAACGCTGGCCTTGCGGCTGCCGGGCATTTCGGAGAGCGCGCGCATCTTCGCCGGCGTCGATGTCACCAAGGAACCTGTGCCGGTTCTGCCTACGGTCCACTACAATATGGGTGGCATCCCGACGAATTACTGGGGCGAAGTGCTGGCCCCGTCGGACGGCAAGGACGATAACGTAGCGCCCGGTCTGATGGCCGTGGGCGAGGCGGGTTGTGCCTCCGTTCACGGTGCGAACCGTCTGGGCTCGAACTCCCTGATTGACCTCGTGGTCTTCGGCCGCGCCGCCGCGATCCGGGCTGGCGAAATCGTCGACCCATCGACCCGCGTTCCCGAGCCGAACATGCGCTCGGTCGAGATGGCACTGGCCCGCTTCGACGGCCTGCGCCACGCGCGCGGTCAGGTCGCCACCGCCGAGCTGCGTCTGGAAATGCAGAAGACGATGCAGGACGACGCCGCCGTCTTCCGCACCTCCGAAACCCTGGCCCAGGGCAAGGACAAGATGGAGGATATCGCAGGCAAACTGTCGGATGTCGCCGTCACGGACAACACGCTGATCTGGAACTCCGACCTGATGGAGACACTGGAACTGGCCAACCTGATGCCCAATGCCGTGGCCACCGTGGTCGCCGCCGAAGCCCGCAAGGAAAGCCGGGGTGCCCACGCGCACGAGGATTTCCCCGATCGCGACGATGAAAATTGGCGGAAGCACTCGCTGACCTGGTTCAGGGGCGACGCGATGAAGGCCGATCTGGGATATCGCGGTGTCCACGTAAACCCACTCACCAGTCACAACGACGGCGGCATCGACCTCAAGAAGATCGCGCCGAAAGCCCGTGTTTATTGATCGAAGCCCATTGGCAACCGTAGGGCACATCGCGGCGGCCTTCGCTTTGACCAGCGTTGCAGCCTGCGTCCCCAACACGCCCGAGGCGAGGCGCGCGGCTTATCTCGACTGCGCCCGCGATCAGGGGTTGGTCGTGGAGAACGATACGATCCGCACGTCCAGCGCGGATCTGTCGCGGTTGGATGCCTGCGAGGCGTTGCCCCGATGATCCGGCACATGCTCTTTCTTCTGCCTCTGGTCGCGACAGCCTGTGCACCGGTTCCGATGACGCCGGAACGGGCTGCCCGCCAGTGCCGCGCCGAGGCTTCGCAGGCCGACGGCATCTCGGGCAGCGTGGGCGCGGGGGTCAGCAACCGGGGGTCCTTCGGGACTGGTTCGATCACGATCACCAACCGTGTCTTCAACCCGCAGACCGAAGCCGAGTTCGTCGCCGACTGCATTGCCCGCCGTATGGAAGGCCGCCCGGAGCCGACGACTTTCGGCGTTTCCATCGGAGGCCGGACATGACGCGCGCCGCGATCCTTCTGGTCGGCATCGTTTTGACCGGCTGTAACGCCGCGACGGGCGGAGCTCCGGTCACCGTGGCCGACGGGTCGGTCCAGCCCGGGCTGGCATCCTGCCTGACGGCCATCGGGCGTTCCGATGTTGCCGCCGACCCCGACGCCGACATGAGCGATGCCGAGATCGAGGCGCTGCTGACCTGCACCGCCGACAGGGCAGGTCGCTGATGGACCTTATCGCCCCCCGCGTCCTGTGCATCGGCACGCACCACAAGACCGGGACGCTGTGGATGCGGACCGTGTTCCGCAAACTGGCGCAGGCGCTGGGTATCGAGTCGCATCAGGTCTTCGCGGGCAGTGGTGACGGCATGGTCCCTGCCGCCGACCGGGTGTTTCTGTTCCAGTGGTCGTCGGCATTTCCGCCGGTCATCCTCGACCGCCCCGACGCGCGCATCCTGCATGTGATCCGCGACCCGCGCGACGTGCTGCTGTCCGGCATGCGATATCATCGCACCGCGCCTGCGGGCGGCGAGGAATTCCTGCATACCCCCCGCGCCGATCTGGACGGATTGACCTATCAGCAGCATCTGAACGCACTGCCCCACGACAGCGCCCGACTGATGTTCGAGATGGGCGAAAAACATGCGGAGACACTGGCCGCGATGACCGCGTGGGACTACGCCCGTGACAATACGATCGAAGCCCGGTTCGAGGATCTGATGCAGGACCATGACACCCGTGGCTTCAGCGATCATCTGCGCAATCTGGGTCTTCCCGAGGTCGAGGTGGCCCAAGGCGCGCGTATTTTCTGGGACAGCGCCCTGTTCGGCGGGCTGGCCGCACCCGAGGCGCGGGCCGACCGGGTCAAGGCGCATGTCACCGGGGGCACCGGTTCCGGCTGGCGCGACGCGCTGCCGGGCGACGTGGCACAGGCCTATGCCGCGCGGCACGGTGACGCACTGATGACCCTCGGTTATGAAACCCATCCGACCAACTGGCTAACGGAGGTTCGCAATGCGGCCTGACCTGCTTCTGGCGCTTCCCTTGCTCTTGGCGGGCTGCACGTCGCCCATCGCCGATACGTTGGCGCGGGATGCGGCCAAATCTGAGGTGAACCCCGTGATCGCGGCGCGCTTTCCCGGCATTCCGCTGGAACCGGCGACGAACTGCATTATCGACAACGCCTCGGCCGGGGAAATCGTGCAACTGGCGACCCTGGCCGGTTCAGGCGCGAATGACGCCGCCACGCGCATTGTGCTGGATATCGCCCAGCGTCCCGACACGATCCGGTGCATCGCGACCGAAGGTCTGCCGGTGTTGCTGAACACCCTCTAGGAGGTCCGAGACATGGTCCAATTCACCCTTCCCAAGAACTCGAAGATCACCGTCGGCAAGACCTGGCCCAAGCCCGAAGGCGCGGACAACCTGCGCAAGTTCCAGATCTATCGCTGGAACCCGGAGGATGGGAAAAATCCGCGGCTCGACACCTATTGGGTGGACCTTGATACCTGCGGACCGATGGTTCTGGACGCGCTGATCAAGATCAAGAACGAGGTCGATCCGACGCTGACCTTCCGCCGCTCCTGCCGCGAAGGCATCTGCGGGTCCTGCGCGATGAATATCGACGGTGTGAACACGCTGGCCTGCACCTGGGGCATCGACGAGGTGAAGGGCGACGTGAAAATCTATCCGCTGCCGCACCTGCCGGTCATCAAGGACCTTATTCCCGACCTGACGCATTTCTATGCCCAGCACGCCAGCGTCATGCCGTGGCTGGAAACCAAGTCGAATGCACCTGCCAAGGAATGGCGCCAATCCATCGAAGATCGTGAAAAGCTGGACGGTCTGTATGAATGCATCATGTGCGCATCCTGTTCGACCGCCTGTCCGTCTTATTGGTGGAACGGCGATCGCTATCTGGGACCGGCAGCGCTTCTGCATGCCTATCGCTGGATCATCGACAGTCGCGACGAGGCCACCGGGGAGCGGCTGGACGATCTGGAAGATCCGTTCAAACTGTATCGCTGCCATACGATCATGAACTGCGCCAAGACCTGCCCCAAGGGTCTGAACCCGGCGCGCGCGATCCAGAATATCAAGAAGATGATGGTCGAGCGACAGCTCTGAACCTGAACCGCACTGAAACGGCTCCCGGCGCAAGCCGGGCCGTTCCGGTGTCTGACTGTTCCGTGATCTGAGTGCATCTGCGAAGCCTCCCCTTGGCCGGTATGCGGGAGTGAAGAATGGGCGGCGGCGCTCTATTGCCTGAACAAACGAGATCAGGAACACAATTGAAAGGTCCCCCTATGCTCAGGATCAACGCCCCGGCACCCGCCCTTGGCTTTCCGCTGCTGTCTGGTGACAGGTTCAACCTCACCGGAGAAACGCCCGAAAACTTCACCTTGGTGATTTTCTATCGCGGGCTGCACTGCCCGATTTGCCGCAAGCAGATCGAAACGGATGTAGTCCCGAACCTGAAAGCACTGGCTGAAAAGGGCGTAGAAGTCGTCGCAGTTTCGATGGACGAGGAGGAGCGTGCCCGCAAGCAGGAGGCGGAGTGGAATTTCAATGACCTGCGCGTAGGATATGCCCTTACGGAAGCCACGGCGCGCGAATGGGGGCTATATATTTCCAGCGCCCGCAATGGCAGCACCGAACCCGAGATTTTCTGCGAACCCGGCATGACGCTGGTGCGTCCCGACGGCAGCGTCTTTGCCCATTGGCAGCAATCCGTGCCCTTTGCCCGACCGGGCATGGGCGACCTGATCTCCGGGGTCGGCTTCATCGTCGACAATGACTATCCGGCGCGCGGCACGGCCTGACCCGCCCCGAACGGGGCCTCGGATGACCGGGGCCCTTTCGACAAGCTCAGGGAATTTACGGTTGAACCTGTGCCCCGGTCGAGCTTGTGACCGTATCGCCCGAAATGGCGGTATCGGTCGTCGCTTCGATTTCGGCGGTGGTGTCGACGCGGTTGTTGGCAGCGGTCTGGCAACCTGCGACCAGCGCGATCAAGGGAAGGGCAAGGCTCAGCTTCAGGGTCCTGGACATAAGGTTTTTCTCCGTTTCAGTCTTCAGGTGAACCCCGCGGTGGCTTCGAATGTTCCGCGTTTGCGCGGGCCGCTGAAGCACAGGGCGAATTTTGTGAATTTTCCGTATTGACCCGAATCAGGTTTGGCCCCAAATGGCCCGCATAGACGCCAACGCACGCGCCTCTGGCACGGCTTAACGCACGGTTACGTAGCGACGGTAACGTCTCCTTGGAAGTGAGCGGTCTTAGTTGGGGGAACCCCCAAAATGGCCGGGTCTATTGGAGATGACCATGAACGCAGTAACCGGCTTTGGCCGTCCGTCCTTCGTCGCGACACCCGCCGTCGAATTCGCCACCTCGCGCGTCGCGTCCTACATTGCCGCCCATGATTTCGCGCATCCGACGCTGGTCATGGACGTCGATGCGGTCGAGCGTCAATTCAACGCTCTCTCTGACGGCCTGATGACCCGCACCGGTCGTGCCCACATCCATTACGCCGTCAAGGCTAACCCCCATCCCGCCATCATCGAGCGTCTGGTCGGGCTTGGCTCGGGCTTCGATGCCGCCTCCCGTGGCGAGATCGAGCTGGTTCTGGGTCAGGGTGCCGACGTCGATCACGTCTCCTTCGGCAATACCATCAAGAAGGCATCAGACATCCGTTTCGCCCATCACGCCGGCGTCACCCTGTTCGCCGCCGATGCCGAGGAAGAGCTGGACAAGATCGCCGAAAATGCGCCCGGCACCCGTATCTACATCCGCGTCATCGTCGACAACGACGAGGCGGACTGGCCCCTGTCGCGCAAGTTCGGTTGCGCCGCCGACAAGGTCATGACGCTGCTGGGCCGCGCCCGTGACCTGGGCCTGATCCCCTTCGGCCTGTCGTTCCACGTCGGATCGCAGACCCGACAGGCCCGCATGTGGACCGGCACGCTCGATCAGGTTGCCGCCATCTGGCACCGCGCCAATGAGGCCGGTTTTGGCCTGCAACTGCTGAACATCGGCGGCGGTTTTCCTGCTTTCTATGGCGAAGATATCCAGCACCCCACTTCCTATGCCGCCGAGGTGATGGGTCTGATTGCCGACCGCTTCGGCGACGTCCCCCAGATCATGGCCGAGCCGGGCCGCAGCATGGTCGCCGATTGCGGTGCCATTGCCGCCGAAGTCATCCTTGTGTCGAAGAAGTCCGAGGACGACCTGCACCGCTGGGTCTATCTGGACATCGGCAAATTCTCGGGTCTGGCCGAAACCATGGACGAAGCGATCCGCTATCAGTTCGTCACATCCCGCGATGGCGACGAGACCGGCGCCTGCGTTCTGGCCGGCCCGTCCTGCGACAGCGCCGACGTGCTCTATGAAAAGCGCCCGATACAGTTGCCCGTGACCCTCAGAGCAGGGGACAAGATCATCATCCGCAACTGCGGCGCCTACACGACGACCTATTCATCGGTCGGCTTCAACGGCTTCCCGCCGCTGGATCAGATCGTCATCTGAGGCAGGCCATCGTATCGGACCGTCATATGCCCCTGCCTGTCCCGGCGGGGGCATTTTCACGTCTGCACTGTCCTGCATGTCTGTGCGCATCGCCTGCACACCGCCGCCATCGTCCCCCGTGACCCGCGACCGGCCCGAGGCCATCTTTAACCCGCGCCGCAGATCCGCTCAGGCAAACGCCGCTTCCAGGGCGATCTCCACCATGTCTCCGAAGGATGACTGGCGGTCCGACGCGGGCAGGGCCTGCTGCGTGAGCAGATGATCGCTGACCGTTAGAACGGCCAGGGCGCGGCATCCATGCCGAGCCGCAAGAGTATACAGTTCCGCCGCTTCCATCTCGACGGCCAGAATACCGTGTCGCGTCATCTGTTCGTTCAGATCCGGCCGCTCGTCATAAAAGACGTCCGACGAATAGATGCCACCCACGTGAACATCGTTCGCCTTGGTCTGCGCTGCCGCATACGCTGCCATCAGCAGGCCGAAGTCGGCACAGGGGGCAAAGTTGATATCGCGCAGGATGCCGCGCGACGGGGTCGAGAGGCTGCTGGCGGTCTGCGCCAGCACAACATCGCGGATCTTGACAGAGGGCTGCATCGCGCCGGCCGACCCGATCCGGATCAGGGTTCTGGCCCCGTATTTCGTGATCAGCTCATTGGCATAAATCGACAGGCTGGGCATTCCCATCCCGGAGCCGTGGATCGTGACCCTGTTGCCGCGCCACATCCCCGTGAACCCCAACATCCCACGCACGTCGTTAACCAGTTCGGGACCATCCAGAAACGTCTCCGCTGCCCATTTGGCGCGCAGCGGGTCTCCCGGCATCAGCACGGTTTCGGCAATCTGTCCGCGTCCGGCGCGAATGTGGGGGGTCATGACGGGGCCTCGGATATGAAAAAGGGACGCGGATCGGCGTCCCTTTTCCCAGCATTCCGAAGTGAAAGTCTAGATCGCCATATCTTCGGCGGACTTGCCGCTAGAAAGCGCATCCTTGAACCACTGCGGCTGACGCCCGCGGCCCGACCAGGTCTTTCCCGGATTTTCCGGATGGACGTATTTCGGAGCGGCTCCCCCGGACTTGCCCTTTTTCCCGCCAGCGAAGTCGTTCAGCGAATAGCCCATTTCCTTGGCCATCGCCTCCAGCTTGGACTGGGCTTCCCGCTTCTTGCGTTCGTCATAATTCTTGAGCGCCAAAGTAACCTGCTTCTGAAGACTCTGCAGTTCTTCGCGGCTCATGTTGTCGAGTTTCATGGTATCCCCCAATTTAATCACAGACACCAATCCGCAATAGCCGCTGTCAATTTCATTTGCAATGACTGCTATTCGGCCGCCATTCCCGACGGGTCTGCCAGTGCGACGATATCGGCCATGATCCGGTTCAACTCGAAATCCTTGGGGGTATAGACGGCGGATACGCCAAGGTTGCGCAATCGATCTGCATCTTCCTCGGGAATGATGCCTCCCACTATGACGGGAACGTGGGACAGGTCGGCATCCCGCATTCGTGTCATTAATTCCTCGACCAGCGGCAGATGGCTTCCCGACAGGATCGATAATCCGACGACATGCGCACCATTATCGATTGCTGCGCTGACAATTGCTTCGGGCGTCAGGCGAATGCCTTCATAGCGGATCTCCATTCCACAATCGCGGGCTCGCACGGCAATCTGTTCGGCACCGTTGGAATGACCATCCAAACCCGGTTTTCCCATCATGAAGGTCAAACGCCGGCCCAGCCGGTCCGAGACCGCATCGACCGCCGCGCGCAACTCGTCCAGTCCTTCGACCGCATTCGATGGCGACGCCGATACGCCCGTTGGCCCCCTGTATTCACCATGAACGGCGCGCATCACGCCCGCCCATTCGCCGGTCGTCACGCCCGCCTTCGCCGCCGCGACCGATGGCGGCATGATGTTCGTGCCGTCCCGCGCAGCCTGTCTCAGGGCGACCAATGCCTCCTCGACTGCATGGGCATCGCGTGCCTCGCGCCAGGCGTCCAGCCGCCCGATCTGATCGGCCTCGACCGCCGGGTCGACGGTCATGATGCCGCCGTCCTCCCCCACCAGCGGCGATGGCTCGCCTTCGGTCCAGGCGTTGACGCCGACCACGGTGGTTTCGCCGCGTTCGATGCCGCCCAGACGCGCGGCATTCGATTCCACCAGCCGCGATTTCATGTATTCGATGGCCGCGACCGCACCGCCCATTCCATCCAGAATGGCCAATTCCGCCCGCGCCTCGGTTTTCAGGGCTTCGACCTTTGCCGCCACGACCGGTGATCCGTCGAACAGGTCTCCGTATTCCAGAAGATCCGTTTCATAGGCCAGAACCTGCTGCATTCGCAGCGACCACTGCTGATCCCAGGGACGCGGCAATCCCAGCGCTTCGTTCCATGCGGGCAATTGAACGGCGCGGGCCCGTGCCGATTTCGATAGCGTGACGGCAAGCATTTCCAACAGGATGCGATAGACGTTGTTTTCCGGTTGCTGTTCCGTCAGGCCCAGCGAATTGACCTGAACGCCATAGCGGAACCGCCGGTATCTCGCGTCCTCGACTCCGTAACGCTCGCGACAAATCTCGTCCCACAATTCGACGAAGGCGCGCATCTTGCACATCTCGGTCACAAACCGGATGCCGGCATTCACGAAGAATGAAATGCGCCCGACCAGTCTCGGGAAATCCTCGGCCGGAACCTTGCCCTGCAATTCATCCAGAACCGCAGTCGCCGTCGCAAGTGCGAAAGCCAGTTCCTGCTGCGGAGTCGCCCCTGCTTCCTGCAGGTGATAGGAACAGACATTCATCGGATTCCATTTCGGAATTTCGGAATAACAATATTCCGCAACGTCCGAGATCAATTTCATCGAGGGTTTTGGCGGCAAGACGTAAGTGCCCCGCGACAGGTATTCCTTAACGATGTCGTTCTGGACCGTTCCCTGCAACGTGGCGATATCCGCGCCCTGTTCCTCGGCCACCGCGACATACAGCGCCAGCAACCAAGGAGCCGTCGCGTTGATCGTCATCGAGGTATTCATCTGTTCCAGCGGAATATCCGCGAACAGCGCTCGCATGTCGCCCAGATGACCGACCGGAACGCCGACCTTGCCGACTTCGCCCCGCGCCAGAATATGGTCGCTGTCATATCCGGTCTGCGTGGGCAGGTCGAAAGCCACCGACAATCCGGTCTGCCCGCGTGCGAGGTTCGACCGGTACAGCGCGTTCGATTTTTCCGCCGTTGAATGACCTGCATAGGTACGGAAGAGCCAGGGACGATCTTTCTGCGACACGGCGACCTCATGGGTAACATTATTTCTTGTCAGATCGATTATCGGGAAGATCAGGCAAGTGTCAATTCGCCGCGCTGCGGCAATATTATGTGCGCAAATCTGTATGACCCGGGTAATACCATGGTATGCACCGTGATATGATCGCCATTATTCTCTGTTTCGGCTGACCGCTCGCATATGTTTCGCACCGTCGAGCTGCCACTGTGGACCGTCATCCTTCTGGTCATCTTCGCGGCCGTAACTTTCGCATCCCATTTCCTGTTTCCATCTGTCCGATGGTACTTCCGCAAGCGGGCGGAACGTCTGATCGCGCAGTTGAACACCAAGTTGAATCGCCCGATTCAGCCGTTCAAGCTGGCGCGGCGGATGGATACGATCAACCGGCTCATCCATGACCCCGAGGTCGCGCAAGCGATCGTCGATCACGCCCGCGAACAGGACATGCCCGAAGACGTCGCCTATGAAACCGCGCGCCGCTATGCGCGCGAGATCGTGCCGGGATTTTCGGCGCTGCTGTATTTCGGCGTGGCAACCCGATTGGCCCGATGGTTGTCCCGGTCACTCTACCGCGTGCGTGTCACGGGCGAGGCCGAGGCCTTGGCGGGCATCGATCCGAAAGCGACGGTCATCTACGTCCTGAACCACCGGTCCAACATGGATTATGTGCTGGTCACATGGCTTGCCGCGCACCAGACCGCACTGGCCTACGCCGTTGGCGAATGGGCCCGACGCTGGCCCCTGGGCCCGCTGATCCGTGCAATGGGGGGGTATTTCGTGCGGCGGCGCAATCTGAACCCGCTCTATCGTCGCGTTCTGGCGCGGTATGTCCAGCTTGCCACGGCCAACGGTGTGACGCAGGCGGTTTTCCCGGAAGGTCGATTGTCGCGTGACGGGGCGTTGCAGACACCGAAACTGGGCATTCTCAGCTACATCCTTGCGGATCATGATCCGGAAGATACGCGGGATGTCGTCTTCGTTCCGGTTGCGGTGAACTACGAACGTGTCCTGGAAGACCGCGTCCTGATTGTGGCCGGAGGCGAGACGGCGCACAGTTTCCGCCTGCGCTGGTGGATGGTGGCGCGCTACCTGTGGCGACATTTGCAACTGCGCCTGACGGGGCGTTTCACGCGGTTCGGCTATGCTGCCGTCGTCTTCGGGCGGCCGCTCTCGTTGCACCGCTTTCTTTGGCAGGGCCACGCCGATCCGGCTGCGGCCCTGGGCAATGCGCTGATTGACCGGATCGGGGAAGTTTTGCCGGTGCTTCCGATGGCCTTGGTCTGCGAGGCATTGAACAAAGGGGCCCGCGATGTTGCCGTGGTGGCCGCGCATCTGGAGGCGCGGGCCGAAGACTGGCGCGAAGAAGGCCGCGCCGTCTACTACGCCCAACGCGAGGCCCGCGATACGGCAATGGTGGCGCTGCGAATGCTCGGGGTTAGAAAGGCTTTGCGACTCGATGGGGATCGGATTGTCATCGCCGAGGACTGGCTGCCGGTGATTGCCTACTATGCGAATACTTTGCCGATGCAGAAAGCTGACGAGACATAAAATTACGTGTATGAACTTTTCGGGGTTGGAAAGTTACGCGCACCTTGTTATTTTCACTGCAATGCAGCGCGAAGAATTCCGCGCCGCGGCATGATGGAGATGACCGAAATGGCTCTGGATACATACCCCACACCGCCGACCTATGACGCGGTGGCCAAGGATCTTTACGAAATGGGCGAGATGCCCCCTATGGGCCATGTGCCAAGGCAGATGTATGCTTGGGCCATTCGCAAGGAACGTCACGGCGAACCCGACACGGCGATGCAACAGGAAATCGTGGACGTTCCCGCCTTGGACAGCCACGACGTGCTGGTCCTCGTGATGGCTGCGGGCGTGAATTACAACGGTGTCTGGGCCGCGCTCGGTGTCCCGATCAGTCCGTTTGATGGCCACAAGGCCCCGTATCATATCGCCGGGTCCGACGCATCGGGCATCGTCTGGGCGGTCGGTGACAAGGTGAAACGCTGGAAGGTCGGGGACGAGGTCGTCGTTCACTGCAATCAGGACGACGGCGACGACGAGGAATGCAACGGCGGTGACCCGATGTTCTCGACCTCGCAGCGGATCTGGGGATACGAGACGCCGGACGGCAGCTTCAGCCAGTTCACCCGCGTCCAGTCTCAACAGCTCATGCCCCGCCCCAAACACCTGACGTGGGAGGAATCGGCCTGTTACACCCTGACGCTGGCCACCGCCTACCGGATGCTGTTCGGGCACGAACCGCATGACCTGAAGCCCGGCCAGAACGTTCTGGTCTGGGGCGCGTCGGGCGGGCTTGGCAGCTATGCCATTCAGCTGATCAATACCGCTGGGGCCAATGCCATCGGTGTCATCAGCGACGAGGGCAAGCGCGATTTCGTCATGGGACTGGGTGCCAAGGGCGTGCTGAACCGCAACGATTTCAGTTGCTGGGGCCAGATGCCCACTGTCAATACGCCCGAATACAACACCTGGTTCACCGAGGCGCGAAAGTTCGGCAAGGCGATCTGGGACATCACCGGCAAGGGCAACAACGTCGATATGGTGTTCGAACATCCCGGTGAGGCGACGTTCCCGGTATCGACGTTCGTCTGCAAGAAAGGCGGAATGGTCGTGATCTGCGCCGGGACGACCGGATATAACCTGACGTTCGATGTCCGTTACATGTGGATGCACCAGAAGCGGTTACAGGGCAGCCATTTCGCACACCTGAAACAGGCGGCGGCGGCCAACAAGCTGATGGTGGAGCGTCGGCTGGACCCTTGCATGTCCGAATGTTTCGAATGGTCGGATTTGCCCGAGGCTCACATGAAAATGCGGCGCAACGAACATAAGCCCGGCAACATGGCGGTGCTGGTTCAGGCTCCGGTGACAGGTTTGCGAACCCTGGAAGACGTGATCGAGGCAGGCCCGTCCACCTGACCGAACCGATTCTGTCGAATACCACCAGGACAGGGTTCAAAATGTTCGTATTTCGTTCCAGCGGGCTTGCAGGGTCAGAGTGTTGCACTCCGGCACCCCACCAGATCGGCGGAGGAGGAATCCGCGAATATCCCCACGTCATCTGCCCCGACTAAGCTGTGGTTAATCATTCATTAACCTCCGTGAAAGGAATGTCGGATGTCGAAGGAATGGATCATCGACGTATTGGGCGATCTTCGCGGTTTCGCTCGGGCCAATGCCATGCCTGTTCTGGCAGATCAGCTGGAGGAGGCGCTCGTCGTGGCCGCCCTCGAAATCGCTCCGTCGCCCGGAACGCAGGCGGGGCCGGATGGCGCGGAAACTGGACGACATGCTGGAGCGGTTGGGTAAAACCACCAGTCTTTGCGATCTTCAAAAAACCGTTTTCGACCTGCGCGACGCCTATGAGGTCGAACATCTCGTCTACCATTCGGTAAAATCCAGCGGTGCGCAGTGGGCCGCACTGACCTATGCGCCCGAATGGGTCGATACCTATGTCGCCGAGAATTTTCAGACCATAGACCCCGTCGTCCTGTCCTGCTTTCGCGGGTTCAGGCCGATCGACTGGAAGACTCTCGACTGGTCGGGTCGCCCCGCCCGGACGCTTCTGGGCGAAGGGTTGGCGAACGGCCTTGGAAATCAGGGGGTCAGTCTGCCCATACGTGGGCCGTCGGGGCAGTTCGCGCTGTTTACCGTCAATCACAAGGCCGGGGATGACAGTTGGGGGCGGTTCATCCGCCAGAACATGCATGACCTGTTGCTGGCCGCCCATTACATCAACGAAAGCGCGCTGGCGCTGGAGGGCGAGGGTCATGCCCCCCATCAGTCGCTGTCGCCACGCGAAACCGATGCGTTGACCCTTCTGGCCGCCGGGCGATCGCGCGCACAGGCGGCGGAGCGCCTGAAGATCAGCGAACATACCTTGCGGGTCTATATCGAAAGCGCCCGGTTCAAACTGGGCGCGCTCAATACCACGCATGCTGTCGCCAGTGCCCTGTCGCGCGGCCTGATCGGCCTGTGACCCGTGATACCGTACGCGGGGCCGTTCCGTATTATCCGAGCTGCCGACCGCTTACAGTCTTTTAACCTGCTCGGGCTGAATCCCTTCCGTCATCAACGACCGGAAGGCACAAACGATGATCCGTTATCTCTTTGGCTCGCAACTGGACGAGCACTGCGATCTGTCATCCGCGATGTTCCGCGACAGGACAGCCCAGTTCCGCGATCGAATGGGTTGGGACGTCATTGTCGACCCGCTGGGCTGGGAAACGGATGAATTCGACGCCCTCGATCCGCTGTATGTCATCGCCGAAGACGCCACGGGCGGCCATGCCGGGTCGCTGCGGTTTCTGCCGACAACAGGTCCGACGATGCTGCGCGACGTATTCCCGCACCTGACCGGCGGGCGGGCGATCCGCGACCGGCTGATCTGGGAATGCACCCGCTTTTGCTTGTCGCCCAGCTCTGATGGCACCGTGACGCGACGGCTCTTGCTGGCGGCGAGCGAACTGGGGCTGGGCATGGGGTTGTCCCATGCCGTCGGCGTTTTCGACTTTCCGATGGTGCGCATCTATCGACGCCTTGGCTGGCCGCCCGAAGACTTGAGAAGTGCCGATGGCATCTCCGCCGGGATATGGACGTTCTCGGATCAGACGCACGACCTGCTTTGCGGGGCGACCGGCATTTCCGCGCGGGCCTCGCGCGACTGGTACGAGGCGCAACTGGGCGACGTCCTGCCCCTTCCCGTCCGCGCCTGAGGCTATAGAAGGGGGCGATGAGCGATCCCGCCCCCCAACTCTCCAGCGATCAGGCCGAAGCCTGGGACCGCATTGCCGACATTCTGTCCGACAGCGGCATTTCCCTGGCCGACGGCTGGGCATCGGAGCGGCCCGATGAAGACAGCCGCGTTTTGGCGGTGACGGGTCGGGCCGGGTCGGGCAAGACGCTGCTGCTTGCCGAATTGGTCAAGTCTATGCGCCAAGCGGGCCTTGATCTGGTGTCGGGTGACTATGAACGCAAGCGCAAGGACAAGCGCACGCTGGCGGTGTTGGC